>Ga0065711_1002373_pt1 | contig 34331 bp, 21 predicted proteins | sample Hoacrofraction12_FD_59098 | JGI IMG/M metagenome (GOLD analysis project Ga0065711, IMG submission 59098) | Hoatzin crop microbial communities from Cojedes, Venezuela - Epithelial fraction 12 v2 (version 2) | ecosystem: Host-associated > Birds > Digestive system > Esophagus > Crop | place... | reverse complement strand
GAGAAGAGAAGAGAAGAGAAGAGAAGAGAAGAGAAGAGAAGAGAAGAGAAGAGAAGAGAAGAGAAGAGAAGAGAAGAGAAGATAAAGTCTTGCAAAATTCTTGGCTGTTTGACATAAGATTTTGTAATCGCAAGGACCCCACTTCTTTCTGTGTATCTCTACTCCTGCAAAAAGGTTAACGCTGTTTCTCCTCCCCTACAGAGTATGAGAACTATTTCTTGTTCTTGAAGCTTTCTGAAACTGCTCTCTAAAAGTCAAGTGAAAAGGTTGCCTTACAGGAAGATGTGGTAACTGTCTTGACAAGCCTTGAGAGGGTAATTTTTGCACAACACTTGCTGCGCAATTTACCACTGGCTACCGTTTTGAAGAGAAAATGCTGAGTATGCTGAGGGGGAACACATTGTAAATTCGTGTTTTATCTCTATCAGCTGTTTTTGCTGATTATGGACAGTCAGCTAAACATCTATAAACCCTGCTCAGTAACACTGCAGGAAAGAGGTGATCTGAAGAATGAAAAATATACTGTCAAAGAGACAGGTCTTCCTGCAGGCCAGTCCATCAAAAATGGTGCTGAGTGTATCTGAAGAAGGCAGAGGATGAATCAGTGAGTCAGGCTGACAGAAGGACATAAAGAAATTGACAGTTCTGTCAACTAACTCTTGGTGGAAAGCAATTAGGTTATGATGAATAAGAGAAATAAATCATGCAGAAACTGTGGACATTTAATTAGAGAAAACCTCCTGCAAAAATACAAAATTGTGACAAACTTTCAAAGAGGAAATACAGATTGTAATGTTTCCACTGCAAAAGTAAAATGAACAGGCAGAAGGAAAGAGCACCAATGTCCACTGAAAATACTCACAATTCATTTCCTTCCTTCTCCCTTTCCTCCTGTCTCCCTCATCCCTTCCCTCTGTTTCCCTCTCTCCATCCCCATCTTTATTTGAATTCTGTCACATTTACCAGCTTTATCTCAAACAGCATTTGGCTACTTATGCTGTGATCCAAAGCTAATAAACTTGGTTTATGCAATGTAACAGCTATTGTGCTATATGCAACTTGCACAGGACACTGGTGCAGATTCAGTTTCATCTGGAAACTGGCAAAACCCTGGGTATATAACAATGTAGATCAGTCACATAATTTCTTTCTAATTTACTGTTTTCTTAGTTAATGTATGTGAAGTGATTAGATTAATATTTACTGGCAGAGAATTTCCAACAAGTGGAAATTGGGGCAGGGGCGGGGGGAGGGGGAAGTATGTATATATAAAATGAGTGTGAAGGACCTGAGCTTAGAGAGATGAATGTTTCACAGTCATTTTGTGCTTCCATTATCTTGATTCTGTTGCAGAATTCTTGAAGATTTTATTTTTATTTTAGTTCAAAGTGTTAAGTCAATAATTTCTACACAGTTAACTGGTCTTGAATATAACAAAAGTGAGGCATAATATATGCGTGTACATTCAATTCACAATAAATTAGATTTTAAGGGCGTTAATCACCTGTATTTCTCATCAATATGTGAGTAGGTTGTATTCAAAACTGTACCTTTTGTTCAGGAAAGACAGCAGTAGCAGAAGCAACTGTCAGAAACTGATAATGATTCAAATTGTACTATTGTGAAATGAAAACATTCCAGCAAAAACTGAGGGAATTAAAGACTGACTGAAGTCATGTTCCTACTGGAGCTGTAAAGATTGAACCAGCTTAACAAATCTGTCATACCAGTACTTACTATAAATTAAAGAAATATTTTGAATTTCTTGTAAGGTATTAGCATTCCTCACTGCTAAAATGAGCATAGCTGATACATATATCAATAGCTACACCTCTTGGGAATACACATGTACTTTTCCCACTGGATGCCACTGTTTGATCAGATTCAGGCAAAGTCCTGGAAAAATCTTGAAAATTTGTAGTTGAAAGAAACCATTAATTCAAATTAAAACACAAATTCTTTAGGAAACATATGAAACGTGTTTCATTAAAATTCCTGGAGTGCAGTTATTGTGGTTTTAGTATGGATTACACAAAATTAAAGATTGTATGAGGAAATAAAAAAGAACATAAATTAGCTTTATCAGAAAGATTTACAAAAAGAAGGACATGATAGGATAATAGAAAAAATTACTGATGTATAAAAGCAAAACACACTTGTTGAATAACACAGACAAATATTTCAACACCTTACTGATTTTGTGTTTGTAATGTGAAATTCACTGATAAAGAAACTTGCCACTAACATTAAAATATTTCACAGGTAGAATATCAAGTACTTTTTTCTTCTTTGTAATAGAATTAGCTCAGTTTTAACAGTTTCAGTTATTTTTAAAAACACATAGTCTAATTTTGCTGCCACTGGAATCAATAGCACATTCACCACTCACTTTCAGAGGACATGGTCAGACCAACATGAGTATTAGGCACATAGTGACTTGGCAGTTTAAATCCTTGAAGCAGCACAGTTCAAGAGAAAACAATAGTATTTAAACAATGATAGATGTTCTAGTACAAAAAAAGAAATGGCCTTTAAAATCCAGATTCTCGAAATGCAGTACCATCAGCTAAGAAAATATAAGAAGAACATACCAATAAGAATCGGAGATATGAGGATGCTGTGAAAAAAGCAAAGACTGCAAGAAAAATGCATCCAACTTTAAGAGATCATGTCAAAAGAAAAGGTATTATCAGAAATTTAAAAAGAAACATGGGAGGAAAAGGTGGTGATAATAATGCAAAATCTTCCATTTTACTTAGATTACTGTACATTAGTCACTTGCATAGCATTTGAAACTCTGCTTTTTCTTTTTTGAATTTTCACAGCACAGCACTGATTTAGTTAAATATTTTATATGAATGCTTGACATTTGTAAGTAGATTACAAAAAAGTATCACAGCTAAGCAATTATAGTTATTTTATAATATAGACATAGTATTTTTTCTGTGATAACATGAAGTAATCTTTCCCTTTACTCTTTAGCATCTCATACATTGTATATAATTTTCTGATTTACATTGTAATAGTTCTAGAATTCTGAAAATGCATCATACCTCACTCTGAAATACATTTCTAAACCTTACTTTACCCTAACAAGAAACAGCTGACTCTCCTATATTTCATAAAGTTCCTGAAGGCTGGAATAACAAATCCCTACCTGTGTCAAAGATGTCTATATACCAAGTCCAGGTTTTATGCAACACTGCAATATACTATTTCAAGACTCAGTTTTCCAGATTGCTTGAAACTGAGATTGCACACTAAACCATGAAAGAATTGTCAAGTTTGTCTAGAATAGTGTAATACACCTTTCATGGTAGTTTTGGACAGTGCCTTCTAGTATTCTATTGCATAAAACTTTTGCTGTCTTGCTTGGAAACAGACAGAGCACTGCTGTCTCGAGTCTGTTCATCAGAGGCAGTGCTGGCACAGGACAGTTGGTTTGACAGGGAGGTGGTGGAATAGTAGAACTTAAGAATCAGTAACAAGAAGAAAACTGAAAGTGGGGTAAAAAAATGTGGAAGACAGACTCAAAATCAAGAAAAAGGGAAAGGTTTGGTAGAAAGTGACTAATAGAAATAGAGAGGAGCAAAGAAAAGAAAAAAATGGGGAACAAAATTGTAAGTGCTTTATAAAACAGTATTTTTTAAAAAAATATTTTCATAATAATTCTTGCCTGCATTTATTCTGTGGGTGGATTTGTTGAGGTGATACACCATCTCAGGCAGATCTGAGTGTGCTTTCTATCTTTGTCTACATAAACATATATGTGTCTCTATCTGTGTCTCTGTGAGCATGTGTGTATGTATATCTAACTATATCTTTCTATATATGGAACACAGTCCCACTTTCTCTGTGAAGCTGTCCCTAGCTCTGATTTATTTTTTTATTTAATTAAAAAATAGTGTAACCAAATAAAGAGAAAGAAAAAAAAATTAATTAATTAGGCAACTTTGAGCACTATATCATCTAGAGGGAAAAAAAATCTCATAACAACTCATACATGTGACTGTAAGCTTAAAGTAAAGTCATGCAAAGTACACAAAAATGAGGAGAAATTCTTCACTGAAATTCAAGGAGTTCTGGGGACAAGACAAACACAAATTTTCACATAGCCATGTACATAGAATCACAGAATCACAGAATAGTAGGGGTTGGAAGGGACATCTGTGGGTCATCTAGTCCAACCCCCCTGCCTAAGCAGGGTCACCTACAGCAGGCTGCACAGGACCTTGACCAGGCGGGTCTTGAATATCTCCAGAGAAGGAGACTCCACAACCTCCGCGGGCAGCCTGTTCCAGTGCTCCGTCACCCTCAGAGGGAAGAAATTCTTCCTCATGTTCAGACGGAACATCCTGTGCTTCAGTTTGGAAGCATCTGAAGTTGTCTGTAGTATTAAACATCAAATTTTCATTAGCCTAAATAAAAATATAATTTACTGGATCACAAACACTAAAGAGAAAAATATGTAACAGTCTTATTATATAAATTGTAAATCCTTTGAATGTACGTGACAGCCATATTTCCCCTATTTCACTTCCCTTTTCAGAGACAAAAGCCTTATCTGACAGTGTTTTATGATAGTATGAAAGCTAACATGAATTCATTTTACAGGAAAGAGGAAAATAACATGAGATCATCTCAACCTGTTGCAATTGTTAAGTTTTGCGCACATTGCTTTTAAGACAAAATGATACAGAAATAATCAAAAGGGGTTCAGAAATAGCAAAGGTGATATATCTTTTTGTCTCTGGTGTTTGCTATTCTAACCTCAGTTATGGAGATATTAAGGCTTATTAGTTGAGTAATTTATCTGACGGTTCTCAATGAATAAGCAAGACTGTGAGAGACAAAAAATTCACATTACAAAAAGAATACCTTAAAAGACTGAGCAATATTTTTTTTAATTCTACTGTTACTAGAAGTAGTAGAAGCTGTAATGTAGGATATAAAACAATGCAGTTATTTGGTAGGCATTTTATATTATTTATTGTGTTCTTGTGTAGCTCTGTAAAACCTTTACTGTCTGCTACAAGTTTTTATTCAGATACGTCCATCTAGGTAAAAAAGTTAAAAATCATAGTCTTAATACATTTAGTTAATACAGAGCCATTACAACTTCAGTTTCTGAGCTCAAATTATTGAAAGATAAAATTTAAGACAAAATGGTTCTAACAGAAAGGATAAAGTGTGATTGGCACTGGTCACATGGATACTGCTCAGCAGAAATAAGTCTTCAATAGTCTTTCAGGAATAGGGAAATATCTACTGCCCACACTATGAACCTGTCAGAGAAGAGCCAGCTCTCAGTGTTAAGACAGCAAAGCTAAAAGACCTTGCAGGAAAAAGGCACAAATCTCAGGTGAGAGCTGATTTGTGTCAGAGGAGCTTGAAGGAGGCAAAGCAAGCTCCTGTGTTCCTGGGACTGGAGGTGAAAGCACGTCTATACCCTGTGTCACGGGTTTCCAGCAGTGTGTGCCAGCAGTGAGCTGTTCAAGCACTACAGGAGGCGTGTGGTAAAGATCCAGGTCAATAAGCCATAGCAGGGCCTGGGCTTTATATTCAGGACAATCAGTGCTGTCTGCTGCTGCCAAAGCAAACAATGAGGAGGCACCAGTAAGGGTACAGGAATGGGAGAGGAAAAGGAAGACAATATGGGCTTAAATAAACATCAGAAAATACTACCATAGATTAAATACAGTGTCAGATAAGAATAGGGTAGATTTCTCAGCTGAAGATCATTTGGTAGTAAAGCTCCGTTTTGGTCTTAAAAACTCATATAAATTACAAAAAAAAGAAATAGCATCTGATTCTGAAAATATGCTGGAGAGCAACATCAATTACATGAGTACATGAATACACATTCTGTAGGATTGAACCAAGACTAGCAGTACTGCAAATGGAAAAAGTTAGTGTACTGATCATCCATGCAATGGTTGAAAAGCACTTCTGTATGTCTGGAATGCTTAAGAAACCCCTTTTCATATTACCCTATTTTAATAGTTCCTAAAATGACCCAACTGAAAACAAGCCAGCCGTGAAATAGAGCTATGCGATCTGACTTGGTTCTTTCTGTTTATGCAAAAAATAATAATAGCTTCTGTACTGTCATTATATGATGTTAAAATTTTCTCTTTGTGTTTTTGCTTTTCTTTCTCCTCTTATCAGAAATACTTAAAGCAAAGTCCTCACTGACCCATCTTGTCATTTAAACATATTCTAGACCTGCAGTTTCTCATCTTAACCTACAGTCTTTTTTTTTTCCTTTTTCTTTCTGTAGTTTGTTGTGGTTTTTTTCACCTCTTACTTCAAAGATTCACTATGAATCTTCACAGCATTTGCAAACGAAGAGATGTCTCTAGATTATAAAGTACAGTCTTTCAGATTTATCTGTTCTTTAATGTTTAAAGTAATTGTTAGAGTGTGTGGTTACCATGCTGTATCTGAGGGCAGTGCAAAACAGAACAACTTCCATCTTAAGCAAAGCTATCCTTCTGTGATTTTCACAACTCAATTCAAAAGAATCTTTCTATGACACGCTTTTATTGACAAATCTTGGTTCATAATTTATGATGATGAAAAAATATAAAGATATATCATTATTTTCTTTGAAAACTATATATTTTTAGAAAAGTGCTCATTCAATTAAATACTATTAAAAATAAATTTATCTTTAGGATGAATTTGTGATTTTACTGCTGATGTCTTCTATCTGATCTACACTTTATTTTAAGGATTTTCAGGTATTAAAGTTAGTTATAATCACATTGATGTCAGAGAAGTCACTTTAATTTGTCGAAGATAAGACAATGATCCACCCCATTTTTTGCCTGAGTTCATAGTATTTATTGAAAGATATAAACTATCATTTTAAGGGACTATTATAAAAAATTTGCATTTTTCCTAGTATTTTTTAAGATATGAAGAACAAAGCTTAAGGCCCATTGAAGTTCAGGTCATTATACTAAGATATTAAAAAGCCTTCTTTATTTGAAGTCTCTGCAAAAAAAGTCCTTATATTAATTCAATGCATGTTTAAAATTAAAATGAAAATCCTTTGCAGGTCTTCAATACGGAAAAGTGGATTTTTATAGAAGGGTTTAGGGAGAAAATATCTCAAGAACTTTAAACTCTAAAATAAATTCCACTCTGTGACCTTCACATATTAAAGTTAGCAGGAGATCTGTCATTACATTTTGGTGATAAAACAACAGCAGTTCTCTTTCTGAGCAAATGCTTTATAAAAGCAGCAATATTTTTCCAAAATTTCTTTTCCTATCTTAAGCTACCTTGTCTACCTTAGATATTGTTTAATCTTCCAGTACTCTAAGGTATTATACAAGCAGATAAATTAGCTAGAATCCCTGCCCCCAAAGAGTTTCATTACACATAACTACAATGACATGCGAGAAGGCAAAACAAAAGAAAGAATCACCAGGGCATAAGGAGAGAGGAGGAGGGAAATCAACTATGAAATCCTCAGTCGTAATGGTGCTTTCATAGCTTTCTATTTAGTTAGATTTTTATCTTTCATGGAGGAATAATACAATAAAAAACAGATGGGAGCTGTGGAATGGATGAGAAAGCTATGAACGTGAGGAGGAAAAAAGAGTATGTAGCCAAAATGTAGGAATAACTGATGGAAGGATATGTAAAATGAAATGTGTTCCTTTAAGAGGTTTGCAAGAAAACCATTTGCAATCAGTGGTGAGGGACAGGTGCAAGAAATGCAAAACAGCCATAAGAATGCAAAGGTTCACAGCTTTGAGATGCTTCTGATCACTAAACCCATCGGGCAGAGTGGAAGAAATCTGAGGAGAATCACTAAATGGGTTTGAAGATATAGAGACAAAAATTTTTAAAAAATTACATTAATGTAAAATTACTTTGGGCTTTGGGGGATATGTGGTGCAAGAAAGAGAACAGCAGTGTCAGAAGCACTAACTTCTATGAACAGGAAGAGATTCAGAAAACATCAGTGCAAGTCAGTCTAATTTCTTCTTATTGCTGTTTTGCTTTCTCTACTCTGTTTTTTTCAAACTACCCTTCCCAACAGAACTGCAGGTCTCCTGCTTTGGAGGAAGGGTGCTTCAATATGTTATGAAAGCATTTGTAGAACCATCTGAGGGGGAGTGTTTCGAGAGATATTTACAGCACTACAGAATTAGGTAGCAAAGCATCAATATATTAATACATCTTCTGTTCACAAGCCTTCTTTGGATTATTCCTGCTACTTCTTAAATCATTTTGCAATTGTCCATTAAGGAATGCACTGGAAAATGTGATGTCTCTCATTTTCCTTTGTCTTCTCTCAAATCACCATGTATATTAAAATGCTTTTTGTCTTGACTATATACAGTGTAAACACAATATAAGTCCCATGGCATTATACCAAATCCAGCCATAGAGAAGAACTAAATAATTCTATCTCACAGAATCACAGATTTGCAGAGGTTGGAAGGAATCTCTGAAGATCATCTTGGCCAACCTCCTGCTCAAAGCAGGTTCAGCAAAACAGGTTGTTCGGAACCACATTTTGAATACCCTCCAAGGACAGAGATTCCACAACCTCTCTGGAACACTTGCTCCAATATTTCATCGTTCTTAGAGTAAAATAAGTTTTTTTGTGTATGGAAGTGGAATTTCTTATTTCAGCTTCTTGGTTCTTGTCTTATCATTGGCTGTCCCTGAGAAGAGTCCAGATCCTTTTTTATTTCTTTATTACGTATTTATACACGAGTAAGGTCCTTCCTGAGCTTTCTTGACTCCAGGCTAAATAGGTCCGGCTGCTTCAGCCTCTCCTTATACTACAGGTGCTTCAGTCTCTTGATAATAATCATCAAAGACTATTATCTTTGTGGCCCTTCACTGGACGATCTGCAGTATGTCCATGTCTGCCTTGTACTGGCAAGACCAGGACTGGGCAAAGTACTCCAGATGTATTTCACAAGTCCTGAACACAAAGGAAGGACCACCTCCCTCAGCCTGCTGGCAACACTCCTCCTCATTCAGCCCAGAAGTCTGTTGGCCTCCTTTGCCACAAGGCTGAATAGTCAGCTTGGTGTCTACCGGTTTCCTCAGGTCTTTTCCTGCAAAGCTGCTTTCCACATGGTCATCCCTCAGCAGGTACTGGTGCCTGGGCTTATACTTGATATTTCCTTTTGCTGAATCCATATGATTAATGAAGTGAATAAGTATAGATCCCAGTCTTGACCCCTGGAACACACCATTAGTGACTGCCCTCTGGCTGAACTTTGTGCCACTAATGCTAGCCCTTTAACCCCAGCAGTTCAGCCAGCTGTCAATTCACTTCACTGTCCAACTAACTAGTGCGTAATTCATCAGTTTGTCAATGAAATGTTATGACATTGTGGAAAGCCTTGCTAAAGTCACCTACCACTCTCCCCTCATCCACCTTGTTAGCCATTTCAACACAGAAGGTGATGATCAGGTTGATTAAGCATGATTTCCTCTTCATAAATCCATGCTGACAACTCACAAGAGCCGCCTTCTCCTTCATATGCTTGGAAAAATTTTCCAGGATTATTTGCTCCACCACTTTCCTGGGGATTGAGGTGAGGTTCAGGAGCTCACTAGATGATCACCAGATGCTCCTTCTTGACCTTCTTGAAGATGACAGTGATCATTATTTTCATCCAAGCCTTTAAAAAATCATTGAGAGTGGCCTTACTATGCCAGCTCCCTCAGCACTCATGGGTGTATCCCATCACATCCAACAGACTTGTTCCTGTCCATTTTGTTTAAACATTGCTTAGCATTTGTCAGGGAGCCATGATTTTTGACAATGACCCTACAAGTTCTCGTACTACCATGTGCTTGCACAGTATGACTGTGACCAGCCACCATTTCCGCTTTACCAAGTAGTACAGCAGAAAAGGAATGTATATACATGAGCTGCCATTTTTGGCAATGTCACACCCCACACATTTTCATATGTCTCTGTGATTGGCAAGTTTCCATTTGCTGAAACTCTCTTACCTGTTTGGTCTCTGAGCAGCCTATGACTGCCTGCCTTTTTTCTTCAGACCAGGAAGTGCTCATATCTGAAATTATATATATTGATATATACACACAAATATGTATATAAAGGAGTGCACTATTATGTATAAATTTTGCAATAATTACGCATAGATAAACTTTAGATATATGTTTATAAATAACTATGTATTTGTATATATATGTATACATATATAAAAGTTAATTATGTGGATCCATAAAGGTACAGGTATAAAATGTAGAAAATATTCTGTAGTAAGAGCTAATGGGATGAATAACTAAGACTTAAATGTGAATAAAAAATAACTAAACAACGGCAAAAGGCATCCCATGTTACCAGGCTGCTGAGCTCTTCAAAGATGTTCCTCTTGGATCATGCTCCTCACTGAATTCAGTTCCCCAGTGAATCATTCCCAACAACAACCCTTCAGGCAAGGTTCGTTGATGTTCCAGGAAGTCTACTTAATCTTGCATTTAATTACTTTATCTACCCCGTATGTATGTGCGCTAGGTTGGACAAACTTCTGAGAGGCTGAAAAGAGGAATTCTCTCAGCTGAAACATGTCAAAGGGTCAGAAACAGATTCAGAAGTGAATGCTGCCATGTAGCTAAGGGCTGTGTGTTGAACAGAGCATGAGCTGACCCTGCTGCAACATCCATTCTCAGCCCTGATAAAGGGGGACAGACACATCCTCCTGCTGGAGGCTTATGTCATCATTTCTGAGGGTGCGGGATGAAAAGCAAACTGATGAAACTGGCCTGGGACACCAAAGAGTCTCTGTGAATGATGATTAGTTACTTTTATCCAAATCCAACATTTTCTTTAATCTTACAAGAAAAAAATCTTTAAACTGTTCTTTACACTAAAAAACCCATCAACATTACTGACATCAGAAGCAAAAAAGCCAACCTTAGAAGTAACGAGTCTGCCATAGAGAAAGAAATTTCAATATCTGATACATTTAGAGAAAGTATCAATTATCTAAAAAACAATTGTCAATGGAGCTGCAAGCATGCTACCAGTTTGACAGTGGTCATAATTAACAATTATTTGTAACTATATTCCTGCATGTTTAAAAAAATACAACAGTATTTGTGGTTCTCAAAGGATTTCTTCACTGTGCTTCAACAAAGGCTGGTATTTAGAAAGATCTTTTTGGTAAAGTTTACTCTATAACAAAACACATACTGTAATTTCAAACATGATTTTGCATTAGATTTAGCATTGCAGTTATTTAGATGTTTTTCTGTAAATCAGACCCACAAAAGGTAACAAGATCTAAAGCGTACTCGTTACTTTTATGTGGTAGCAATGGTGTGCAAGAAGCCCATGCTGTGTCAATGAACAATAATACTCCTACACACTGTGCAGAGAGATGAATCCCCTGAAGTTGGAGATATTAGGTTTATGTGGGACAGCAAGTATGCTGTTGTGGAATATTAACAAGAAAAAATGACAACAGAACATCTAATTTGCCAAAAGTGGGGAACAAAAATAGAAGCAGTAGGGAACGAGCTACAAGACAAACAGGGGACATGCCCTTTGCTTCCCATATGGCAGATAACAGATCTCAGACCCCAGAACAATATGTGAGTTGCACAACAATCTTATTTGCTCTTTCATTTGTCCAGTGCTAGAACTTCTAGCCGTCTGCTGAGTCAAAATTATTGATTTAAAAAATATGAAAATGTTGTCAAGTAGTTGGTGTGACAGTTAATGAACACAATTATGATACCACAAACAAAATCTAAATATATCAGTGCAATACATTCAAAACATATAAAATTAAATGTATAACGATTGCTATTGTGAGATAAATTTGATTCTTAATTATAATATATTATACATGGCTTTATTTATTTCATTTTCTTTATTTATCTAAACTATATCATCAAACCATATTGAAATAAAGACATTTACATGTCATTACATAAAGACGTGATTATTCTCTTAGTTCACACTGAAAGAAAAAAATATATATGCTGCAGAAAAAACTTATTCTTTCACTAGAAATTCAAAACAGATATAGTTCCAAAATTCTTTGTCAAGATAAATAACCTATGAATTTAAATATTTTAAAACTTCATGCATCTGCAACATGATAAACAACTATCAAGTAAGAAAAATATTTCCATTGGCTCATGTCCTTTTCCTCCACGCTCCCTTCCCAAAACCTGTTTTAAGTACCTCTGCCTAAAAACAAAAAAAACGTATGTAGCATTAGTCAATCTTCATTTCCTGATATAAGAAAAAAAAGAATCCATTTTCAGGTAAAGCAGATCTATTTTGTTTTTGGTTTTTTTTGAAAAACAAGAAAACCATCACTACAGTGACAGACATGTTAACACCTGTGAATAAAGAATCAGTTGTCCATAAGTTGCACATTGGCTTCAGTATATTTAGAAATGACTTCTCATAAAAGTACAGTGCTGGAAAAATGTAAATATGCTAAAAAAGAAGAACTTCCAGGGAAGTTTTTCTTGCTCTGTAAGCGGTGAGATACAGAGAAAAATAAATCTGTGGTAAAATATAACTGAATATTTTTCACTTTTCTTACAGAAAGTTTTGACTTTGCATCCCATGCCATGTTTGCTCTGTTTAGTCACTGGCATATTCAGTTGAATGCAACCGCAATTGTATATGGGATGAGATGGAGCCACGAACATACATCTGCATTATTGTTCCTGTATGGTGTTATGGGTACATTGAGCATGGGCCTAGAGACAGTGGAGTAGTAGTAAAATGGAGGTCAAATAGTCTTCACTCCAGGGAATGAATGCAACTGTTAATACTGTTCATAGTGCAGATCTGCTCTCTGCCAGTCCTGAAAGGGAAGATATAGAGCTGTGTGGTCGCAAATACCTGCATGTCAATGCAACGTGCATATTGTGTAAACTAATGTAAGGATGAAGTGTCCTTCACCAATAAATGCATCCGTGCTGTAACAGAAATATGACCAAGTTATTTAATAAATTGCTGCTTTTCATGTTTCTCTTTTTTAAATACTGATAATTCAAACACAATGAAACAAACCAAATTGCAGGAGTGTCTAGAAATATATTACATACAGGCTCTCCCAAAAAGCTATTGAATGATTTGAAAAGCATCAAAGGAAACCATTCTATTTCACCATGTTTTTGGGGTAGGCTTACTTTATGCTTCGGTTATACTAAAACTGAAAAACAATGAAAAGTTTAAAACAAAAATAATATTATATTAAAGAAATTTCCTTAGTTTGGAAAAGTTGCAGTGATGTGTTTCATCCATTTATAACCCCGTACTTTGGTGGAAAATATCACTAGTTTATTTCCAGAATAACCTAAGAAAATATTTACCGCAAAAGTAAACAAATTCCTAACTTAATAGTTTTTATGTCTAACTACTAGTAGTAGTTCTTTTTCTCACCCTCTCATATACTAAAATTGCTTGCCCTCTGCTGGACTGATCATTGGCCCAAATTCATCTGACTACTCGAAAGATCAGGGGTGGATTATTAATCAGTCCCTTGGCCTGATTACTGCTTGGCTGTTTCTCAAAGAATTACACATTAAATGAGTAACGGAAAGGCTTCTTCCATGGACAAAAGCCCATAAGAAAAAAGAAGACACAGGAAAGATGGGGTCTAAAGGAAACCTGCAGTTTAAGTTGTCTTCTAACCCTGCATGCCTTTAAGGGACAGGTCGTGTCTTCTCATGATGTGTCTAAGATGTGCAAAGAGAAGCAGCCTCAGGAGGTGTTTATTTCTTTGACTGTAAAGGGAGTCTCAGTCACTCACAAGTTAGCCCTCAGGCATCTAAATCATGGTCAGCTGAATTCCATCCATGAGAGAGTCTTCTGTGCTATGCATGGCACAGATTGTTTTCACAAAAGAAACAGATAAAATGAGCGCATACTTCTGTTCTAAGGCAAATTTACACAATTCTTTAGCTTAAATAGAATAAGACAATTTACCTAAGAGGTGAACAGAAATGCAGTTTTCTCATCAGCTATGATCAGAAGATATGCAGGAAGGTAGCTGCTTACCGTCATAGGCATTCTGTGACTATGTTAAAAAATGATCAACATGAATCTTTCATATTCACATAGAGCATACATATATAGATATTACTAAATGTAACAGGGACTTTAATCTCAGGGTTTCCAAAATCAATGCAAAAAACTTGTGGAAAAAAAAAGCGTAATTCAAGAAGCAACAGGATATGATGCTAATTGCAATTTTACTAATAAATGACTCATGGTGGTTAAAATTTTTGGTTAAAGATGCATTACAGCATCTAGGTTCTGCCAAGATTTTGATTATAAAAATTTCTTAAATTAAGATTACTGACTAATCTTTGCTCATGTGATGTCTCTGTCTTTATTCTAGATACCCAGGAATTTTTAGTGTTATATACCCCAAAAGTTTGGTTTTCCTCCTGTTGTCTAGGCCCTGAGTCTGCCTGCTGTTCCTGAAATATCACACTTCTGTGAATGTTAACAGTTTCTGGCCCTTCATGTGATTTCCCTGAGCTTACGACGCTTTTTTGTAAGGAAAAATATATTTATGAATGTTTGCTAGGAAGAATGAAGTCCACCTTAGCATGGAGATTTGAAATGTTTTGAATAGTGCAGGCCTGTCTTTTACTCACGCTAGCCCTGTTGAGTCACCCATCTTTGTTGGACACTGCATGTTGAGATAGAATTTTATTGCACATTCCATTCAGAAAATCATGGTCTTTAAACTCCTTTCTTTATCTATTATTAGCTGAAAACTGGGCTTCTGGGTTGCTGCTACAAAGCAATTTTGAGGACAAGAAAGGACAAAGATTGACAACATTGTCCACTAGCATCCTTGAAAGAGGATATCTACCCTGAAAGAAGAAATCCCTACTGATACAAAGCCTTGCTTCCTCCTCTACATTCAACACCCTAGCAATTAGTCAGATTTATACCAACCCAGAAATACAGTTCAAATAATACATTTGTATAGACCATGAAAGCTCATTACTTGTTCTAAGAGGTTTACTTATAGAAAAGGAGTATACAAATGTTGTGGGTTTTGAAAACCATTCAACAACATGCAAGACAGAGAAATCTCTACTCATTCTATCCCCACTCTTGTTGGTGTCACTGTAATAATCATTTATAATTTGGCTGGAGGAGAAATATTAGCCAAATACACATCTATTTCTGTCATAAAGATGTAGGCTGTATTCTCCTTACCTGCCTTTGCAGTCTCCGTGACTGATGTGATTGATAGCCTTGCTCTTGGTAAACTGGATTTCTGAAGAATCATGGGATGTCTTTTAAAGCTCTGACCCAAGGGAAGAAATTTGATTTTGAACTCCTGTAGTGAACAATAGTTATCAAATTAGCCAAAAGCCCAAACTAGGAAAACAACAGAAGAAATTTTTTTTTTTTTTAATTTGCTATTAAAATTTTTTATGGCTCCCAAGATAGTTTGCAACAAGAAGATGCTCTTTTTTCAGGTCGATGAAAAAGCAACTAAAAATCCCACAAAACCTTAAGCTGTTGAGAGTAGATATCTTTGAATAATGTTATTTTTTAAGATTAGTAGATCTACATATACATCTATAACTGCTTACACTCATAATGTTATAGTTTTCTTGTTTATTTTTAGCTGACAAAGTGAAGCATGAGAAGGCTTTTATTTTAATTCTGATATATGGGTGATACACTAATGCAGTTTATCTCTTGGTAGCCATTTTTTAATGCAAACAACAACATAAATGTGATTGTGATGGTCTAGCCTTAATTTTTAATGTTGTACAATGAATCCTTCATGCAGTATGTGGTTGTTTGGTAAAAACTGAATTTAACAACTAGGTGTTAATGTGGAGTGAGTCATTTACTTTGAAGACACTATTGACATGAATTGATTCACTTTGGATTTATGAATAAGTAATTCAGATCTCAATCTAACCTACAGAATACATTCTAAAAAGCTTATTTACATTGGAAGGGGAGGGTAGAACAGAGGAATTAATCTTACTTAACTACAGGCATGAAACTGAAGCATATAAAGTATAAGCCCGATCTTACTACAGATTCTCTAGAATCATAGAAGAATGAACTCTGGATTAACTGTAGGAAGCATCTGTTTTTCTTCACAAATTATACACAAAGCCCAGAATGAAAAGTGTCATGATGTAAGTAGCTTGGTTAGATGCTTAAATTTAAATGATATATTTTATTCACATCATAGAAACTATTGGCTGAGTGAATACTGAACTTTGATGTCTTACACCTGGGTGTTTACTGGATGTTTATGAGTACAGGTACTCGTCTCTGGACCTGTCACTTCATTCTCTATATATGCTAACACTGTAGTTCAAGCTTTGGAATAATGGCTCTTCATTGTAGAAATCATTTGCTCAAAGTCATTTGAAGAGAGCATTAAGGTAATTTTTGTTATAACGTAAAAAGAGCTCTGACATTGGGAATAAACTTTGTAGGATATGCAAAATAAAAAAAGTATTGTTAATGGAAGAGACTTATTATATCATTTAGAGACTCTTTTCTCAGTTAAATGATGTTCTCAGTAGTTGGAACTGTATGTAGTTTTAAATATCCTGTGTATGCATTGAAGCAATTAATAATCCAAACATTGAAATGTTATTAACATTTTGGGAAGATCTTCTCTGCTATTATCATATACCAGAAATCATTATCCAAAACAGAATTTAAAGAGCTGAAGCCAGAAAATACAAATCTTTCTTTTCAAGTGTTTTTTGTCACTGAGGACAAGACATATGCCATATTTCCTCTGAATGTCATTAAATTACATGCACATAGTCCTTGGAATGACCTAGGGAATGCACTTTGTCTACATTCCATAGTCATATAAAATTTTAATTACTTTGCTCCTCTTAGTATATTTTTTATTACATTCATAAGGATCAAAGAGCATCCTCTATTGGCTAATACAACATCTGATTCTGTTGTGCTACTAGCCTAATGTAGCTTTGTGAATAGGATAACTGACAGTGTTATGAAAGGGTATGAGTTCTATTCCTGTGGAGGATTGGATTTCATTAAAATTTCTTTTATTAACATCTACCTTCTTCTTACTAAGATGTGACTAAATTAATTTTTAATTTTAAATTATTTTTCTCGTATTTCTAATTGCTGTATCCAGAAGCCTGGGAGCATGAAATCAATAAGGAAGACATTATAATAACAAATCAGATCTCTAGACAAATGTTTCTATTTTTATACAAAAAGATAGTCTTATTGTTTTGAAAAAGAGATCTTTCAATTCTGACAAACTTCTAAAGTGAAATTATAGAGTGATCTGCAGTGCTTTTGGAGTTAAAGCTGAACAAGATTTGAGTCATATCTTGTGATAGAGAATGGTATTAAGAATGGCAAACACATGAGCTGTAACGGAATAGCTTTCTTGTTTTAAGACAGAGTATCCCTTGTACTGGATAAAGAGAAATCAGCATTTTCCTGAGAGTTCAAGAAGAAATTTACGAAAGGATTACCTTAAGCCATTGTGAATTAGTTCTGGATGTTCAAAGATAGTAAATGATTAGTCATGATTATTTAATGGATTTGTTTATGATCATTCTTTTCTACATAAGCTTAGTTATTATCTTATTTCAGTGCTCCTTCTTCCATGCCAACAGCTGAAGACTCAGAAAGGCCTCTCAGGTGCATAAGCAAGAGCATTTCCTACTACCACAAACGTAAATCTGTCATATCATCATCTCACACACAATGTGTAGTTGAAATTGCTTCACCTCAAAAAGGATGTTGTAGAATAAAAAAGATTCAGAAAAGGACAAAAAAGGTGACAACGTTTAATGGAATAACTATCATATACTTACTTACAATATGGTCAAACTGCAGAACTCCTTACCGCAGGATGCCTTAGAAGCTAAAAAAATACATAAAATCAAAATTGAATCAAACATATTATTAGAAGGCAAAGGTACAAATACTTCTTAAACTTATAGGAATTTGCAGGAATTATGCTGGCTCAGAAAATCCCAGACCCGGTGGACTTAGTAGTTTTAGGTTAATGGTTGGACTCTATGATCTTAAAGGTCTTCTCCAAACTTAACGATTCTATGATTCTATAATGCTAATATATTTGAAAGTATTAGAGCAAAGTGTCATTGCATACTTTTCTACAGTTATGCTTCTTACTAAACATCTACTTTTAAATGCCATTGGAGACAAGCTGTGGTCTGTACTAGTGCAGCTGTTCTATATGCCTTAAACAGGCCTTTGATGCACCATTTTTCACAGAAAAAAACTACTGTTCTAGTAGCAGATAGCCATCTATTTACCAAACATTAAGTAAATCCAGACTTAATCGTATGTCTCTGTCTGTATCATCTAGTGACACCTGTAACTCTTTGCTTAGGGATTCAGCTGTATGTGATTCAAAGTCTTTGATATTTAGATATAATTTTCATATGGTACATCTGCATAAACTTCACTCAAACTTCCATGAAAATTGCAAAGTTGTGAAAAAGGACTGTGAGAAATTACATAGAATAGAGCTATGCAAGATGAGAGAGCTAAGATTGCTAATACATGGATAGTTAGCAGTTCAAGGATAGAGGAGGAAAAACACTGACAAGAAAATATATGAAATCCTAAGAAAAAAACAGTGAGTCAGAACACAGTAGCTCAGCAGCAGTGAGTATCAGCCTATTCAAAGCCTGCAAATATCCTACAACCAATTTTTGAAGGTTGATGGTTTGTTACGTAACTCCTGTGTCCTAAGTTTCTATCATGTGTGTTAGTCAAAGACATCTACCTTATAGTACTGACTTGTGTGTAAAGAAACTTTGTGGCACCTATTTGAGTGAAGAGAAAGGTGCCCAGAAAAAGTGACCCAGAGAGGGAGGGCAGCAGTATCTTCTAAAAGCATTTCACACTCTGCCGGGAAATGAATTTTAGAATCACAGAACCATAGCGTCATTAAGGTTGGAAAAGACCTCCAAGATCAAGTCTGGCCATCAATCCATTACCACTATGCCTGCTAAACCATGTCCTGAAGTGCCATATCTACACATTTTTTGAACTCCTTCGGGGATGGGAAGATCCCTCAGACATTGATTTTCCCCATGTGCTCATTAATTCATAAGAACCGATTTCTTAGTATAAAAAAGGAAAACAAATAAATCAAACACTTCCATTAATTCTAAATTTCCCTTTTCTAGACCATTATAGCATTTGTTTTTTGTCCATCTCAGATGTAACAGCAAATTTTGCCTGATTTTTAATTCACATAATTCGTCTTCTTTCAGTCCTGATGCTGTAAATTCAAAATCTGACTTGTTCCAACACATATAAATGTTAATGATCACCCCATTGCCCATAATAGGATACATTTATTTTGTGTTTGCAAATACAATATGGAAAAGCAATAACAACTGAATTCAAGAATGATGTGAACCTTATCTCTGTGGTAGGTTCACAGGCTGTCTTTCCTTTGATGACAGAAACTGCTCTTTTATGTAAAATAGTGATCTTTACGCCTTTTCTTATTTAAAGGTAGTCTCTTTTTTTCTATTTTGGATCACATGCAGTATTACAGAATCCTTCTAGAAACATAGCAAATGGCTTATTTCAGAGAAGTCCCATTTTATATTTACATCACTATTCATCAGATTATATTCTTTTTCCTATTTAGACATTGCAACAGGGAGATATTCTGAAAAGAAGCAATTTGACCTGTCACATGTGTATTGTATTTTAAACATATCTCTGCAGTTTGGATGATACTTAGAGCAATATTTTAGCATGAGATATTGACAAGTGTATAAATATTAACTTTTTCACTACATACATGGATCTATGCCAGCACGGTTATGAGAATGTCTTCATTAATACATGTTAACTAATTCTGAGGGTTGGAGGGCGATTGTTATAGGGCTATCTATTACCTCTTTTTTTTAATAGAAGTACATAAAGTAATTATCTGAGGAAGTATTGGCTGCTCAACTGTGTCATGTTCCGCCCTTAGAGTTGGTTCAAACAGATTTCTGAAAGGTTAGATGAACTTATGTATGTGTGTTTCAACTATGATGAACTATGTGCCATGCCATAGAGTTAGACAGATTAATACAACTATTGATTCTGATGATCACTGGCAGTTTTATAATGGATACTCAGAAAATACCTTTGGCTTTCGACACAGCAATGGAAATCAACCCCTAATTCACTGTTCTCAGTTAAAGGAACATTGCTTCAGGAAGGTATGCTGCACCAAGTCATTTTGCCAGCAGTAGATCACAGAGTTTTCAGTATCTTGTGGTCCCAGGGTTCCCTAACTATCACAAAAACACTTGAAGCTCACTAGGGAGTTTGGTATGCGAGCAGTAGTGTCTTATATTAGACTCTCAAACATTGCTTAGACTTCTGGGTTCTGATGTGCAAGGAAAATTCTGCTTTTCTCAGCTTACTTTTCTTTCTGCACGCAGCATTTAAGTTTCTATACAGAATATGTAGAGCTTCAATTAACTACAGTTGTAACTTTAGGTTTTATCTCTCCAACAGTCTAAATGATTACAGATTTAGCAACTCTTCCTGGAGAGTTCAAAAGTGTGACTGGATATTTGACTGTCTTCTGCAGTCCGTATCTGTTAAGTAGGAAGTACTTGTTCCTTTTCTTGCTGAGGAACGTAAAACAGTGGATTTGAAGCCAGTAGACCTCAGTCAAGAGTGAGCAAACTGTCCTAGTATACAGGTCTAGAATGCAAGATACACCTCTTCACCAGCAAGTCCATTGCAAAAATGCACTGACTTGAGGAAAACTCAAAGAAGCCACCTCTTTTGATTATCACATAATATTTTCCCTTGGACTATTCATGTCATTCTCTACTGTATATAATCAATATGAATGTCTACTCCTCACATTTAAAATTCTCTGAGGCTTGATTCCTAATTTTTTTTAGATTTCTCATTTCGGTTTTGTCAGAACTTCGGTTGCTTAGCCACCTTGTAAGTGTGATGAAATGTCTAAAAATCTTTTAGCACAGGATACTTAAATATTTGAGTTGGTTACAAGGTTTTCTAAACATTCCTTTTTCTGGCAGTTTTGTATTCTTTATAATACTCTAGAACTTCCTCTAACGAAACTTCTGTATGAACTGAGCTAGACTGGATTTTCAGTCATTCACTTATTTACTCACATCTTGCTGCATCAGGTATTTTGTTTTGAGTCTTTTTTGTTTGTTTTTGTGTTTAAAAAAAATTGACTGTTAGTTTATGGTTAAGTACAGCTAGAATTATCATTTTGCATGTGTTTTGTTATTGCAATCTTGTCAGCATAAATTCTGAGACTAAAATTCATTCTTCACGATTGTATTTATATACTTTCAATTTTCCTCGGTGTTTTTAAAAAAACACGAGACTAAATCAAACCAAACCAATCAACCAACAAAAAACCTTACTGTGCTATTTTTTGAACTGTTGCAGCTTTCTTCTCATGCACTCTGCAGAGCTGTAGATCCTAATAAGTGTTTTACACCAATCAGAATCACAGAGATTTCTTTGGTTGAAATTTGTTTTAATTCCCTTTTACCTAAAAGAAAATTAGTTGTGATGTGTCTCCTCCCCACCCACTTAACATTTTTAAGCAATTTCAATTTTTATGCCAATGTGATTATTGATAAGGTCAAACCCCTATTACCAGTAACAGAAAACTGCACAATATATTCACTAATTCACTTAAAAGATTTAACTCACACATTCATTCATAGTTATGCAGTTGGAACAATAAATGGGAGGCTAACTCCAACTCAGTGCTCAGAAGTAGAGGGTTTTACTGACGCACCAGTGGCTTGTAGGTTGGTGTTCACAAGGTCCTTCAGAGGTCCCTTTGTTTCTTCAAGTTTATATATAAACTTGTCATCTTTTTCCATATATCACACACCTCTGGACATGATCAGTGTTGCACAATCCACCACTGATGTTCATTTATGCTAGTGGTCTTGTGCAGATATGACAGACTCTATCTATCCTGGGTTTATAAGTTCTTGAAGAGTCAATGAGTCTGCTTATCCCCGGAGCTCATCAGTTCTTGGGAAACTTTTACACAACAGCTGCTCAGCAGGTGTATTTCCTCTCTTTTGTCTGTTGCTTTCTGGTAAGTAGTTCTCTATCCACAGCTGCAAACACTCGTAGAATCCGTTCTATACACACAAAATTACACAGGAGCTTTTATGATGTTTGCAGAGTATAGTTCTGAGAAAAAATAATAGGGAGAGGTGAGGTCTTTTCTTCCTGCTCCCTGATTTTTACAAAATCTCTGGTCTCTGTAATGAGGCTGTCATCCAGTGAGTACCAATGATTTTAGCAGTTATATCTCAGTAGGAAACAGTTTATCCATTCATGTAAAAGCACTCAAAGCTTAAAAAGATATCTTAGTCTTCCCTGTGAGGAAATGGAAACTTTTCAAGGCGCTATTTTTCTTTTCCATTATCACCTACTGAGGTCCAGAATAGTTCTGTAGCCAAGGCTTTCACCTGGCATACGGATGACCCAGTTGTGAATCTGTTCTACCTGATTCAGATCAGAGATTTCAATGTCAATCTCTAGGATTCCAGGTATGTATCATCTGTTAGATTATTAATATCAAAGAGTTGAATTTTCTCTAAGTAAGTATTTGATGAGTTAGAACAAGTAATCAAGCAATTCAAACAACCAGCTCGGAAGGATCATGTTAAAACCCTCACCAATGTCATAATGAGTGGGCTGCTAACAACATAAGTACCAGCATAAAATCATCCTTCCTCAAGTATGTCATACGTCATGTATTTTCATATTTTGCCTAGTTTATGAGCACAAGGATTTTTATTAATATCATTATAATAATATCAACATTACTATTAATAATATAGACATTATTCATAGTTTTCTGAATTCCCAAAGAAAGAATTCAGAGAAGAAATAGGTTGCACAGCTAATTGTGTCTATTTTGGAGTATAGAAATCAAAAGAAGGATCAAGAAGGTAGAAGTCAGAAAAATAAGATTATAATGTTGTTGATAATTGACATCTGATGCAGACCTGACTTTCATGGGTGAATTACAACACAAAGTAAAAGGATGGTGAGCTGAGAAATGAAGAACAGGTATGGGTCAACCTCACATATATATTCAGCAAAGAATATGAGGTCACATAGAATAGCAAAATGATACAGTACTGACCTTTACATTAGATGGTTATGGTATGCAAGATTAATGATTACTTGAAAAAGGAATTCTACCTGTTGATGTACCTGTAACCATAGAATAATATCCAACTGAGCTAATGACATTGGAGGTGTTTTCACTACATAAGTGTTAAATGTATTTAAAGATAACTTAAGTCAAACATTTCAACAGCTGAAGCTGAGAAAACTCCACTTTAAGTATATAATACTACAGTCCTCTATGTTTTTCAGTGGAAACAGCCTACGGTATCTGAAAAGTCAATAAAAGTTGAATTTCTTTTTTCTTACTAATATATGATTATTTCCATAATGTTGCAACATCTGGACAAAAAGCTGATTGACTCTCCCCAGAAAGAATGCTTAACGATAAACTCATAATCTGAAAGAAATAAAAAAATCACTCATGAATTACTATCAGTTGTCATTCACAGCAAATAGTGAAATGCTATACAGATACTTGAGCATTTAGGAATTGCTGGAGAGTCAGCTCGGTGATCTCATGGGAGGAGTAACCTACCAAAAGCAAAAGATGAAAGTGAACACTCAAAATGTCATGCTGCTAAACAGCAAACTCCATCTCTTTGCAGCTGCAGGAGACCATTTTGGACACAGTCCACTAATCTCCCTTCCAAATAACAGAGAATGCAGCTGCTGTCCAGCATGTTTTCTAATGGGACCATTTTGTATATCAGGCCATGCAGTAAAAAAGTTAAGCAAATAACTGTAAAAGGAACTGGGCCAGGTTTACCTCTGATGTAACACCACGCTTTTCAAGAAGTTTTTTCATTTTATTTTATATGTATGTTTAGTTTGTATTGTTGTCCCTGTTGTTCACGCTATTCAAGATGCTAAAAAGGAACTACAAAGAGCTCTATCAAGACATCTAACTGATGTTCAGTCACAGAAAACATTTTAGCCAGATTATAGGAAGCCTTTGATCTGAAACCTTCTAGTTATGTTCTACCTCAGAGAAAAAGAAAGCACTTGTCCTTTTTCGTCAATTCACTACCTGATAAATATAAAATCTTGCTGCACATGGGCACAGCAGCAGTGATGAGCTGGAAGATGAGTGTCCTCGTGTGTTCTTGCAGGCAGCCCTGCAACTCTTGTACCAACACCTCGTCCAGTCCACAGAGACACAGGCAGGCCACCATGGTACCATCTGCCACAGCCACCTCCCAACATTGGTACTCACAGAGCACCCTGAGCTCCCGTCACTGCCATGGCAGCAGAGGTTATTTGGGGTGGCTCTTGAAAAATAATGCCAGACCTCAGAAGAGCAGGCGCTCGCCTGAGTCCCGGGCACCAGCCTGGCATCCTGGTGGTCTTCAGCCAATAGGTCTGTGGGGCTTGAGATTTCGAACATCAAATAATCCTCATCTGACTGCGTCAAGGACAAGATGGCTATCATCCCTGACCTGCACAGAAGGCATTTTAGTTTCTGCATTGCCCAGCACAGTGCACAGCCTAAGCAAAATTGGTGGAGGCCAGGTGACACGTAGGCTATGTAATCTTGATTGTCATGGCAGATGGGGCAGCCCTGCTCATTCTAGGTGGCCATGCTCTCTGTGCGTTGTGGCAAGCTGGAGAGCCCCGAAGATGAGGAACTGCTCCCTCTCACCAGCACCGCAGTGGTGGGTGTTGCACGCTACAAAAGGGAGAAAGGCCATGTCATTCACTGTCCAGAGGAGGGGAGGAAGAAATGTTTGTGTCCCCCAGGAAGGAAATCCTCCAATCTCTGCACTTTCCCTGGCACTCCCTGCTGGCCAGGGCCAGGCTTGGGTTGTGGGACCAGCAGCTCTATGCCTGCCCCTGTTGGGGAGGTTTCCCTGCACAACTCTCTCTGTAAAGAAATGCTTCCTAATGTCAAGTCTAAACCTCCTTGATGCAGCTTTGAGACATTCCCATGCGTCCTATCACTGGATATCAGGCAGAAGAGATCAGCACCTCCCTCTCCACTGCCCCTCCTCAGGAACCTGTAGAGAGCAATGAGGTTGACCCTCAGCCTTCTTTTCTCCAAACTAGCAAACTCAAGGTCCTTAGCCACTCCTCATAGGACATTCCTTCCAGCTCTTTCACCAGCTTTGTTGCCCTCCTCTGGATGCATTCGAGGACCCTCACATTCTTCTTAAATCGTGGGGCCAAGAACTGCATGCATTACTCAAGGTGAGGCCACACTAATGCTGAATATAGCAGGATAATCACCTCTTTTGACCAGCTGGTTGTGCTGCGTTTGATGTATCCCAGGATGGGGTTTGCTCTCTTGGCTGCCAGGTTAGACTGTTGACTCATATTGACCCTGCTGTCAACCAGCACCCCCAGGTCCCTTTCTACAGGGTGGTTCTCCACCACTCCCCTCCCAATTTATACCTGTTCTGAGCATCACTCTGTCCTAGGTGCAGAATCCTGCATTGGTGATATCAGGCAGAAAGTCTTAGTTCATAGTGACACTTTAATTTAGGCCTGACTACTTTGCACAGATAATGCATGCCTTACTAGAGACTATGCCCTTGAAGAGGAGCTAATAGACTGATCAAAGGGGAACATCCTGCCCAGAAGGTGCCAAAAGCTGGGTGATTGCCATAGCATGAAGTTGACAAAGATCTAGTCTTATTAGGAAAAGGTAAAGTTGGCAGGACGACCACCAACTCAATTCAGAACCAGAAAGATTGCATCCCCCCAGCTTGCGAGCATGCCTAGTTAACTAAAGAAGGAATATATCTTTAAGAGGAGTGTATAACAAGAGGAACCAATCAGAATGCAAGGAGTAATTTCTTTGGTTTTTGTAAGAGTATATAGTCCTTGTGACTCTGCTAAGCAGTGTGTTATCTTTGTGGAATTGTCTCCTAGCACCCATATCTGTGCAAATACACAATAAAGACAATACCTCTACTCTGTGTGTATATTGGTGCATCACAAACCGCATAAATGATCCCACTTTTGGGTTAACATTTGGACTTGTTAAATTTCATGTCACTGATGATTGTCCAATGCTCCAATGTATCCAGATTCCTCTACATGGTGTCTTGTCCCTCAAGAGAGTCAACTGCACTTCCCAGTTTGGTATCATCAGCAAACTTGCTAATGGTGCATTCAACTCCTGCATCCAGACCATTAATAAATACATCCATCAGAACTGACCCAAGAACTGAACCCTCAGGAACACTGCTGGCGACCAGTCACCAGCCATATGTAGCCCCATTCACTACAACCCTTTGAGTCCTGCTGTTCAACCAGTTCTTCACCCAACACACCATGAACCTGTTCATCCCACAGCTGGACAGCTTGTCCAGAAGAATGCTGTGAAGGACAGTATCAAAAGTCTTGACAAAATCCAGAAAAACTTCATCCACCTTCTTCCCTTTGTCCGCAAGGTAGATAACCTTATCATAGAAGGATACCTCATTAGTCAAGCAGGACTTTCCCTTTGTGAACCCATGTTGACTGTGCCTGTTGATTGCATTACTCTTTAAATGCCTTTCAGTAGTACCCACTAGGATCTTCTCCATATTTTTTGCAGGAACTGAGGCTAGACTAACAGGTCTGTAGTTTCCTGGGTATTCCCTTACGCCTGTCTTATAGATTTAAAGAACTTTGGCTAGCTTCCAGTCAGCAGGGACCTTCCCAGACTCCCGAGACCTTTGGATGATGATTGAGAGGGATCCTGCCAAAACATCCACTATTTCCTTCAGTAATGTGGGATGAACCCCCATCAGGCCCCATGGGCTTATGAACATTCAGCTCATACAGGTGATTCTTTACAATTTCAGTGTCCACGAATAGAAAGTCACTGTTCCCACACTTGTTGTCCTCTGACTCAGAGGACTGGGCAGCCCAAGGTCTATTAGTATTATTAAAGACTGAGGCAGAAAAAGCACTTAATCTTCATTTCTATTAGTGAGGTGACCATCTTCAACAAGTATTGGTCCAATGTTTCTTCAGTCCTCCTCTTGCTATTAACACACTTCAAAAAGTCCGTCTTGTTGTCAGATGCAGCACTGGCCAGTTTCAACTCTAACTGAGCTTTGGCCTTTCATGTCTTCTCCCCACATATGCCAAGCACAGCTCTGCAATACTCCTGCAAAGCCTTCCAGAGATTGTTCAAATTCATTTTCCTTTTGAGCTCTACGAGGAGTTCCACATTTGTTCCACAAGGTGGTCTTCCACCCCACTTGCTACTGGAATTGCCTGCTCCTGTGCTTTTAAAAGGTGGTTCCTATCAAATGACTAGCACTCATGGACTCCTAAGTCCTCAAAAGGAAATTCCCAGAATTTGCTAAGTAGCTCCCTGAATAGCTACAAAGAGCCTCCAGCCTCTTTGTTATCACCCTTAAAGTACTGGAATACTGTGGTGAGATTCCCGCTGAACCTCCTCTTCTCCAGTGAGAGAAGACCCAAAAACTCCTTCAGTCTTTCCTCATAGGGCAGGTTCTCCAGCCCTTTGACCATCTTGGTTGCCCAGCTTTGGACCTGCTTTCATCCGTTTGCACCTTTCTTGAACTGTGGGGACTAGAACTGGACACAGTACTCCAGATGTGGCCTGACAAGCGCTCAGTACAGTGGGATGATCATAACTCTATCTCTGCTAGTAATTCCCCTGCAGATGCAGCCCAGGATCTGATTTGCCTTTGCTGCTGCAGCAGCACACTACTGACTCATATTCAGCTTGTTGCCCACCAGGGACCCCCAGGGTCCCTTGCAGCAAGTCTACTCACCAGCCACACCAATCACAGCCTGTACTGGGCTCCATGGCTATTCCGATCCAGGTGCAGGACTTTGCACTTGTCAGTTGGACTCATTCTGGGGGTAACTTTCTTTGCCTTAGGTTTATCTTTCTCCCTCTCTTTGTTTCTTGGCTGGTTTGCTGTTTCCCAAAGTTCATGCCCACCAAACCAACAGAGAATGCAATGGCACAGCTCAACCTCCAACACTTTTGTGAATTCTCCAGTTTTATTTCTGTCAGGTCAGAAGAAGCCCCCGGCTATGGCATTTCTGGCTGCAGACATCAGTTTTGAAAATCAAAGATGAGAGACACACAAATGGCAGATTTGTGCCAACAATGTCCCAATATCCCCAAACAGTACCCCCGGACCTCCATGCCTCCACTGGGAAAAAGACCCTGGGGATTGATGGCATTTCAATTACTCTAAGCAGGCACATGTCCATAAACCCTTGCCACTTCCCTGTTCATCAGTGCTCATCAGTCTGCCCTGTTGCTCTGCCTCTGCCCCTCTGATCAGCAGTACACAGGGGCTGCAGGGGAAAACTTAGGCAGAGTTGCCTGTGGTCAGTGGTGCTCTCAGCAAAGGTGAGCCCTCTTTTTTGCTCAGGGAATTTCTATAACAGATGGGAAAGACCCAGCTCACCAAGGCTTGCCCTCCACAGAGGTTGTATTTCAGAACAGGTGTGACCCATGTCTCAGGAATCCTTCCTTTTTAATTGGAGACTGTTCTTGTTTCACCTCTCCCAACCCCTTTCATGAACTATTATATAGGGTTATTAAATCAAACCCATCATCAGTGTTAAAGACACAGATGAAGCAGGTATGAAACATCTCTGCTTTGTCTATGTCCCTGTTTGTGAGGTGACCAACCTTATCAAGTAACAGACCAAGGTTATCTCTGATCCTCCTTTTGCTCTTAGCATATTTTAGAAACGCCTTTTTGTTGTCCTTCACAGTACTGGCCAGCTTAAACTCTAATCAAGCACTGGTCACATGAATTTTCTCCTCACTGCAGTGAACAGCTTCTCTGTAGTCCTCCCATGTTCCCTGTCCTGGCTTCCAATGTCTGTACACTTTTCTGCCTAAGTTCTAGAACAGATCTTTGCTCAGCCAGGCTGGCCTTCCACCCTGATTGCTTGACTTCTGATACTTTGGAATTGCCTGCTCCTGCGGTCTTAACAGATGGCTCTTAAACAGTGACCAGCAATCATGAAACCCCAATACCTTCAAAACAGATTCCCAGGGGACTTTACTAGCTAGCTCCTTCAGCAGCCCAAAGTCTGCTCTCCCCATATGCAGTGGAGAAACCAGCTGCCCATGCTTTGGATGAGTGTGCTCTTCACTGGATAAAAAGCTGGTTGAATGGCCAAGCACTAAGAGTGGTGGTGAATGGAGTTAAATCTCGTTGGCGGCCGGTCATAAGTGGTGTTCCCCAGGGCTCTGTTTTGGGTCCAGTCTTGTTTAACATCTTTGTCAGTGATCTGGATGAGGGGATTGAGTGCTCTCTCAATAAGTTTGCAGATGACACTAAGCTGGGTGGGAGAGTCCATCTGCTGGAGGGTAGGAAGGCTCTGAGAGGGATCTGGACAGGCTGGATAGATGGGCTGAGGCCAGTTCTATGAGGTTCAACAAGACCAAATGCCGAGTCCTGCACTTGGGTCTCAACAACCCCATGCAACTCTACAGGCCTGGGGAGAGTGGCTGGAAAGCTGCCCGGCAGAAAAGGACCTTGGGGTGCTGGTCAACAGCTGGCTGAACATGAGCCAGCAGTGTGCCCAGGTGGTCAAGTAGGCCAGCAGCATCCTGGCTTGTATCAGGAATAGTGTGGCCAGCAGGAGTAGGAAAGTGGTGATGCCCCTGTACTTGGCACTGGTGAGGCCGCACCTTGAGTATTGTGTTCAGTTTTGGGCCCCTCACTACAAGATGGAAACTGAGGTGCTGGAGCATGTCCAGAGAAGGGCAACAAGGCTGGTGAGGGGTCTAGAGAATAAGTCTTATGAGGAGTGGCTGAGGAAAGGGGGGCTGTTTAATCCAGAGAAGAAGAGGCTGAGGGGAGACCTTATTGCTCTCTACAACTACCTCAAAGGAGGTTGTAGTGAGGTGAGTGTTGGTCTCTTCTCCCAGGTAACTAGCAATAGGACGAGAGGCAATGGCCTCCAGTTGCTTCAGGTGAGGTTTAGATTAAATATTAGGAAAAGTTTCTTTACTGAAAGAGTGGTCAGACATTGGAACAGGCTGCCCAGGGCAGAGGTGGAGTCCCCATCCCTGGAGGTGTTCAAAAAACATGTAGATGTGGCACTTCTGGATATGGTTTAGTAGGCATGGTGGTGTTGGGTTGATGGTTAGACTCAAGGATCTTAGAGGTTTTTCCAACCTATGATTCTATGATTCTAGGTTTCGAAGTTTTGCTGGCAGTTTTTCTCCTCTCATCTATGATTTGAAACTCAGCTACTTCAAAGTCACTGTGACAAAGACAGTCACCAATCACCACCTTGCCCATGAGTTCCCCTCCGTTTAAAAAACAACAAGTCAAGGAGGGTACCCTTCTCAGCTGGCTCTCTTACTACCTGTACCAAGAAGTTATCTTCAACATGCTTCAGAAATTTCCTGGACCTGTTCATGTCTGCTCTATGATATTCCTAGTTGACATTTGAGAAGTTAAAATCACCCATAAGGACAAGGACAGCTGATCTAGAGATACCCCTTAATTCCTTGTAGAATAATTCAGCGATGTCGTTGTCCTGGCTGGGTGGTTGATAGTAGACTTCCACAACAACATCCACTTTATTTGCTTTCCCCTTGATCCTTGCGCAGAGGCTCTTAAGCGTGTTGTCACCCATTGCAAGAGCCATACCATTCAACCCCTTCCCTTACATACAGCATCAGTCCCACCACCTCATCTGCCCTTCCTATTGCTCCTGAAGAACCTGTAACCATCCATTATGGCATGCCAGTCACAGGACACATCCTACCAGGTTTTTCTTATGTCAATGATGTCATAGCTCTGCAACTGGGTGAAAATCCTGGCTCCTCTTTTTTATTATTTTTATGCATGATATATAATACTATAGTAAAGTATATAGTATTGCATATAATTGATAATATAGTAATTATGTTAATATTGATTAATATTAAGTTAATGTGTATTTTAGGTACTAATATATTATTATATGTAATATATCATATAACAGATAATATAATATAATATTATATTATATTACATATTACCTATTATTTCTGAAGTTGCAACGCTTTGAGCTTCGGGCTTTCAGACTGTCTCAGGTATTTCTGAAACTTGAGGTTAAACACATACTTAGGGATTTTTCTGTGTGACATAGTGCTACTCATCAGATTAAAGGAAAGCATTCTTTACAAATTGGACACGCCTGAGGTGTTCCAAGGAACAAGCCACTGATTGGTGACTGAGAAATCACTGCAAAAAAAAGGTTTGGTTTGTTGCTAACTTGTGAGAATGAAAATGGTATCCTTCAAAATAAATCTTGTGAATATTTTTTTTAACCAAAATGATTATTTGTTAATTTTAAAGGGATATATTAATAGATGCAACCTACATATAATACATAATTTAGATGTCTCCCAAAGTTTGTCTTATCCATAAATTGACAATTTTCAGTAAAGTTTTCTCCAGTGTTAAAATTCTTATTCCTGAGACAAGTTGTATTCATTATCTAGAGATTTGTACAATGTGAAGCAGTCTGGTGCTTATTAAAGAACAAGACTTTTACAGTCTTCTCAGTGATGGGTTTATTTATCTGCAAACTCACTGGCCAAATTATCCCTCTAGCCATTGAAACTGACTGTGATAAGAAATTATTTCTGACAGTAGAGATAAAATACCTAATGCTAAGTAGATTTGATCATTTACTGACACCCTCTATAATCTCCCACTCATGAAACTAAGCAGATAGTTCCCGCTATGTAATTCATATGGTACCTTTTTTTTCTTTCACTCTGAATCAGGAGTGAATTCTGACTATGTAGAGGTCCATACACTCACTAGTGGATTCCAAGAACATCACTAGTGGATTCCAAGAACAAAGAGCAACTATGCTGGTGTTGCTTTGAAATGCCTCAGCAGTAGTAAGCACAATAGACTTTTTTTTGTGGCCCCTATTTGTTTCATCATAGTATTTCTCTTTTTCAATTCTGTCTTATAGTAGAGTCAAGAAAGCAATGGGGATACTGTGTTTATATGTCAACTCACTTTGGTGAAAGTAGTCAATCTTCATCTGAATAGGCAAGTAAATATTTAAACACCTCTTAGGTATAAACTGTCTTCTGTAGTGCTTAAATAATAAAAAGACTGTGGTAAAAAAAACCAAACATTGTTAGTAGCAAGGAAAATATTATACAAATATAAAAGTATAGACTCAAGAAGAAATAAAATAAAATACAAGCAGAAAAGCTGACATATTAGAAAAAATGGAGGAGTGTAAAGGGACACACTATAAGATAGCTGTGTAAGACAATCGCATAAATGACTATGCATTTTGAAAGGACAGAGGCATTTCTCAAAATGAAAGTATGTGATGAATACAACAAAGTAAAATCCATAAGGTCTTCTTGAATTAATAATAAAGGTTTCCCTGCAGCATCTGCAATACTGTCATATATACCATTTTTTACATAGCAAATGCTTTCTATACTAAGTTATATAGTTTAATAATTTTTGGGAAAAATTCAGATTTCACAACTGAGCACTTCAGCGCTAAATCACTTTTACAAGACTATGTGAGTCAAAGACAATGTACTTATTGGATATTTTACTTTTTTCTAGTCAGAGCTCTAAAAATGGTTTATTCATCTTACATGAAACAGTTAAGACTAAAATGCATAGAGAAGAACTGGAAACAAATCTTCTCTTCTTCTTCCTGTATCACTTTTTTTCCGTACTAGAGGCAATGAGTCTGGCACTTGCATTTGGCAAGTCTGGCACTCTCATCAGCACACTCAACCAATTTTGGAATGAGGGATGAAGTTTCCTATTCCCATACCACAGCCATTTTACTCCTACCTTTGGGAAGAAGGTGCTTGATTCTCCCAAAACAGCAAAGACAAAGCAGTTAAGATCTCAAACAAGCTAAGTATCTTTTCTAGCAACTAAGTATTAGTCATGAATGTAAACAATGAGGCAGTTCTGCTGCCTCATTACTTAATTATTTATGCTCAGGCATCTTAAGTTTTTCATGAAGATATGATATTGTAATAAGGGTGAATGCAGAAATAAATATAACTTCAACCTAAAAATGAAGGGGGCAAATAAAATTGTCAAAAAGTAAAAACAATCCTGTATAAAAACTACTCATTGAAATTGCTATGAAACTGCAGTGTGAGACAAGGAGCAGGTCACACAGCTCAGCATGTGAAAGAAAAAAAATACCTAAAATACCTAGGAGTCAGCTTTTGCAGACTGCTTTCATGTCACAGTTAATGGGGAAATCTGCTTTTCAATATTATGTTAAAACAAAAAAGGTAGGTAAATATATGTTGACACAATCATCAGGAAGACTGTCTTCATGCTTGGCTCCAATGGCACATTCAAAATATCCAGACTGAAAAAAGAAAACAGAACACTAAATAAGTTCCTGTCCAGTCTCTCAACAAAGACACCTGTCAGTCAGCTACCACTGGTCATAACATCAGTTCAGTCTATTGAAATCATTGCAGAAAGATAAGACTCCTGAACCAAGTGACTTACAAAGTGACTGCATTATCACAAGGTAATTATAGAATGTACTGAAATGTTATTCTTTTATCTATGTGTTGTACTTATAAAATAAACACTTCCATTTACTTATCTGAAATAAAAAAAGTATTCCTTATTTCGCTCTTGCCATTACCAGCTATCTTTCTGTTCCTAAGCGGCATGAACACTTTTGAATAAATGTTTTTCCACCTTCATTTTTACTCCTATTGGTACTAATCCACTACGGTTGCATTCTTCATTTTCTGTATCAAAAAGCTTATCAGAAAGGCATTTCATGAACTTGTTGGACTGTTGAGTTTTTCCAGTGGATATTCGAGTAGGTATAATGCCTTGCTATCAGCATGTCCTAATCCTGCTACTTTACTGAACAAGCAGGAAGAAGGGAAGAGAAGGAGAAAAAAGGTAATTTTTCTCCCTTTCTGTCTTAGTCGAAAACTGGTTCAAATATCTTAAACAAAATTAGGATCTAAGCACTTCATGGATTTACTAATCAGCAATCAGTGAACTACACATTCAGGATCAATGTCGCCAATAAAACAGATAAAATCTATTTCATGAACATTTCAACAATGTTAACTGTCCTTCTAAAACTAACCCCGGACTCTCCTAAAACCTGGCAGTCACACACACCCCGCTGTGTCCCCCACCCTTGCACCCCCCACCCCGCCCCACCCTGGGCAGACACG
>Ga0065711_1029917_pt1 | contig 34337 bp, 24 predicted proteins | sample Hoacrofraction12_FD_59098 | JGI IMG/M metagenome (GOLD analysis project Ga0065711, IMG submission 59098) | Hoatzin crop microbial communities from Cojedes, Venezuela - Epithelial fraction 12 v2 (version 2) | ecosystem: Host-associated > Birds > Digestive system > Esophagus > Crop | place... | reverse complement strand
CCCCCCCCCCCAATTTCATGGACTCTGGATAGGTAATTGAAGTCCATTATCTTGGAATATTTGAAAAACTTGTACTAGGTAATTGCTTTGGATACAGAAAAGAAAAAAATCATCATTATAACTGCTACTATGGACTATACTCTTTTTACGCCCAACTTGACTTTATAGGAGCTACTTTTTCAAACGAGCTTCATTCTCTGTAGATCCTTATTACTGAAATGAAAGAGCTTAAATGGGATCTGAGAAATAAACTAACTTGTAAACTCATTATTAGAAAACAGCTTCCATTCAGATCTATTTGACTACTGAACAGCAAATTTTAAATGTGCCTAAATTTAGTGAAAATTGTTGAAAATAACCACTGGTGGAAGGCCTTGACAAATTTTCTGTTTCTGAGATGGTGTTGATTCGGTGGATTCAGACTATTGTTTACACTCCAGTTTTGTGGCTTCACATTATTTTTTCCTGCCTGTGATGTCAGCTATTAGAAAAGTTCTTTACAGATAGCTGAATAATACCAAATTGTAACAGTCCTCTGAGCTTAGTGCTAAAAGTGGCAGAATTGTTAAATGGCAATGAAAAGTGTTTTCAAGAGCCTTGGGAAGTGCTAAACATTAAAAGTGATCAGATGAGGTAGGATTATTGCTTTCTAACTAACATGCAAGGTAAGGGTGAATATTTTTGCTGTGGTTTGAATCAGAGAAGACAACAATTAGAAATGAATGAAGTTTCTTGTCAGCATCAGTAGTTAAACACATTTTGGAAAAGAATGTCTTTCTGTGCTGCATGGAAAGGCTTTACATGATTTCATCAGTTTTAAGTTTGCCATAACAACAGTTTGCCTTTGGCTTACTAGTAACAGTAATAATTTAGAAGTTGTAAATCGTGTCTGAACAAAGCAGGTCCTAAGTTCTTATCTGTTGGTCTAAATGTGTTAATCAAATTGATATTAACCTATAGAAAGTAACCTCCCTGTCCACCTTCACAGCAAATGAAAAGAGAGAGATGCTCCTGGAAGGATATTTCTGGGCAAATGCTTAATTTTAGGTGTTTTGTCAACTAGAGAAAGAGCCAAAGAATAGTTATTCTAAGTTAGACTTCACCAGTTAAAAAAAAAAAAAAACAAACCCACAATCCAAGCAATTTTAAAGGAAAAGTACTCTTTATAAAAAAAAAACGAAAGGCTGTTATTTAGAAAGAGTGTTACTTCTTAAAATTGTCTTGCATAGAGGGAGAATATACTTTTTTTTCTATAACATCTGCATGTAATCATACCTGGAATAAAAAGATCTCCATCATTGCTTCCCAAGTTCTTAAAGACATCTAAAATGGGAGAGGGGGTGGGGAATGAAATAATAGTCTAACAGACTTTTGGCAAGACAAGTAATTCTTCGTCCTTTCTGGTGGTCAGGTGAGCCAAGATGGAAAGTCACTGCTCGACAAACTTCAGAGACCTTTGACTCCTGGGAGTTCTGATTCCCTCACCGCTTCTGCCAACTACTCAAAAGCAGTTCATCATGTTTTGGATGTCATCCATGAAGTACTGCACCACCAGCGCCAACTGGAAAATATTTGGCAGCATCGAAAGGTCCGCTTGCACCAGCGGCTTCAGCTATGCGTTTTTCAACAGGATGTTCAACAGGTAGGTTTTATTTCATACTGGCTGAGTGCCTTTGTACTCTGTCATCCTGTGATTTGATGTTGGTTGCGTCGACACGTGGGTTTTGATTGCTAAACTCTGTGTTCTTTCATTCAGCAATTGAATAATTGCATGGGATTGACTGACTGATTCCAAGTTCTGTGTGTTATCAGAGGATATTGGCTGTTACGGGTAGAAATTATATTTGTAAGTTAGCTCTGCTTCGTTTTTTTCTTTGTTAAAATTTACTTCTTTATTTACTTTGTCAGATAGGATGAAAAAGATTTCTATTGCAGATGGCTATTCTGAGTTTGTGCTGGAAGATGACATTCACATTCTAGGTAAAATTCTTGACTTGAAGTGTCAGACTTGTAGGATTAACATGCAAAAAATTAACAGTGTTATTCTGTAACAAATTTTTACTTTCAAATCCTCAGTGATACTTAACTGACTTAATCAGGTTTCTTTAAAACCTGAGAGTAGTATACTGAAGAGGTATAAAAATTAAGAGGTAAGATTGCTTTTTGCCAATAACGCTGTTCTTTAATGGTTATTAGCTGACATTTTTCAATTATTAGTAGTTAAATACAGGCATTAATATCTCTGACATGAAGTTAGCTTAAAAAGGTAAAGCTATAAAGAACTCCTTTATTGATAGATTTATAATAAACAGAAAATGTTTGCCTTAGGCTGCAATTAAGAGACATTAATAATTTATCCCTTAACTTTTTTATGAAGATGAGCTGTTAAGATGGCCAGTATTTGCTGATCATGTTCTTTCATTTCAGTGTAAAAATGTCCACAAATCAGGAACTTCCAAATAGGGTTTTTAGATAGCCAGTCACACATTCTGGTTAAACTAACCTTGTTGCTTCCAAATTAGTTGCACTTTAAGACAAACTTCTTGTACTTACCTGTTTCAGGAAGATACTGGATGTGGGCAGTTGGGAGTGAAATGACCTGGTTTCCATCATTTACAGCAGTTGAACAAGATAATTTAGGCAGATGGTGGGGAGAGTGAGCAATCTTGTTAGCTCAACTATTTTTGACATGCAGTGCCTATCTCTTCATGTGAGTTAAAGAGAACAACTTAAAAAATACTGAAGCAGTAAGCTAAGTGTCAAATTTTAAAATTTATTATTTCATTTTTGATGTGAAAAGAGGCATTCTCAACAATCAGATGTGACAAAGGATGCAGAAAGGCATGAAAAATGTTAGCTGACAAAAAAGTAAAAGAAAGGAGAGTCAATGTTATGAATGGTCAGGAAGGGCACAGAGAAGCAAACTGAAAACACTGTTACGCCGTTGTATAAATCCTAGAGGCTTTTCATCAAGATTACTACAGGAAGGTTCAGTGCTGGTACTTTCATGAGTAGTCAGTGAAGGGCACTTGTCAAAACTGACGAGGCAAAGTCCACAAAGGAATCACCTCTTAAACTTAAAAGTCTTCATAAGGAATCTTCAGAAACTGAAATTACCACAGTAGTTTTCTTCTCACAGGGGAAAAATTTAGGTCCTGTCAGTGGCAGCCTAGTGCCAACAAGTGTGGATTGGATCCTGGAACTTTCTTCTCTAGTTTGAATTCAGTTCAGGTAGGACCTACTTTGGCCACGTGATCTCCTGAGGTGATTTGTCAGATACATCAGGTTTCAGGCCTGTAGGACAGGCTGCAGGCAGTTCGTTTCCTGGGGGAAGGTGTTCATTAAATGCTACAGAGAGTCTTGCTGTGCTGTTCCTACTCTTTGCCTTTATTATCTTGGGAAACATTTGTGGGAAACTTTCATTTTCTGCTCCTTCCTAAGACATGGCTCTTGGAGTGGAGGAGTTAGTTCTGAGACTGCTTTGTTCTTTGAAGTTGGCAAATAACCCTTCATTGGACTCAAGAATTATAGTCACCACCAGGTTCTTCAGCAAGAAGCTGGATTTTCCTTCTCTGTATGAGACCTGTCAGCCCTTGGAACTGGTGCATTTAACATCAAGTAATCACAGGTTTGAAAACAACAGAGTAGACAGCTGTACCTATTTTTATAACTTCCAGCATCAAGAATGTGTTATCAAAGACATGCATGTGGATTGTGAGTGTGTCGGAAGTTTTCAGTATGAAGCAGTTGGCTCGAGAGGGTTAATCCATCTAGGCTGATTATTCAGTACCTATGCCTTAGCTACTGGTTGGAGAATTTCTTTCTTCCTGTTTATGTCTCTGGTTTCTCTGTATGCTTTGCAAGGCAGATCTTGCGTTAAGATACCAAGATATCCTCTTGACAATTTGAAGCTGCGGTCGTTGGTGCTAGTGCACATCTTTATCAACCACTTTAGATTTCAAATTAGGTCTTATGTAGAGATGCATCCCGTGCTTGCCATGTTCCTAAGCCCTTCCCTCGATATCTGGTAGTTATCACTGCCAGAGACTGGACTGTGCTTTGGTTTATCCCTGTAATGGCTGTTAACATCCACATTGGAGGCTTCTGAGATGTTGCATGTGGAAGTATAGCTCTTTGTTACGTTACTTTACCTTAACTTTTAGATACTGGTGTATTTTGGGCACTGCCTTATGAGTCGAAATGTGAATTGTGGTTAGTGTTCCCTTTCATCATACCACTTTTCATACTTACGTTTCAGGGCAGATCATGCTGTAAGACAATGATAATTCAACATCCATACCAGACAATCTAACAGCAAGAAGCAGATGCCTTAAAGATTACGAGAAGCACATAATGGTATTTCCATGGAATAGCCTTGCTTTGGCAAATTGTAGCTCCCTCAGCTTTGAAAATCCATCAGGGAAAATAATGATAGAGCCCAATTCAGATGAAGTCTGATTAAAAATGGTTTATTTGTAGGCAAGTTGGAATTGGCTGACTACTGCAGAATCATTAAGAATATTTATATGCATCTCAAACTACTTCAAAGGCAAACATTGGAAGAAAGATCTTTAAATGATCTTGAGTAATAAGGATTCTTTTTTCTTACAAAACAAAACCCAACCTTACCAGAGCATCTTATTTGCCTGAGAAATTCTAGCACTTCAATTGAATAATCATTGACACCATTCAGTGCATGAAATTACTCAGTTTTGAGGTATTGTTTGACTTTATGTCTAAGACAATTCCGGAATAGTTTATGTAGAGCTCTAAAGAAGCTTTCTAAAAAACTTTAGTTTTCATTTGCACATTCTCTCGTGCTTCTTAGTCTTTGTTCAAATCTTAAAAAAATTCAATTAAGATTATCTAGCCTGATTTAGAAACTAGCATGAAAACATTTTAAAATTATTGTCAGTAAAGTGAAATGGGGGTGTTTTATGTCAAAACAAACAGCTCTCTTCCACTGTTTATAGTTGAACTGCACAGAGTGGCAAGCGACCAAGTGCATTGTCAGTGAATCTATGACTGTCCTTCAGCATGAGTCTATGATTTCCTCCTCTTCTCTCTGCTGGTGTAGTTTTCCACTGGATTAATGAAATAAATCCATTTATGGAAGTGTTAAGTACGTGACAGAGCTGAGTTGCAAGAGGGAACAGGCTGTGTTGAGCTGGTACTTCATTTTGTGTTACTTCCACCTTAGAAAACTAGTTGTTTTTTTACTTCTGTCTTGAATGTTCAGTATTGGGAGAGTGTTTCTAGTGGAGCTTTCCAAGTCAGCATAAATGTTGTGGTGCTGGCTGTGTACACCAAGAATCATCATCTAATTTCTTGGAGCAAGTAATAAGGAAAGTAGCATGTGAAATATTAAAAATAGTAGATGTGAACTACAGCGAATCTGAAATTTCAAATGTGAAAATCTATGACAGTTTTAAACTGAAAGGAATTCTTAGTTTTACCTTAGCAGAAGCATATGAGGAGATCTAATTCCTGGTTAGTTTGTGCAGTAACATGAAAAAAAGGGGGTGTTTATTTTAACTTCAAAAGTCAGGTCATTGGCTGTTGCGCTCAATTTTTGAAAATAGTCGTTCTAATGTAAAGCATGCTAATAAAAGTATAGATTTATGCTTAAGAATTAACAAGCTTACCAAGTAATAATATGTGCCAAGTAATAATATTATTACCAAGTATAATATAAGCCAATCTTTCAGCTAAGGAAAGGAGCTGGCTCTGACGATTCTGATACGAAGCAATAAAGCAGAATTGCAATAACAACGTGGTGTTTTGTGCTGCTAGACCATGGAAGGGCAAAATTGAATGTAAATGTAGTGTTTCTGATAGAGTGATACTGCTGACACTCATACAGTGAAAGTTTTGGGGCCTGAAAAACACTCCTGATGGCTTGCAAGTCAGAGATTAGTAAAAGATACTTGTAGTAGTTTCGTTTTTTTTAAAAAAACATACATTTATTAGGTCTTACTGACCCTGAGTGTCTTCTCTGTCCATGCTGGATAAATGTGCTGCTGCTTCTTCCTTGATCTGCTGGCCTCAAAGACTGCATCCAAGTTTTTGTTGTAGCAGTCACTTGTTTCAACCTTGACTGATGAAGGGCGGGCCAAGAATGCTTGCTACTTGCTCAGCATCAACATAATACTGATTTCACTGGGTGATTCCCTTGTGGCTTTTGGAGGCGGTTCCAGTGTAAAAGGGTTCTTTTTGGGAGAGAGTGTTTCCACTTTTTAACTATCCGAAGATTAGAAAAGCAGAGATTTCCATCTTCCCCTTCTGAATGTCATGTCAGCACCAAGTAAGTGGTGGAGATCAGAAAAGTGAGTGTGTGCAAAGCAGGTAAAGGGATGGGGGGTAAGGACTGGATAATAATGTGGGAAAGACTGGTGAAAATGAGCACGTTGAATCTGCAAATGATCAGATTGTTTATTTCTGTAACCAGCATATACTAAGCACGTATTTCACAGCTATGAGCAATGATTTTGTCAAGGTTAAGCTATCTTTCCATAGTAGTTTCTTCTATCATATGTTCAGTATTGGTGCTAGAAAATTAAGCCTGTTTCTAGATCCTGTATTGAGCATAAGGATGGCTCTGCTGAGACTGCAGTTATAGCTGAACTGCATTGTTAAAGCAACTTGCTGTAGTGGAGCGTAATATTCACCCTTTCACTGAATAGCATTGAGCCTCTTAAACTCCTATGTATTACTGAGCTACCAGAGTGAATTCTGTGTGCTTTCAGTATTAGTAGGAGGGTCCTTAGTGAGTTGGTGTGATGGTTTCTGTAACTCTTACCTCTCCCAGGAAGAGGAAGAAAACGCATCAGTTAAGATTGCTAAATGGCTAATATCAGTACCAGCTAATGTTATTGTCCTTTGGTGAAAGTGGTATGCAAAACCCCTCACTGATGAGCAAAAGCATACCTTAACTTTGACTCCGATTTTACATGCTGTGAAAATCCCAAATAAAGGATTCCTTACTTTTTTTAAGAATTGAGGTAAGAAGACTGAGCACTAAGAAAACTTGTAATAATACTGATTTCACTTAGATGCAGCAATGTTTCTCTAGTAGACTGATGTATTTCATGGTCTGTGTACTGAATTTCTGTGACAATTTCTTCTCTTGAGAAGTTATGAGCATTATTTTGAGCAAGAATCATTCTCCCTGGGCTGCTTTCTGCTTTTCATCCTGTGCTTTCTGGGACAGATTTTGCTGTTGATTTCATTTGTTAGCTTATAACTGTTAGTAGTCTCCAGAGTCCAGTCTCATTCTCTCATCCAAATGTGCCTCTTTTTAGCTCTTTTTATAATGACAGAAGGAGAGTAGTCTCCTGAAACTAGTCAAAAGCATTGGTAATATAAACTTTACAGATAACTGAGGCTATGTTTGGCTCCTCACTCTCTTCTCTGATCAGTACTTTCCCTTGAAAGAAGCAAATGAAAAGGTATGTTGACTTAAAACACAAGAATATTTTTTTGGCAATACTACGAGAAACAAACATTGCGTAAGTTGAACTACAGGCCACAGAGATTTAGTGAAGTGTTGGTGATTTGAGATAGCTATATTATGTGGTGTTATGGGATTGTTTGTTGCTTTGAAGATGTCCAGTAGGAGAATTTGCAAACCAAGAAAGATTCTAACAGTTGAGATAAATCACACCACATGGTTTCATTTTGTCTACTAAAGAAAGCATGGATGTTTAGTGTGGGAATAGCGTGTGGGGTTACATGAGTATTGAATGTAGCCGTGAGTGACGTTGCAGGAACAGATCTCAAGTCTGGAAGAAAAAAAAAAATTATACTAAGTGTCAAATGCTTTCAGTACAGGACAAGGGGAAAAAAGCCCTCACCCGACTTCAGGAATCAGAGTAAAGGACACAAGTAGATAAGGAGAGATAAGGTACACGTTTCTGGTAGGTAAATTCAAAGCAAGAGAAAATGCTCAGGCTTTAAAGAATGAAGAACACTGGAGATAAATGTTAGGTAGAGTATTCCACACCACTACATAAACGCTGTATTAAAAATGGTTAGCTGACTCAAGAAAATTGCTTATATGCAGTTGTCTTTAATTCTAAACAGCGTTCATGAACCTCTGAGTATCTTCCAAAGAATTAAATACTGTATGCACACTAGCTAATGCGTGAATGAAGATATGGCTAAGATGTATTACTTTGGAGAGACCAGATGTTTTTGTTCATTCACTCATCAGAAACCTGGTATGTGTGCAGTAATGCTTTGTGTTAACTGGCAGGAACTAATTACATGCATAGTTTTTACTATTTATAAAGCTGTAAGCCCAGTCATTGTGGTAGAAGCTGTAATGTCCTTAAAATGTCTTTCATTCCTCACTTTTTCAGCTGTAAAATTTATAATGCACAATTATGTCTATCTGATGTTTTGAGGAGATACTTCTTCAGAATTGGAGCAAAATTCTTCATATGCTCCAAATGCAGACATTATCATTCATCTTCTAATGATTTCAACTCAATTTTATAGTGTTAATTAAAAATTCTACTACTGAATGTTTATTCTTGACTTAGTAATATGTAGTAGGAGAAGCAAATTCTCATCTAAAACAAAACTGCACTATGTTATTCACCGCAGTTGCTGGGTAATGTGTGAGCTCCATTAGTGTTACATTACAGAAAAATATCAGCTGAAAGTGTAAATGGATTACAGGGAGACCCTCACAAGGCATCTAGCCACTTGGATCAGATTACTGTCAAATTGATGAATGTGTAGAAATGAGGTGGTCCTTAGTAGGCTTTAAAATAAACATATCATCTTAAATCATACAAATTAGTTTGAGCTGGTTACTGCCTTGAGAAAAGTTAATGAGATGTAAATAATGTCCTTCAATAGCAATGCTATGTTTTAATCCAACAGTACAGTTCTTTATAAGCAGTCCCTTTACAGCTTCGTAATTTCTTGAATAGTTGTATTTTGTTGCAACATTCAACACATCAGAGTTTTTGTGTCTCTCTCTTCTGTACCGCAGGTGTTGGATTGGATTGAAAACCATGGAGAAGCTTTTCTTAGCAAACACACTGGAGTGGGAAAATCCCTGCATCGGGCTAGAGCTTTGCAGAAACGCCATGAAGACTTTGAAGAGGTTGCACAGGTAAAAACAATCATGTGAAGGACTGTACACTTGTCGTGGAAGTATATGAGAAATTCCTGCTCTGGCACTGAAGGGCTGGGCAGAGGCAGCTCCACTACAAAAAATTCAGTTCCAAGAATGGACTATTTTGTTTCTGTTGCAGCTTTTATTTCATTTCCCGTTTGCATTCCATCTTCAATTAAAAAAAAAGACAAACTTGCACAGGCCTGCAGAGGGTGGGAGCCTTGAAGCCCAACAGAGCTGCTGCTGCTATTGTTATTGCTATTATTTATTATTATTATTTCCAAGACCATGCTTTCAAATCCTGAGTCACAGAAGAATGAAAGCTCTCCTTTTAAAGTAACTTAATTCCTTGGGATTCTAGGATTTAAACTTTTCTGCAGCCTCTAAGAGAGGATGGAGATGAATTAAAAGCCCTGCTTCCTGACTTTAAGCTTGAGGAGCTCCCAAATCCTCGCTACAGTGCGATCGGAGAGGAGAGAGGGAGTTCTGAGAAGCCAGGTGAGCCAGCAAACTGGCCAACCCGGCTTCAGATTTTTTCCTTAAGTACAGTGGAGTTTATATATGCCCTCCTGTTCTCAATCACTGATACCAATGCCTTAAGTAGAACTGATTGTAGAGCTTCAAAACTTACTTTTCTGTGAAAAAGAGTCAAGCCACAAGAAACAGAGATATTACAGAATACAGGGAGCACAACAGGAGGAAGTTGGTTTGGGTGGCAGCCTCAAAAAGGGTGCGTGAGGTCAATAAAACCTGTGAGAAACTGAAGGCTAGAATCCTCCCCATTAATAACATGCACTGTCTGTCTAGTCTTCATGATTGGTAAGAGTAAACATCTCTTAAGATTCATCAAGAAAAATCTCATTAAGGTGGGGTTGGTACAGTGGTCCTTCAGTCAAAACAGAAGATGCATTATTAGAAAATTCTGAAGTGACATGGGGGAGCTCAGCAGTGACACCTACTAGGGCGGATGCATCAGAAGTGTGTTTACAGATTGCATGTTCAATGAATGCTTAAGCTCTTAATGATATTTTATTGTAAATACAGTCTTAGAGCACTCCAGTGACTGAGGACTTGATATAGCATCAGAAAGCTTCCTCAATATTGATTTCCTGTTAGATTTTATAAAATAGTAAGCGTTCTTAGTTTTGTGTGTACAGATGTTCGATTTTCCTTATGCATGCCTAATACTTCATTTTCAGTAAAACCTGTAATATTTTCCATGTGGAAATACTTATTTTTCTGGGTCAGACAAGCAAGAATATATCTTTAAGACACTTAGCAAAGCCTGAATGATCTCATACTTAATACTGTGTTATTTGAGCAAAGAAGAAAAAAAAAAATGTTTGAGTAACCAGAGGGGATGAAGTGTGTAGAACTGTTAATGGGATGTAAACTGTTAAAAAAACATCTTGTTAATTTGCTTTATACTTTAAAGTAGAAAGTTGTAAAACAAATACTTAGCAAAAACTTCCTAAACTGAATGTTACTAGAGTTTAAAATGATCTCTTTAGGGGATGGGTGGAATTTCTATTTTTGGAGATACTGAAAACTTAGACTGGTCAAAGAATTTAAGTATGCTACAGGGGACTATCTTCCACTGACAGAAGGATGGACAAAATGATCTAATAAGTATTTTTTTTCATCTCTAACTCTTGAATGTGTTGTGACTGCCAAGAGGGGCACACCCTCCGAGTTGTTCATCTTACTTGCTCTAAAACTGAATGTAAGCAGGCCCCAAAAGGCATTCCTGTTGTTTGTGTTACAAGGAGAATTGTGTTCAAGACAGCAATCTGGAGTCCTTGTTAAAGCATGAATAACTTTCGGCTCATTTATTCTCTGCCTGCATTTCTGGTTGGTGCAGATCTGTTGTGTTTTGGTTTGGGGTTTTTTTGTTGTTGGTGATTTTTGTTGTGTTGCTTTTTTTTTTTTAATAATAGGACCCTAGGCATAATCAGGGGTTTTCAGTCAGCTCTAGTCAGAAGTTGAGAGGAAGCAGTGTCAAGTGAACTGTCAGTGGTGTGGCAATGTTTTCTCACATGCAGGGAGCCAACAGTAATGTTGAAATGTTCTTGATCAAAGGCTAATTCCTGATTTTTGAGGGGAGCGAAAAGTACTTCTTTTTGTTCCCTTCTGCTTCCTCCCTCATTCTTTTTTAATGTGAATGAGATGCCAATTCCTCAGCAGCATTCAAAGAGATGTTAAAATAAGCTGTGTGTCAAATAGAAAAAATGTTCCAGAGTCTAGGGGCTGTGGACGCACAAGTTATTCACTTGAAAATTTGTGTGGGATGAAGGCTGGTTTCTCTTTATTTGGCACTTTTTGTTAGCACTGCAGAAATACTAGATAGTGAAAACTCAGCCAACTAATGATCCTCCCTAACTTCTGATGTATTGACGTTTGTGCTACACGTATACACCTTGACTTGCACCCACTCTCGTAAAATCGCGTTGCTCTTTGCGTGTGAAGTCTGTCTAGTTCACTTTCTACTTACCCTTTTTTTCTTTCTTTTTTCCCCTCTCTCCATGAGCATCTTTGTATCCATGAGACCGTTTAGTCAAAGTGTCAAGACTCCAAATTTTGGCATAACTGATTCACTTGTGGGCACAAATTTTCAGGTTAGAAGCACTGGATGCAGATCGCTAGTATGGTTGTACCTCCCCGTGCATTTTTGTATGAAATTCGAAGGCAGCTTCTCCTGTTTCAACTATGATTGATGTCTGCTTTTTAACAGTAGTCTATGCTCAAGGAACATGAAAGGTGTATGGCAAGAATTAATTAGTGGGATCTTTTCCCACAGGCAAGTTCTTTTCTCCGTGTGCAGTCTGCATCTGAGTAAAGAACTCAAGTTGTCTTGGTGCAAGAGACGCACAAGAAGGATTCTTTCAAACCTCGTTTGAATACAGCTATCATTTACCTACCACCACTAGTTCCCACCTCCTCTAAGGTTATAAAAACAGGTTATGTATTTGAACTGGTTCTTAACTTTACCCATGAATGGCTGCAATACATCAACTAAAGGTCCATTGAAAGTATTTTGTGGCCATCACTAGATGCATGAAGAAAAGGGACTACACATTTAAAAAGTTACCTTTACCCTCCCAGTTGTCTGAGCCTATTTGATGTCTGGAACTGAAGGATGCACCAGAACCAGTGCTTAATAGTCACTGATGGACTTTTCTTCCCTTAATTAGGCTGGCTACTTTTTGAACCCATTTATGTTCTTGGAATGTATGCCAGATCCTGTGACAATGAGTTACCCGATTTAATTGCTGCTTAGATGAAAAGTACTTTTGTTTTTTCATTTTAAGTGTGTTGTCTGATGCTAAAAAGTGATAGCATCCACTGTATTTAATGAATAATCTATCTTAATTTTATCTGCCTTTGATGATTTGTATCGCTCTGTTAATCTCCCTCCATCCATATGTGTGTCTCTTTCCCACTACCTAGTACGATAAACTCCAGTTTGTATGAAATTCAGTCCGTACCTCCACTTACTTCTGTTGCTGTATTTATTGTCAGCAGTACTGATTTCTGCACTAGTCTCATAAATGTAACCTTTGACTTTTCTATGGTGTGTCACTTCATATGCTTTCTAAAAATATGCTGTTTGTTTTTTTGAAGAATGTGTAGAGAAGGTTTCTCAACAGGAAGACTAGGAAAGCAATGGGGTATGTTGTTGGGGAAGGTGGTAAATGCTCCGTTACGGAGAGTCTTTCAGTATTTTGGAGAAGAATGCCTATTAAAGACTCCAGTATAGCTGACTGCGATTTGGGGCACAGAGGGATGGACTAGAGGGCTTCTTAAAGCTCTTACCAGGCTGATTATTTTCCCCTGGGATTTGAGCAGAGTGTGCTAGTAGAGATAGAAGTGTTAATCTGTTTCAAAACTCTGTGTTGAATTTGCCACCATAAAGGCTCCTTTGTCAGTTCAGGAAACCAGTATGAGCAGCTTCAAAGGAGAACGCCTGCTCGTTCTGCCTAACCTTCTGTTTTCTGACTGGTGGCTGCCCCTTGGGACCAACATTTTCAAAATCTTCACATTACTACTTCTATTCCTCCAAGCATTGTTTAGAAGCTGAGAGTTGGGAAAGGCAGTAGTTAGTACCTATTTGCTGCAATTTCTATTCCAAAGGGCAGTTATTATCTACCAAGATAAATATTGGTGTTATATTTCAGCTCTACTCGGAAGAGAAATTTTAGCGACAAAGCATGTGTCTGCTATTCAGGTTTGAGAATTGCAGCCCCTTTCGAAGCAGCATCTAGGTTCTGATCATTCCTAAGTACCGGCAGTTCACCATCCAGTTTCAGAAAGAGAAGTCTGATCTGCCTGGGCCTGTGTAACGCGGAAGATACTCCTGGAATTCATAAACAGTGCTTCACATGTGAGATAAAGTTTTCATTAAAATGGGAAACTTCTGTTTCAGCCATCTGCAGCTGGGTGTGGCTCTCTGGGTTGATGAAGTCGTTGTTGTTCGAGGAGTGCCTTAAGGCTCTTCAGCCTTGCCCCTTGAACACATGTGAGCTGTGACCGTGGAAGGCAAAACACCCGAGCGCAGATCAGAGCGTGTTCTGGGCCAACACGGCCGGAGCCAGCGATCGAGAGTGTTGGGTAGCGCGCTCCCCACTGAAGAGTGGAGGTTTATGTTAGTCCCTGCAGGCTTTCCCTCAGAAACTGGGGAGGAGTTCTCTACCTCTCTGTGCAATTAAAAGGTTAAGGAAAGGCTAAGATGTGCGTAGTCAAAATCAAGGAGCAGCATGTATTGAATTCCTTACATAAATAGATAGTAATAAATTAAGGGAGAACTCCCCCCAAAGATATGGAAGTTGCACTGAGTCATATAGTCTGTGCTGGGCTTGCCTGGTAATTTGCTTGAAACGCTGGAGAGAGCTCTTATTTCCTGCCCCTTAGCTGAGTTTTAGGGCCGGGCTTGGATTTAACTTTTGTGGATATTATAATGTTAGAGGTGTGATACTATATTTATGGCAAAGAAAAGCATATTTGCATAGGCTTAATTTTTCTTGGCAAGCACTGTTTTTACCTGATGTAGTTGAGGTCGGAAGAAGATGGAAGGACAGAAGGGAAAAAAGAAAGGTGTAGTTTGTATTGTCAGGATTTTTTTTTATAATCTGGGGTGCAGATTTATCAGGACACCTGATGCGGTGACATAAGCAAATCCTCTTCAGTGTAGACTTGGCTTCAGTCTGTTTTCTCGAGAGGTTAACATCCTTCTATCCTTTCTTGATGAGTCTGTTTTGAGAACCATTCTACGGTATGAAAAACAAGGTTAGGCTCAAAAAGAGCACCCAAATTATAGCAAATGTTTGGAATCAGTCCTATTTCAAATTTATGAGAAAGATTATAGATGCAGGTTTCATGTTCTAAGCTTTACGAGTTGTTAAACATCTCTCTCTTCCCTGGACCACAGCTCGCTCAGCACATCAAGTACCAGACTTCTCCCATTCTGTTTTATGCTTTGACCCAAGTTTCTTACACGATTGCTGATCTGCATTTGTTAATCCTGTGACATATTGGGGCAATATTCCATTGTGACTCTCAGCCATAGCTGACTTCTAAATCTTCCTGTGTTGCTGCTGTTTCACAAATGGTGATCCACATGACACATGAATTTTGGATACCTCACTTCTGTAAGGGTGGAGAGAAATTTTCTCCTCCTGTGCCCAGTCACTTTCCACTTTCCTGCTGGATGTGTGGATCTGATGTTAAGCGTCTCTGCCAGCAGCTAGGACTTTCTCACCTCTAATAATACACTTTTGAAAACTCTTCTGGACATGACTGTAGTGATTTTTCCAGTATTGAAGAAATAGGCCAGTTTGCAAGTAATTAGACATTTAGGCTGATCTCTATTCTAGTTGTGAATATAAAATACTAATTCCAAGGAAGAATAAATAGGCTCCCAAGTTCTGGATCGCGGAGACATTTGAATAGACAGAAGTAAGGAGCTAAGGAATGAATTTATTCAGTTAAATGAAAAAGTATCTAGATAACTAACAAAATCTTTAGTAAGATTATATTTGACTACCTTTAAAGAAAGAAGAAAGAAAAGTACAAAGGCCCTTTTTGTGCTGTTGTTTTCATTAGTGGAGTGGCTTTAAAATACACTGACTGAGTTTTCTTTCGTTTAATCCTGTGAAACTCACTCACTTCTCTACAGAACACATATACCAACGCAGATAAGCTCCTAGAAGCAGCTGAACAGCTCGCTCAGACTGGGGAATGTGACCCGGAGGAAATTTATCAAGCTGCCCATCAGCTCGAAGACCGGATACAGGATTTTGTTAGGCGTGTGGAGCAACGCAAGATCCTGCTGGACATGTCTGTGTCCTTTCACACTCATGTTAAAGAGGTAAAACTGCTTCTAAGTCATGGTTATAACTTTAAGCCTTAAAACCGATATTGTCCAATGTTACTTTCACTGTTAGAACCTTGCCATAGGAGTCATGAAACCCATGTTGTACGATGAGTTTTTATTTGTAATTCATTGGGAATTGGGGGCTGGAGTGGAGTGATTGTTTTGTTTATGTATTTTTTTATTTATATTTTATTATTATTATTATTTTTTTACTTTCACAAGCAGCTTCTGCCTCCTTTGTGCAAGTACAGATGCTTGTTCAGTCGTGGGAAAGGGGGGAGGGTCAGATCAGGGAACCGATGCAGCTGAAAGACGGCATTGCAACGGGAGGTACTGTGCACTTTTGGGGTTTTTTTGTGGGTTGTTTGTGTTTGTTTTTTTTTTTATTCCCCAACCCAGCCAGCTCTCCAGTGAAGTTAACTGAGTTGTCAGACACATGGTTAGAGTGACACGGTTCAGGAGGCTGAAACACATGGCAGAAGCATGAAGCTACTTAAAGCAGCCCTGCTGATCAGAGAGACTTTGTTTTCTTTCTCTGTTTTACATGTTGCATGTTGATCTTCTATATTGACAGTTCTTCACATCCTAAAGAGCTTATCTGATAATGACAATGGTTTGCCTCATGTTTGCAATTTTTAATCGCCTTCAAAGGTTGAAGTGATAAACCAGGAAAAAGAAAATTCAGCCAAACACACTTAGTTTTCAGCCAGATCAGTTTTCTGCTCTGATTCAGAACACAGATCATGCTAATTTGTAAGCTCATGGGAGAGGGTGGAATAGGCTAGAGCAAGAATAAGGACTTCAGTAAGGAGTTTTGGTTAAAGATAGTGGCAACTGTGTTTTCTGTTTAGAGCTAGTGTTAAATCTTTTCACTGCTCAAACTAGGTAAAAATATGAAGGGCTTCTGGATCACAGTATGTCAGACTGTGTCTTTATTCCCTTCACCCTACATTGAGAAATGGTCTGCTCAGTGGGGAAGTATAATATTCAAAGTAACTTCTTCAGCAAAGCCCTGTAGAGGGTAAGAGTGGGAGGTTTTTTGTATGTGAAACATCTGCTTTGCACTTGAAATAAATGCACAAGGCAGTTGGTCTTTGAAGGAGGTCAGGACTGAATTATTTTTTAGCTCTAGACATGAGTACATAGCTCCCCCATCAGTTTTCTGTTAGATGCTTCCTTGCCGATGTTCTCCCAGGACCCGGCTTGTTTAAACAAAATGTAAATGCTGTATCGTACGCTATTCTTAGGGGGCGACTTTTTTGTTTCACTTTTCTCAAGCACATAGTGCTGTTCCATTACCTGTTGTGATGCACAGGAGCAGTCAGCTGCTGAAACATTCCTTGTTTCTGTAGGTTTCTTCATTACCTATTTTTCTTAGCATCCAGAAGAGCAGCTGGGATGGTATTTAAATGGATATGGTTGTAGTGATGAAAGATAGAGACCGTGAAAGGGTTTGCAAGGAAAGGGCTTTAAAAAAATCTAAAAAAAACGAAAGGCAGACTGATCTGTGAGTCACTGTTGAGTAATTCTGGGAGGCTGATCCAGATGTGCTGGAATGTTGCCACTGCTCCCCTAGATAATAATGTTTTATTGAAAATAAAAATAATAAAAAAAGAAGATATTCTCCATCCTGATTTATTTCTTTGGCAAAATGGATGTTATTGTGACCCTGTAAGTGCACACAGCTGTTCCTATGGCAGCCTCTTTGCAGCCTGGACTTTGGGGGATAGGTACTGTGGCTGATGTACACATGTTGATTTTTTTGTTTGTTTGTTTTGTCACGTGGCTGACCTTTATACCTAACAAAGCAAGGAAAATTAAAAAGACTACTTATTTATGTAAGCAGTACTATCTTTTTATTTATTTGCATTCTGCTTAATGCAGATGAGTGAGGCAGGTGGTTCTTACTTAGTAGACTAGTCCTTTGGTTAAGGTGCAAAGAAATAGCAAGCTCAAAGCTGTCTTGTGCTTTCTATTCTGATCTGTTTTCAAGAGCATGCTGTTTGTTATCAAACGTGTGTGGAGTGCTGAGAAGGCATCACAAAGCAGATGGAAGATAAAAACGCCCTAAACCTGAAAGTCATCCATGCTTTGTTGGCAGGAGCATTGCATTTCTGCTGCAGGATGTGGGAAGTCGCTGAATAAATTAGTGCATACCTGCAAGCATGTAACCTTTCTGCTGTATGGTGGAAATTAATGTGCACTCTTAGCTGGTGAAGAGAGGACTTCAAGCAGCAGGATAATATGCTAGTTGTTGAACCAGAAAGAGATGCTTCAGTTGTTTAAAGAAGAAAAACCCCAAATCCCAAACAAATCAAAACAAAACACCACCAATGTGTTTTGCTCTTCAATGCTCTGCAAGTTTTCAGGTTTTTGTTTCTTGTATCTTTTTTGTGTTTTTCTGGTATAAAAAGTGGGCATGAAGAATGGAAGCCCTGTTTGTTTGACATTTTGGAGGGAGCCACAAAGCTGAGAAAAGCTGGTCATCTGAGTTGTTGGCTGTTTTGAGGCTTTGAAATCTGGCTCCAGTATCCATCCAATCCCATGATTTCTTTTGCAGTGGGAGGTTTTGTTCTGTTTTATTGTTTTCCCCAGAAATACTTCATGTTGAGTGAATGCTCCTCATCTGGATGAAAGTATCCCAGTAATACTTCTCCCCTGTAGCTTTACATAATCTTTATACTTGACACAGAATTTGCCTGCAACTTTTCCGAGCTTCCCTGGGAAGCATCAGGCCTGCAGTGTCTGCACAGTACTGTTACCCTGTTCCCACTTGGTAAATCAGCGCAGTTTTCTGCTTTCAGAAGCAGCGTGCTTGCCACAAAAGGAATAGATTGGTTCGACACGTCCTGGAAGTAACAGACTTTTGCTGTACCTGTGCACAGAGCAGCTGTGCAGTATGTGTGCAGCAGCCTGTTATGATGCACATTGGAAATGCTGTGTGTCTTTAATGTTTCCAGAAGTTCTGTAGCCAGGTGTTACAAGCTGGTAGAGCTCCCTGTGGCTTACAAACATCAGAAAATAACATATAAGTTCTCAGACTTCTCATGGACTAACCTCAATAGACTATGTTTCTCACGGGGGGGGGGAAAAGGATGTATTCAGGGAAGCCAGAAATGTGATGTTATGTAATGGTATCGCCTTTATGCATTTTGCTTAATGGTGATCCTAGAAAATCAGCTGCTGGCTATATATAAATTGTGATTCCACGCTGTTAGGTTATTACTTGTTTTAAGTTTGTATATTGATAATTACCTCCCATGCAAACAGTAAGAAATTTCAATCTATAAGCCATATTTCTCAGTAAGTGATGTACTGAAGTTTAGCCATGCACTGGTGAGCTTTAGAAGTGTTTGGGACCATTAATACTCCTATCAGAAACTTTGCATTGAAATTACTGTGTCCTGCCAGGTTCACAGCCTGAGGATGGATAAAATGCAACTGAACATCTGAAACTGTTGACCATTGCAAGACAGTGAATCCCTTATGACTTTTGAGCCTGTTGACATTTAATAATACGGGGAGGGACAAGGTGAGAAAAAAATTGCACAGAAAAAAGATACGTTTCCTAAATAAACAGTTATCATAAAAGGATGTGTGCAAAACATAGGAGCAAGAGTCTCGGTAGTCTTTGCTGTGAAACCTATCACCAAGTAGACATGAACAGGATTTTGGTGTGAATTCAGATTCCTCCATACACATACATACAGACACACGTGCACGCACATGCTCTCCAGAATGGCTCCCTCAGCAGCTATGAGTGGGAAGACTGAAATCCTGGCCAAGCCAGGTGTTAGTAGTAGTGCCAAAGTAGAGCAACAAATATTTTCCTAACTGGAGTGAAGTGTGGGAATACAGATCAGGCTGACTGAACATGGAAGAGAATGATCTCTTAAGAGCCTGTTGGCTTTTTGCATATAACCTTTTGTGTATATTCTGACAAGTTGAGTATGAAGTAGCTCGGAGCGTTTTTTTATGTATACACAATATGCTTAACGGTGTTACTAGATGTCTCAAACTAAACTGCACACCAGAATAGACTGAGGTTGAAAAAAAGAAAAAGGAAGTGGAACTGGCTAAGATTTCAAATACACAACCTTGCTGTTCCCGAGCAAAAATAATGAAACGGTAGTCTGTGCAATATGTTGAAGGAAGGTGGCATCATTTTGAGGGTGCCAGTGCATGGGAAGGCTGAGGAGGCCTTGCTCCAGCCACAATGCTGCCAATTCATTCACATCTAGCTATAAGAATGTGTATTTGATTCAAAAAAGCTTGCTGATAAAGGTCTGACTTTGTCTCACGACTCACTACCAGAAGTATGCCCTGCTACTGTATCGTCATGTATGGAAGGGTGTCCACTTACAGAGCCTTTCATTCATTTCATCCCAGGTGGACCCTGAGGTGACAGACTGCTCTTCTGGTTGCCTGTCACTCCTGAGTATTTGAGTCTTCTGTGCTGGTGGTCTACAGCTTAAATGTGGATGTCATAGTAAGACTGGTCTCTCCTCTGCGTGCCCTTTCCAGGCAGTAGGGCAGCTTTTGGATGCCCCCGTTGACGTATGAAGACTCCATCCCTTGGGCTTTTGTGCAACTCTAATGTTTTTATCATGTCTTTATAGCACAGCAGTGCTCAGTGTTACAGGTCTGGCAAAATACATGAAGTGCAATCTCTGGTCAGTACTCCGATACGCTGGTCATCTTGAATCTGAGACTTGAGGAGGACAGTTTTAAAATCTGAATGAAATAAGAGAAGCACATTCAGTGGCAGCACACTGAAGTATGTTGTGGTTGACTGGTTTGGTAGTACTGGAATCCAGTTACCCAGCACAGATTTAGTCTCTTGAGTTTTTCAATACTGGTAGCTATTTTGCTGGAAAGAACAGACCAAATTTAAGTCCAATATTATTGAAATAGGACTAAGTGCTTGAAAGAAGTGAGGCAGAAATAGGCCTTTAAACTGTGCGAAGCTGTGGTATAGACATTTTTTTCTTTTCAGTTAAGAAATGGGACAAGTGCTAACAGGGTACTAGTAGTTGATGTAGTTTCAGGAAGATGTGAGAGAGTTGGTTTTGCTTCAAGGATGAGTTTATTCTGAATAGGAGATAGATTCCATTGTAATTATAAAATAGATAGGGATATTTGAAGACTTTAAGATAATTAAATCTAATTTTTAAGAAATATGCATGGATTTAATATCTTAAATGTCACTGAAAGACTCTGGAAGGGAAAATCCTGGGCGTTTAACAACTTACCCTTTTGTTTTCTAAAAGAACCTCAGTTTTTATCCACTACGTGTCCTGAAATCCACAGCTTACAGGCAGGCACATGCACATCAGCCACTTTTTATGCCCAGATATACTTGTTTGGGAATACTATTGCAACATTTGGCCCTGTACAAATAAAATAGCAGCTTGAACAGCTGTGCCTGTGTGAATACACATACTGCAACACTGTGCTGGGGGGCAGGGGCAAAAAAGAGGAATTGGCAATTTTTAGATGCAGAAACTGTGTGCCTGTCTGTGTCTTACTGTGCTGAAAAGGCTTACTGAATATCCAAAAACCATTCTAAAAATTAAAAATAAATTCAATTGCAAAAGAGTTTGACAGATATTTTACCCTAATAAAATAACTCTGTGCACTTGGGAAGGTATTTACTCAAAAATAATTGTTGTCTGCTTATATTCAGAAAATACGGTAGGGTCTTATTTAGTTGCAGTCTTTTAGGAGATTGTAGGAATGGGACTCAGATGGATAGAGGCCCATGATGGAGACACTGAACTTCCAGGATGTTGCAGACAATTAAAATAATACCATCTCAGTGACTAATGGCATGCTCCCAAGAACTGAGGAAAGAGGTAGCACAGGATGCAGGCTCATTCAAGCAGATGTTTCTTAGTCTGTGCTATATTTAGATCAAGGAAAAAAAAAATCTGCTGAGTGAAACATTTGTCTGTCAGGGATTCAGTATTTGATTTCCCTCTCCAATTTTAATTCTGGTAAGATGTGAAGAGCAGATGAAAAGGAACAGAAGAGCCTCCTTCTGTGACTGGATTGAGTTAGTTATATGGTTTTCTCGCTGTACGTTCGAGCTGTCTTGCCGCTGGATAGAGTTCTTACTGAGGTCACAGGGCTCGGTGGTTTGTTTAGGGATCTTCGTGCTGCTGGTTTCACAGACAACAGAAGAAAACATGCCTGGAAGTTGCTTGGAAGTTCACACTGAGAGAAAGTTAATAGTTTTTTAATGATGAATTTGTTTGTTTTTTTTCCCCCACTGGATTTTTGTTGCCATGCTCTCTTTTGTGGATTAATGTGTTACCTTGGAAAATCATTGCACTGTAATATATGTAGTTCTGCACTGCTGAACATGTATGGGTAAGCTCCAGCTTCTCTTCACCCCCCACTGTAAACTGGTTGCTTTATTTTGGCTTGGTTGTGCAACCTTGTGCTGTCTTCATCCTTAGTTTTGTATCTGAAAATAAGGTAGCATATGTAATTTCCAGTATATCTAGTGCTTGTTCTGGTTTTTAAGCTGTCTGCATGACAGCCAGCTATTGCCACCCATTGTGAATTAAGCTCCTCTCAGTAAATTGCATGAATGTCTTTCTGTCTTTAATAACCTGGCAGTTTTGTTAGTATGTGTTGGCTTTATTCTAACTTCTGTGTGTAAACATCAAGATTATTTTGAGGGGAAATGGTTTGTCAGAAACTTAACGGAAAAGTGGATAAACGCTTATTTGGTAATATATTAGAGTAACTATTGCTATGAAAGTGTCACAGAGCAGTGTAGCCACTTCAGAAATGGCTTAAATTGTTCCACTTGCAGCAGCGTATGAATCACAGCTAGAGAAGTAGTGCATACTAATTACTATCCTTCTCTTTCTGCACATTTGTAAAATGTTTTTCCTACCCACCCAAGCAGTGGGCGATTCCACTAATAAAGTAGGCAAACGCGGTGTATTTTTGAGCCCTTTTGGTACCTTGGGGGCCAGATACGGTGTTTACAGTCACGCCGTGCCGACCAGGCGCTGAGCCAGTCGGCGTAACGCTCTGTTGTGCTGGTGCCCGTGTCTTTCTGCTCTAGGCAGGTGGTGTTGCTTTGAACGGGCTACGCAGAGGGACAAGTCTGCTTGTTCTGTGTTGGCTTGGTCTCCAGCATCCAGGGTGAGCTTTAAGGGAAGTGTATTCCCATGCGCAGTACATCACCAGCCGAGCACTTCGAAGTTTTGCTGCTCCTGTGCCAGGTCCTCTCCACCTGTGGCGGAGAGGACAGAAGTGGCTGAAGTGTTTGTGAAGAGTGAGAAATGAAGAGGTGAGGTGTCCCTTGTACAGGTGTGACACAACCCAGCTGTGAAAGACATATTGGAAAGAATTGAAGTGTTCCTTAGACCTGTTGTGAGCCACAGTGCAGGTGCTTGTAAGGGAGCCACGGGGCAAACTTGGTGTAGTCCAAGAGACTCAAAATGACTTTAATTCCAGTTTGTCTGTAATAAACGTCTCTGAAAATTTGGCCTTTTATAGACAGTGCAAGAAACATGAGGTAGAGCGCTTCCAGCTAGCACCAAACACATGAGATCTGCAGTCAACAACAAAGTGTTGCTCTCAAATGAATATATTTGCACAGTTGCAAGCTGCACTAGTTGTGTGTACGCACCAGCTTGATTGGAAGGTTTCTAACATCGTGTCCTGTTATTACGGTTCGGGCATAAGCTTCGTAACCTAAGAGAGGAATAAAACCATGCCCACTGGGCGCTGAAACCAGAGTAATGTTTTCAGGTTGTATTGTTAGGCTTCTTGCTCTTAAGTTTCATTTTTGTGAAAGTGAAATTTGCATTCCTAAGTATGCATTTGGAAAAAAAAAATTTGGATGCTGCATTGGGTTATGCTGGAATGAATGTTGAGTGCTTTTGACCCACTTGCTAAGTTCTGTTGATTTGTGCTCCTTTTAATAAGAAAGGCTGCTGTGGCTTGAGCTTGTGATGTTTGCGGCTATGGAGTTGCATTCAAACCTGTGACAGGCGTTGTCTTTGAAGTATAAGAGGAGTGAGAATAACACAGGGTGTATGAGTAGGCAGTTTCAGTTGGGGGGGGTGGGTAGTAGAGTTGTAGAAAAGAGTCTGGTTAAATGTCATTAATTCTTCACAATTTGTGAAAACTTAGCCAATAGGCTAGCATTTGGTTTTAAAATAAAGCTTCAAAGGAACCGATTAATCAAGATATAAAATCCTTCACTGAATTTTCTATTTTAATGTAGCTCCATTGATAATTAGGAAACCTTTATGACCAGAACATTATAGAAACAGCAGCATCAAATGGGTATTTCTACAGAAAATGTTAAGCAAAGAAATAAAACATTTGTTTTTGTGTCTTTTGAAATTAAGCCAGTTTGCTTACTGTCTGTATTTTAACTATGTTAACCTTTTAAATGGATTCAAAGATAATAAAGCCTATTAGTATCTCTAAAATGTATAAAGGCAGAGATTAAATGTGGTCAAAATATCTTAGTACTTTCAGTCAGAACAGACGTATTCTTTCAGGGCGAAAACCGAACTTTAGTCCTTGTTCTTGGAATTGCAGGGTTTGGGATGTGATGGTAAGCTGGAGCGGAGGGGCCCGGTTTGAATGCTTCCTGTGAGCGTAGCTGTTGGGTTGTGCTGTTCCTGCTGCGCACAGGAGGGCTGCAGGAGTCAGCTCTGCTCCCGCTCTTCGGCAGGGTGTTCCTCAGTTGCACAATAGGTGGCTGATGGGTTGTTCCTGAATGATTTTCACACAGAGCTTAGGATGCAACAGCTTGCCTCGTGAAATTGTGGAAAAGGACACAGTGAGGTTCAAGTGACCAGTGGCGATACCTAGCTAGCATACCCCTAGAGATTTTTCCATAAGCTGCAGCGTGTGGGCAGTTCTGAACAGGAATACGTGCAAGGGTTGAGTGTGGGGCGGGGGGAGAATGTCAAATGATCTGGTGGAATTGCTTGTAATGATTTTTGTTGTAACAGTGCGAAACTGAGATCAAGAGGCTAAACACCATAGCTGTAGAGATGGTGATAGAAAAATAACTTCTTGTGTCTTGCTTTCTCCCTGTATTTTGTTTTCTGAAATGCCCCGTTCTTTTCCCCCTTTTTGAAGGCCACAGAACAGTGTTATCTGTGTGCGTGTGTCAGCCTGGCAGTGTAAATTTGATGGTGGCTACAATACATCTCCCTTCCTTCCTTCCTTCCTTCCTTCCTTCCTCCCTCCCTTCTCTCGGGGAGTGTTACCATAGCGTTTCCCTCCCAGGGACTCTCTTGCAGAGCTGCAGATGGGATTCTCGCTATGAACTCTGTGCTGCTCAGTCGGATACGCTCAGTACTGTAGAAGGAAAATGGGAAAGAAAGGGTGACATAGCAACACGGATAAAGCTGTCCTGGTATTTCCAAGAAGCAAAAACCTTATTTGAAACAAAGGCTCATTTTTATTGAATTGAGGATGGCATTTTTCTATGAAGAGAAACAACAGATCCTATTTCTCCCCCCCCACCTCAGTCTGTTTTCTCTTGTCCAGGGAAATTGATTTGGAATAGTGACTGCCTGATCCTGGGGCTTACATTTGGTTTTTTCCCCCCTCTCCTTTAGCTGTGGACATGGCTTGAAGAGTTACAGAAAGAACTGCTTGATGATGTCTATGCCGAGTCTGTGGAGGCTGTCCAAGACCTGATTAAACGTTTTGGTCAACAGCAACAGACCACTCTGCAGGTTACAGTCAACGTCATAAAAGAAGGCGAAGACCTCATACAGCAACTGAGGTAAAACAAAATTTTATTTAAATCTCTTCTGGCTTATGTCTGATATCCTGTGAAGCTCTTTCTGGTTTGAGATGATGACTACAAGATATGACCTATAAATGAAACTTGTAAATACTGGGACTACAGTGATGTTTCATGCTGTACTGATGGTCTCTAGCTCTCTGTTTACAGGAAGCTCAGCGTATAAACACTACCTCCTCAAGCAGGAGATTTTGTTTGCACAAGCTACCTTTGTCATGGGAGCAATTGTATGTCTTTGTAGTCTGACATGCAGGGCTCCACAGCATTCTGAGTTCTGAGCAGCAGCCTTTTTATAGAGAGACCCTTGAAATTGTTTTGCAGACTGATAAGTAACTTTATTGTAGTAAATATCATCACTTTGTAGTCCATTTTATTCAGTAACTAAATAAATTTGGGCCTCAGCTGCACTGGTACATGTCCCCTTTGCTGCAGGAGCTGATGTTATCATATCTGAATTTGCAGGTTTTATACTAAAATAAAATATTTAAGGTTTTTTTTAATCATTATTATCTAATTTTGATTTTTTTTTATTGCCAGGACAGTTTGGTAAGGTAAATGGTTGTCATATGCCGCTTCCTTTTAACAATATACGGGTTTGTCTCTGGTTATAAATTTTATTCTTCCTGTAAACAGAATGTCCTTTAATGTTGAATTAGTCAAAAAATGAAAGTAATTTGATTTCCTAATGCTTTTTCAAGTACCAAAACATAATTTAGACTTTTATTAACAAAGATGTACAGACTTAGCTTTCATGTAATACCACTTGTGCTGATCTTTTCTGAAATAGTCTTACATTTTGTGGTCATGTATAGCATCCAAATTGTATAGGGTTTTTTTAATAATACACTTTTTTTTTTTTTCTCTTCTTGTCCTCTTCCTCTTCTCGCTGCTTTGAATAGGGATTCTGCCATTTCTAGTAACAAGACCCCCCATAACAGCTCAATCAACCACATAGAGACAGTCCTGCAGCAGCTGGATGAGGCCCAATCTCAGATGGAGGAGCTTTTTCAAGAACGCAAGATCAAGCTTGAGCTGTTTCTGCAGCTCCGCATATTTGAAAGAGATGCAATAGATGTGAGTATCTGCTCTTGGAGTCGCACTGCACTGCTCTTGTGTAGGAACGTTTATGCTGAGAAAGTTGTGTAGTTGCATTGACCTGTAGCTCAAATGGCTGATAGACTTAGTTTTTACCTGAACTAAGGCTTTTGTCTCGTACGTGAAAGTGTCAGGACAGTGCAGAACTGAGCTTTTTGATATTAACTCGAGCTCTGATTTGTTCCCAGTGTGTCTTGAAGCAAGCATCTTGTAAAATCATAATGTACCAGTTGCTTCCTCTGGTAGGTTTGGTTTGAATATCAGCCTACTTTGGTGTAACTAATGTACTTACTGTTAATAGGAAAAAGACTTGCAAGATGATTTAGTACCCTCCGAACTGTTGCTTTGTAGTAACACCCTCTTCTCTTTCTTCTCCAATTCAGCAGTCTTTCTTCGATTGACAGCTGCAGGTGGTGCTTGGAATTCTGTTTTAATCTTTGGGGATGCTGTGTGGGCTGTCTGTATGTCCTCTTTTTTAAGTAAGAATCTTTTCCACCTCTGCAAAGAATGCAAAGGCAGTTCTAGTGCCACATCCCTGAAAAACTACTTCTTGAAGTTTTGAGAGTATCCAAATCTTGGAGGAGGGTTACAGCTTACCAGTTGGAAAGTTTCTGTTTGCATGCAGGGCATGCATACAAACAGACCTGAAACTCCACATGGAGCTTGGGTTAATAGAACTGCATTGTAAACCTCAAGCTAAGTTGGTCAGATGACCTCCAGCGCTGTACGCTGTGACTTGAAACTGAGTTGGTGCCTCAGAAGGTTCAGGGTTATCCATTGGTAAATGATTCTAACTATGTAAATGGCTTGAGACTCTGGAACCCAGGAGTTACAGGGTTAATTTTACTCTTTTGCTAAGTAATTAGTAAAAGCTGCAACTGTTGCTTAGGTACCAATGGTGTAAGGGCAAAGAGGTAGTCAGCACAAGTGAGAGCTTTTCTGGTTGGTGTTTTGGTTTTGGGGAGCGGTCTTTTGGTGTGTGTTTTGTTTTGTTTTTCCTTAAAATCAGGGTTAGCTATCATTGCTGAAGTCTAGTTTAGCTAAGCACATTGTTAGGAGCAATGCAGGAATAGGCAGACACAGTTCCTCGATCCGTGCCCGCAGAGGAAGTGAGAGCGTGTGCTCTACAGTAATAGCAGCTCTGGTGTGAAGGAAGACCAAGAAGGTTCTCTGTTTTGCGGTTCACACTGAGGAGGTGAGACTAGTCTGCAGGGAGTTGGCTGCTTTGATTATGTGAGGGTAGCTGTCTAGAGTATGCAAGGGAAAGGGCTGGCGGAATTGTGATTGTAATAATTAGTTGGATGACTGGTAAATGTGGAGGAATATAGAAGGTGTTCCCTTTTAGAGGATTGTCAGCAATTTTATAATGTGCAGAAGTAGTCTGCAGTGCTCAAAGGGGTGTTTGTGATGTTTTCAGAACACTTTTACTGAGGAAAAGCCAACTGTGGGGGGCAAGGCATAATCAAGAATATTAAAGGCAAAATTGGATTAAAGGTTGGAGTGAAGTTCATGATTAAGCTGATTTGCTCTCTGCTGTAGGTTACCTAAACCAGTATTCAACAACAGCAGAAGGTTGGTTGCAGGAGCCCTGCTTTGCAGATGTGTTCTTGTCTTGCAGTACAGGACAGCATCTGTATAGATAGTAGTACTTCTGTGTGTGTTGTTTGGTGATGGCCACAGGATTGTGCAGCAGAAAGCCACATATCCTAACTTGACAGGTCTTGCTTTTTCTGAAGCTGACAGTTGGCATGCTTTACATTTTGGCGCACAAAGCGTAAAGCAAAGTACCAATTACCTTGTTGAAAGAGTTGGTGTATTTTGTTTATATGGCTTGGAAACAAAAATCGGGCTTATTCAGGGTTGCCAAGGAGCCTTCCTAGGAAAAAAATGACCCTGGCTGCAGAGTATCTTCAGCAAAATGTTGATTGCTTTGCTGTCTCTGTACGATGTCCTCTCTCTGCTTCCTCAGCAAAGCATGCTTCTCTTTTCCCTCTCCCTGAAGGCAGACATCTGTTTGGAAACTTCCGGGAAGAAAATGCAGGGTCTAGTTCCAGGTCAGTTGTTTGGAAGCAGAAGCTCAGCTGAAGTAACATGATAGTGAGGAGGAGCCAGATGCCAGCTAGGAACTTGCAGACCTTGTTTTGACCTCCTCCTTTGTCCCGGATTTTGCGTGCCTGGCCTAGTCAATGAAGATTTGGCTGTAGGGGCAGTTCATTCAGGGAAGCATCCTGAGAGGACAGTTTTTCTGGAAGGCGAGTAGTGTTTCTAGCTTGTCTTACTGCTTGCGAAATAACACAGGCTGAAATGGGATAAAGGGTTCCCCTGGTACTGCAGGATCGTACCGTGCAGCTGTGCTTCGGGGGACAGTGGTGAGAATGGCTGGCAGGGTTACTCCTCTTCTTGTCCTTACTCTGCCCTGATTATTCACTGACAAGATACTCTGTTTCTTTTAGTCACTGTCTTTTATCCTGCAGCTTTTTAGATTCTACTTCTCTTCTGAAACTGCTGTAACTGCAGCACTATCTCTGCCCCTTGATCTTGGCGTATAAACTTGACCTTCTCTATCCTCCGTAGGCTTTCAAGTGCCGTTGGTTGCAAGCTATTCGATGGACTCTGCTGTGAACGCCTGTATTAACTAAAGGCAAGAAGGAGCAAAATGTGCACAGAGTCCCCTGCTAGGGTGATTAGTAGCATAAGGAAGATGTGTATGGACCTGGGCAGTGGGGAGGTGATGCTGTGACAATGTATGCAGCCTGAAATGTCGGTGTCTCATCTGTGCCTGTGCGTTTTTACATGCCTGTAACTTAAATGCCTCCAGACCTATGTCAGGGCTCCACACAATGCATACCGCGCACTTTTTGGCTCGCAGCTTTATCTCTACTCTATTTTTGGACCATACTTACAAGATGCCTGTTAAGTCATGCAGCTGAAAAGGCAAGGATGCACAGTGCTGGATCAGAGAGACCTAACTCTTCTCTGTTTCCCATCTTCTTTTTTTCTTTCTCCCCAACACATAATACTTTCCAGGTCCTGGTTAGCACTCAGCTGGTACAAGGAATGCTAGTTAGATCCTGCTGAGAAGAGACCTGTGGTTCTTTGTTTCTTTCCCACTCAGTGCGAAAGAGTCGGCATCCCTTCTGTGTTGTACCCAGCCTTGTGTCCTGTCAGTGTTACCTTTCCATTTGTTAAAATCTAGGAATGTCAGGCAGCTCAGACTCTGCACTAGGAACTTCTTGAACACATGCTATGGTAAGTAGTTACCCTGTGTTTGTTCTGGGTTGTCCATTTCCTGAGAGCGGTATTAATTTGTGATTCAGTCACTTTAGATGTCTGTTAGGCATTCATCTTTGTTCTGCTTGTTTAATGCTAATTGTCTGACAAAACTTTAAAGACAAAATAGGAGCCTGCTCGCTCTGAAAGTGTTGCTTGTAAAGCAGAACTTCAGGGGAAGCCCTGAGGAGTGTGGGCAGAGAGTGCTTAATGCGCGTTATTTTGTTTTAACTCTGCCCTCGGTGCATTTCAGATTTGCATGGTGGGTGCAATGCCTGAAATAGATCACTGTGAGCCACCCAGTTACTGCTGAAAAAAATGTAAGGATTACTGCCTTTGTTAGGAACTCCAGCTGTGAAGTGCACGGGCTTCTTACCTTTGAATGCATGTGGGACCGTGCTGGCATTATTTATTTATTTGAATCGTGGGCTTGCTGGTCTTTTGAAGGGGGCAGGGAATGTCTTTCTCTTGTACAGAGTGTTTCAGACCACTTTAAACAATGTGTGGGCCGTGATCTTAACCTCAGGGTTGCATGAAACAACATAGGAAGAAGTTACAGATCTTACTCTTGTTCATTGTTGTTCTTTGGAGGCAGTAACAGTGAAACCTCCTGCCCCAGGTGACACATGGTGTTGACCTCTTCAGACTACCTGTTGTTCATATCAGGGTACAGCAAATCGCCGAACAGTCTGAGAGGACATAGTGACTACAATCTACTTAAACCATTCCATTATTGTAAAAATACTGACAGCCACAGCAATCTCCCATTGTGAGCTTATGGTGTTTGTTACTTTCTTACTATCAAATTGAGTGGAAATAGAGACAAGGTTTTGGCTGCTGTTCTGAAGGGAGATGGGCTGTCTTTCCTTTTATAACAGTGGCAGAAATGTGCCACATGAAATCTTACTCCACTTTTTAATGGTGTTTAGAAAGACGGTGAAAGGTGATGTTTTGATGGTAGAGTTTCACAACCTTCTTTAATGCTCGGATTTTTCAGTTTGATCAAGTCTAACTACAATTACTTCTTGAGGATAACTTTTGAATGTTAGCGGAACTGGATGAAAGAAGACAGTAAATCTGATTTGTAAGAACTTCCATAGTGCAGTGGGCGATTTGAAGAAACCAGTGTTAGACGACCTCCACTGCTTTTGGTAGTGAATGAACACAGAGTCTAGAAGACGAGCTGGGAAGAGTGAGTCTGAGGTGTGTAAGAGCAGAGAAGGGGGTTAGCTGGAAGTAAGCAGTTTCTCAGGCTGGGCGCTCAGGAAAACTTGAAGTTTGTGAAATAGTTGAAAGGAGATGAAGAGTAGAGAGAGGTAATGAGACAAGTTGGGCATGGACTAAGTAAAAAGGAAATAAAGGGAATTTGGGAAGGATTTTGTGGGAGAGGAAGCCTCTGTGTGTTTTGAGAGAGGAAACCACTCATAATGCATAAATAGATTGTGTGTGTAATGTTTAGAGCACATGGAAGAGAGAGGAAAGAAGCTTTAAGCAGCGGCTAAAAAGGCCCTGTCCTGTGTATGTTCCTGCATTGCTTGTCCAGCAGCTTTTCTGTTTTCAGTTTACCCTTGAAACATGAGTTTCTCTCTGTTTTCACTTTGGTAGAGCTAACTGACTGGAGTTAGGGATTGCTAATAGCCATGCTAATTGTTTGGTATCTCCCATCATGACACCATGCAAAACTTGAATACTTAGTGAACCAAGTAAACTTTTTGCAGAACACCTTTAAAACAGGGAGTAAACTCACTGATGCCACAATTTTAAAAACAATTACTTGATGTGTCCGTTTTTTATGGTGCCATGTGAGCAGAATGGAAACAAGCCTTCAAGAAAGATTGTAGCTGACTACAGAAACTTTATACAGATGATTTAGCTTTGCTTTCTCCTCAATTCGTTTTTTTCTACAAGGCTTATTTTTGTGAAATTCCTCTTTTAGTTAACTGTCTCAGTGACTTCACAGCTCTCATTAACAACTTGGAAAGTATAGTGGCATATTCCTTTCGCTGACAGCAAATTACTTTGGTGAAATATTCATGCAGCTAGCTGCTTTGTTGCTAATGCCCGTTTAGTCAGATCCCTTTTCTGCTGTGCCTTGCTGCATATAAATAGGTGTTTTCCTGCCATTTAGCACCTTCATGTCAGTTTGTCCTATTCCTGAAATTGTAGAACTCTGGAGTTAAGCCATAAGTGGTTCTTGATATTTATAATTTTGCTTTCCCAGTGAACTGCAGTGGTTTGTGGCAAAGCTCTGCTGAAAATGCTGAAAAAAATTTGATTACTGGCTTGAGGGATAAGTGTGTCAGACAGCCTTGTTTGAAATAAGTAACTGATGCATCAAACCTGTGCCATAAGAACTCAACCAACTTTGATCAGTAGGGATTGTAAGCATTATCTGTTAGACTTAAAAAAAACAGTTCTGTATCCTAGTAAAAAAATATTCAGCCAGTTCTTGGAGTGAGATTTGAAAATAGACTTGCGTGGGCAGACAGGGAGGTCTTACTGTTGTGATACATGTGTTCCCTAGCTGTCCTTCTCTGGACTTCTTATGACTGAAATTAAAATTCAGAATTGAAGTGTAAACTGAAGTATAGCTGAATGATTTCAGTAAGTAAATTTAACTCTGACAGTACAGTAATGCTGTAAGAAAGTAAAATGTTTGGTTTTGCTCCATTTGCTGATTACCCTGCCCTTTTGTGACAATAAATGCTTCTCAGTTGTCTGGCAGAAGTTGACGGTGCTCACAGAGTCTGACACTTCTTGCTCACAGAGGGGTAGAGCTGACTCTTTTATAAAAGGGCTTGAGACTGGTGTAACTGAGAGCTAAGCTGGGTATTTGATGTGTGAATTATTACTTGGTGCAGTCTGAAGAATTGAAAAGATGGTTTAGATCAACAATTTCCTTTAAAAGTGTAAATGCAAACAGTTTATCTGTTTCACAAGTGATGTGCTGACGAAGGAATGCCTTAAACAAGGCAAGGGTGCGTATAGTGTTACAGGCTTTGACAAGGCAAGCGCTGGTTGAAGTAAAGCTGTTGTGGTTCTCAAAGAGATTCTTCTGGGTTGCTTGCCAAAATGTAAAACTTGTGATGAAAGAGCCCATGTCTGAACCATGTCAAACCTGATCAGTGAAGTCAGTCAACAATGAGCAACTCGAGTTCCTGATCTCCCTCTAAGTATAGCATTGGGAATAAAAATGTCGTCTTAATGGGTAAGTGAACATTGTCTTCCTCCTTTTTCCCCCAGATAATTTCGGACCTTGAGTCTTGGAATGACGAGCTCTCTCAGCAGATGAATGACTTCGACACCGAAGATCTTACAATAGCAGAACAGAGGCTCCAGCATCATGCAGACAAAGCCCTAACCATGAATAACTTGACCTTTGATGTCATTCACCAAGGGCAGGACCTGCTGCAGTATGTCAATGAAGTGCAGGCATCTGGTAAGATGGCTTCTTCGTGCTATTCCGGGCAGGGGCTTTATAAGAATTACCCAGTTGTCTCTCTGTGGGGGATGTGGGAGAATGAGAGGTGCTGGTTAACTGTGAACTGGAGTCGTGGACTCTTTTTTTTCTGTTTTACTTGAATCACTTGTATTCATAAGAATATGTTGTCGTTATGGCCTGTAATTTTTATATAAGAGTTGCCAACACCTGAAAACTTGTTTTCAAGAGGCTGGCAGAAGTGTCACAATCACTAGCCCTTGTTCTCATGGAGGACTTTAGCTTACCAGACACCTGCTGGAAATACAACACAGCAGAGAGGAAACAGTCCAGGAGGTTCCTGGAGTGCGTGGAAGATAAATTCCTGACACAGCTGGTAAGTGAGCCTACCAGGGGAGGTCCCTCACTAGACCTGCTGTTTACTGACAGAGAAGGACTGGTGGGAGATGTTGTGGTCGGAGGCTGTCTTGGGCTTAGTGACCATGAAATGATAGACTTCTCAGTTCAAGGTGAAGTTAAGAGGGGAGCCAGCAAGATCACCTCCATGGACTACTGGAGGGCAGACTTTGGCCTGTTCAGGACGCTGGCTGAGAGGGTCTCCGGGGAGATAGTGCTGAAGGGCAAAGGGGTCCAGGCAGGCTGGACATTCTTCAAGGAGGAAATCTTGAAGGCACAGGAGCGGGCTGTCCCCATGTGCCACAAGACGAGCCGGCGGGGAAGATAACCAGCCTGGCTGAGTAGGGAGCTCTTGCTGGGACTCAGGAAAAAAAGGCGGGTCGACCACCTATGGAAGAAAGGGCAGGCAACTCAAGAGGAGTACAGGGGTCTTGTTAGGTGGTGCAGAGAGGAAATTAGAAAGGCAAAAGCCCAGCTACAACTCGGGCTGGCCACTGTTGTAAGGGACAACAAAAAAACAACTTTACAAATACATCAGCAACAAAAAGAGGGCCAAGGAAAGTCTCCATCCCTTATTGGATGCGAGGGGGAATATTGCCAACAAGGATGAGGAAAAGACTGAGGTACTTAATGCCTTCTTTGCCTCAGTCTTTAATAGTCAGACTGGTTATCCCCGGGGTAGTCAGCCCCCAGTGCTGGAAGATAGGGAATCACAGAATCATAGAATGGTGGGGGTTGGAAGGGACCTCTGTGGGTCATCTAGTCCAACCCCCTGCCAAAGCAGGGTCACCTACAGCAGGCTGCACAGGACCTTGTCCAGGTGGGTCTTGAATATCTCCAG
>Ga0065711_1004517_pt1 | contig 34337 bp, 19 predicted proteins | sample Hoacrofraction12_FD_59098 | JGI IMG/M metagenome (GOLD analysis project Ga0065711, IMG submission 59098) | Hoatzin crop microbial communities from Cojedes, Venezuela - Epithelial fraction 12 v2 (version 2) | ecosystem: Host-associated > Birds > Digestive system > Esophagus > Crop | place... | reverse complement strand
CTGATGGGTAATGGTCCCAGGCTGTTCTCATCTCTCTAAACTTAAGCGTATGCGTAAGAATAAGCAGAGCCCTTGCCTCTTTTATTAACTTAACTGTAGAGCAGGTGGGGATGTCCCTAGCATTGCTGTGGGAGCCAAAGAATAGCAAAGCCTAAAAATGTGGTGGAGTGGTTAGGGAATGGAAAAATGAGTATTTGCCCACTTTCTTAAAGCATGAGAAATTTTGGAGCTAGTTCCTGGTGCCCTGTAGATCAGAGAACCTATTGCTCGTGGTGAGAAAACAAGCTTTATCTTGCAGGTTATTTTAGTCGTTTTCTTACACATTCACTTTAATATTTTTCTGGTGTTTTGCCTTCATCCATATATTTTTATTGATGTATGAATCCACTCCATTTAGTTTATATCGAAGAAAACCAAGCACAAGCCCTGCTTTCCAGAAGAATGCCATGTTGAAGAAGCCTTCTCTTACTTCAACACATAGAGCTAGAGTTTGTAAATGGAAATGCTGAACTGCAGAACTATAACAATGTTGTAGCTTTTACACTTTTGAAAAAAAATGCTGACATGGACATATGGTAGTCCACAGTAAGTTTTCAGGGTTGACTGTGGTCTACCTGTAGCCTAGAGGGTTGGGGAACTGCTGCTGTTAGGCATTTCATGAAAATGGGTAATTCTTTTGAATAATACAGACGGTTTTGGTATCAGTCATCTGTCATTGGATCCACCTGTTTCAAGCATAGCTACTTCACAGGTTACTGCTATTCTTCTAATTTGTCCGCTGTCTTCCTGACTTTATCAAAGGAACTTGCTCACTGTGAGTTGGCTCAGCAAAGGAGGAGTTGTTCCTGCTGAAGACCATCATACTGAAAGCTCATGCCACGCAAGCTGCAGTCGTGAATAATGCTACAAAATCTGCTATGTGCAAGTGCCTACGTGGATCAAGACGTAAAGCAATAAACAGCAAGTGGCAAGAGGTGTAAAATGGTAAGATAAGCATCTTCCCTAATAAGCTGCGCTTTTGGAGACTAATTTGTACAGTCAAACACGTAGGCCTTTTTCAACCTTTAGTGGTTTTGGTAAGTGTGAATTCTCGGCACTGTTAACAGCATCAGGACTGTAGATTTTACATCTTTGCTTGCAAAGTACAGTACACACTGTCTCAGTGTCAATCACCAGCATAATTCAAACAGAATTTCTAAGGCAGGAAATCAAGATTAATCAGAATGACTATGAAATATAAGAATTCCCTGTGGCTGATCTGTCAAAGTCAACAGCTGTGCGATTTAGTCTGTTATGAATCAAAACTGTGATGGACATTGGGCTGGCATCAGTAAGTTTTAATAGCTATGAACAAAGAACATTGGTCACCTACAAAGAAAGTAGTTTTGTAGCTGTCAAATAATAAACATTCATTGTTAACGACCTGCTAGTAATAGACAATGCAATGATTGCTTTCTGATGTGTTAAATTGCTCAGTTAGCTGCAGGTCTCTTTTCATACATTGTTTGCTAAATTCTCTGGATTTTTGAGACCTTTTGAGCTAGGGAGAGCACTTAACTTTCGCAGCAGCCAAGAAGAGCTGGAAAGTCAGGAGTTATTCTGTATCCCATAGGGTAAGGATTCAGGTCAGTGTCTTTATGAAATTACTCCTCCTAGTCTGTAGGGCCTGATTTTGTAGATGTTCAGCTGTGATGTCTTCACTAGAACTTAAGATCGTTAAACCCCTTTGTATTTTTTTGCCCTTTGATTTACGTACTTGAAACAGTCTCGCTGTGTTTTGGTTTGTTGTTTTTTTTTTTTTCTTCCATAGAGACAGGAGGGTTTTCTTCCCAGCCATCTTCTGCTCCCAGTTTATGGTGTCAGGGCAAGGGACCAGGCTGGTGACTAACAGGCATGAACAAACCCAGTGAAGAATGCCCCAAACTCAACTCTTCTCATCCCAAATTCACTGTTGTTGTCGTATTGCCATCTGTGTATTACAGACAAAATACATTACGTCCTGATAATAAGTAGCGTTTGTAGAAAGAACATGTACTCTTCCCCATGTGCTTGTTGTTCTTTCCTCAAGTATCTGGGAGATGTAGTATTTTTATCAAACTTCTTATCAGTAGTTTACCTGATCCAATATATTCTAAAGTTCTTTATTATGAATGATCATTCTCTTATTCAGCATTTACTAGGATGGAGAACTAGGGTATCCATATGACAAACTGGCAAACTAAGGGAAAGTGCTCAGAAGTTGCCCCTGTCGTTTGGTTCTGTGGGAGAAATAAATAGAGACTGGGCCCAAGTGATTTGTCAAGCCAGGGCTAAGTGCTGAGTAGATCCATTTCAGAGGCAATAATAGCTATCTTAAAGGCTACTTCAAATAAATGTAGCTGTGGAAAAGCGCGAATCGCTGGTAGGCCCTGTTTTCTTTGCTTTTGAAAAAGGTTATTACAAAGGCCCTTAAGACCCCTAGTTTAACAGTCCCTTCAGCTTAGGCACAACTGGGAGCAGGGCTGTGTGTGAGAAGGATGTGCTGCTGTTCAGACCTCCATGCAAAGCTGAGGGCTGAGTGAGTAGATTTCTAGATCATCTGATTACTTGTTTATAAATGCATATGTTAGGACCACTTCTTTTCTAACTTCATGTCTTTGTGCCTCATTTTAATTTCACTTTGATAAAGTAAGAAACATGTTTAGAGTAAATTTAATTAATGTAAGTAATTTCTTCCTTGAATTGATGGTTTATGGCCTTGGATCCCTTATCTCATCAGTTGGTCTGGCGCTTAGACCTTTTTCAATGACTTTTGACTGCTGGTCTTTCTAATAACCAATTTTTACTAATGACTTCGTAGTTATATTGTGGTAATTAACTGCTGGGCCTTATCTGAGGATAGATTGCTGCTAGCCACTCGTACTGTTCTGGATTCCCGAAAGCTGATTATTCTGTCCTGATGCTCTCTGGAAGGGTAGAGGTCTGAATGTGAAAAACGTGGTAGTTGCAGCCCTTGGTGCTTTGAGGGTGATAAGACTTTTATTGAAGACACCACCGCTCTGCCAAATAGCAAGGAAAACCGAATACTTGCTTCTGAGTCTTATTTAAAGCGTGGTTTAGATACTTGTTTTCAGCTGCATTTGTAATAGTGGAGCGTGACTGAGAAGATTATTAGGACTCTTGCACAAGGATCACATGAATCTGTGAAACTTTAAAATTACAGTCTTCCTACAGTTCTGATTTTGCACTGTCGTCATACTTGAAAATATGTGCTTATGTTTGTTCTAAAGAAAAAATAAACCAAGGATAATTGGATATTACAAAGAAATGGTTGGCAACACCTTCCCCCCAAAAAATTACTGCTTCATTTTTTCAATAACAATGTTAATAATTTTATTTTTGTTTGCCTCTGCATACTGGCCATATAAGAAATGTCTCACAATTTGGGAAGATTTCATAACAGAGACATATCACTGCTGCAAAATCATTATACAAGTAAAACATTTATGCAGTTTGTGTCACAAGAATCCTATTTTTAATTTATACTGCTGAGTTAGTTTTCTCTTGGCAGTACGCTATGTAGCTTCAGGGTGCAATGGAAAAACAAAATGTTAAGCTGCGAAAGCACTGTATTCCCCACTAGTTCCAGATGCCCCAAAACAATAGATAGAAATCCTGCTTAGTTGAACTTTTTGAGAAGACTTCCACATTTTCAGAAGGACAAAGCTTCAATAAACAGGAGATCAAAGCTGCTTCTGTATTTCCAGTTACCTGTAACCTACAAAACAGGAATTTTCTTGTCTTGTTTTGACTACTTCGGGAAGTTTGGAGCTAACATCATGTTATAGCATAAACCACTGTAACAGTGTTAGTCTGCCCTGGAATTGTAAAATGCAAGCTATTTCAGTGGTCTCTTGTAAGAACCTGCAATTACATAGGTATTGAATAACCTACTCTATTCTTACTATGGGTTATAGTGGAATACTTTACTAAAACCCTTTATGTTTTTCTACTCAGACAATCTGAGATAATTACCATATACTTTTTTAAATAACTGGCTAGAAAAATAACACAATTTTGTAAGTTTATCTTAATGAAAAATGAACTTGTTATTTAATGAAGGTTGATAGTACAGAGTGAAACTTTCAGTTTAATAGCTTTTCCAGCATCTCAAAAATGCAGAGGTCTATCATTCTGAAATTTTTGCCTTTTCCACTAAATTGCTTCCTAAATTGAGGACCCAACTTGTAACAGAATTTCATGGCATCTACTGACATAATAGTTTATGAAGTCAATGGAAAAAAGACATTCATTCCAAAATATGTTGAGATTATAGTATCATTTTCACAAAAATAAATCCTAAATTGGAACAAGCACTTCCTGGTTTTCTTTGTTTGGAGTAGAACTATCATCACAACTGACAGAATGTCAAACTCTTATACTCTGACCCTGAAGATCATTTAGGATGCTATAGTTACAGGATGCCATAAAGCAATCCTAAGGCAGCTGTAACTTACATCAGTGATCTGGAGTGCAAAGATACAGGACACAAGTCCCACATGGTTTAGTGCCATCTCATGTTTTCATGTATTCTAGCATTCTCCTGCCCCAAACCAAAATTTACCTAGGAAAATCAAGGTCCTTCGTTTCTGGATCTCGTAGTTGCAGGGAGCTGTGTGTTTTAGATCCTTCACATTCAGAACAAACTCTCTTCTGTTTAGCCTGAGAATTTCCCTGTTAAAAAATTCTTCATTGCGCCAGGAATACCATCGACAGAGAATTCTGGACTGAAGCATAGATGCCAGCAAAAATCCACTTGCTAAATTGTACATAGGGTCGGAGAATCCCCAGTGTTCAAGCAGGCAATCACACAGGGGATTCTTCCTGCTCTTAAAAGACATGCTTTTCTCACATTCTTAAGATAGGTTAGGGAAGAAGGCTTTAGCATAAAGTTAACTTACAGCTAGGGATGGTTTGCAGCCTCTGAGAAAGGGAAATAAGGTAACTTTGTTAACAGGAGGCTTGGCAGTCATTGACTGTGAAGCCTGACATCACTGGAAAGGAGATCCACAGTTCAGAATAAGATCCATTTTTAATGAAAGAACCGTCCATCTTAGTAAACTTCTCAGATGACTTTCTATGGGGAATGAACGGTCAGAAGCTCAGCTGCAAGAATATTGCAAATCACTTTCAATCACCACCAAGGGTGGTTTGTAAAAAAAACATGTATTTCTTGTGACAGCTTAAATCTGAGATACAAATAACGTGCCTGTTATCATCACGCGGATCATGAGGACTGAATATGGATGCTACAGTTCCGAACAGAAGAACATCAAGTAGTGAAAATCGCTGTAGTTCTGCAATAGCAGCTGAGGACCTCCAAAGAGACTCTCCCCTCCACTGAGCAAATTGCTACACTGGGTTTACTTAGAATCACCTGTTCAAATTCACAAATACACTGCATCATTGGAAGTGATATTGAAGAGGAATAACAAAGCAAAATCTCTGGACTGCTAAAATGGAATATTAAAATGGTGCTGTGCAAAAAATCCAGAATGAGGAAACTCGCAGGTGAATAGTACACTACTAAGAAAAAAAAAAAGGAATGGGGAGAAACTACGTGAACAGTTTGTCAGAGAGAAACGTAGCAAACATGATCAAGAATGGGGATCTAACACTTCCACAAAGACCATATTTGCTGTCTGCCATTCTAGGTAAGGGATGCGTCTCTGTATCACTGAAAATATGAATGCCGGTTGAAGATAAGTGCCAAGACAACCCAGGTTCCGTGCAGAGGAATGCATAGTTGTGAAGGCTTCAAGCATTCCTCTGATATCTTTCAATGTCTATTACATCGTAAATCTTCTGTTTCAAAAAAAAAAGTTGGCACATTTCAGCAAAATTTATCCTTTTCCTCATCTGCATAACAATGTATGAGGGTTGCAAGCAATGCGATACTTAATTACTTTGAACCCCCACTCATTTTGTATATATTCTGACTTGTGTATACCCATTGTCTTCAGTGTGATTTTAGGTATTCAGCACTTCGCAGAATTTCATCTGTAAACAGCTGCGGAAGCTCCTGCTTTACATAAATAAAAAACTACTCATCATAGTTTCAGAAAGTCATGGGCCTGCTTTATAAACAGACAAACAAAAATGGCTATGCATAATGCAGTGTTTGGAAACAAACTTGGACATTACTCACTCTTCAGAACATCTCCTGATTTAGTTATCTCACACGAAACAAAAGAAGCCAACACGCTTCTACACTAGATGCCAGGAGCTCCTAGTGAGGGAAGGCATGAAATAAAAGAGGATAGATTTGTGGCATTTTGATAAGGTATTATAAAGCACTGGCAGAATGCTGAAGTGGCTCACCTCTTATTTCCAGCTTTTATGTCTGCATCCTGCAAATTCACCATCTTTCAGCCTAAACAAATTACTGATGGTCCAACAACTTTTCCAAACTACAGTATGTAAAAGAAAAAACAATGTTCCATGGGCATAGAGATACTTAACCTTAAGGATTAAGTAAGAAGGGGCAAAAGGGTGTATCCTAAGCCCTACTCATTTTCAGTTTCTTTCTTACAAAACTGTTAATGGAAATATATCTTTGTAATAGTGCCTGTGTATATCTACAGGTAACAATCCCAATGTCTTCAGTTATTTTTCCCACTTCTGTATGTTTGTATTTGTAACTAGACCATAGCCAGCCCCACAAAAGTATCAAAGGGCTGATTTTTTTTGTGCTACGTCTGTTTTTATTGCTTAATTTTGGATAGTTTTGGGTGTACAGATGTGTGACCACCGAAGAATACAGTTAGAGGCTTCTTACGTGTTTAACAGATGTCACTCCTTGTGATGGTAGTAAAAAGGTAATCAAAAGCATTGGCAGGTTCACACTTTGCCATCAACTGGTTTGTGTGGCACATTTGCAGCTTAGCTGTGGCTTGAGAGACTGTATGTTCCCATCCTGTTGTCTTGGAAATACGCACAAATAGTGCCTCGTAAATTTTAAACCTGAAATGATTCTTTGATGTACAAACATAGAAAAATTATAAATTAATTTAAAGGTCTCACTGTATAACTATAACTATAGCTATATTATAACTATAATATTGTCTATCTTCTCGTTGTGTTAGTAGTCAACTGTTGCTCTGTTTGGCCTTTTTTTTTGGTAATTCCTTTGTCCTTTGAGTATTATCACAATTTGTATACGGATAGAAGTATAATTACATCTGTAAACAGTTTATTATGTAGATTAGAAGGACTCCTTCAGCTGAAGTAGAATCACAGAATGCTTAGAGTTGGAAGGGACCTTCAGAGGTCATCTAGCCCAACGCCCCTGCAGTGAGTGAGCAGGAACATCTTCAACTAGACCAGCTGCTCGGAGCCGTGTCCAACCTGGCCTTGAATGTTTCCAGGGATGGGGCCTCTACTACCTCTCTGGGAAACCTGTGCCAGTGTTTCACCACCCTCATTGTAAAAAATTTCTTCCTTATATCCAGTCTAAATCTACCCTCCCTTAATTTAAAGCCATTACTCCTTGTCTTGTCACAACAGGCCTCGCTAAAAAAGACTTTCCCCATCTTTCCTATAGGCCAACTTTAAGTACTGGAGGGCTGAAGTAAGGTCTCCCTGGAGCCTTCTCTTCTCCAGGATGAACAGCCCCAACTCTCTCAGCCTTTCCTCATAGCAGAGGTGTTCCAGCTCTCTGGTCCTTTTTGTGGCCTCCTCTGGACCCACTCCAACAGGTCCGTGTCTTTCCTGTGCTGAGGGCTCCAGAGCTGGATGCAGGACTCCAGGTGGGGTCTCACCAGAGCAGAGCAGAAGGGCAGAATCCCCTCCCTCGATCTGCTGGCCACACGGCTTTTGATGCAGCCCAGGATACAGATGGCCTTCTGGGCTGCAAGCGCACACTGTCAGCTCATGTCCAGCTTTTCATCCACCAGTATCCCCAAGTCCTTCTCGGCAGGGCTTCTTTCAATCTCTTCATCGCCCAGCCTGTATTGATACTGGGGGTTGCCCTGACCCATGTGCAGGACCTTGCACTTGACATTGTTGAACCTCATGAGTTTCACACATGCCCACTTCTTGGGCTTGTCCAGGTCCCTCTGATGGCTTCCTGTCCTTCTGGTGTGTCAGATGTGAGGTGATGTGAGGGCGATCTGGCTGCGACAGCTGTCACCCCATTGATTGCCAGGGTTGATTTGGCTGATCTGGCTGGCTAGGTGGGTCTCCTGTCCTCCCTCACCACTCCATGTGTGTCCCTCCCAAAGCTGCGCACTTGGTCAAAGAGGACAACCTTCCCCAACAGAGGCATACCATTCATCAGTCAAGGGTATACAGTAGCTGCGCTCCCGTGCTAGAACTTCCAAACAAGCTCAAGTAAGCTCTCATAGATCTGTAAAAGTTGTTGGAACTTTCATTTGGGGTAGGGTTTCAGAGGAGAGATCAGACTACGTGATGTGGAACTCTGGCCATACCCTTGCCTCCACACCGCAGGTTTTCCACCACTGTTTTAGGCCCTGATCACAGAAAACAGATGGATTCCTTTCCCCCATCCTTTAACTAACCCCAGCTGAAGTTGGAGGGGTTCCACACCTGCATGGGTTTACATGCAGTTCACAGCTGCTTTGCAGCATTAATGTTTTCTGAATACAGTTCTTCTGTCTGATCTGCAGTGTCAAATTAACAAGATTGGCAGTGAGGAACTTATGATTCACTTTGTTTTGTTTTTTTTTTCTTTTGTTTCTGCTGTCTGGGAAAGCAGGAGCCAAAGACTTTTTCCTCCTTCCTCTGGGATGTCAGTTTGTTTCATAAACACATTAAAAGGGCTGTTAGTACTCAGGCAATATCCTCAATTCTGCAGTGGCTGTCTTGTGCGCCTTTGATGAGAGAGAAAGGAGTGATCTCTGGAGGACCACAGGAAGCTAGTGTAGGTGACAATATTTCTCTAACTGCTGTGTGTCACCTTAATAGGCTAGACAAATCAAAACCAGAATGAAAGGCAGTTGATTCATGTGTGAGGGATGTAGACAGTTTGGTCAAGTGGAAGAAAATGGCCTTTATTTTATTCCATACTGTTTAAGTTCCAGGTGGGAGCATTTGACATGGGAGCATGTTTCCAGTGGCCCTCTTGATTTTACAAAGTAATCTTGTGCTTGTGCAGGCTATTTTCAGGTGAGAGGTCTATTTCATAGAAAGTTCCAGGCTAAGTCTATTCCTGGAGTCATCAGGCCAGACTTCTCATGCTTGAGAGATGGGAAGTTAATGCTGTCACCACAGCATCTGCATAATCACAGTCAGCAGATTTGATTTTACTGGACAGGTTAAGTAAATCCAGACCAGCATTGCTCATCCAAGTTGTTTGAATATCCTTCACTGCAAGAAAACTGCCTCTTACTTCGTGAGTGATGCTGCTCAATGCTGTCAGAACTGTTCATTTGCAGCGGAGGAGTAGAACTGCAAAGAGGCCCACCTCCTCATTGCCAGCATTTTTCATTGGAATAATAGAAGTTTTGGGAGCACTTCTAATTGTCTTTTATGCTTGAGACTTGTCTCCTTTTCACTTTTGGTAGTGTATGGGGAAGTGTTGGGTCCCATAGTGACGGTAGTTGTCAGTGCTTCTTTAAGGACTATGAACTCTTGACTTGAAGAAGCACACAATTTCCTTACTGTCTAGTGATAACCTATTGCTAATTATTACCCAATACTCTTCTTATTACCAGATGTACTTATTACTAGTGTTTTTCCATTTCAGTTTTGAGGCCGTAGAGAGACAGCTGACATACTTTCTTTTGGCCACAGTGTTGCCTGACCCACGTCATTTTGTTTGCCGAGTGGTGAATGGAATAGGGACACACTGGCATCTCCTCCTGGAGATGGGTTAAGATCTGTGCTGACATTATTAAGACTCTCAATGCCTTGAATCACAAAATGGTTTTGTCTCATTTGCTACTAAAAATGGATGAGGTACCCTTTGGATGGTGGTGTTCTCACCTTGCTGATTGTTTCCAATGGCCAAAGATTGTCACCTCACTGAGTTTCATACAGTACCTGCTTGTTTCCCCTCATTTAATGCACGTAAGTGGTCATTTGAGAGTACACATTCAGTGTCTTTCATACTCCGTTTCCACACTCGGCCACCAGGCTGGCTCTATTAGTAGCAGGAGAAAGTGGTTGGGATGCGTAAGGGCGAGCAGTTGTTACTTAGTCAAGACAAGAGCAAGGTGGTTACAACAACTGAAAGAGGTAACTATGGTTTCTGTCTCATGGTTTTCAGGACATTTGGACTACCCTTTTAGACACCTAGCTGCTCATTCCTTCCTCTCTTGTCAGCAGGGATAGAAGCTGCCTGTTCAGGGATGGCAAGGCTGTACTTTTTTTTTTTTTGGGTGATCCATCTCGTTTCATCTTGAGACATGAGCCCATCGGGCAGATGACCCAGTGCAAAGGGGAGCAGACAACTAGTACAAAGAAGATTGCGAGCGTGTTGTAAACCAGTAGAACAGTACAGTTCTGTAATCTGTTATACGTGCTGGTCATTTTCCTGTAGACTACTCCCTTAGAAAACTTAATCTCAAATGAATTGCAGCCACTGCAGAAGCAATCGGTGGTTTGCTTATTAAGCAACGTCTCTTTCCCAGCTACATTATAAGTCTTCCTTATGGTCTGCATTGTTGCCTTCTGGTTTCTGGACTCATTTTTAGCTGTTGGTTGTGATCTATAAAACCGTAAATGACCAGAGCTCTTCTTAGCTGAGATACTTACTCCAACTCTGTGATATACTGATGCACGTGAGGCCAGCTGAGCTGCCTGGCTTGAAATCCATCATTTTTTAGTGTTTGCAGATCCCTTAAAGCTTTTTTAACAGAGGTACAGACAAAGGCCTTGTTTTTTCTTTGGACTCATCAAAAGTAGCACAAAGATTCTCTGGCATCCCTAAATTTGAAGTAGGTTGAGAATGAATGGCGTGAGGAAAGAGTTGTGACAAGCCAGTCTTCTCTGTGGCCCTGGGCCATTGGATCTTCTTCTTTCCTTGGTTTGTAGTAGACCAAGCTTGTTATATTTCAGGACTACCTTTTCTCCCTTGCTTGTAGAAGCTGAGTGTTGCTTGAGCAGAGATTTGAGGTTTGGGGTTCTGGGAATTGTTCACAGTCAGGTTTTTTCTATTGTTTTCGTACACACACATATTCTTTTATATATATACACACATACGTGCATATATATATATGTGTGTGTGTAAAAATATGCACATACAACACACACGCTTATTTTGTTTGTGATAGGGTTTTGATAGGTCTGCTTATATGTTTAGTGGAGTGCCTGGATTTTCTGACAGCATGGTGTTCTGAGGATGAAACTGCCATTTAACCTAACAGAGAGAGGGGATCGTAGTTTGTAATTCTGGACTGCAGAACAGTGCCTTGCTTCTTCTCACAGCTCTAACTGGAGAGTCAAGAAATAATCCTATTAAGGGCCTCAATAATGCCAGAGGCTATGAGAACTTGAAAAAAAAAATGATGCAGTGGTTCTATACAGCAAAAAACATAGGAGTAAAACTTGTAAAATACATAATTATTAACAAGTCTGTATAAAATACTACATATGTGTTTTGCTGAGTTAGGTTTATATATTGCCTAATACAGATTAAACACACGTTAGTCATTGTCTCTCTGAGAACCTATTCTTTCTTTTAGTGATTAAAAAAATCCTTCAGCAAGATCCCAAACTCTTAAACAAGAAGCAAAAATCACTAAATCTCTGCAAACAGGAATTTAGTGCACCTACAGCTGAAGCATTCCTTTCAACTCCATCTCAGGTTGCACGCTCATAAAGCAATTGGTTACAGCTGTACAGCTATAGTAGTGGTGCTTCCTTCCAACATGATGCTTCCTTCTCTGAAAATAAAACTAGGTGGGGGGAATTTGCCAGGCCTGATTTACTCAGAAATGCAACTGGATTTCTTAAAATTAACTTTTATTATTTTAGCTGAAGTTTTTGTGTTGACACTGCTTTTTTTTTTTTTTCCTAGTAAAATATTTAAAGTTTATATAGCTAAAGATTTAAGATTATCTAAAAGTTTTGAACCAGGAATTTGTACTGACCTAAATACATAGTGGTGGTGGTTTTTTTTTTTAAACCCATTAAACTCAAGCCAGTGCAACTTCTTTGTACAAACAGTCTTTGTATAATCACTGAACAAGAACAGGCATTAGTAAGTACCCAGGCAAGGTGCAATATTTTTACCAGTCTTTTCCTTCTAAAATGAACGGAGGCTAGGTTGCTGGTGTGATCAGAAAAAGGCATTAGGGAAGAAAAATCATGAACATATATGCAGAAGCCAGAATTCTGCCTATAGAAAATGCTTATACTACTATCTCAAGCACCTCTGGAAATACCTGCAATATTATTCTGGCCCCATTTAAATCACTGGAAGCAATGCATGAGTGATAAACAAAAAAGAACAAAGATGTCGCTTCAAATAAAATCTCTTGAAGCTTCTTGACTTTCTCAGAAAGGCAGTGTCAGGAGCATTCTGATTCATTGCTATGTTGAATGATATCAGTAAAAAATTTTGGAGAGCAAAATAGTGATTTTCCCCATAATACAACAGCCCCCCCTCAACTATTCCTATTTTTATTTGACCATGTAAAGTTTTACAAGGTTTAGCCAGCTGTATTATATCCACCCCAAACTGCTCTGCTTAGGTTATGCAGTTGCAAATCTCTACAAAGGCACTTTATTTGGTTTACAAATGGCTTGGTCTCCGTTTGGTTAAAGCAGTTGATGGAACACAAACTGAAATAAGCCCGGTCTGAACCAGAATAAGACTGTCCTCACCACTTTTTGCACAAGGTAATTTATATCACTTAAGAAAAGAGTTCCCCCTTGCAGTTGGGATAATAATTCTTGGGAGTATATTAACCACAAAACTGAAAGCAAGCCCTTTGGACAGACTTCATCTGCAGCCTGCAGAGGCGAGAAGCCATCCTATCTTAGAAGGAATTAAACTTCAGAAAGGGCCTCCTCTTTTTGCAGGGGAATGCTCCAGCTTGTCACTGCCAGCCCACATTACTGAACATTGGTGGTTTTTTTGGTTTCGTTTGTTATGTGTGGTGACCGTATGAACATTCGCTCTGTGTGTTCTGCAATAATGGTGTGGTTAATGCTAATTTCCCAAACACTTAATGTTTTTTTAAATAATTTGAGCATTTTCAGAGTTTGGCTTCTACCTTTCTGCCTTCAACTGGGAAAAGCAACTACGGTGCGAATGATTTTTCACCCTGAGTTAAGTGTGCCTGCAGTTTTAGACCCATAGATAGTGACTTTTTTTTCCCTCAGATACAATCAATTATTTAAATGAAAATTAAATGTAATGAAATTTAAATTTACAGTGAAAATAATTGAAGTAATAAGGACCTAAAAATGAAAGTCTAATCAGAAGACAATACTACTTTGAAACGCAAAGTATTTTTGCCATTCCTCTCTCTCTCTCCATGCTTATATATGTATGCATATGTAGTACGTGTACGGTATAGAATATATATTAGTCTTTACTTATTGTGAGTTTTGGACTGTCCAGCATAGGGACACTGACATACTGTAGTGGGCCCAGTGGAGGGCCACCAAGATGATCAGGGACATGATGTGCAGGGAGAGACTTTCTTCAGCCTTCAGAAGAGAAAGGTAAGAGGGGATCTTACTCCTCTCACAACCCACCTAATGGGAGGGTGCAGTGAAGACAGAGCCATGCCTTTCTCAGAGGTGTGCAGTGACAGGATAAGTGACAACAGACACAAATTGGATTGTGGAATGCCGATTAGACATTAGGGAAATTTTTTTCACCACAAGAGTGATCAAATGTTGGAACAGGTGCCCAGAGAGGGTGAGCAATCTCCATCCTTGGAGAGAGACCAAGGTTGGCTGGACGAGGCTCTGAGAAACCTGCTCTCTGGAGGGCATTGGGCTAGGCAGAGGCCAAAAAAATGATCCGAGTGATGGAGCACCTCTCCTACAAGGAAAGGCTGAGAGAGTTGGGGCTGTTCATCCTGGAGAAGGGAAGGCTCCAGGGAGACCTTATTGGGGCCTTTCATTACTTAAAGGGAGCTTATAAGAAAGATGGGGACAGAATTTTTAGTAGGGCTTGTTGCAATAGGACAAGAGGTAATGGCTTTAAACTAAGAGAGGGTAGATTTAGACTGAAGATAAGGAAGAAATTTTTCGCGATAAGGGTGGTGAAAGACTGGCAGAGGCTGCCTAGAGAGGTGGTAGCTGCCCCATCCTTGGAAACATTCAAGGCCAGGCTGGATGGGGCTCTGAGCAACCTGATTTAGCTGAAGATGTCCCTGCTCACTGCAGGAGGTCTAGATGACCTTTAAAAGTCCCTTCCAACCCAAACCATTCTATGATCCCTTCTGATCTAAATTATTCTGTGATTTTGTGGTTTTAACGATGCATGACATATTGCTTTAAGCAAATTCTAAGCCTGAGTAATTAGGCAGTCCTACCCACGTCCTTGCTTCCTGAAAAGTTTTTTTAAATCTCAAAAACTGTGAAACAAATTGTGATTCTTATCTGTACAGTAAAGCTGACTCAGGAAAAATTACAAACAAAAGTTTACAACATGCAGCATGGGTTTTTTATTTTTAAACGCCTGGTTATTATTTTTAAAAGTCCTGTTACGAGTTACAACTATTAAAGTAACTTTTATCAGTCTGTTACTGAGACAGCTGATGGCATCCTTTATTTGAGCAAGGGTGCTTTCACGAAGTACCATTTTCCTTCAGAAAAATATTTTTTTCCTTCCAATGGGAAAGCTGGCCTATGGAGTTTTATTTGAGATGTCTGTTGAAATAGAATGTTCAGTATACTTCACATTCCTTAAGTGTTGTTCATGCTTGTAGCCCCTGGAAACCATGGGAGTTTAGGTTACAATATGGCCTAAGAATATCACTTTGAACATTTTATAAGCATAGATTTTTGCCTTTTATATTTTCACTGCAAGTACCAGTTAAAACTAAAATCCTGGCAGATTTTCTAAAGAAGTTAAGACTATTTTTTGTGGCATATGTATCTTTGAATGAGCTTCTGTAATATGAAATGTGACTATAAATGTATTGAGTAAGGCCCTATTGATCTTCAGTATTTGCCAAATGGCTATGCTGCATTTCATAGACCAGTACCTTTTACCTCCTTCATTTCTTCATCTAGGAATGACAATATGACTGAAGCAAAAACTGCAATTTACTGTAAATAAGCGGCGTAGCTTTTTCAGACCATTCAAGGCCCATGGGAGCTTTCAGGCTCTATGCTAGGATACATTTTAGATTCTTAGGGTCTTATGTTTTTGACTTTGCTTTGTGTTTTGCTGGGGCTTAAATGTGGCTCCATTTTTGCACCTGAGGTTTTGCAGGTAGTTGCTGATCCATACATTTTTCTGTGAACCGTTTCATTGCTCATTTGTGGATTTTCAAATAAACTGCATATAGCAAACTTAATATTCACTTTAAAAAGACTGTAGCTTTACTGCTGAAAAAGATAGTCCGTTTTTGCCCCAAGACAGGTGAAAAGAATAGATCAGGAAAATGGACTGATGTCATCTATGCATGTGATACAGCTTAAGCATATTCAATGTTGGAGAGGCAACAGCAGATAATACAGGAACAACCATAATTCATTGGATTTCTCAAAGACTGCAGGGGGTACTGCAAACTCTAACTTGTCTGGGTGAATAAATACATGTGTCCTAGAGCAAAAAAATTTCACTGTTACAGAGAACTGCTTTTCTGTGGGCTTAAGTCCGTCTTGACAAGTGTTGGTGAAGATAGCAAATCCCTGGAAAGCACTGTCCTCTATTTATTTACAGGGCAGCTCTTGCACTAAACTTCCTATACTGGCTGCCCTGACAGCATGTCTGAACCTTCTATGGGAACAGTTTAATCTCTGCAGAACTTTGATTTCTCTGCTGAATATGTCAGACAGTTCAAAACTTTGGGTGTTAAGTCTCTGTTTTGGTTTGTCCAACTCATATCTCCTAGATGGAACAGAAAGCACCAAATGAGTAAGGTAGGCTTGTTGTTCTGGCTTGGCTCAGTTTAGTAACTTATACCTCACTTGCAGTATTTAACATGTAATGCCCACAAGTAAATGCTAACTTTGTTCTCTCTGCATTGCTTTCTTGAAATATAGGTATATTAAATCAAGCTTTGATTTTTAAATTTGTGTTTACAAAATCCACCTCATGGATACACAACCAAGACTTTGTAAAATAATTCTGTCTTCTGTAAATGGTTTTTACAATCAGGTGTCCCATGTTATTCTTGAAGGGATGGATTGCATAAGTGATATGAAATTACCTATAAAAATAATAAAATTATAAACTCAATAGATAATATAGTCAATATTCACTATATAGTAGACTAATTATTCAGTATATGCCTCACCCCTCCCCTCAGAGGGGAAGGTTACATAAGAAATAAATCTAAACAGAAAATTTCCATGGAAAAATTGCTAGCCTAGGTACACTCAAACAGTGTAATGACATAAATGCATTTAATTCGGTTCTGACTCTAGCTCTGCTGGAATCTCCTTTAGAAAGCATTGCATCATCTTATTTTTCCTTTTATTCACACATCAAGAATATACGCTGTCTGACACGAGAAATCATGCACTTCAATTCCAATTTTCACGTTGTTTCACAACTCAAGGTAAGTAAAAATTCGTGAACTTTTAATGAAGCGTGATGTGTTTTGTAGGTTTTTAATTCCTGAAGATGTTCTTTCATAAGTTACGTGATAGAAAAAGACCATTTTTAACACTCTGAGTGAGGTTGTTATAAATTGTTATGTTACACTTTCAACCTGAGACAAATTAGTCTTCTGATAGTCACACAGTAATTTGCTGTAGGTTTGTATATTAAATATAAGATTGGATTCCTACAGGCAAAATACTTGCCTTAATTCACAGGGGAATGAGAATTAAAATTCATGGATGGTGAGGGAGAAGGTAGTGTGTACCACGACTGCTACCTGAGGGCTTTTGTGCGTAAGTTGTATGGAGCTCAAGAGGTGTAGGTGGAGAAGTAGTTGCACTGCAAATTGTATAACAATGATTTTCTCAGTGGGATCTTGCATGGGTGTTTCCTCTGTACTAAGAAAACTCCCTGAGATGGAAGGATTTTCTGTGATCAGTGGGTCAAGGGATACAATCTCCCTCCTGGAGCAAGATTTCTTCACCTCCTGAAAGAGAGACTTCAAAAAGTCTTGGAGACAGAGACAGTGCAGAATGACAGTGGTTCATTCCTATCTCACCTCTGCTTGGGAAAAAAAATCTCATCTAGCTGTATCAGATATAGAAAAAGAACACAAATTATAGGAATACAGGAAATGATAGGAAACAATAGGAAAGCAGCAATATTTTTTTTTCTTTGAAGATACTCTGTATGAATAGCTACCATGCTGCACAAAGCTAAACTAATACTATCTATACATCAGAATGTGGGGGAAATGGCTGCCCTGATTGCTTCAGAGGTGAAGAAGCTACAGAGAGTGTCTTGGGGTCAAGCCCAGCCTTCTACAAACCTTGTAGGCAAAACCCCTGACAGCATACAAAGAAACATTAAAATGTTAAGCTTTCAAAATCAATTTTGCCTGATTCAGTAAATGTCAAAATTAAGGCTACAACAAGCTTAAGTCGGTCCTGAAGTACCGTGCTTTTTAACTGTGAACTACTGATGGACTATCAGGCTTGCAAAACTATTCACCTATATTCCTGTATGTACAACAAAGCAAGCAAAATGGCCGAAAGCAAACTTTGAGTGTCTAGCTATTTACTGAGGGGAAACAGTCATGGAAGCACTGCAAAAGATGCTCTCGGGAATTTTTCAAGAAGCTTAGGTGGTCCGTTGACTAAAACATGGAAAAGCACCTTCATGCTGATTTTTCGTGTAACATCTTTGTGGCAGAATTAGGGAGAGAAACAGATCTCCTGGAACCAGCCCAGTGCCTTAGAAAGAGTAGCTTACTGTTTGCCCAATGCAATAAATGAATTACAGGAGAAAATACTATGTGATAGCCTGTTTTCTGTTATACATAGAAGATCAGAGTTAATTCTGACATTTTTAGTATTTATTACACAGGCAACTTAACTTAATTAGCATTGTTTTGACTGCAGCAAAATTGTGAACAACTGAAAGCAGAAATTTGAAACAGTGTTAGAGTTGTGTTTAAACTTGTTTGTCACAACCCTACAAGAAAAAAAGAAAGAAAAAGGTACTTGATGTAGCTGTTCAGTTCGTAAACTACATTGACAGTCCCAACTATCAATCTGATTTCCCGTAACTTGGGATGGATCCAAACCTCAGTTCATTTCCTGAGCTAAATCATGTATGATCAGCTGAGAAGTAACCACATGCCAGTCTTCTCCCCAGCTTTCCTTTTGCCTTAGCTTTGGACAGAGGATCAGAAGTTATGATGTTTTTTCTATACTGCTTGAGAGTGATAGGTGTGTGGATCCTTCCTGCTTGGGAAGTGCTCTCTGTGGGAGCAGAGCACAGCGGCTGGCATTCCCGAGGGCTCCGCTACCTTGTGGAAAGATTGTGACAGCAAGGTATGAGGAACAACATCCCAAGGAGCTCTTGCTTTTGTTCTGCTAACATTTAGGCAAGCTCAACTATCTCCGATTCCTTAGCTTTTCCATTACACTAGAATATGTTTTTTTAACCTATCTTTTTTCATCAGTACCATCAGATATGCCACTATGATGGCCCCTGAAATTTCATATCCTCTGGCATGGATCGTGTAAATGTAGAAATCAGCAGTCCAGGGTTTTCTGTGTTGCCCCATGAATATATCTCAATATTATCTGGGGAAGCTGTCTCTAAGGTTATCCATTTAGAAGTGTTAATCTGAAACTTAACAATAAAAACTGAAGATGCAGGGGTATTTTTGTCAGATATCCGCTAGCAACTGAGCTAACAACAAGCTCATTTTACAGACCTCATAAGATAGTTGTGGGCTAGTAAGTGGTTTGATCATACTTGCCTAGGCTAGATTGGAACAAGCAGGTGAGAGCTGAAGTGTCTCGGGTCCCACAACCAGTAACACAGAGCCTTCATTCCACTGATTGCTATGTTTTTGTATGTGAGATTAGGAATACATTGTATAAGCGTCTTTTTATAGAGGACTAAGCTGCATTACCTTCTGAAATTTTCTGTGTCAAAGTTGACTCTTGATTAAGCCAGTGTATACCTAATGAAATGAAAGCTGTTGATTTAAAACATTATAAACCAGGGAAGAATGCAGCCTTCTGTTTCTACAGTGTTTGCAATCTCATTTTTAGATCTATGTATGTAACAGATGCCACACATTCTTGATGAGGATACTTCCCCTTTTTACACCTGGTACAAGCCCTTCCAAATAATTTGTCTGCAGATTTTTATATTAGTTGCTGCCATAAACTGAGCCATGCTGAGAATATTTATATAGTTCAGAGCACAAGACCTTCACATTATCATCTGTGTAGCAATGTGAACCGACGTCAAGAAACATGGGGTTTAATCTGACTAAACTTTTTTTTTTTTTCCTTAAAAGTTGTTTTCTCTTTTGGAATTGGATCCCTTCCCACTGAAGTCAGTGCGAAACTGTTGTGCATTAAAGCAGAACTTGGACTGAATGTTTAGCATAGGCATATGTTTCTTTTTTTATTGTAGGTTTTTAAGATTAAAAGAGGAATAAATATAAAAATAAAAAAGACAGTGGAGCGAATGTTAAAAAAAGGAACCTTTGAAATCAGAAGTTTTACAGATTATTCAAATACATTTACAATAAGCTACATAGCAGATAGGAAATGTGACTGGGAGGTTTTTGTAATGGTTTAATGTAGAGGACATAGCCACATTTAATGAAAGATGAACAGTCTGTATTTGGTAGAAGTGGCAGCTGGTAGTTTTAGGCTTTTCTAGTCAAGGACCCTGGAAATAGCTAAGCAGGCATCTAACCTACATCTTTTAGGTTATAAACTGAGCCCACTCTTCCTTCTGCTCATCATAGTACCACCCAATTTGGTGATGTTACTTGTATCCTTTTTAAGCAAGCTTCAGAATTGCCAGATTGTTTTAGCAGGACAGCTGCAGGTCCAGACTATTTCCCTAAGCAAAGTGCTGGTGGCAACTGGCACAATCCCTGCTGCAGAGTGCCCCAAAGCTGAGCGACCCCTAGAGAATTCAAAATCTGAAAAGGCCTGATCCAGAGCTCAAGCACATTAAGCAAAGCAAAAGATGCTAAAAATTTCTGTACAGTGGTTGACTAGCCCTCTAGGAGTAAAGTAAATACAGGTGAATGCTACCCATGGAAGTAAGGGAGCACTTTAACATGGACTTCAAGAAGACCATGATGTTGTCCATAAGTGAAGAAAGTCTCTGTAAGCGTATGGTCCCAGCCATGTATGTCTTATTCCTGCAAGTAATCCCTTTCCTAACTAGTCTCCTTCCAAATGGTTCGGTCCCTGTGACTTTCTATGTGAATAAAGACTTGGCCTATCATTTGAGCTCTGATTTAATTGCTGATGAGCATTTAAAAGTCTCTGTCACAAGACCAAAAATTTAATTGTTCCGTTGCTTGCCTGTCCCTCCAGAAAGACTAAAGCGAGTGGGAGCAAAGGTGTCAGTTGTTCCCGTGGGTAACTGGAGGACCTCCAAACCTCCATATCCATTGATATAACACTACTCACCTACTAAAAATTCCACAGTCTTTAAGTGGAAAAAGTAGAATTCCCTTCATGCTCCTAACTTGTCATCTTCTGCATAAGATACTTGTTTCCCCAGATGAGGTTTCTCATAAGGGATAGGACACCTTCCCTTTTCCTCCTTCTGTATTTAATCATTTCATCATCCGTTATGTAGTCCATCTGCCCTCTTGTGGTTTCCTTTTGATCTTTCCACTTTCACTTTGCATTTTTCAGAGACTGCTTGACTATTTCATATTTCCTGTTCTCTAAATGTGGGATGAGCTCACGAGTCAAGTTTCACCTTGCAATGTATTTTCCTAGTCTGAGTAATTCTGAAACCCATTTTTAGTGTTAGATGAGGCTGGGAATTAGTTGCAACCCTGGAAAGACATCCAGTGTCACGAACAATATGGTCAGTTCTAGGAGTTTTCCCAGTTGTTTTAACAGTCTGAGAGGAAAATCCTTTCTCCTCATTCCGTAAGTTCTGTGTTCGAAATGGATTTTTTAAGGTGTTTCTGAGCTGACTGATCTCTTTTGGGGAGTGGCAAATGAGTTTCAAGGGGTGCAGCTCCGAGAGAGGTGAAACCATGGAATTAGAGAAAGACGCACAGCAGATGCACAGCAGTCCTAACACCGTGGAAACAGAGGCTTTAACTAAGAAATAGGTGTAATGATCTCTTAGCCTGCCTTACTTGTAGCATGATGAACACTATATCCTATGCATCAACGTTATTGATGTCAATAGGGCTATTTGTTAAAAAAATGTTTTTGAGAGTGGCTTTGTATTCACCTTGGCAAATCAAACTCTGTAGGGCAATAGGAGGAGGACTTCATGGTGTGTGGTTGTATCATGTGATGCAGGGATGCTCATTGTGTCAGTCAGTGATAAGGGGGAAGAAGTGCCTTCTTCCTCATTATCCTGTTTTCTTCTAATGGAATAACGACTAAATCTCAAGTCTCGCCATCATCACAAAAGGATGTATTTGAGAAGAAAAGTGCTTCCCAGTGTAGTGCTATCTGGTGCTGAACATGGATCACTGAAAAGGAATCAAGGATTTGATTCCTGTTTGCAATTTTGACCCTTTTCAAGTGTGTTTCAGATCTGTCCCCCCAAATGGTGCAGCTGAGGTGCGTGTGGGAGGTGGCTGGCGGGAGGCAGCCAGGGGTTGTTCTGCAGCTCTTCGGAAGGGACGAGCTCACAGTAGTTCTCTTCCAAATACTGCATTGCACAAGCTTTTTCAAAACCACTAGAGCAGGCTGAGGTGGGTGCTAGAATTTGCTGAACGACATACTAAGACTCAACTAATTTGACATTTACTTTCTTCATATGTTAGTTTCCAGGAGTGTTTTATTGTCATCCATTTCTGAATCCCCTGTTCCACACAAAACATGCACAATGCCATGAGCCCCTCTCATTCTTCACGGCTGTTTTGAGAATCAAAGAGAAGCAAAGTGACCCTGTATTTCACTTAATGAGACTCCTTAAGGATGTGTATGGGAAATTCAGTTCTGAAAAAGTAAAGTGTTTGTCAAACGTTCCGGGGATGGAGCATAGGAAGTGGGAGAAATAAGAATGGACCGCTCCTGCATTTTGATATTCCTTAGCTTGGAAAGCTAAATATCATTGTTAAAAGTACCCCATAGGCATTTCTAAGCCTATATGAGCTCTGCAAATTGAGGAAGCTGGAAGCTGCTTCCAGGAAGCCTCAGGATATATCTATATAGAGAGCTGCAGACAGACAGAGGGTCCTCATCCCACACTCGAGTTTACTGGCTGCAAGCCAGCTGTGAGCAAGGGCCAGGTACAGCTATTTTAGCGCAGTCCTGGGCTTCAGCGAGCATGCCGTCTGCCTCTGGGACAGCAGGCTCTTGTGTGAAGAGAGAACTGTTTCTGTTCAGAAGTTCCTCGCTTTGAGTTGCTACTCTCACAGCCACTGAAAATGAAATCCTCACCGTTTGTCACTGCATCACAAATCCAAAGCTTTTCTTTTCTTCTTAGAATCTGTAGTAAATACAGTGAAAACGCAATTCAGACTTACTGCTCTTCACTACTGATTGCTTGCACACTGAAAACCATTCTGGCGTCACTGAACATATCTCAGAGGGTATGTCTGATTACAGAAGAGTAGGATCTCTTCTTTATTCACATAGGAAGTTTACTTACTGCAGGGTTTCTTACTTACCAGGCTATTTGAGTGTTGAATTGTCATTTAACACAGAAGAATGTCTGAAACCAAAGAAATAATGAAGAAATAGTTGTACTGTATTTGCATTTATCCCTTGTTCTATTAATAAAGTGAAATTCTTGTCAACCAAACAAAAACAATTCCCCAAAAGACAGTTCCCGGCCGTACAAGGACTGGCATGTGCACTACCACGCCTCAAATTCAGTTAGTAANTNTAGTANGTGTCTGCTATCTGTGATTGTTTATTGTTCAGGATGAGGACTTGTATATCGAGACCCAGAAGGAGAGCACGTAATTATTACTCTTGCCCTTCTTCCACAAAGCAAAAATAAACTTACGGCATCAGGGTGATACGCCCTTCTAAATGGAGCTCCTCTGGTTTGAGCTATGAAGTACAGCCAGTTCTATCTACAGACAGATGCTTGAATTGCGTAGGTGTAGGGAAAGCAGTGTACTGTCTGTGGAACAAGCAAACAAAAACAAAACAAAATCCTATCCTGCAGACTCTCAGAAGTAAATTATTATCTTAACGCTTAGTTGTTTACCTCAGAAGTTAGGGAGTAGAGGGAACTAAAAGACAGTAATTTCCTTTTTTTCAGTCTGTTCTGAAAGCCTGTGTAACTTAACTTTTGAAATAAGTAGAAGAGTTTTCTGTTCATTTTAGGACAAAACTCCAGTTGTATGTCCCAAATCTTCCCTCCAAAATATTATGTCGGTTGATATCCCAACTTTTTCTAATGATGAAATTTTGCACTTAGTGAGAATATTAGAAGCCTGCAGAGGTTTCAGCATTCATGGAAATAAATTTGGTCAGCGAGTGTTACTTAACACTACCCAAATGTTACTGTAATAATTAGAATTCTGGGCTAAATTCTGTGATGGAAGTAACTGGCACAGTAACTTCTGTGAAAACTCACTGGTGGTTACTACCATGAAAATCTATCCTGATGTTTTTTTAAACAACAATATTCATGTGGCTTCTGTGAAATGTAATACTTTTTTTCTAAGCAAAAGTGAATTGTAGTAACATTTGATTTGTCATATGGCATTCTGTTGGCTAGGCCTGTGGTTACGTAGATTGTATAACACTTAAATTTAGTTACTGAATGGTTAGTTTTCCTAAGTCATTGCAGAGGAATAAACCAGGATTCTAGGTATAGGCTTTCTTTTTTTAGGTGTTTTACAAAATGCCTGAGGAAAAAATAAGAAGTATGATAAAGCAGGGCAATTTATTGTTGTGCATTATTCTTAGGACCGTGTATGAAAAATTAAAGACTTTTGAACTATTTATGCTATGGATTTGGTTTTCAACTGCAATATTTCTGAATTTAAGCAGAAGTAATCTTTATTAAGAAAATGCAAGTGGCAAATGGTTCTCTTGTGTTCCTTATTATACTCATAAATGATGTCACAAGTATTCTGACATCGTAATATCATAGTTCAAGACAGATTGGAGTTATATTTGTGCTGCTTCTCTGACTGCTGATACAAACAGTTGCTGATTGTGGTGTACACAAATGGTTGTGTTCAGTTAATGCACGCTAGTGTCATCACTCACTACTAGGTTTTTCAAATACTGATAGATAGAGCAGAATCATAAGATTATTACAGAAATAATACCTGCTAATAGCAGAAGCCTTGCCCTTGTAAGGCATATGCATAGAAAATAAAGTCCTGTTTCTGAAGTCAGGCTGGACCAATATACCTGCAGTTTAGCTGCCCTTGAGGTAAGAAAACCACAGTCAGCCTAACCACCAGCAGCGGTGACAATTCACTGGCACCCCAAGAAGCAGCAGAGTGTGATACTGTCAGGACCCATCTCATTCATATTGTGTGTATCAGAGTGAAATTAGAGTGATTTTAGAATGGCGAAATTAAAACCAGGTAACTGCAGGGATGTTTTCATCAGCTTGCACTAGTAAGAATATTAAAGACTCTGGCATCTGATGGACAGCCTAAATTGGTATCGCTGACTTTGACAGAACTGCAATAATTTATATCAGAGGTCCTTTAAATTTAGCTGTCATCTATTCTGTGTGAAGTACTGTTCTTTACACCCACTCATGTGAAATTGTAAGCTAACCAAATGTTGAAAACTTCTGTTATTTTTAGAAGGAACTGGACTACATCAGTGCTCATGTTCAGTGTAGTGTTACACATTTTTTTAATCATAGATGGAAATTATAAAAGAGTTGATACTAACAAGAGAGAGTATGAGCTGTGTTTTTGTGGGATTTTTGCTTACTGAGGTTCAAAAACACCTTGAAGAAAATGATCAAGAGACAGATAGCTTAAAAACAAAGTGTATTTTCTTTTTGAGAGTTTTGTGTCATTTCTAATAGGATAAAAAATAACTTTGGTTACCGAGGGGGGCCAAGCTGTATACCTAGTGTAACAACCAGTTGAGCCTTCTGCTTGTGGTTTGGGTTCATCTTGCAGTGAGGCTGATGCAAATGTTACTGCATGTGATGGCCTTTAATAAAAACAAAAAGATTCCCATGTATCACCCTTTTCTCTTCGTTCTTTGAGACACTTTCTAACTCCCAGTACTTCTCAGAAGCTCATTCTTTCACCCCAAGTCCTAGTAACCTTTCAGTTCTCCTAAATGACTCATTCCTTCCTCAGTCTGAGGCTGAGGGACAAAGCAGGACCCTCTAGACCCTATACGGGATGGGTCGATCAGGTTGTTAGGATCTTCAATATATTCAGCTTGGCTCTCTGATACATATTCAGATGATCCTGGAACAACTCCAAAAGACTGACAATGGAACAGTTAAATTATACTTAGTCTGTTTTCAGTAAGTTTTAGAGCAAGTGGTGTATTGAAACCAATTGTTTTCATCAAGGGGATTTTGAAACCTCACTGTTTGAAGATGCACAGCGATATAACAGAAAAGTTAGTGGAACTTTATTTCTCCAGTAGCTCTTTTTACTGCTGCTGTAGTGTTTTGGTTTTCCCTTTCTGTTCAGAGCTTTAACAGGTTGGCAGTAGGGCTTCTTGTGAGTGTGTTAAAAATGTAGGTAAAACCATTAAAATGGTATTATCAAACCTTGTGCAATTGAGAAATGGCATCCTCAGTGTGAAGTAAGGCATAGCTGTTACGGTGTTGCTAGTTTGTTCTTTTCAAGTGGTCAGAATATTAAAGAGAAGTATGAAAAACATCCCCTTACACCCTGACGTCGCAGGTTAGGCCAGGTGCAGCCTCTTTGGCAATAACACTTGTGATCCTAGTGACTTAAACCATCAAAGCAAGTCCTGCCTCTATAACCTTCCCCAAATGCACGGCCAGCGTTGTTGAAAGACCACTGTCTCAAATGCGTAGGCAGCATAACCTCTACCACGTGCCTTTTGCTTTCCAGCCTTGTTTGAAGTCACGTAAGTTACAGGCTGATACAGCATTTGCTATATCGGGTTAGGTTAACTAAGTTGATACGACCCCAAGAAAAGTCTAAAACCATCAAACAAGCAAGAGCAAACTAAAGGATGGCAGAGAACACTAGTCCTCTAAATTCTAGAGTGTAGAGGTGTCCTTGCAAAAGCCAACCTGGAGGGGAGCATGGCTGCTAGCAGTTTCAGCAGAGAAATCAAATGTGGTATGCGCCTTGTAAAAACACTGTTCTTTCATCACGGTTTGAAGTCAGGTCGTGGCTAAAGCAGATTGGAAAGGAAGGGAGAGTTTTTCTTGTGCCATCCCAACAGGAACCACTGGAAGGCCTTGCCTTCAGAGAGAGCAGGAGGAGCACGCATCCACCTCACGCAAAGGAACGAGAATGGCATTTCTTTTTCTGTAAACAAACTTAATTCTTGTAGTAAAATGTGGTCATATTGGCAGTGCAGCAAAACAAACCTCCTTATATGACCGTGCTTTTCTCTTGCGGAGTCTGTAGTCTCAAGAACACCAGTCAAAGACTTTCTCCAGCTGCTACGCTCACACAAAGAAGCAGTATAAATGAAAGTGTTATTGCTGCCAATCATCAGACCCTCTGAAGGAGCTTCTGTCCTCTCTGAATACTATGAGGCACAAACATTGGTCACTATTGAGTATTGTGTTTTTAATGTTTACCACTGTAAATGCCACAGTTTTCAATAGATAAAGACAAGTAGCGTAATAACAACTGGACTAGCTTCATCAGAGATGTCCTGACTTTTATAAGTATGCACCCGTTCTGTATTTGGTATTATGCCATCACCTCCAGTGGGGAAGACTGATACACCTCTTTCATTTAGGCTGACTCCAGATTATTCTTCACACTTCCTAAGAAGATCTGAGACTGAGTTCTCACTCTTATGGGTCTATTCCCTTGGCCAGTCTTTGCCCAGTAGTAAAGTCAGTCAGCCGAAGGCCATCTTGGGACCAAATTCAGGGGTAAGTAAGAAGTAAGGGCAACCTGGGTGAAAGACCCCATTCTAACACAACAGTTTACACTACCTATGTCTGTCTTACAGCCATTAACTTCCTCCCTTTGTCTTCTTCTTGGACTCCCATGATCCCTGAGCAGCCTAATCACTTCAGAAAAGTTGGGCTGGGAGTGGATATGCTTGTGTAGGCACACCTCAGTTTCCTTAAGGAACATGACAGCAACTCAGTGCTATTTAACTAAATCACCATACTGACTTCCTAAACGTGCTCACATATGCTTCAGTGTGGTCAAACAGTAAACATCCCAGTACAGTGTTGCACACCTCATTCAGCAGCTGTTACAGGACAACTTTTCTTCCATCACAAGAGGTGTGGTTGAACTGCCACCATCACTCATGAATGCTGCATCAATGCGCAGCATTTTTTTGCTGTAGAAAGGGACAGATTTTGACAAATCCACAGAAGAGTATAGAGGCCGCAGAGGATCACGTCTGAACAAAGACCTTGCTTCAGCATGAGTCATTCAAATAGGAGGAGCAGGGGCACTGTACTATCTCTCAGGTGAAGCAGCGCAAGCTGCAAATCACTGCAACTGCATGTCTAAACATGGTTGGTTCCCGACTGCTCCTTCGCTTCAATTGTACCCAGAAACATTAAAGTACAGGCTGATGTTACAGGCACAAGAGCATCACTGGCCACCATTTGGAAACCATTTAAGGAAATTCTACCTGAAAAAACTTTGAGTTTACAGTATTTATCTTCTGTCCTCCTCCATTAGAGACAGTTGAGTATCTACTGTCCCCTTTCACATGAGACTTTAAAAGAAGCGGCAAAGGTGTGTATGGCTCCTGGCTGAATGCAAGTCTGATCTAAGACACTCAGCAGCATATTTACTTGAAGTTACTGCTTATTAAATCACTTTACCTTAATAATGTATTACTAGAAAAAAACAGATTCTAGTGCTTTTTAACAGCTTTGCAAAATCAGTACAGCGATTTTGACTGTGTGTGTTTACTACCACTCATTTAAGTGAGACTGTGCAATATGCCCAAAGGATAATCGCCTTCAAAACTAAGCATGTAAATCTTCAGTGGCTGGGTCACAATTTGTCATACTCCCAGCTGGAATTGATGCTGCTTCAAGAAAGTCAATCCATGACTGGTCTTGAATATCAAATATAGTGGTGATTTTAAATGACCAAAGTCTGCTACCTGAATTATTCTCAGTCCAACTAGACTTGGTACTTCCTCATTCTCTGTAAAAATGTCTGAAAGAAGATTCCTGCTACAATTAGAATCACAGAATAGTTTGGATTGGAAGGGACCTTCAGAGATCATCTAGCCCAACCCTCCTGCAGTGAGCAGGGACACCTTCCACTAGATCAGGTTGCTCAGAGCCCGGTCCAACCTGGCCTTGAATGTTTCCAGGGATGGGGCAGCTACCACCTCTCTAGGCAGCCTGTGCCAGCCTTTCACCACCCTTATCGCGAAAAATTTCTTCCTTATCTTCAGTCTAAATCTACCCTCTCTTAGTTTAAAGCCATTACCTCTTGTCCTATTGCAACAAGCCCTGCTAAAAAGTTTGTTCCCATCTTTCTTCTAAGCTCCCTCAAAGTACTGAAAGGCCACAGTAAGGTCTCCCTGGAGCCTTCTCTTCTCCAGGCTGAACAGCCCCAACTTTATCAGCCTTTCTTCACAGCAGAGGTGTTCCAGCCCTCTGATCATTTTTGTGGCCTCCTCTGGACCCACAGGTTCATGTCTTTCCTGTGCTGGGGGCTCCAGAGCTGGACACAGGACTCCCACTGATGTCTCACCAGAGCGGAGCAGAGGGGCAGAATCACCTCCCTTGCCCTGCTGGCCACACTACTGTTGATGCAGCCCAGGATACAGTTGGCCTTCTGGGCTGTGAGCGCACATTGTTGGCTCATGTCCAGCTTTTCATCCACCAGTTGACAAGATCCTCTATAGTAGAACCCATTGTTATGATTCATGTGTCTGTGGAAAGATCGAGACAGGTCACAATGCAGCCCCTGTGCCTCCAGGTCCACTTGCTGCCCTCCCTGCTGCCCTCCCTGCTGTCCCTGCATGTCCCAGAAACATGGACAGCATTTTTCCTACCACAGGTGTGTCCTAAACTGAATACGCCCCAGTGTCCCTGAAAGGACAAGTAAATTTTTGGCCTCGGTGAACTTTGCCATTCCTGCTGAATGGGAGAGCCCATGTGAGGTGTATGGCCAAGCCTGCTGGAGCCACTTGCTTTCTGTGACGGAAATGCATCCCACCACTTGGCATCGTGATAAGAAATGAGATCAAAGAGATGGAAGGTGCAAGGCATGTAGAATAAAATTCATGGGGCACCATTTGCGGGCAAACTGAGCAGAGTATGCAGCTCACTTGGATGACAAATCAGGAGTAACTCTGGAGAGAAGTTCAGATGCAGGGACCTACTGCCTATCCTTGGAGAGCTGGTTTGTAAGGGTGGTTGAAGACCTCACTGCCGGAGCTCTCCAGGCAAGGAGAGAAGGAATAAGATGGCTCTTGCTTCTGGGAGAACTTTTTTTTATATAATTGAAGATATCCATGTTGAATTCTTTGAACCACATGTTGAGCAGATGATCTGTCTCCTGTTCATTTAATGTAGAATTTTGACAAAAGTGTGACTGGAAAAGTAGACCTTTGTTAGTGGCTTACCTCAGTGGGATGGATATTAGAAAGAAATTAACTGAACTTAAAGAACTGTGATATCTTTAAAGGTTTATACAGATTTTAAGAAAATCTAATTATTCAAGACATCTTCTAAGCAGGATTTAAAAAATGAACCTTTTATTTCAGGAAAAGAAAGAAAAACAAAGAGGGAATTTGAATTTGCTCCAAAGATGGGAAGACTTGAAAAAANTATTTTAATTCTTTATCANAATTTAATTTCCCTTTTAATCCTATGGCCACCAGTGTGAAGCGCTGTGCAGTCTTCTGAATGTGAAATGTAAAATTCCCTCCTTTTGTGTAGGTCTGCAGAATTGTAATGTGTCGTCCAGCTATATTCACATCTCACAAGCTGTCAAAATACTGATGGGAGATACTGACCCCCTATCCCCTCCTGGGAAAAAAGTGTTGCAACTAAATGGCTGTGCTATAAAAAGTTAAAGCTGACGATACTTCTGCAAGACGATGCTTGGTGGCTGTCGGAGAGCTGCCTTAGAAGATTTCAGAAAATGCACATTCCTGCTCCAGTGCCCAGCANGGAGGAGGCCAGGGGCCTCTGAGTCTCACCAAAAGAGGATTCCTACCTAGCAGCACACCTTGTGGTGTGCAGGAAAATGCCTTTGTTGCCATCACCGGAGAGACAGAATTTATCACCCGATATAGTTCAGCAGCGATTCGGGAGAAAGTTGCCTATATTGGTGTCAGAAGTTTGCTGCTATTGTGTGCTCAGGTGTTCCACAAAGATGAAGGTTTAATCAACAAGCTGCAATGAGTTTTAATTTCTTTTAAAGGAAGCTTATTTTTAAAAGGCATGCCTTTTTATGGAGTGTATTAACTTAAAAAAATATATCTAGAAGTAACACCAAACTATAGAGTACAAGTGCACAAGCCCAGAACAATCACTGACAGCCCAAGTTAATTTGTGTTGTCCTTCCCCTCCTCCCGTTTCAACACCATATAAATCCAGAGCTGGGTCTAACGTGGGACAAGGCACCCAAATTATACAGGCATTCACACGGGTGTTATATGGCTTTCTTGGCAGTTAAACTGTTTCTGTCTTGAGTGTTGAGGGAAGGAAAAGAGTTTCTCCTGCTGTTGAGTTCATGCGCTTCCTACATCCCATACACCCCAGCCAGAGGTACCAGTGCAATCTGAATTTAACAGATACAGGAATGAACTTTTGCACCTAAAAAGACCCTAAAGAGTAAGGGTAGACTTGCAAGACACAGGATCAGGACTCAAATATCCTTGTTCAGACCTTAGCATTTTTACAGTCTTTTTATTTCCTACACTGGGCAAGTCACTGAGAATAGGTGTACTTCCATCTGGAGGTGTAATTGCAGCTTGGACTTACTTATGTGGGCTAACTTTAAATTAGCTGGATCAGTCATAACTGCTGAGAGTGGCAGCATAAACTTCAGTGCACTGCCATAATCCCTTTGGGTCTGTGAATAGACATTCAGTAAGATTTCTGATTTAAGTGTTGTGCACTATAATATTTAAATATTGTGTGCCACAACCCAGCAAGCTACTTTAAAGTTTTGGCCTGGTGTAGGTTGTAATGTGAATAGTATTTTAAGGACTACAATGGATTGCATCAGTTAGTGCTACAGTTCCCAACTGTGTTGGGGAAACATAAATATTATTTTTGCCCCAGCTTTTGTCTGTCTTGTCTACTTCAATGGTGATCTCTTTAGGGCAGGAAATGTCTTTTGTTGTACGTTTATACAGCAAATAAGGCTTGGATCTTCATTGTGATTTGGGACAGTTATTGAAGTTATGGAGGCACCTCTTGTCTCATCTGATAGCACGTTGTTTCATGAGTTGAATTGCGTGAAGGTTTCGGTGGGACATACTGCTAAACTCCCTTCTGCATGGAGATGATCTGGCCAAAGGGGAACCAGCCACAGGTTTCTCAGGTTACTTGTGTGCTCTTGCTCTTTCTCTTCTCTTTTGTATAGCTCTGAAACAGTGCTTTGTACTGTAGGGAAAAGCCTTCAGATAGCCATTTAACGTGGCAAAGAATATTGCTCTGTTTGTATTTGGTGTTCCAGGAAAAATTAATAGTTTGCATCTCCCCTAAACCATGCTTAGTGGATAATGACTACTGTCTTCCCTTCCCAACCTCTTGTAACATAGCCCTTGTTTTATCATAATCATTAAGTGACGTCTGCATCTAACCAGACAGACCTACACAGTTAGCTGTCTGCTTTCTATTTTAAAAAAAAGCAAAAGTTTTATAGTCTGAACCAAAAATACATGCTGTTCTGAATAGGTCCTAGTTATTTACCAGCTCAGATATTCTTTGTACACATTAGTGGTGGTAACTCTGGTAGAAAAGAAAAATAAAGTAAAAAGTTTCCATTTCCACTATTTATGAGAAGAGGAATTCAAAAGTATTAGTGTCATAAATCACCTGAGACAAGTGAAATGTGTTATTCAGTACATTATAATGTTGTAACTATGCCACTGGAAACAGTTGCCTAGCTAGGAACAGAAATCTGGGTGGGCCACAGGTTATGGTAGATGGGCAATGACAAAAGGTCTGACTTCACAGCAGATCATTTGTATTGCAGATGATTTAGAGCAGGCTCAGAGTTGGACAGGCTTGGGTCAAACTGAATAAGCTGGTGTCCACCCATGGCTGCACCTTTTGTTAGAAAGACTGGTGAGCACAGATGTTTAATAAAATGTTTCAGATGAAGCTACTGTCCAAAGCAGTGGCAAATTTGCCAGGTACAACACATTTCAGCTCCGTGAAAAAGCTCGAGCCCACGTATAGATTTAGGATGTGTGCAAGGATGTAGATACATAAAGTCAGCACAGCTGTTGGTATCCGTGTCAGCCTACACTTGCTCACTGTAGTTGTTCCATGCATGTAATATGCTGGACATTTTTTTTTTTGCACAGAGATGGTGTTTGGTACTCCCTGGGATTTCCGTTTCCCAAGGAATTGTAAGGGAACTATGCACCAGTTCTTGGACTGCAGAGTAGTCCAAGCCAATGTCTTGCAGGAAGTGCAAAACAGTGTGTTTTTTATTTCTGAGGATTTTAGAGAAGAAAAATAAAGCTCAGGACTGGCCGTCTCTGGAGTTGTATGAATTTTGTTTGTTTGCTTTGTGCTATGACTTTCAACTGTTATGAGTTCTGTAACTTGATTTGCACTGACAGATTCAGTAACACCACCCTTGTGTTAATCCTTGGGCATAATGTGTTTAATGAAATTCTAGAATGGGAGGCCTTACTCAATGGACGGTTGTCTTGATTGCCTCTACTGTTGTTTTTTTTGTTAAGGGACTCTAGAAATGAGAAAATGACACTGCAATATGTTAATGCTGCTGGAAAGGGGCATGAAGATTGCTCACCCGGAGTATGCGTTGCAGCTTTCTTTAGATAAGGAAGTCTGAGCTTGCTGTATTCTCTCTGCTTTCTCAACTACTTAATATGATGTCCTTACTACTCTTAACAGCTTATTAAGTTTGTTGGGATATTTCAAAGTAAGCAGAATGAATGCATCTTAGGAACATCCATAATTTTGAACATTTTTCTCCTGTGCTTGAAACATCTGAATTAAACATTTTGCCACACAAGGCTATAGAATTGTTCCAAAATTATGACTTTGGGCTAAGTCCTTGACTCTCCTTGAAATATTGCAACAAATTATTTGCAAAATCTGTTTTTTGGTGTTGTCATCTGTGTAAAGCAAAGTAGAAAATTCTTTTTTTTGTTTGTTTGTGCTTGCATTTACAAGTCTGAAGCCAGCAGTACATTTTTTTTCTGTCTTTCCTTTTCTCCTTTGCTTATTCCTGAAACTCAGACCAGAATACTGAATAAAAAAATCTTGAAGGAAATATTTCACATCCAGGTTTTGACAAAACATGAAAAATTTCAGAGAAGTTTTAAAGAAAGTGTTATCCCAGAAGAATTAATACATAACTTATTTATTTATTAATTGTGTCTGTGCCATATTGGTCTTAAACACAGTACTGCTATAAAGTTGCTATTAAAACTGATGGGCACTGTTACCTTAGAGGAAGCTTACCTGCAAAGCAAAAACAGAACTTTAGGAATTTCATGGTCACCTCCACAGATGATGACCCAAATTAACCTGTTTTACTCTCTACTGAGAAGACTGAGGATTTCTGCTGTCGGGTCCTGTGTCTCTGGAAGCAGTAAACCTCTGCTGAAAGGCAGTAATTAACAGGTAAATGGAGTAACTTCATACATTGTTCCAAGTCATGTCACAGGTCTCCTACTCTGACTTGCGTTTTGCTGACTGCAGCTTGCTGGGGAAAATGGTGTTGCCAACATGTAAACTAAGAAATAGTCTGACTATTACATTATAGAACCTTTTCTAAAAAAAAAAAAAAAAAAAA
>Ga0065711_1029916_pt1 | contig 34339 bp, 19 predicted proteins | sample Hoacrofraction12_FD_59098 | JGI IMG/M metagenome (GOLD analysis project Ga0065711, IMG submission 59098) | Hoatzin crop microbial communities from Cojedes, Venezuela - Epithelial fraction 12 v2 (version 2) | ecosystem: Host-associated > Birds > Digestive system > Esophagus > Crop | place... | reverse complement strand
GGGGGGGGGGGGAGTTGGCTAGGTAAAGAAATGAACTATTTGCTGTGATTTTACCTCATCCACTGTTCGATAACACCAAAACCCACAGTAATCAAGTCAAAATACCTACAAAACTCAAGGTGGAGGTGGAAGCAGGTTACTGTATAGCGAGGATGAGCCGGTGGGCGCCTTTGATCCTGGCTGTTGTTCTTTGGTGAATTATGTTAGCTCAGTTGCATAAAGGACCCCATTAAGGGCTTTCATGCTCTGCTGAAGGAATGGCAGGTCTTAGCCAATGCAAGCCTTTCTTTCCCTTTCTCTATTCACAGGTTTCTGACTGGGCAACAGAAGTTTAGAAATTAAGTAAGTTTGGGTTTTTTTAGTAATTTCTGACTTTCAGCCTTTAATGTGGCCGTCCCGAAATGCTTGCAGACTGTCACCCCACTGGGAATTTTGGTGCTGAAAGTGTTACGCGCTAGGGAGGCAGAGTTGGGATGGCTTTGCGTTCTGTTGAGTAGAGAGAGGTAGGCGAAGAGACTGAGAAGCAAGGGAGAACCCAAACCCATATATCCATTTGGTATTGTCCAAGATTTTTACATTGCCATTTGTGGTTCTGCAGGTCTCGTGCACTGCCTTCCACTCACCTAGTTTCTCTACTTCTGCGTGTTTGAAGAGAAATTACTGTAACTTATCCAATGCAAACTTTGTGACCTCTCTCTAGTCATGCAGTCGGCTACCTGGGTACCCGCAGAATTAGTTTTTCTCAATGCCGACTGCTCTTCGTTTCTTTGCAGATGTCTATATTGGCTTTATCTGAGTCTCCTCCTGAAACAGTAAATGATTTTAGATAAGTTTTCCTGCAATTTGGCAAATAGTTCAGGCTATGTAAAATGATGAATGTTCTACAGAACAGCTCATCAACGATTTAAATGAGAATTTGGAGATTTTTCTCTTCTGTAGCGGTGAATTTGCACAGTCTGCTGCTGATTTAAAATATGTACTGCGGGCGACCCTAACACTGGGATTTGGCCAAGTTCAAAGCAGCTGTGCAGATGGACACAGAAGACAGAAGGCAGAGGGAAATAGACCCTTTTAATCATAACAAGGCTGCTCTTGTTTTCCTATCTATAGTGGAGATGCATGCCAGCCCCTCGTACTTAAAAGCAAGCTTGCAAATGTGCCAGAACAGACAGCAACAGCATTTGTTATTAATGCAAAGTTAAAAATGTGACAACCTGTCTTCTCAGTACTGCTCTATACGTCTCTATTTCCAGACTGACGCTGTACTGCTGCAAAAAGTGCACGTCCGATTGCTGCCGGTGGGATAAGAATTTCCACCCCCCAGAACTCGGGCTCTTTGAAAGTGCGTGGCTTTGTTAATGATCGCTGAAACCAGCCACGACCTGTCCTTTTGAAATGGTTATAATGACTTATAAATCAATTTCTCGTTAGAAAGAACTTTTTTTTTTCTCTTTTTCCCAAAGGTGCCATTGTTGCCCATGAAAAATGATTGGGTTTGCAACATACGGTTGGAGCACATTTTATTCTGCCATTTGTGCCTCATGCAGGGGCATTATGGTGATACACACACCAAGCCCGGTTCTGCCTCTCTTCAGTAGGAACATCCTTATTTGATCAAGCTACCAATATCAAAATTACAGCTAAAATAGGTATTTCACTCCTCTTTGTGTTAATATAATGCCACTCGTTACACTTTGACTGGACCATTGGTGCAACTGGATGTTTTATATGTTTCAGATGTTGTCTTGTTTGTGTAGACCAAGGCTAGATGGCATCAAATTGTACCTCATCCTGTGTTAACCTGTTTTATGGCAGTTGTATATTCATCTTAAGAAAGGCATGTTTACTAACTGCAAAGTACGGAGCAGGGGCAGTTCCGTGGGGAATACTGTCAAGTCCCTTTCAGCCCTCACTGGCGTCATTTTCATGTTTCTGCGTTTCAGGAAACCTTTCGAAGTTTCTGCTTAGGGGCTTGAGGTGCCCCAGCCTTCCCTTTTTGGTGAATGTGTGAAACATACTGTCAGAAAAAACTGGTTTTAACCAATTCTGCCTCTGTTTAAAACAATCTAGTACTGGAGTCCAGACTATGCGTGTGCCTGGAAAATTAGGTGTAATATGTTTGGAGTGTGTGTATAGGTACCTATATGTATATATACATGCAAAATAATTTTTACAGGATCTCTGTGATAGATGTACGCATTTCAGATTCTCGCTTTTGCCCAGGAAGGCTGCGTATGGGGGAATTCCGAAAGATTCAGCACTTGTCTTGCCCGTATTTTTTGTACCTACAATTCTAGCATATCTGCTTGTCCTCTGGCTCCAGGAATTTGAGTTTACGCATGACAAACATTACTGCATCGTTTGTGAGACTTTGCATAGTTGTTCCTCTAGGCATGTGTATGTCTATCTGTAAGTTTATTCATAGAAATACACACACAAATAAGAAGTCGTAACTCATTCCTCAGTATCTTTTAACTATTATCCAAATCTGATGTAATATTGGTTGGAGTCTCTCTGCAATTTGTTGTTCTGGCTACTTGGATATCAGATTCTACTGTAATTCTTTCTCACTTCTTCTCTCTCTCTCTCCTTTTTTCAAAAAAGAAAAGCATCTGCATATTTCGAAGACATGCACCATTGCCAAGCAATCTGGTGTAGTGGCTTAATATGCTGGCAAATAATTTCACAAGTTGTTTGTGTGTGTGAAGGCAGTATATTTGAATATCATTATATTCTGAATGTAGCTATGAAGAGAGTTATCTGAGCTTATTTAAATTTTGTGAAAGGCCAGACTGCTCCAGAAATGAAAGAATGTTTTACGTTTTTTAATTGGTGTGCATATTTTTGTCCTTCGCTAATGCTGGTGGCGTGAGACATCGCATTTACCAAAAGCCTTTCTGTCCCAGCTTCTGAGCGCTGTCAATACTTGGTGGGCTAATAACAGTTTTCAGGAGAAGACTCCTGAGGACAGGGGTAGGAGGGATGTTGCTTTGTGATGTATTGCTGACCTCCTGTGCACTAACTTTGTGTCATTGCCCGTAAAGCCCTCTTCGCTTTTGCCCTTTCGGTGCGTTTATCCGCTCTATGGTCACTCAGTGGCTCTGTCTGAGCTCTCGGTCTTCCTTTCCACCTCCGAGGTCCGTATCCTGTACTTCATTTGCCGTAAGCAGTTTGATTTTTATTAACGTGCCTGGTCAGATTTGCTCAGCTGATCTCTCTTGAGTGTCCCCAGCTCGGTCCCATGTGTCAGTGCATACAGCTGTCCTTTTCTGTGACCTTACTGAGGATGGCTTCTCAGAGCCCTTTGCATCTTCCTTCACCATTTGAATACAGATCAGAAATGGACTTTCAAAAGAGCAAGTCATTGCCTGCAAAGCAGTGGGTCTGTTCTTTCTTTATGGTGAGATCTGAAAATCCCACTGGCTATATCCTTCAGCTTACAGAGGTGTCTCTGAAGTTTGCATAGCTCAGAAGAGGAGGGAGGTTTTGTCTCGTGAGTTTTCTCCTTCACCTGATCTGCTTTCCCCAAGCCGATCACAAAGGCAGTTCTCTTTCCCTAGAATCTGCATCCCCTGCCTCCCAGGGGCTCCTTCCACTCGGGTCTTCCTCTCTTACCTCTCCCCAGTTGGCTCCCATCTCACCTGGAGGCGTCCTGTTCCCTGTATGGGGACAGCAGTTATCTCTCCGCTCTCCTCCTAATCCCCTTCACACCAATCACTTAGCCCACGCTGCCTTTGCTCTCAGCATCTCCTTGCTATTTCACAAAGTCTTTGATTAAAACTTGTTACAGCCACGGTTTGTTGGGGAGGGAGGAGGAGGAGGCAGACATGCACTCTGTGCAGTTATGAGAGTTCTCCCTGGAGCCTGATGTTTTTTGCTACCTTTCTGTCTCTAATCCTTACTCTTTAATAAAGTTCACTAATATTTTCTGCTGCAACAAATTCTTGACCTTTCTTGTTCTGCTCTGGCTCTTACATGGAAGCTGTTTTCTTGGAGCAGTTATCTCTCTTCTCTTTTTTTATTTTCCTAATAATTGTGTTTTTCCCCCAGTTTCATCCTCTAGATGTTACGTTCTTATGGAGACCTTTAGCATTTAGCATCTAGTGGAGCCTGAGTCTTTTATGCCCTGCTCTGCTCTTTCAAATGACTTCTCGCCCTTCAACTACACATTGTGTGCTAAGCTGCTGTCTCTTCTAGGTAATTCCAGGAGACGGAGTCTTCAGCCCCCATCTCTTTTGCACCTGGCTGGGCTTCTCTGTCTCCATTTAACATTTATGTCAGTTCTGCTCAGCAGTAATAAGCTCCTGCACCTTTTGGCATTAGAGAATGGCTAGAAAAGAGGCTGGAAATGAAGCAATTTCTGTTGGAATATTGAAATCCAAGATAAACCCTTTTGTGAAAAAGTTTTTAGAGTTCAAAATTGACCGGCTTAATGAGTTCTCTTCCATTTTCTTTAAAATGTAAATACCATAACATTGTATCAAACTTTTCATATTACCTGTTCCTTCTGCTTTATTGGGCAGTGGGTCCCCAAATTGGAGCTGATTTTAAGCAAATACCGTCTCTTGCTCCACTGTTTTCCTGTCATCTGAACCTTTCGTACTTCAGCAAGCCTCTTCATCCTCCCCCAAAGCCATGTCCTTAAATGAAGTTAAGATGTAGAAAGTAAACTGTGAAAGATGTTAAAATCCCATGTTCATACCGTCTGTTTGTTGTTTTAAGAAAGCCACCTCCACCTTCCCTCCTTTCCCCCACAAGCTGGGCAGACCAGGTAGCTGTAGTTTCCCATGAATATGACCCTGATGGTCCCCTTGCCGCTTTGTGCCTTCAGTGCGTTGTCTTGTCTCCAAGCTGGTAGGAAATGTGTGTGTAGGGGGCTGTACTTCACAAGCTGAGGGATTTCGAGTGAACTCAGGAGCTTTGGAGGTTTTCCACAGGCAGATGGAGCACCTGTCCCCGCTCTTCCCGCTGCGGCTGGGTGGGATGTGGGAGACACAGGGCTTCAAGCTAAGCCTCTCACCTGCCAGGTGTGCACCGTGGTGCTTCCATATCCTGATGTTTAACTCTTGATCCAACGTGGAACAACTCGGGCAGTTTAGAGACGGGCAGCAGAACAGAGAGGCTGCCAGCACGCTCACCTGGCTCGCAGGAAGGCAAAGCTCGGGTCCTTCACCTGCACCAAACGGAGCAGGACTTCAGCCTTGCTTTTGGCCCTCTCTGACCTTAGACTCATGCGTGTGCCCTGGCTGTTTGAGAGAGAAGACACGGCCTCTTTCTCTCTGTGCCTGCAAGTCACCTGTGCTAAAACCGGTACACACATCTCACTGACAAAATTTAGAGGGAATAAATAATGTTACTTCGTTTGAAAACATTGCTGGTCACTGATTAATGCTCTGTTTTCCCCATTGTCTTGTTTTTGTTGTTCAGATTGTCAGCTGCTGGATGCTGGGTGGTGTCACACAGGGGCGGTTTGCCCCCAGATTAGAACAATCCAGCCCCTGTCCTGCTAGCGTGCAAATGGTATGTTAATTAGCATAAATAACCATGTAGCTGTGGTTTCTTGCTAATTAAGGTTCAACTTGCCAAAGATATCATCATGTTATGTAAGAACAAAATTTGGTTCGGTACTGGCATGCCCTAGTTTACCCCATAGCTGATAGTGCCTTGCTGTAACTAGAAGGTCGTCTCTCATTTGCTTCGCTCCCGGTGTCTGTGCTCCTTCCCCATCCCTCACACAGAGGAAACTGACTGAAGTGAATGCAAGTTTTCCTGAATTAGGAGTGACAGCAGATTTGCCATTTATAGCCTGGGAGTAGCACAGTGTTGGAGATGGAGTAGTAAAACAGTAAATAGGATAGGGGTAACATTGCTTTCGCGTTCTCATCGACATCTTTTTTTTTTTTTTTCTTGCTTGGTGTTACTGAGTCTTAGAGTCCCATTTCTCAGACTGTGCACTTCTTTCTCCAAGGCTTAGAAGCCTTTTTCTGCCTTGAAGCAGTATTGTTCATTGCCATATGGGATAAGGTAATTATTAGCCATATAAATTTTCATTTTATAGGACAGTTCTAATTCCTGGAGGCCAACAGTTATTATGGTAGATCTCATTTCTCTCACGCTTTTTCAGCTGACTACACATGAGTATAAATTCCTGTGGTAGTACTTTGTGGACCCAGTTTGCTCGGAGTCCAGTGTACTGGGCGCTATGCAAACTTACTGGAAGATAAAGCCCTCTGAAGGGCTTACAAGCCTTACAATGTGTAAGCAAGGAGAATGCATTTATATATTTTTGTGCATTCAAAAACTATGTTTCAGTTATACCTACTTGTCCTTTAGCCTGTTCTTAATTAGCTGTGGCTATCATAGAAGAAATGTATAGACATGGAGATCAAAATATTTTCTGAAATAGAAGCTGTAAAGGTTGATTGTGGATTTCCCTTTCTTGTTTTGATTCCTTTTCTTGCCACATCAACATTTTTGCAGTTATCAGTAGCATCATTATATTGCTTATAATTACTTTCTGAGGAAGAACGCAAATATTCACTGTTTCTATTCAGGCTATTAAAATTGCTCTATCAATCATCCTGGTTTGAAAATTCTAATAAATTCAGCCCTTTGTTTTAGACAACAATATAAACTTTCCAGTCCTCCCCCTCCCTCAGAACAGCAGGAGAAAATGGGTAATAGCATTTTAATGAAGTCACGTTCTTGTTCCCCAAGTGAACTGGTCCTGTGGACCAACGAGAAGCCCGGGGGAGGTATACGCCTCCCTGTTGTCCCAGGTGAGTTACTAGCCTTTTATGTATTATATATTTTGTGTTGTACCTGAGGGCTCTTTATATTCTGATAGCATCCGAGCTTCTTTGAAGGCTATATGTAGCCAGCCTTACAAAATTGTGTCTTCAACCTTCAGCTGCTGTTTGACACCTCGTATGCCTGAACCCCGATAAGGCAGGCTGGGAGAAGGGGCGAGAGGAGGTGAAATCCAGGTGTCTGCAGACAGCGAAGCGCGGTGTTCGTAAAAGCCACTCCATCTAGTGGCAGTCACTTCGCACAGCTGGGCTGGCAGCGCCCGGCGACAGCCACCCGTCGATGGGAGAAAAGTCGAAAATGGTCTTCAGCTATGGGGTTTCTGGTTTTGGCCTTCAAGATAAAAGGTGCTTGAAATTTTTTAATCCTTATCCGTAATCATAATTCGTTAGTGAATTGCTGCATGCAGTCATTGAAATACACTGAAAATTCTGAGTGCCAGCATCGGCGTGGGCTCTTCCTCATCTTAGATCAATGTTTGAGTTCTTTCTAAAGCCATGTTAAAACGAGTGAGATGGCAGAGCTCATTTAAGGAAGGGATAAAGCTGAGAGCTCTGGGGACTCGAAGGCTCCGTGGGAAGAGCAGCTGTCGGCAGGGCAGCTCTCCGTCGCGGCTACCCTGCCTGCCCGGGGACCTTGCTGCAGCACATGGCTGTCACCCCAGCCCCGTCCAGAGAGGAGAGGGGTCTGTGTGGGGACCCTTGTCCTCTAGGGAGCCTGTGAGAAGGCTCGCAGAGTGTTTGGCATAGAGGTGGTAATGGGTCTTGGGCAGTGTGGGTCTGGGTTGTGTTGAAGCCAACTGCAAGGAACAGTGCGGCCCCGTGGGGTGCAGTGTCCCATTCCTGTGGGTAGTGCCTCCTCGCTGCTCCAGGTTCAATCCCAAGAGCTCAGAGCCAAGATTTGTGTGACACTGGCGTGTCCACCTAACCAAATGAAAAGACCGGGAACCAGAGCACTGCTCCCACCATCAGCTTTCCACTTTACGTCAAATCATGCAACACCTCAGCTATCACCTAGGCTCTCCTGATGACTTCAGTGCCACAGGTCCGGTCTTGTTTTCACTAGGCAGCCATGGAAAACCTCGCCAATCGCTTCAGCGTATTCCAGTGTTGTAGCTTACACCGGGACAAGCTAGTATCTAAATTAAAATAAACGAAATTCCAGTAAAGTGCAATTCCAGATCAGGCGAATGGCTGTTTTACTGCAACTTTAATAAAAATCAACTGCTACTTGAATAGGTGCATGCACACATACTGCTAGAAATTTCCAATTATGATATTCCCAGCAGCAAACAAAAACAAAATTAATGTCAGCTGCATCCCCCAAAGCCTAAACTACACCACTAATGAACTCCCAAGTACTCTCAAACAAAACTCTCTTTGCAGAGACAATAAGGTGGAAATTACTGTAATAATCTCAATGTAAAAATACAGAGGGAAAAAAAAATCATTGAAATGCAGAGTAAGACTTGCCTCTCCTGATCCCATTAACCATGTTGTTAGCATAGCATATGCATGCACAGTGATATTGTCACATAACTCACTGCCACCTTCAAAAGAGCACGCAGGAATTCGTGTTCTTTCATTTGTATTTCAGACAAAGGTAGGGGTTGCACGGCGGCTTGCACCTTATTCTGAGGAAGTCTGTACTTAACATGACTCCAGCAGGGACCAGCTACCTCATAACAATTTGTTTGCCTGTCTAGCAAAAGTGCTCAGTTGCATACAATTTTTGAAGCTTTACTCAAACATAATCTTCTCGACATGGGGCTGTGGCTTTAATCATTAAAATGGTTGTCTTTTTTTCTGTCAGAAATGAGCTGGAATAACAGAATGCCACAGCCGTCTTTACGTGCTTTTAGAGCTACTTGATTAATTTTAATATTTTTTGGGTGGTTTTCAACTGAAGAGCACATTCTTCACTTCTGGTTTTAAACTGATGTTATAATGCCAAGTTTAAAGTTGCCAGATTTCACTCGAAGCAGATTTGTCAGTTGTCAGCAGGGTCATCTTTGCAACATGTAACATCTGCAAATTCTACTAGGAACAGCTGTAAAGCACCTTCTGGATGAAAAGTATGTTACGTATTAGATTATTGCTATTCATTTTTAATGTGTGCTTCAGTGACATTTCCCTTCCTCACTGCTCAAACTCTCAAAATCTCAATATTGTCTGTCTGTCTAATAATTATGTTGTTATTTGCTGAGCAATGATGTCTGCAAAAGCTGACACAGCGAGTATCTATGTTGTGTGTTAGACTGTCCCAGTAAGGATTGTTTATGCTTATTCTTGTTTGCCGCACTGAAGTTGCAGTGTCGTCTGGAGGTCTAGGTTTGTGTATTCCCTGTGATACTCAATGTCCAGGCCTGCTGAATCAAATGGAAAACTTTAAAGAACTATGGAAAAAGTCTTGAATGTTCAGATGCCATGTGTAAGTGCAGTGTAAATATCTCACCAGCCGAATGATCCCTGCTTCTTTTGGAAATGATCATAATTTCTTCTAAGTATTGATACTGTTGTGGAGAGGAATTCTTTTCTACTTTCTTTTCGTGGGAAAGCTGAGCTGTGGTACCTAATGTGGAAGTCTCCTGTTTAGGAGTTGAGGGGGTTTGGCAGCTAATCTCTCTCTGGCTGTTTATTGTCAGTTGCGTGTGAACAGGTGAAATCAGTGCAAGCCTATATATGGCAGCCGGGATTTCTTGGGTGTCACAAACAATTTCCATTCTAAAAGCATGAAAAAGCTTGGTTTTGCTCCTCTTGGTCGTGTAATTGTCGAGATGTCCCAAAGCAGATGCAGAATAGCTGTAGCTCACCAAAGCAATGATTCTGGCTCTTACTTACATTCAGACCACTCTCAGTCACTCTGGCAGCGGAAGGGGGCCCTAAAGCAGATGTGCAATGGGTATTCAAGGCATGTTATATGGGCAGAGATATGTAAAGGACCACAGCATAAGAAGAGCTGTAGGGCCTGTCCTAGATATTGATGCATGTAGGATGCTCAGATGCTGATGAAGGTGCTCTCCCAAGGGTGCCCTGAGGAAGAGTTACACCCTGCAATTAATCAGGAGCAAAGGCTGGGCATGATGGGACTCAGAGACCACTGGATACTTGGGGACCTTCTGCTGGGCTCCTCGTTCCTGAAGGGACAGAGTGTTTTTGAGGGTGTCCCCAATGGGACGAGTTACATTTCCATGCTTCTCACAGGAGCAGTGGCTCTTGGTCCGTTTTGCTTGGAGTTTCGGCCAGAGCTTCACTCTGACTCAAACTTTGTGCCATGTTTTTCTCAGCAAACGTGAACTGCTCTGCCTGGGGCTTCTGATCCACACAGAATGGATCACTGATGCGCTCACTGCCTTAGCAGTGCTGGTCACCTTTCCTGAAAGCGTGGGCAGGGCTGGGTAACAACCCACCTCCCCCTAGAGTCCAAACATCCCAGTTCTGCTTAGCAGAAGGAAGGAATAGAGTAATGAAGCTATATCCAGATCCCTCTATTTGTAGATGAAACACCTTGCTAATAAATCTGCAGTAATAAATTCAGGATGTTAGTAGACCTCGGACTGCTGTAACAGGGTAATGTGAATATAGGCATACTGAGTGAACTGTGAAACTTAAGAGTGCACGGCTCTTTCCCTGTTCCCTCTCTGTTGTCAGGTTTTCAAAACCCTCCACGCCTTTTGAAATAAAAGCAATGAAGGTGAGGATTCAGTTTAGTGCTGCTCCTGCAGTGACATTTGGTATTATCTAAATGAAGCAAGCCCAAGGAATATTGGTCTGCAAGGTACTTTGGAATCAGAAGCCAAGTTTGGATCTAGAGAAAAATATCTTCCTGGTTGAGCGGCTCGGAATGTTTTGATGAGAAATGGAAATTACTTTCCTGTGGAATATTCAGTTCCCTGTGCCTCCGGTTTTCACATCACTTCTTAGTGTAATTCAGTTTTAGTGAAATCCATGTGGTTTCTTTCTGAGTACTCGACTCACCCTGATTCCCACAGGTGGCAAAGGCTAGACATGCACTGAATACAAGAGAAAGGTCAATTTTGTTTGACAGAGTTCAACTAAGTTGTTTGTGGAGTTTGTCTCCCTGTTTACCTTAATGAAGTCTGATCTTTTCCACTTCTAGGATTTCTTCCGATGCATTTTTCTCTCCCCCAAGTCTCTCTGAAACCAACAAGACTGGGGTTATGAAGTCAATCCTAGATGGCCTCGCAGATACAACTTTCCGAACAATCACGACAGATCTTCTTTACGTGGGCTCCAACAATATCCAGTACGAAGACATGAAAGGCGACATGGCATCCAAGCTGGGATACTATCCCCAAAAGTTTCCCCTCTCTTCCTTCAGGGGTGATCCTTTCCAAGAAAAAATGACTGCGGGAGATGATCCCCTGTTGAGCATTATTCCTTCAGATCAGGTCAACATCACAGAGTTTTACAACAAGTCCCTGTCCACGTTTAAGGATAATGAGGAGAACATACAGTGTGGGGAGAACTTCATGGATATGGAGTGTTTTATGATCCTGAACCCTAGCCAGCAGCTGGCCATCGCCGTGCTGTCGCTCACCCTGGGCACCTTCACGGTCCTAGAGAACCTCCTCGTCCTGTGTGTCATCCTCCACTCCCGAAGCCTCCGGTGTAGACCCTCCTACCATTTCATCGGCAGCCTGGCTGTGGCCGACCTCCTGGGCAGCGTGATTTTTGTCTACAGTTTTGTGGATTTCCATGTTTTCCACCGGAAGGACAGCCCCAACGTCTTCTTGTTCAAACTGGGTGGAGTTACAGCCTCCTTCACCGCCTCCGTAGGTAGCCTTTTTCTCACGGCAATAGACCGCTACATATCTATACACAGGCCACTAGCTTACAAAAGGATTGTTACCCGACCAAAGGCTGTCGTGGCGTTTTGTGTGATGTGGACCATCGCTATTGTAATAGCCGTTCTTCCTCTGCTCGGCTGGAACTGCAAAAAGCTCAACTCTGTTTGTTCGGACATATTCCCTCTCATCGACGAGACGTACCTGATGTTCTGGATCGGGGTCACCAGCGTCCTCTTGCTGTTCATTGTCTATGCCTACATGTACATACTGTGGAAGGCTCACAGCCACGCTGTTCGCATGATTCAGCGGGGCACGCAGAAAAGCATAATCATCCAGTCTACGGAGGATGGTAAGGTACAGATCACTAGGCCTGATCAAACTCGTATGGACATCAGGTTAGCCAAAACCTTGGTCCTTATCCTAGTCGTTTTAATCATATGCTGGGGCCCTCTCCTTGCCATCATGGTGTACGATGTCTTTGGGAAAATGAACAAGCTCATCAAGACTGTCTTTGCCTTCTGTAGCATGCTCTGTTTGCTGAATTCAACAGTGAATCCCATCATCTACGCTCTGAGGAGCAAGGACTTGCGACACGCCTTCCGCAGCATGTTCCCCACCTGCGAAGGCACCGCGCAGCCCCTCGATAACAGCATGGAGTCTGACTGCCAGCACAAACACGCCAACAACGCGGGGAACGTGCACAGGGCTGCCGAGAGCTGCATTAAGAGCACAGTTAAGATTGCCAAAGTTACCATGTCTGTCTCCACAGACACGACTGCTGAAGCATTGTAAGTCAGAGACTTCTCAGTGTTGTGAGAAAAAGGAGTTAGTTTGGGAAAATAAATAAAAAATCAACAACAGAGAAAACCAAACCCGTGGCTTAACGTGTTTGTACCCTCCTGTAATATTTTTTTGGTTTGTCATTGTAAGCTGAGCAATGATTGTGTTAAGAGCATTACCATCAGCCAGTTCTTCAGGTTTTACAATTAGGGATTCAAGCTAAATTTTCAAAAGTTTTTTTTCTCAAAAAGCGTTACTGAATAATAGTAAGTTTCCTGAAAGAGCACAGGGAAAATACCAGGTTAGCAACGGTTCCTTTCGGGGTTGTGGAGAAAAATTGTGAAACCTAATTGAAAACTAATGCATCCTAAACCAGTACGATCAAATGAGAAAAAAGCCTTGTAATCATGCTGTTCATTTCAATGTGAAGTGTATTTCATGTCTGTAAGTAATAGGAGTTTTTGATTTTTTCCAAAAGCGGCAGTGCTGAGTTTTAGAGGTTTTGTAAAATGTGTCGTGTCCCGTGAATTGTATGCTGTTTTATTATGTGTTATTGATATTTGTCTGATTAAACGAAGTGATAAGGTAGACTTCCGTGGAAATAATGTGAAACGTGATATGTAAACCCCATTGAAAACACTTACTGTATTTGAAGAATTCCTATGAGCTATTTTGGAAATTTTACACTTTTAGTGGTCTTCTGTGGACTTAGAGGAGAGGCTTTGTGTTCTACTAAAATTATTTCCCCACTACCTTTTACTTTCACATGCATACGAGAGTAACAGCAACAGAGGAATAGAGGAGGAATGTAAGAGAGGAATGCGCTGGTTCAGACTTTTAAATACCACTGCGTTTATACAGAAGGACATTTGTGGTTGTACAGACTATCGCCCCGCTCTTGGGCATCGCGTGAATATGAACACTGAAAAGCAAAGGTCCCGGATATTGGCTCCTTTGATGGGCAGCTGGTTTTAAGCCACGTGCTGGTGCTGGACCACTGAAGACAGCATGTGTCAGACTCAATGTGCGATGTTATCACTGTGCAGTCGATGTATACTTGAAGTGTGTCGCATTCCTGTATCCCAGGTTTACGCAGATTCAGAGCCTGAGATGCCAAACTCCCGTCTTCACTAAAAGAGGAGGAAATATTGTCAGACTTAGACATTTTCTTATTGTGTGAGCGTGTATATAAATAAATATCTATGTGTGTGTACGTGTGTGTGCGTGTGTGTAAGTATACTAATCAGTGTGAGTCATGGTAGCATAACTAAGATAGGACACTATGACCAAATGTAAACTGTATTTCTTGTTGCACGCTTTGCACACGAATTCTGTTTCTAAAATTGAGTTCTTCCAACTGATTAGTGATGAAGGTACCGTATTAAGAACACCCCGATCCATTGTGAGAGCTGTATCCATGTGCTGGAGAAAGCAACCTTTCGGTTGTGTGTGGGAATAAGGGGAAGCAAGAGGCAGAGCATGGCAGGAGCCTGCACTGACAGCTGCAGTGGCTGTCGATGGTGTTCCTGAAAACTGAGAAAGCCAGAAATAAATGATAATTTGTTTTAAGGCCGTCAGTATTCAAATCTGATTGCTTGAAATGAGGTGAGTCTCACTGTGAAACCAGGATACAGATGACAAAGTCTGACACTAACAGCTTCGAGGAAGAAGTTGTTGAAGGAAAATGGTGACTGTGTTGTGTGGTGGGATTGTTTCTGCAGCCTGGGACTTTCACATGGAGCGTGCTGCTGGGTAGTCTTTGAGGCATGGATATTCTGTATTTCCATTCTGAATCAGAAGATCTGGGGTCCTCTTCTCTGCTGCCTTGCTTTTTCGGACCGTTTCCTCACCCTTCTTCTGGCTGATTTCTGCCAAAACGACTGCAAAGGCGGCTTAGCCCATCAGCTGCCTGGCTCTTGCTGCAAGAGGGTTGACTCCATCTGTGGCACGAGGCAAGCAGAGCCACGTCCGTTCTGCCCTGATGCCTGTTGCGTAGGGGGAGAGGGCCCCGGCTCGCTGGCCGCCATGGCGTCCCTGCAGCGTGTCTGGTACCTCGGCGCAGGCTGGAGCAGCCGGTAGCGCGAACGGCCCTGCTGGTTTTGGCCGGTGGCTCTGCGGGAGCGAAGGTGGCTCCAAGCCCAGGCTTGGTGAGGGGCGGCATGTGTTAAAGATCTCATCAGGCGAGGTGCTGAGCAGCAGCTGGCAGACCCAGGGGTGCTTTCCTCTGCCGTCCCCCTACCTTAGCATAACTGGCTGGTAGGACAGGGCACCACGCTCTCGCATGCAGCTGAAAACAGAGGATTGCAGAGGATTCCTGAAGGATGCAAGATCTTCCTCCTATCTAGGTCTATGCCATCCTAAAGCAGTCCTCTTGGAGGAGGCGGGGGGAAAGCCCATTTGAAATGTCTAGGTATTTTAAGAGCCATTTTTGAAACTGTCTTCTTGTGAATTAAATGCAAACTTCGTGGACTTCTGTTGTGCATTCAAGTTCTAAATTTTACGTGATAAATCATGGGACAATGGGGCTGTCTTGGCACTTAACTTGGTGCTTACTGATATAATAAGAAATAGCATCCTGTGAAATGTTGCCGTCTATCATCAGTATCTTCATTTGCATAATGAGTTTTTCTAAAGCTCTGGGAACTGTGTCGGTTCACTTAGAACCATTTATTAAAGAGGTGGCAACAATTTCCCTACGCGTTGTGCACTAAGTAGAACTACTCTTTCGTTAGAAAAATCTGCTGCCGTTCCAAGAGAAGCTGTACTTCAGCTTTAGGTATTCCTAACTTGCCGTTGCCTACCTTCACTTAGTGATAGCACAGCCAAGCGACACTGTGTTCCACAGCCACCCGTGCCGCCATCATGAACCAACCAACAATAGTTGCAGTTACGTATACGTACCGACTCCGAGTGTCGCGTATCCACCGAGCAGACCATCTGTGTCACGTGCGTGCAGAGTTAGATTCTCAACAGTCTAGTTGTATATTTGTATAGTATAATGTCCTCAATGCTGTGCAATCACTATCCACATCTTCTTGCACTGGCCTTTCAATGAAAATTTTAGTGTGTCTATTGTGAGATAGACAGCGCGTTTTACCTGCTGTTATTGGGCTGAATGTATGTAAATAAGTGAAAAATAAAAAAAGTCATCTGTAAAGCAGTGGCCTAAAAAGTCTGTAATTGTAGACTAGGACAATTGTTGAAGTTGCTGTGACATCTCAAATACTACCTTTGAATAAACTGTTTACAGGGTCTCTTAGGATGCTGTTTCATAGTGAAAGGGAAAATCTTTCCTTGTGATAATATGAGGTAAAGAAATTGGATTACCTGAGCTTTTTATTTCCAGTGTTTCAGAGTGGAGAACATAACTCTTTATTGTCTGTAAATCTAACATTATTACTTCCTCTTAGAAGAATATTGTATCATTAGATGTTTGTTTGAGCTGGTAACATCCTTGCAACTGCTGCAATATTTTTCATTAGCAACCTGTATAATAGTTTGTACACAAGTACTGTTCAGATTGTCATGAAAAGTAGCTTTGACCATTTACCTACCAGTAGCAGAATAGTATTTCTGTAAGATTTCCAGTGTATTCCTACCATATCATATTTTATTTCTATAATGTAATTAAACTGTTATTTATTCAAGGAGAAAAAGTATTCCTCTACTTTTTTTTGTTATCCAAATTTTGAGATAACTGAGGAAGCCACGTGATGACGCTGCCTCGTTCCACAATCTGGTGCTCTACGTTTTGTTTATAAGTTTGTCTGTCAGATTCTGAAACAACTGCTTAAACAACTTGACAACAGGTTGTCAAGCTTTGTGGGTTTTAATTGTACGTTGATATGTTTGAAGGAGGAGGTAGATTATATATTTTATATTTGTGTATTCAGTACTATGGAGACGAGAGAAATGACATAGTTAAAACTGAATCTCCTGTTTCATTATGTAGGCAATTTCCCCTTTCCTCTGTATTAGCCAAAATGCAATAAATCTCTTTTGCCTTCCTCAGATGCATATGTTTGCACAGAGATGTCACATTAAGACAAACCCGTATACTTCAGAAAAAACAAAACACAAAAGAGCAGAAGAAAGGAACACATACTAAAATAGCGCTGTCAACAGCAACGACAACCTCAATTAGTTATTGGTGTTGGTAAATGTAATCAAAGACTTCAACAGAAAGTCTAGTTTTGGCCAGTGCCGGTGGGAGCAGAGTTGGAGGGAACGGCTGGATGACGGGGGACAGTCCAACAGGGATGCATGGAAGCTGGGCAGGGAGAGCAAGCACAGCCATGCTGCTGGGGGACACTAAAGCACTCCCACCGCTGCTCATCCACAGCTGAAAGGAGGGGCTGGAAGCACTGCTGATCTCTTTGTGGCCCCACACGCCTGATACAAAGCCCACTAAACGCTGTAGAAAGGTCCCTGCCCATTTCAAAGCATCAGTTTTCCATATGACTTAATCTCAGATTCATGTTACTTGGGCAATTTTCCTTCTCCGCTTTCACGGTTTGAAAACAGTGGAGGTCCTTGGGGAACGAAGTGAGCATGTCCTGGGGCCTTGGATCATGGTTGTGCCACAGTATATGTATTTTTAAAAATTAGGTCACTGATGAATTGAGAGAGTCTTGGCAAAACAAAAGCAACTAGAAATGAAAGATTAGATCTTAATCTTTAGCTGCATACTACATTTAAATGAAGAAATCTGAATATTTCTGCTGAAAGCTATCACTTCCAAAGCAGCCAGGAGACAATTCCCACTGTATTTGCATGTTGACTAGAAAGTAAGGGCTATGCTGCTGCAAACCACCATTTCCTCTTGATGGTAACACCTAACTGCAGTTGTAAGCCTATTCTAAACAACACAAGAGGAAATAATGACAACTTTCCAAGCAACAGCTTTCCCACTAGCTTAAGGAAGTGTGCAGGCAAATACACTGTCATCATTTCAGCCTTTCACATTAACATCTATTATTATTTCCGCTCTTCGGACGGTTGGTTTAAGTAGTCACAACATCATCATGCATGCACATCATCAATAAAACATCTGCATTTTGTGGTGGTTTTTTTTAATAAAAATGTTTTTTCTTCCGTGAAAGTCCAGCTTTGGCTTGATTTAAAAACTAAATCAGAATATCTGGGAACAGATTGTAAAAGAAGAGGAAAAAAAATCAGTTTGCCTGTCTTTAAGAAAGCACAGGGTGGGCGTTTTTATTTGACAGCTTAGAACACATGTCTTCCTCCGTTCTGCCTTTGTCCATTGGTCTTTTTAGGTAATGGATATAAAGAGTATCAACAGAGTTTTCTTTAAAGAGCAGCACAATGTATGAAGCATGTGATCGCCTTTAACAGAGCTCCTTAATATGAACAGTCATCTGATGCTAATCTTTACAATTCAGTTAGGAGAAAGAGTGATAGTAAGGCCAAGGTAATCTTAATGACTAGGTATGACATGCCCTGGTATTGCTTTCCAATAAATCATCTTTGGTATTCAGAGCAGCACTCAGTTTAATGTTAAAGCATATTAAAGTATGGAATCCTGTCTCAATAAAGTCACTAAGAATTTTTTATTTACTTTAGCAGAAATTATATCTTACCCCACATTTTCAAACAATGAGTCTGCATTTGGAAAGAGCAATTTTATATTCCATTGCATTTGCGTTTTCACTGACATTAAAACAAAGATAAAACAGCACAAATAACAGCCCTTATATTCATTGGGGGTTTTTTTACCTCCAAGATAATCTATTTTGAATTCTGGTAGGTCAATGCAGAATCATAAAGCCTGGCAGGAGTTCAATGGACTTGTCATGGGAGTGATGCGATTTATTTATCCATATGTGTGCAGATGGGGTAGAGAACATCATGAACAAAACTGCTCTTACTGTGATGCTGACAGAGTCGCTTCCTGATCGCTTACACTGATGCTGTTTTGATGCTGCTTTCCTTCCTTCTCTCCATACATATGCATCTATGCGTGTGCATGGTGAAAATGGGCCACATGCATATTCAGCATCTTTCCCCCAAATAAAGAACTATCTTTACATGCATCAATAATAATAATAATAATAATAATAATAATAATAAACTTCACAGCCACTGATTTCATGAAGGGGAATCCTGTTCTGCCATTTGTAGCCATGTCTGGATGGATCAAGCCCTGCCATTGTGATCTGAACCATTTCTTCTTTCTCCCCATGGATCTCACTGAAAGTCCCTCTAGGTCTCAGCACCACCCACTTTCCACCAAGCTGAAGAACAGGAGAAGGGAAGGGAGCTGGAAACTCCCAGGTTCTTGTTTGTGGCAGGCTGTTCCTGGAGCTGCTGTGTGTGTAATGCTGCAAGTGTCTCTGGGGACTCCCCCACAGTGTCCCTGTCCTCCAGGACAGGGTTTGGTGGTTGCTGTAACTTGACCGAGAGCAGAAACCTCATCAAGAGGGGTGAAGAATAATCATCTCTGGTTGAAACTCTGAAAAGAAAGGATTTAAGACATAGCAGGGTAATGATACAGAGGTGGGGACCTGCTATGCATCATTTCTTAGTTACTGAACAAGGATTAGGGGTATCATTTTAATAGAGGAATGTGGGGAATTATACAGGCTGTGGATCCATCCAGTAAACACTCCTCCCAAGCTTTCACGAGGGTAATAATAAATCCTGTAAGGCCTTTCATCAGCAGCCTAGGAAAAAAAATATAATCATTGTCTCTGCAATGCTTAACTTGTAACCTAATTCAAAGTCATTTTTAAATTATACACCTACCTGCTACCAATGCAGTCTGAGTAGGCAAAATTAATAACAGGCATGCTCAGTAAATCCAAAGTTTAAAGCTTTAGCTGGAATGTTAATGTCTAAATTAAGTAATACTATCAGTCATGAGAATTACAGTTATCTGCCTGCTTATCTTTTCCTATTTATTTGAGGGTTTTTATTTATTCTTATTACAGCACTAGCAAAACCTGACAGCTCCGGCAGAGAGAGGGCGGCTGCTGAGTTGCCTGCAGCAGCAGGCCAGGGTGCCTGGGCACTGCAAAACACTGATCTGGACAAGGAGGCGAAGAGAGAGGATTTGCCACTTCATCACAAGGAGGTGATGAGAAAAAAGCAAAGCCTTCCTCAGGTGCGTCCTACATCCCCTTAGAGCTTGGGAGGTGCTGGGTGGACACTGTCGCAGAGGGGGCAAAGTTTCAGGTTCAAACTGCCCCACTCCCACCTTGGCAGCTGATGATGGGCTCCTTGGCAGGGACACGGCCAAAATTGTAGCACCCAAGGGCTAGTGCCCATGGCAAGGCACTTGGAGCTGGCTTCTTGCTGCCTGTGCTTCATCGGCTGTGAGTGTGGATTGTACGTAGCTTGAACATCTGCTTTTCTATCCCAAATTGTTCTTTAAGAAAAGCTTCCACTTCCAGCTTTGGTGTTCCTCACTCAGGATCCTGGAGCTGACTGAAATGTGGCTATGTGCAAATGATAAAAGCCCTGACACATCTACAGTCCTTGTGGATAGATTACAGGAAGAGTAGCTTAGCAGCAAAATGTCATAAAAGACTCAAAAAAGACCACATTATCCACCTACAAATTGGGTGTTTAGCCCAAATAGTTTTCTATGCAAGCAATATATGCAGGTAAACCATTCAACCTCGTTTTCCTCTGAGAAAGGTGAGGATCTAGTTTAGCTTAGTTAAAAGACTGAGTTCTCTCACTCAATAGCAGTGCAGGCAGCGATTGCATCTGGTGCTGGAAAGGACCACTCCAATAGTGACCAACAGCTGAATCATAGAATCATAGAATGGTTTGGGTGGGAAGGGACCTTCAAATGTCATCTAGCCCAACCCTCATGCAGTGAGCAGGGACATCTTCAACTAGATCAGGTTTCTCAAAGCCCCATCCAACCTGGGCTTGAACACTTGCAGGGAGGGGGCATCTACAGCTTCTCTGGGCAAGCTGTTCCTGTGCCTCACCACCCTCATAGCAAAGAAATAGCTGACCTCCTAAACAGGTATCTAAGCTAAGACCTTTTGGGTTCTTTCATTCAAGACATTCAGACCTGACTTGAAGTGAGACTTTCCATCATTTCATTTGTTTTCAATCCCATTCAAAATACCACTGGGGCCTGCAGATGGTATATTTCTTATTGCAGACATGATGAAGCTACTGCCTATCATAAGAAATGACAGAGGCAGCCTTCAAACTCAATGTTACTCTATTCTTACGCTTTTGCTCTTTGCCCTTTCTTGCTGATTACATGAGATTTTTAAATAGATATTTGTGATCTAATCTTAGCTGCTGTGTCAGCGGGCCCCTGCTGAGGCTGAAATCCTTCTGCTGACTATGAAAGTGTAGACTGAAGTCTCAAAAAGGAACAGGGCAGTTGCCTTCCAGAGAGCAGAGTGTGGAGGTGCGAATGAACAGGAAAGTGCTTCTTGTAGGAAAGTGAACAATAGCAAAGCATGACAACATGGGCTGATGCACATTTTCTGTGGTCTCTTGACTTCTGGCAGTTTGTTCCTTCTCTTTATGCTGCCTCTTCCATAGTGTCAACACAAGCGCTTGCATGGCTGCCTGGTGAGTCAGATCCAGCTGAAATGATCCAGCTAAAAAAATAGCATTATTTTTTTTTTTTTGGACATGTTATGCCTGCCAGGTCATTTTCAGAGTACATGACCTGGGTTTCAGAGCTGGGAACTGGAGCGAGATTTGTCACACGGTCAGCTCAACAGCTCTGTCAAACCAGGTTCCTGCTGTGCCAAGCATGTAATGGGACTTTCAGAGTCTTGTTGTTCGTTGTCAGAACAGTCTAAAAATGTTCTGGACCTCCAAACAGGAGTGCTGAGGCAAACTTGAGTTTCAGAGCCCACTGAAGCACCAAAACTGCAGGGGCTGTGTCTGTGTCCTTCAAAGGCAAAGTTCTCAGCAGAGCCAATAAAACTCTCCTTGTTCTCAGTGCCAGTGACTTTGCTGGCATGAATAGGATCGCCAGTGTAACACCCATCTACAAGAAGGGCCAGAAGGAGGATCCTGGGAACTACACGCCTGTCAGCCTGACCTCGGTGCTGGGCAAGATTATGGTGCAGCTCATCCTGAGTGTGCTCACTGAGCTCAGCCAGCGTGGGTTCAGCAAAGGCAGGTCCTGCTTGACCAACTTGATCTCCTTCAGTGACCAGGTGGATGAGGGAAAGGTTGTGGACGTCATCTACCTGGACTTTAGTAAGGCCTTTGACACTGTTCCCCACAGCATCCTCCCAGAGAAACTACCTGCCCATGGTTTGGATGGATAAAGAACTGGCTGAATGGCCAAGCCCAGAGAGTGGTGGTGAAAGGAGTTAAATCCAGCTGGTGGCCGGTCACAAATGCTGTTCCCCAGGGCTCAGTTTTGGGGTCAGTCTTGTTTAACATCTTTATCAATGATCTGGATGAGGGGATCGAGTGCTCCCTCAGTAAGTTTGCAGATGACACCAAGCTGGGCGGGAGTGTCAATCTGCTCAAGGATAGGAAGGCTCTGCAGAGGGATCTGGACAGACTGGATTGATGGGCTGAGGCCAGCTGTATGAGGTTCAACAAGGCCAAATGCCAGATCCTGCACTTGGGTCACAACAACCCCATGCAAAGCTACAGGCTTGGGGAAGAGTGGCTGGAAAGTTGGCCGGTGGAAAAGGACCTTGGGCGTGTTGGTCGACAGCTGGCTAAACATGAGCCAGCAGTGTGCCCAGGTGGCCAAGAAGGCCAACGGCATCCTGGCTTGTATCAGGAACAGCGTGGCCAGCAGGAGTAGGGAGGTGATCGTGCCCCTGTACTTGGCATTGGTGAGGCCGCACCTGGAGTACTGTGTTCAGTTTTGGGCCCCTCACTACAAGAAAGACATTGAGGTGCTGGAGCGTTTCCAGAGAAGGGCAACGAGGCTGGTGAAAGGTCTAGAGAACAAGTCCTCCACAGAACGGCTGAGGGAGCTGGGGCTGTTTAGTCTGGAGAAGAGGAGGCTGAGGGGGGACCTTATTGCTCTCTACAACTACCTGAAAGGAAGCTGTAGTGAGGCAGGTGTTGGTCTCTTCTCCCAGGTAACTAGTGATAAGATGAGAGGCAATGGCCTCAAGTTGCATCAGGGGAGGTTAAGATTAGATATTAGGAAAAATTTCTTTCCTGAAGTAGGGGTTGGACATTGGAATAGGCTGCCCAGGGAAGTGGTGGAGTCACCATCCCTGGAGGTGTTAAAAAAACGTGTAGCTGTGGCACTTCGGAATATGGTTTAGTAGGCATGGTGTTGTTGGGCTGATGGTTGGACTTAGATCTTAGAGGTCTTTTCCAACCTATGATTCTGTGATTCTATGAATACACCTTTTTTTTTCTTCAACAACAAAACTAACTGTTAAATTGGAAAATTCCCTTTGTCTTTTCCTTCTCTGGAAAGATACCTGTGATCCTGTTGAGTCTTTGGAAATGCCCATGCTCAGGTGGATCAGCAGAACATGCAAGTCATCCCACTGGCTGCCAGCCCCATGGCCAGCTCACTGTGGGCATGCCTTGTTTTGGGCACGCTGTGGTGAATGCCTCTCCGCACCAGTACACAAAGTCCTAGAGCAGGCAGGGCCAGCTTGGTGCTGCAGCAGCCCTTGTATCGCACTGTGAGGACACCTTGGCGCAGGTGCCCATCACCTCTGGGGCAAACTCCGCTCACTGCCTGCTTCATGTTGCCCCTCTCTATACTGCTGTATCTGTTTCTGCGTTGTTCTACTGAGAATCAAAGTGGTAAGTTACTGGGAATTGAAGCAGTTACTTTCTCATCACTGCAGAGAAGCACGGGGATGCTTTGTAGAAAGACCTGCTGACCAATTGGTGGGCAATCATGGAAGCGAACTACATCTCGCAGCCCAGAAGGCCAGCCATATCCTGGGCTGCATCAAAAGATGCGTGGCCAGCAGGACGAGGGAGGGGATTCTGCCCCTCTGCGCTGCTCTGGTGAGACCCCACCTGGAGTCCTGCATCCAGCTCTGGAACCCCCAGCACAGGAAAGACATGGAGCTATTGGAGTGGGTCCAGAGGAGACCACAAAAATGATCTGAGAGCTGGAACACCTCTCCTATGAGGAAAGGGTGAGAGAGTTGGGGCTGTTCAGCCTGGAGAAGAGAAGGATGCGGGGAGACCTATTGTGGCCTTTCAGTATGTAAAGGGAGCTTATAGGAAAGATGGGAAAAATCTTTTTAGCAAGGCCTGTTGTGACAGGACAAGGAATAATGGCTTTAAACTAAGGGAGGGTAGATTTAGACTGGATATAAGGAAGAAATTTTTAGCAATTAGGGTCGTGAAACACTGGAAGAGGTTGCCCAGAGAGGCAGTGGAGGCCCCATCCCTGGAAACATTCAAGGTCAGATTGGACAGGGCTCTGAGCAACGTGGTCTAGTGGAAGACATCCCTGCTCACTGCAGGGGGGTTGGACCTAGATGACCTTTAAAGGTCCCTTCCAACCCAAAACATTCTATGATTCTATGATCTCAGGTGCATCCAGCACTCAGGCAGGACAACCACTACAACCTCTTCCGCAGCATGAGCACTCGGTGCCTTTTTGCTTCTTGAATTTTATTTGAATCCCTACGAATGACAACATGAGCACTTGGGAAATGTTCACTCTTCGAAAAAACAAGGCAAACTTTGATTTTACAGGCCTGTGTTGTTAAAAAAAGAAACTCCCTAGTTCTGTATCGAAAAATCAATCTTGTCTAGAGGCTGGGTTGGTAAATAAATCAGGAGGAGAAGATGCTGTAAATTAGAAGAGCTCTACCACATTCACAAGCAGAGCGACAGAGGCCAGTCGTACATCAGTCAGTCACACCACCGAGCTGTGGATGTGCTTACATCACAGAAATAATTGCAAGCATATCCTTTCACAGGAGGACAAAGTACCCCACAGTTTTTGTGGGGTGCAAAGATGCACATGCAAAGCTGATAGTCATCATCATCCCTGGCAGTCCAGACTGTACCTCTCATCACACTAACATACGTTGCGTACCTTGTGTACCCTTAAGCCATCCTAACATAAACTGGGCACCAAATGAGACAGACATTACCAGTAATGTGTAAGCTTTCTGGCCAAAGAGGAGTAGACTCTGAGTATTTTCCTTTGCAAGTCACTGAGTTAATGGCCTGTTTTTACATATACTGCTTTTAAACCTGGCAATTCATGATAACAGAGGGTTGAGGTATTAGCAACAGCACAAAAAAAAAAAAAAAATAAACAGCCTTTATCAAACCATTCCTATGAGGGGAAAAACGAGCATTGCATATGTCAAAGGCTGTATTATTAGAGCGGTATTTAGTCTGCAGCTAAAAGGCCACACAAGTCTTTACTTCAAACTGCTAACTCAGGTGTCCTCAAGAGACTTGACTGGGATTTAAAGGGTAAGTATTGTGGAACGGTCTGCAGGGGAGAGAGCAGTCCCCTTAATGCTGTCTTTTCAGGACATTATTCTTTCCATTTGTATAGAGACAATTGCTTCAGCTAACCTGCCTGTCCTGTACCCTAGGCAACCTGACAAATTAAAACTAACTGCCTAATCCATCAAACAAATGGTTTGCCCTGGCTCAATCAAAAGTAAATAAATAGCTATCCCCCCTCCCTGAAAAAGAAAACGTTTCAACACCAAAGAAAGCTTCTTCCCTGCCTCATCTTTCCCTTCTGCAAATGCCCAAAGTGAGAACCTTACAGAATGGCCACAAGGTCTGCAGAAGACCAAAATCTAAGGACTATCCATTAGCACAGATGTGTTCTAATATGTCCATGAATTCAGAGATCCTGGTGGGACTTGGGAGTGACACAGCAAGCCGCATCTCAACCCCTCTGGTGGGTCTCCAAGATAAAAACTAGACCTTGAGGCTGATGTCTTGCCAGGCAGGGGCAGGTCTTGTAGAGCACTCAGCATCACCTCTTCCTTCCCTGCTACCTTCGGCAGACTGCAAACACAATCTTTTCCAGCGTGCCTCCCAGTATCTAACTCTGCTTTGAAAGTCTGAATGTATTTACTGCCTTTGATTTCCTGGCTGGGGATGCGTGCTTGGAGTCTGGTAATGAAGCTTAAAGAGCAGAGTCAAAGCACTGTCTCAGTGCTGGCTGGCACAAGTGGAAGGAAACTGCCTGGCACCAGTTGCCATCCCTGTATTCATGCTAGTAGGCAACGCCACGAAACACCGCACAGCAAGGACAGGCACAGGGCTGGGGCCATGCATCCCTGCACAGGCAACTCTGCCTGACGCCTTCCCTCTCCTGTACCGCCACGAACTATAAGCAGATCTAAATCCCACCATATGCCAACTTCAGGCATCCTAAGCCTCATTAATTCAGCGTGCATTGGCAACATCCAATACCTAAAGGCACTCAAAATCATTAGCAGCCACCATTAGCATCCCCGTTGTGGAGCATAAAGGTTTATATGCACCTAAGCAGGAGCTCTGGGGTGGCACCCCGGGCCTGGTCTGAATAGATGGGCGAGGGCTGGCTGCCTCAGTCATCTACCCTTTGCCTTAGACTCCAGCCACATCCAATTTCTTCCAGCAGCAGTGCTGGGTTTGGATGCAGGCATGACGATGGGTATCGCTAGCTGGCCAGGATTTAATTGAACACAGATGGAACTGAGGCAGCCTGAGCCTGACACAAAGTGCTTCCAGTTCTCGCTTCCCCTTGGGGTCCACAAGCCGCAAAAAACAACAGTGCTTCCCAGTTCGGTCATAAAACTTCCTTAAAGCTATTTTTTGTTTTTTTGAAGTGAAGCTTTCATTATCGAGAAGAGACATTCAGAGACACTCACAGCTACTTATCACTAATAAAAAAACACAACACATTAGGCCTGGACTGGTTAGGTACATCAGTGCACTTGTTCAATAGCTGCTTCTTCCTTGCCCGAGTACCAGATGGGAATGACCACTCAAGAGCCTTTTGTCTGGAAGTACCATTATTTGCAGAGAAGTTGCCAGCTTTCGGGGGAGCAAAACGCAACACAAAAAACCAAAAGAGATTCTCCATGGTGGATTCCCGATGGACCATGCCCAGGAAAGCCCATCTGCCACGCCACAGTGTGGTTGCTTATCCATCACCCCGCGCTTTGTGGCCCATTACAGGACGTTCGCTTCAAAAGGAGAGCAGCAGTGGCCAGGAGATCCCCGGATGTGTACCTGGCCCTGGAGAGACATGCTGCCAGGTGCAGCAGGTTCTTCAGCCAGCTCGGCCAAGGCAGCAGCATGGTCCTTCTTGCCAATCTCAGGATGAGCTAGGAGGGCAGGAGGGAGGATACACATGGATACACATCGGGATAAAGACTGTGTTAGTGTCCTGAGCCTCCTTGTCCTGGGAAGGACAAGACTTAGTTTTCAGGCTGTGATGGACTGATTGAGAATGTTCATCACCTCCCCAGACTGGACCCAAGTGTTGCATTTATGCATGACCATGTCTTAATGGCACCTGGACTATATCCTAAAAGAACAGAGGAGAAGGCGGCAGGGCTTCCTCCTGCAGATCACAGTCAGACTCATGAATGTCATTTCTCGTGAGGGAAAATTGGAAAACGTGCCAAAAAAGCCACAGAAATGATTTAATGGCTTAAGAATCCATTTTTCTGAGACAGACCTAGCTGGTAACATTTGTTTTTTTATCAAAGAGAAGACTGAAAGATGACTCTCTTGTAGCATGTGAAGTATTTCCACAGGAGGAAATACCAGCTACTAAAAGGCTCTTTAACCAGCAGAAAAATGCATAACAAGAGCCAGTGGCTGGAAGCTGAAGCCAGACAAATTAAAATGGGAAATAAGGCATATATTTTTAAGAGTAGGGGTAATTAACCACTGGAACAAATCCTCAAGGGAGACTATGGATTCTTATCTCTGGAGAGTTTCAAATCATGGCTGGATGCCTTTCTAGAAGATGTGCTTTAGCCAAAGAAGCTATTAGGTTCAATACATGGGTAATTGTGTGAAATGTAATGGCCTGTGATATACAGGAAGTAAGAACAGATGATCTAATGTTTCTTTCTGGCCTTAAACCTAAGAAGCTATTCATCTAGATGGGAGCCCTATGCCTATAGCTAAGAATTTGATCCAAGGCCCCTGCTGCAACATTTATAAACCTGTGAAAAATGAGTATATAAATGCGCCAAAGAGAATAGAATCAAACGATGGATGGGGGCTAAGGAAGAAGAAACACACCCATAAAGTAATTTATTTTTATTTTTTATGAGTTATGCTGGAATGCAATGAGCACCTATAGAAATCAGGACTGTCAGACAGTAATTTACACTGGACAAATTCAAATGAAACGGGAAGATATGAGACTATGTTTGGAGACTGTCAGGTTTCTGCGATAAAATTGCGTTAGTAATTAATAATCTCCCAGAAAAGAGAGGGAGGGAGATCATCTGCTACCATGTGTCTATTAGCAGATAAATCCAAAGTGAAAGATACCCCCTCTGGGACTACTTGATGGATTATATTAAATCTAATGGTAATGGAAGGAATACTGTAATTGGAAGATGCTGGAGGGAAAAGATATGGTGGAAGCAAGAGAAGGAGGTGCGCTGCTGATACGGAAGACCCCATGGTATAGGAATGGGCTTCTGCCAAACCGCACCAAAAGAGCAGAAGATGCTCTGTTCCTCATAGGCAAGGACCAGAAAATGTACAGGATGATTTTAGCTAATGCGGAAGCCAATCTATATTATGCCCAAGGGAGGTACTTTTGGCAACTGCAGTATGGAAAATAAATATTAGAAATGCCAGAATTTTTTGAATCTATGAGTACATTTCAGAGGAATAAAATGACAGGTTCAATTAGGTTCCTCAAAGCAGAGAGAAACTGATTAATCAGGCATGGAAGTTCCTAAGTAACCAAAACAACTGTGTGGGCTTTCTCCTCTTGACTCATGTTACAGGAGGAGGGTGTATCTATTTGAAAATGAAATATATTTCCACATGCTCTATAAAGGAATGTCCAAACATATCTAGATAAAAAATGGTCCCTGTTATCTAGGTCTCTCCAGAGCCTCTCGTATGTTGTGTGAAGCTCTGGAATATGTACAGGAATTTTAGGGTGTTTTCTTTGAAGATAAAGTAGCTTTTTAAAGAATACGTGGACGCGGTGCTAACAGCCCAAAGGGGTAATATAAACTTCACAAGTAAACTTGTATTGAGCAGAAAGATAACTATACCAAATGGCAACCGAGATTAAAATAAAACAGCAACACATTTATGTCTGAAATCCAAAGGCTTCTTGGAAAAATAGCCCTGACTGTCAGAAATGCACGATGTGGAGAACCATATCCCTGCAAATTGCCAGCAGAATAGCAAGAGTTGCCATCCTTGGCCAGTGAAACGTCAAATTATTATTGCATCTGATCTGGCTCTTTCCCAGAGCATTGGATACCGTCTCTACCAGCCTCGGAAAGCTGCCTTCTGCAGATGGGCTTTTTCAGAGGTGTCGTACACCTCACCGCTCAGGGGAAGAGACAAACAAAAGCCAACGCATGTGACACAGAACTGAACCATGCAAATAATATCATGCAAGAGGATGCATCCTGAGCACACAGCTACAGTGTGCCTGCAGAGAAATTCCCTTTTCCAGTAGCGCTCCGTTTGCTCACTTTGGCTGGAGGCTGAGGGAGGGGGAAGGGAGCCCCCCCTAGTCTCAAAACCCACATGTTTTGGAAGGGATTTTGGGGTCGCTTTTTATGTCATTTTTGGCAACAGCTGATTGAATTTGATCACGACCGCGAGCAGGAGGGGGACCAAGGTAAGGCTGTACTCTTTGCTCATGAGCGTGGCAGAACAGAAAGCCACTCACACGGCCGACACACTCATCTTGTTTCAGGTTTTTCTTCACCGCCCAGCACCCAGCCCTCCTCTGCGCTGCACTCCCCGACGCTCCTGCACCCCTGTGCCCCTGCCCATCATTAGAGCGAGTGGGTGCGTGGCCTCCCGGCATCACAACACATTCGTGGGTGTTAGCGTCACGAGCAACTCGAGCAGCATTGCTAATCTGCCTCTCCTCGACAGCACCAGCCACTCCAACCTGGGGATCACTAGTTTATTTTTATGGAATATTTTGTTCATGTGGACTCGTAGCTGCTTCCCACAGGAGAATGTCTTGGAGTAGGAAATGTTCCAAATAACATATGAGCTGCTACGCACATCAACCGCAGAGAAGTGAGAGCTAATAGATGAAGCACAAAGCTCTGCACCGAACCCTCACAGCGCTTAACCCTGACTCTGCCAATGACTTGCTGCAAGAACGAGGATGAGCTCTTTAGCCAATGCCTCTCCCCTCCGCCTCCAGCAGTTGTTATAAGGATGAATTATTTAATGTGTGTACACAGCTTTGATGCTGTACGCATCATTTCATATGTACATAAGTGCTAAAGATTTTGGGAGGTTCTGTCATCACTAGAGCACTAAACATGCATTTCTGGGCTTAATTAGGTGTGTAAAAATGGCTGTACACAGCCACACTGGAAAATGTGAGTCCTGATGTATAAATAATTGTGAGGCCATGGAAAAATGGATCTCAGCAAGAGAAAGCCCATCTGGATTTAACCTTGGCCAAAGCCTGCTAAAGTGCCTCTAATGGCCTCTAAGCTCTTGGGGCATGCAGAGAGGATTCCCACTTCAGTCCTTTCCTGGTCTGCCTGATGTAAGTTTGAGCGGAACACGATGATCATTTCATCAAAAAAAAATCAAACAAAACCCTGGACAGAACTCATGAAAGCTTTGCTGTGAGCTCAGATCTTGGGCACAAGAAGTTTTATCAGAAGTTTTGCAGAGGCTTCTCTGTACTCTGGGAGGGAAGCGGGTGGGCCATGAGTCACCTGGCCTGCGTGTGCATCAAGCCACAGAATCACAGAATCACAGAATCACAGAACGGTGGGGGTTGGAAGGGACCTCAGGAGATCACCTAGTCCAACCCCCCTGCTAAAGCAGGTTCACCTAGAGCAGGTTGCACAGGACCGTGTCTAGGATCACCCAAAAACACGTTTCATGGCTTGCCTGTCCTCTCCACTGCTCTGCTTTCGGTGTGATATGTCGCACCCAAATACCTGTTAGCCACTAGACTTTAGTTGCCCCGGAGAAATGCTCCACGTGCAGAGCCAACATACAGACACTGGTGAAACCCTTTATGCAAGTCAGCAAGGCGCCCAAGCTGCGATTTGCATTTGTGCAATTTACTCCTGTTTGGGGGCTGGCTAATCTCCACTAGTGCAAATACCACCTTTGCCTGTATGCACTTGGGGACAACACTGACAAAGCCCCATCAGCGGCTGTCACCAGTGGATATAATATGGCCAAATCCCCAAACCAAACAAGGCTTTAATTTCTCATTGAGTTTTGAGCTTCCCAAAATCTAAACTTGAAAGAGGTTTCATCCCTTGCTCAAGGGGTAGAATCCTCTGGTGAGAAAAGGCAAATAAAGGTTCGCAGCGCACAGGCTTTGTGTAAATAAACGGCTGAGTATCTCACCAGTGGGATCAGAGTGATGTAACTGCAACAGCATCTCAGCCTCATCTGTGTTGCAGGACCCTGGGAAAAGTAAGTTCAGCTTCTTCTGATGATCCTGTGTCATCACAGGAATGTTTTCAGAGTACATTCTTCATATGTTAATAGTTTTTCACGTTATTAAACTGGATCTAATTATGCTTGGATTGCTAGGAGCAGCAAATCATATTCACAATTGTGTTTTCATTTAAAAAATTATTCTATATAAAGATTTCATTAAGATGTTAATTGCTACTGGAATTATATGCACATAAATAATAAACAAGAATGTCTACCCATTATTAGAAAATAATTTCCGCGTATACCAAGCCATTTACTTTAATTTGTTTTAGATTTTAAGTGGGAAGTAGTGTGCCTGGCTAGAATTAACTAAAGACCCTCTGTTAGGAAAATGTGGCTTTATTTCCTTCTCTGTGGAGTGCTGCTTGCCAGGCCACACTGAAAGAATAGGTGATGCCCTTTTAGCATCGATAAAAAGAATGTCTCATATAAAAGATCTAATGCTGGGAAACATTGTGCAGGTTTAAATCACTGAAGGAGTCGGCACAAAAAAGCACATGCTATGAGACAAATGTGTGAGGACAGCAGACACTTTTCTATTTGTAGACCCTCTATTTTAACCAAGAAAGGGTAAAGTGCAAACCTTCAAAGAGCCCTTGATAAGGCGACTATGTTCCTTGCCGGAATCCCTCTGAATTTGCTGGTCTTTCTTTGCAGAGAATCCACTGGGAGATGAAAGGTCAGCTCCCTGGCCCATGGGCAACCACCAGCCCCTGGATAGCGAGGGCAGCAAGGACACAACTGCGGCCAAAATCCTGACAGAGGTGCCTCCTCCACTCAGGTGACAACTGCTGGAAACAACACTGGTGAGCTCAGTCACACCACAGGAAAGCATCTGTGCTTGTGCCTATTGGTCTCAAGGTGTAATGACAAGATGGGGTTTACTTCTGGCCTCTAGAAAGAGGATTTCTCGCTTTTGCAGAGCATATTGGACACTGAGATCAAACACACCTTGTGTAAGGTCTGCTGACGTGTCCTGTTGGGCAATAGCTATATTCAGCATCATGGAGAGAAGAGTGAAAAGGAAAACACAAAAGGTCTGGCAGTATCAAGAAATTCTCCTTTCTGTGCCCTCCCTCTAGCACCACAGACTGACTCCATGTGTGGGAACACAGAGCTTTTGCTCGGGAGAAAAGTGGAAAGGAACAAGAGGAATGTAAATGCAGTGTGAATCAGAAAACACACTCAGAATTATAAAAAGTCTCTACTTCAGGAGGAGCCACAATAGAAGCATGAAAGCCTGAGCAATAGGAACTAGGAAATAGAAAAAGGAAATTAATTTTTTAAGACCCGGAATGTTTAGATGGTGTTATCTTCAAGACAACAAACAGCAAGGGGCCAGGAAATTCAAAATTAAATCCAACACTCTCCTTATTTCCTGATTTTCTTTTGTTAAGCATAAAAAGCACAGCCAGGATCAAGTTAACATTATATTTCCTGCCATATGACTCTATTGGCATAATTTTTGTTGCTATGTGTATGTGGACTGACCCAATCTGAAGTTAAAAAAAACCAAAACATTAATTGCCTTGACATACAGAGAGAGGTAAGCCAAGAATTTCAGAGCTGTATTTCACAAGAAACATAACAAGCCCAACTGCTGATCTCACAAGGTTTTTTGTAAATCCAACGTGAAATTCTTACGGATAGAGTCCATGTCTGATGGCAGTCTGTTGTTATTAGATGGCACTTATTGATTAGTGTCAGCTATCTGAGAAGTGTTTATCATACTAGAATTTAAATCATGTAGCTCTTTGTTGCTCTGAAGCAGCTGCCATCTTCTGCAGTGCATTAATTCCTGTGAGCTGACTATGAAAGGCAGGAGGAAAACTTCATGAACTCACCCTGCAGTCCTTTGCGCCCACCAGCTAACCATCCAAAGCCCTAGGAGCACACCTACCTGTCAGAAACAGAAAGCCAAAGCAGAAGGCATACCTAGGACAAACACACAAAACAGAGTTCATCGCACGCAGACAAGACCTGTCCCCAGCCCTTATTGGCAGCATGGTATCTCACTGCAGTCCCAAGAAAGGTCCTGTTTCTCTGGCAGAGACAGGTAAGCCTGCAGACACTGCCAGCGGACACAGCCCCTGGACCCGCGGCAGGAACTCTTGGGGTGAGGAGGTGATACCTGTGACCCCAAATAGTGGTGCAAGGAAACCTGTGGCTTCCCCAGGCTCATCCTCAGCGTGGGATGAAGAGCCTGAGGAAGGAAGATGCCTGGTCTGTCGCTGTGGCTTGTGAAGCTCAGCCGTAAAGAGCAGCATGTGGGGGACAACTGGGTCTGAGTTAGCGCCAATGCAGCTTATTCCCCAGACAAAGGGGATTTTAAAGCCACCTCTGTGGATTACAGCCCCCCAGCTGGCCAGACGCTGGTGGGCATGGCTTCAGCATAGGCAACAAAATGTGTCCAGCCATAGGCTGGCGCTGGCCTGACCGCTGGTCCTATCTCTGCAGTCGGGGTGCTCACAGCCACCGAGGCTCAACACAACCTTCCAGCAGCTTCACTGTTACCAGGAATCAGTTTGGCCTCCAGGACTCCAATCTCATTAGCAACAAGGATTTACCACCACAAGCTCTGGGGGCTCAGCGGCCTCAAGCTCAAGGGCTTGCTTTCCTCAAGTGCTTCCCCCTGCATTAATGCTGACTCTGACACAAACATATTTTTTTGTTTTTTGAGTGAAGTCCATCGCTGGCCCGAGGGCAGTCAGCAGCCAGGAGGTGTTGCATACCCCAGGGGAGCAGCAGATGCTGTGTCCTGTGTCTCTCCACCAGCACCCACCCTCTGCCAGCAGCCGTGGCACGCAGGTCCCAAAACACAGCCCAGGAGCTCAGCCATGGGTTTCAAAGCAAGGAGTTGAGCTTTGATTATCACTTGGAGATTATTGTTATGGAGCAGTTTTAGTCATCATGACCTGACTTTTCACTGATATCTATGAGAGTTGACCCAAACTTCTGAGTTAATTCTGTGCTTTCAAAAGCTATTTTCTGACAGTCCTGGAATCCTCAGAAGGGAGGCTGAGGGGTGGCAGGACATTGTACTTTTCCTTCTGCCAATTTTAATTTAAAAAACTGCCTCCTTTTACCCAGAATCAATAGTTTTTTGAAAGGAACAAGGAAGGGAGAGGGGGGAGGGAGGGATGGAGGAGCGCAGGAGGGGAGGAAAGGGCAAAGAAAGGAAAAAAAAGGAGGAGGGGAAAAGGGAAAGGGAGAGAGACAAAGAGAAAATGAAAGACAAAGAAAGGAAGAGGAGAAAAGAAAGGAGAAAAGGAAGGGAGGGAGGGAGGGAGAGAGGGAGGGAGGGAGGGAGGAAGGAAGGAAGGAAGGAAGGAAGGAAGGAAGGAAGGAAGGAAGGAAGGAAGG
>Ga0065711_1006698_pt1 | contig 34339 bp, 25 predicted proteins | sample Hoacrofraction12_FD_59098 | JGI IMG/M metagenome (GOLD analysis project Ga0065711, IMG submission 59098) | Hoatzin crop microbial communities from Cojedes, Venezuela - Epithelial fraction 12 v2 (version 2) | ecosystem: Host-associated > Birds > Digestive system > Esophagus > Crop | place... | reverse complement strand
CAAAACAGCCGCGCAACAACTTTTTTTGGAAAATAACCATATTTCCTGTGTTTATACAGGCCGTTAGGTAACCCAGCCGTGGGGAACGGGGAGCAAAGACATGTGAGGTGCCGTGAGGTCCGGCCAGGGCGGCTGCCTCCACGACGCAGCCTGCGTCCAGGCCAGGAAGCGATGGCTGGGATGGAAGCATCCCACTGGGACCGAGCCTCGCAGGGTGTGTGGACAGGCGGCACCGGGTGGCCTCACCACCAACAGCCCATCCCTGCGTGGGTGCTGGGGACATGGGGACAGCAATAGCAGGGCTGTGCCGGGGTGCTTCTGGGCGCCAGACTCCCAGTGCATCCTCAGCAGGGATTCACAGGAGAGAGGGATTGGGAGAATGGAAATTGGGAGATTTTAGGAAAAAAGGGAAGAAATAGATCTCATCAAGAATGTGGAGGGTTTCTTTCAACCAAAAGTTTGCGACAAATCCCTTGCAATTTGCTGAAGGCAGTGATCCAGCAGCAGAGCCCAGACCCAGAGGGGAGCAGGGGCAGCGGGGTGCCTGCAGCCCGCCCAGCCTGGGGCCGAGGGATGAGTCCGTCCAGTGACAGAGGTGGGAAGGTGCATTTCTCAAAACTGTGCGACCCGACTGTCAGCTGGAAAGGAAAAAGGTACCGACATTTCTTTGGATTTTGATTTAAAAAGAAAAAACACCCCTATATTTAGCTTTCACCTTCAGACACAGCACGTGGATTCCTAGAGTAACATCTGCTATTCCCCTCCCCTGTTTAATTTATGGCCGTTAACTTTAGGGCTAAGGACAGTTTATGGAAAAAAACACCTGCTTTCCCCTACTCCCAGGGCAAGGGTGGAATTTTCTCTGACTCTGCATCCTAAATAAAGCTCCGTTCCAGGCCCCGATGATTCATAGCGTGGCTCGTGCACACATGCCTTATGTTAGGAGGCCCTGTCAAGATGCTCGTGCCCCTTTTGAGTTCGGTGACTCGAGCACAGGCTTTGCACAGAGCTCGTTTATACACATCACCAGGGTTTTCGGCAGAGCCTGGGGGAAACCTGAGCCCTGGGGCTGGCTGCCCTGCTGCTGGGGTATGGCCATGCCATGTGCCAAGCTCGTGCAGACAGGCCTGGGGACCTCTGTCTACGTCAGGGTCACTGGGATCCCTGTAAAGCCCCCCAGTTCTCGCCTGGTTTTGCCACATCCCACACTTCTCCCAGCAGGCTCCATCCTTCCCACCTCTTCTCCAAATGCACCAAGCTCCGGCCAGCCCTCACTCTGCTTTTTCAGCAAGGCGGTGTCTCAGCCCTATGACACAGATCCCTGGCTCTGCTTCTGTCACTGTAAAGGACTGTCTTTCCGTGATGGAGCTTTCACTCACGGATGCTTGTCAAGAAAAAAAAAAAAAGGAGAGGGGGAAAAAAAAAGAGGCAAAAAAATAAAAATAGGAATTGTTGGCAGCGAATGGAAGATAAAACCTGGACGCTCATCCAAGCTTGTATTTGAAAACTGATAGCCAGCGCTCAGGCGGCACGCACGGACCCCCCACGTAGCACCCCCCCTTCCAGAGCGCCGTGCAGCTCGCAGGGCTGGAGCCCTGGGGGGCTTCGCCCCTCTCCGGCAGCCACGCCACGCACCCCGGCGTCGGTGCGAGGGGAGGTCTGCCGGTTCCTGTGCATTTCTCAAAGGGGGAGCAAAGCAAGGTGGTGGTGGTGGTGGTGGGGAGAAGCCTATGACTAATCTTGTAACCTTTCCTTTTAGTGTTTAAGAGAACCTAAGTCTGTTTACAATAAAACGGAGTGATATTTTTCATCCTTCCAAATGGAACAAGGGTTATATAAACAAAGTAACCTCAGACACAGCAAACACCTGCTGAAGGGACCCGGCTTGAAAAGACACGCAAAAACTATCTGTCTGTCTGTCAAGGCCTCCTGTTGACTTGTGGTCAAGTTCAAGCTGAAGTGCACGGCAGAGATCTGCTGATGGGGGAAGGCCGAGATAAGCACAGGCGTTAGCAACTGCCCGTGTTTTTTGCTCGGGAGGTTAGCGACGGAGCAGGAAGAGCTTTCTACCTCTTGAAGCCCAGGAGTTCAGGTCTGCACATTCCTAGATAATCTCTCAACGGGACTGGAGCAGTTTTTCCTGTTCTCTGCTATCTCACTTCCAAGGAGAAACCCCGAATTGGGAAGTCATGGAATAACTGGGCACAAATCTCCCTGTCTTACTTCTGCCCTTTAGCTCAGATTTCAGTCCTGCACCAAAACATGAAGGCTTTCATTTCATCCAAACTGCTGTGGTTTGACTTTTTCCCAAACTAATAAAATTGAATGCAACCATATTCGCATAATCCTACAAGCTGAATTTGAAATCACAAAGTCCTTCAGCTTCAGCGGTGTCTTGTGGTCGTGAGTTCCGTGGATTAGTTACGTATTTCTTACCACAACAGGAGGCTACACTGTATCTTTACTAACTACTGACCTAAGGTAACAGTATCAGTTATGTCATATCCTTTTAGTTCGCATTTTTTCCACAAAAGTTTGTCAAAACCACCTAGCTCCTTGAGCAGCACCATGCCAGGAAAGCCCTACACCTGTGAGCCAGCCCTGGTTTCAGGACGAGCTCTGAAGCAATGCAGAGATGAAAGACAGGCAGATCCTGGTTTGGTTTTTTGCGCTGGCAGCTCCTCTAAACATCCCTGCATCTTGGAGGATGCTGGGAGGACGCACCCGGAGATACCCCAGGTTTCAGCCACTCCAGTGGTGCTTCTAGGCTTGCTAGAAGCTGAAGCCCCAGAGCACCACATCAGCACCAGCATCGGAGCCCTGGAAGACCAACCTCCAGCAGACCTGCTGCCAGATCAGGCCCATAGCCCGGGCGGTCAACAGTTGGATATTTTATTAGGATTTGGCATCTTCCTGTGAAATGCAGAAGACTTCAGCAGTAGGTGTGCTTGATGACTCGTTTTATTGTGCCGTTTGATTGGAATTGAAGAAATGAGTGCAGACGTTTCCAAAACAGGACTGGAGGAAGGTGTGTCATCCTCCAGAAGACATTCCCTCCTCCCCCGAGAAGTCGTTTTCCCTGTGAGCTGTGAGAATAGTAATTTCCAAAGCTATTGCTCAAAGCCATGACAATTTCATCCTCGTTATAACTTTTTTCCTTTTCCCAAACCTCCAAGAGCAAGGCAAAGAAATATTATCTGTTCCAGCACACCGCAAAGCAGATTTCTCAACTTGCATAAATCAGCATAGCTCCAACGACACCATGGAGGCACACCAATTTACACCTATTCAGGAATCTGGTCTCCTGTTTTTTATATCTTGGATTTCAGCAGGTTTCCCTGGCGGAGGATGAGGAAGGCTCTGGCAAAGTACAAACCACCTGTTTATCTGACATCCCATCCCAGCGGACAAACCGACATCGCAGGACCACGTGCGTCGGAAACACGGCTGATAAAGCACAAAGAAAAACGTTGTCTTCCGCTCTGTGTGTGCGGTTGTAACTCTTCCGAAAGCTTTGCTTAAAAAGCATTTTTCCACCTGTAGTGAGAGAGGCTGGCTTGCTCTTCCTGGGCTGTGGAATTGCATGCTGACAGGCTGTGTGTAATGTCATCTCCCTGTTTTAAACCCTGTTCCAAGCTTGGAAATCCAGCGGGCTGGATGGAGGACTGCTGCGGTGGAAGCGAGAGGAAGGTTATTTTATTCTTCAGGTTTTTTAAGGGGCTTGGCTTTCATCCTAACCTACCAAACAGATTGACACAGATCATTAATAATCAACACGATTTAAAGTAAAGCTGTCTATCAGACCAGAAAATATCTGTGGTCACTCGGTGCCCAGCTCATCAACCTCTGCACTCATTTCACATAAGAAACGTCCAAGCTTTTGCTTCATCCATATCTGCATTTTAGACATATGATCAAATTAGTTAATACTCACAACCTACTTGGGTCCAAAAATAAGAGGAATTAAAGACCAGAAATTATTTACCAGGTTGTCGTACTTTTTCTCTGTGAAGCATCCTCTCCACGCTAAGGAGATGTGCTCCTGGAGGGGTGCTCGCTGCCTGCTGAGCCGTGCCCCCGCACAGGGGCTGCTGTGTCATCCCAGCTCCTCCCAGCAAATTTTTCAACCTGTGGTGCTGTCACCCCCAAGCCAGGTTTTCCAGTAGACACAAGTCTGAATCAACGGGAATAATGAGGCGCGGTGTTCTCAGTGTTGTGAGATGGTCGCTTGCTAACTTCAACTATAAATCTATAAATCTTTAGAGTCTCTTCTCTTTCCAGTTCCACCATCTATATCGGACTGGTCCTGAAGTCACAGCAGTCCTTTGCCTGACCCTTCTACAGCCTGGTTTCACACATCCTCCATGCATCAAACAGTGAACCTCTTCACCTGCCCTGTTTCTGTACCCTTTTCTAGAACACAACAAGGAGCTAGATCCCTGAAAATGGTGACTTCTTCCAAAATCCACCTTTTTCAGCCTTTCCAGGCCCTGCTCCACCTCACAGACTGCGTGAGATTACACTGCCGTTCATCTCGCCCATCGTCACTGCCATTCGTTACTGCCTATCAAGCCTGTGCTCAGCGCACAGGATCGAAATGCAGTATTTCATCAAGACACTTGTTGCCCTGCGGTATCAAGCCTTAGCCACAAATGTCTTTTCTTAATTTGTACCTGTACCTCTTATCTACCAAGACAGCGGTATCTAATAAGCAAATAATGGTAATTTGGTTTCACGGCACTGCACGTGGGACACTTTCTACACTGTTCCTTGGGGTGGGTTTTTTGCGTTTATTAGTCCTTTCCTGTGAAACTCTGCAAGTTGGAAAGGAGACAAGAAGTCACAGAGCTCTTAACATTTTCTCTTTGTGGAGAAATGTGGCTTTTAATCTTTAAGTAATTATTCAACTTGTTCCTTAATATAGTCTTAATATAGCTGCTTTACAGCATTCCAGTAACAACCAGGCACTATCTCACAATAGTGACTCATCTTCTTATCCGAGACTATACATATTCCTTACAAATACACACAGCTGAACACTCTTCAATATTTATCTCATCCCCAAAAGAGAGATAGGATTGGTATCAGTAGATCTGAGCCAAGACTCTCATCCAGGTTTAGAGCCCAAGTTCTCAGTTCACCCTGCGTTTTCTAGAAGGGTCAAATCTGAGCATCGAAAGCTTGCCTCTTGGCTTAAAGGTCTTCACGCTCTTTCCTGCACAGCAGTGGAAAAATAATTCCATTTTGTCTTGAGGATTTCTCTTGGATGAATTGAACAGAACAGTGACACATAGGCAATCCAGAACACTATTTGTAGGTTCAGTACTGCAGGAGGTTCCCCAGGGACAAGAGGATGACTGGGTGCCCTGCAGTGCAACATCTCAGAAGTCCCAGCTGCCATCAGGAGGGAACGTGACCAGAAGTTCAGCTTTGAGTTTCTAATGCAGCATTGTAGGATTGACTTGCTATAGATCAGGTTGGACCAAGTTCTGATCCCTCTTCCACTGATTTTGCAACATTGCAAAAAGTGCTGACACTAGCCAAGTCGTTCCTGTATAAACAAGAGCAAAATCAAGCAGATGAAACTTGGATCCGGACAAGGGTACTTAGATCCAACTTGTTGGCTTGAGCTTTCCTGTAATTAACATCCAACTTGGGCAATGACAGCAGCAGAGCAGAACTTGCATGACTTTCTCTCCTTTCCCAGTCGGTCCAAGGAGTGATCTTTGTCCCAGGCAACAACCTTCATTTCTAACACTCAGTGCTTTCTGTATTTACACAGACACACTCCCTCAAGGTCACCTTTCGGCTGCTTCTTTTCCACCTCCTGGAGTCCAGTATTATCTCTGCTGATTGTTTCCAACTATAACACGTTCTTGATTTTTTGACTTTTCAGATAACATCAAAACTTCTTCCAAGCTACTTTGTCTTCCCGCCAGTGCCTTTTCAAGCTGACAGGAGAAGCATGTATCTTGTGTCTCACAAGACTGGCTTCTCACTCAAGGTCTGTGGGCACAATACAGTAGGGCCAAAGCATCACATATAACACAAAATCAGACTAATACAAAGGCAGCTTTAAATTGCTAGCAGTCCAAGATGTACCAATACATTCAGTCTGATTACTAAGCTGTTAGAAGAAATCCAAACTGAAGGTATAGGCTAAGAAAGCAATAACAATCACATTCTGGGATAAGATAACATCTCCCCAAACTGCCTTGTACAAATTCCTGCCGGGTAGGTTGGCTGCCTTTGGACAGAACTCCACAGTTTGGTGTCTTTCACTGGTTTACACAGACTGAGCAAGGAACCCGCCACTGTAACCCACATTCAAGCATTAAGGGCAGATGATCTTCTCTTACCCAGGTAGTCCTACAAAAGGCTTTGCAGAATCACAAGTATGGTCCAGCTCTAGTCAAGCAGCTACAGCTGTTTTGTTCATGCCAGCCCAACCATAATCCTGGTCATTACCTCATGGCTCTGTCCCTCTGCCTTCACCTTCCTCCTCCAGTTTCTCCCCCCAGCACAGCAGCAGCAAGAGCCCCGCTTGGCTCTGGCTCCAGAGCCTCTGGACCACAACGTGCAGCTTTGCCTAAGCAGATGAGGAATCTTGAACCACTTTTCAATAATCCCACTCCCACCAAGGCCAGCGTGTCAGGTCCTCAGTGGCTGCACATCCCACTGAAGCCACCAAAGCCAACAGAGCTGTGCTGAAACACACCACCTGACTCACTTGGCTCTAAACCTTTGATTATTGACTTCAATGAGAAGAAACTCTGGGCCTCCATGACTTTTTGCTGACCCCAGAAGAGTTTAAGCAATAAGCTGTTCTCCTGTCATGTGCAACTCCCGTAGGATCCCTCAGCTGAACAGACCACGAGCGTTTGCAAGGTAAGCAGCCCAGCATTTGGAGAGCACAACAACAACGCTACGGCGGAGAATGTTAATTGTTCTCCATTGCCTCCAGTGATTTTAACATTTCATAACTCCTCCCCTGGCTGACAGCTGGATTCTTCCCTAATTAGAAAACAGTTGTAGTTGAAAAATCAGACATTTCCTGGAACTTAAATAACCAATTTTCCAGCAGTCAGCATCCAACAACACAATCCTACAGTTTTGTTCTAAGCACATTGGAAAAAATCACAGAGGCATGCCAGATAAGTGGGGGAAAAAAGGGATTTTGATGACTTCACGTATTCAAATACACCATTCCTGGATCTTTTGTATTCCAGGTAATTTTCTAAGACTTTTTTTTTTTTTTTTTAAGATGAAAGTACTACTCTTCATTGATGAAACTACAATTCAATGTTTTTAAAAGGCGGCATGTTCTTAAATACCATGAATGTATCTTAAATACAGAGTTAAACTCCATGAATGGAGACCAACGGTACTACAACCTAATTATGTCCTCAGGAAACAGCGGAGAAGACAGAGCCCCAAACACTGATGCCGGTGGCGGCAGTAACAGCACATCTTCTCAGCTGCTATTTTCTGTTCCAGAACCCACAGTTTCAGGCATATGTACTCTTTTTTTTTAAATAAGTCTCTATCTCTTGTGGTCGTGGGAAAGAAATAACCCTTCAGCTGTAGCTGATTGAAGAGGTTGGTGCTTGAGTTTGCAAGCAGCCTGAAACAAGAGCTGGTAGAATTTTGAAGAGCCTGCTTGTCCCTGTGAACTGCACGCTGTGACCTCACGAATGGACATCACTTAAGGGAGTCTTTGCCTTAACTAAGAGAGGACATCTGCAAATGGAAAAAAAGCATTGTATACTTAAAATGACCTTTGAAGCAGTGACCACATGAAAAAGCTGCGCCGGACTGGAAACCCTGAGGCAAGAGCTCGGAATTCATTGCTTCTGGGGCATCTGTGTACCAAGTACTTTCCAGAAGAAGCTATTTTATTTGGGAAAGAAATGACTTTGTAATGGAACTCAAAGAACATATATATTTTACATTGGGGTGGAGGTTTGTTTTTTTCTCCTTCCCTCAGGAGCAGCTGGGTTTTCCCCAGAATGTCCCTTTCTCATGGTCTTGTCTATTTTTGCATCAATTCTATTTTACTTGCTTTGCTTCAGGGACGAGGGCTCCATAGACAGTCCAGTCCCTTCCATCCTCACCCTGCGAGATGCAAACTGCCTCTACCTAGGAGCACGGTGCTCTGCTTCTAGCAACACACTCAGGGAAGGCAACCGAGGAGCCAGCAAGAATTTGCACACCTGGGAGCATCGAGTCAAACCAGAGGCAGCTTAGGACTGCTCTGCTCAGAGCATTTGCACAGCCCAACCTCCGAGGGGACGATGCAGTTGGGACCGCACGGCATTCCCCCACCCCCAGCTCATTTAAAGCACAGGTGAGAAGCTGTGGCAAATGCTCTGGAAACGATACAACTCCTCATGTGATATAATCTCTCCCTAGACAGTGTGTCAGCCAGGGTTTGCCAAAGGCTTTTAAAAAGCTTCTCTGGCCTTCAGCAAGCAAAAGGGAACCCAAGGAAGAACACCTGTTTTAAGGAATAGCAGCGGTTCTGGAGAGCATATGCAGAGGCTTCCAGAGGGGTTTTAAACTGGACTTGTCAAGCAACTCAAATGGAAACGTTCTTCCTAAAGTTTATTCAAAGATTTGTGCATACTTAACCCATAAACCCACCGCAAACAAACACTGTATAAAAGCCCCAAGGGTAAATAGAAATAACAAATCCCACGCAGATCACTGCAGTTGTGGTGGGGAAATCTTTTTGGAAGAGGCTGTTTGACTCCTTTTCAGTCCTTTTGCCAGGGCTCAGTTGTATATAGTGCACAGGAGAATATATTTCATCAAATTAAATTCTGCTTAGCAGGGTTACTGAAGCCTGTGGAGCAAAATTGATGATGCCAAGCTGCATCTTACCCCAGTTATTAGTGCTTTAAAGGTATGTGAAGATTTTTTAATAATAAGGAAGGCTAAACAGAGATGTCTGTTTTTCATAATTGCACAGTGCTCCCAAGACAGCTGTTCAGCCATCTTGAAAATCAATGTTTTGATGCCCTTTGAACCTTCTTTTCCTGTTGAGTGTCTCTCCTACAGGTTGCTCCCCAGGATGAAAACAATAAAAGCAAATATATAACACTAAAGGCCTGAGGTTAATGTCTTTAACAAGATAATGTTACTTAAGGGAACTGTAAACCAAATCATTCCTAAATTCCATTTGTTCTTTGCAATCTAGGATATATTATGAAACCATATGTGTTCATATGGATGCGTACATAGTGTGCAAGATTTTTTACAGTAATATGACTGCGTTTTCACATCGCGTATTCCAGTATTCCCATATCACAAGGTTTGCTGAGAATTACTATTATTCTAACCATTAACCCTTTTATTAATAACTTACTGTTGCAGCTGTGTCATAAAGAATCACATCGTAACATAGCTGGCTACGACTCTAATGTGCAAGATCTAAAAAAATTTGCACCAGGTCATTTTACCAAGCAGAATTTCTTTCTCTGGATTTAGTATAAAAAGGTAATTCATTCCAACAAACTGGCACATGCCTTTAATATTTTTTAATTTTCACCAGAGAAGAACTTGCTAAAATTACTTCAAGATGCATTCCTTGTGTATATATGAACTTAAAGGCAAAAAAAAAAAAAAGAAAAGAAAACATGAAAGGGTAAATATTCTCCTGATGCACACGTACAGTTTTTTATACCCACTGAAAATTTATCTCAAGACATGTTCAGGTTACTTTCTCCAGAAGTTACTTTTGCAGCATTCTTAGATATTCTCTGCAATTCAATTAACTTTGGGCAAATTTGATATGGAACAAGACTCTGATCCTACATGTGTGTTTTTTCTTGATTTTCATGGAAATGGTAGGTATAAATAAGTGCAGACCAAAGGAGCAAGACTAGTTTATTTAACTTTATACTATCTACAATACTATAAAATTGGGAAATAAAACAGAAACATAATCCTACCAAAACATTTTGGAGGTTGTCCAGAAAACATCTAAGGATACTTATTTCTATTGATCTCTACATCACTGGACTCATTTCCATTAAGTGGAAAATGGAAAATCCTGAATGAAAATCCCTGCCAGTGGGAACCACAGGCAATCATAATCACTCCACAATGACAAAGTCTCAGCTCCTTGTGCCTTCAAACTGCAAACCTACGCAGACGCTGAGGCAAAGGATAAGAGAACAGAGGATATGGTCCCCATGAAAAACCCCTGACAGTTTAGAAAATGCTGGCCTGAGTCTAATTCTCCTTCTCTTGATCCTCCTCCAGAGCCTGTCTTGCTCCTGCCCTTGTGTAACTCTCGGGTGTCAGAAGGCAAGGGGTATTTGGCATGAGGTCTGCCATAGGCATCAGGCAGTAGGGTATTTTACTGTGAATCAAAAATCTCTAGAAGTGGTCAAGGTGGAAAAAAGAAAGCTCTCCAACACTATTTATGGCAAGAATAAGCTTAAACATCCCTTTTAATTATCAACACCATGTAGCTATGTTCCTATGAACCATCATGGCCCTCTGAAGAGCATCATTTTGCCTTGCAGTACAATGTTATTTGTACAGCCACACAAAATGGAGGCTTCAGAGGAGTCCATAGATGACCATGGCAGGACTGCAGGGTCTTGCCCAAGAGAATTTTCTGCTAGGGTAGAAAATACGTAGATGTGGAAACCAGGGTAAATTGCCCAAGACAAGCTAGTTCCTTGTGGTGGAGCCAAGGACCCGCATCTGTTGCATCCTCCCACGAGGTCACTGAGTTTCTCATTAGTTTAATAAACTTCAGCAGTTGTTTCATCGTCTGTTCTTTGTGGAAGAGCAATAGCCTTAAGACCTCTGCTGCTAGCCCAATCCGCCCATCCCATGATGGGCTCCCTTCATCTTTCAGCAAACCCAACAAGGCACACCAGAACGATGCGTGGCTGGGAGGAGACCTCCCTCCCTGAAGGCAGGAGGTCACGGACTCTGCTTTGGCATAAGCCACCTGCTCAATGACCGCACGTGCCGTGACCTTCACAGGCGGTGAAGCCGCAGTGCACCAACAAGCTCAGGTTTAAAGGGACTTGAGCAGGTTTTTACCGCTGCCCTGTAAAAAGTCTTTCATAACTAGAAACATTACGTCTTGCTTCTTGCACAGATTACAGGTTTTCGTACCAAAACGTAGTTTTAGATAGGTTCCAAGTATTTCACTTGCTCTCCTAGTATTAATTACAGATTAACCCAACCTCATGATGCCATTGCAGCTGCTGGCATAACACAACCCTGGGGCAATGGACATGTTTATTGTCAAATCGCTTCCTTCTGTGCCGCCAGCAGCAGTACTGCCCCACAGCCCAGAGCAGAAGGATGAACCAGCACTGTTCTGCCCTCCTTCCCAGGGTGCAACTGCATGTTTCCCAACCCAGGTTATACACGCCTTCATCTGTGCAGTATCTATAACGGGACAGGTGGGGGATGCTGTTTAAACCAGCAGTCATTTTCCTACATATTTATTAAAGGAAACAGATTAGCAAGGTGACAGGTTTTCCTGATACCAAATATATTCCCAGAACAGAATATCTTCTGTAATGGAACAAAGAAAGAGCCTACTGTACGAGTAAGCAAAATAATGGCAGACAAAATTCACTGTCACTCAGCTTAAATTTTTACACTTTGAGCAAATCCTGATTTATAGCTTGGGAAAAGAGAAAGCTAAAAGGAGAGGAAGAAGATTTGACAAACGTTTGATTATGAGTGGCAAACAAAGGGCATGAGGAACTATTGCTCTCTATTTCTCAGCAGCTGGAAATTTCAAATGAAATCATCAGGCAGTGGATCTGAAACAGAGTAATTTTTTTTATACCTCACCATCTTATGTTGTAAAGAACATTGACCTAAGGATGTTTGGGGTATCAAGTGTATAAAAGGGGCCAAAAATCCACTGTCCCCTCTGCTGCCACTGGGAAAAGAATTACAAATTTGAGTACAGATATGTAGCTTTGAATAAAAGCACCGTATTTACATCTAAAAGACTTTTAGCACTTTTGGATCTCAGGTCTGTTTCCACTGATTTAAAGTTCATCATGTTTTGCTATTGATTTTTAAAAAGATCGAATACCGCAGCTCTTCACTGTACGTTTGGCAGTGTGAAATTTTCATTCTGGAAAAAGGAACACCATCAGCATGAGATCCAGGATCCCCGGGGGTGGAGACATGCGTATTTCTAACATTTATGCCAGAAATACAAACTAACACTCTATACTAATAAATATATTCTGAAACAACTGCAAGGAAACATTTACCTCGACCACCCACCAGCAGGTTATTTTTAGATTTTTTTTTTTTTTAATTAAAACAAAAAACAACACAAAAAAACCCCCAAAATATTTTAATCTAATCTTGGCTATATTTTCCCCTTCAATGCCTAAGGGATACAAGATTATTTATAACAGGAAACCTTTGATTTCTAAGCTTTTATGTTTTTGCAATGTTTCAACTTAGCAAAAAAAGCGTGTTGATTTTTAAGAAAAAGCAAATTGCAGCATGCACCCAGGGCTAATCCTCCCCACTCACCAGGGCTACCTCTGCTACCTGCTGACAGCACAACCTGGAGCAGAATCAGGGCTTTTATAATCCCACCCCTAAGCAACGCAACCTCACGAGCAGGCGAGCCCACTGCGGAGCAGCATCCCTTTCTGTGCGTTACAGGAACAGCCGGGAGACAGTGGTGACAGACGCGTTCGGGACTCTCCTGAGCGTTTGCCTTCCCATTAGCACGGCCAGCACGAGGTTTGCACGCTGGGTCAAGGCAGGGACCAAGCATCTCCCTGACAACAGCACGGCTGTAGGGTCCTCCTCCAGTCTTCCCGAGGTCGGTGGAAATTTTCCCACTGACTTCAGAGGTTGGAATTAGGGCCATGAGAAGCATGTGGATGGCACTAACCCATTTTCCAACATTGCACAACACGTATGTATGCAACAGTACGTGTAAAATCCAACTCTGCCTCTTGAGAGGAGTCTGATCTCCTCACCATTGCCGCATGCACTGCGCCTGTGACCCTGCACTCGAATTAGTCTGCCAGCCTTCGCTTTAAGAGGATCTTGCTCCAGTCCTCTCTCCACCGAGCTGTCCTTACTTCTTATGTCTTTAGCTAAACATCTCCAGTCCTAAATGAAGCCACTGCCTGCCTGAGTGACAGATGCCACTCACTCCAGGTGGTAGCATGGGCACAGGGCTTTGACTGATCCAGCTTCGAGACTTGTGCAGGCACAAGGTACTCTCTTACAAATTGCTACTACTTCCAGTTAAACTTTCCCTACAGGACACAACCCAGTGGAAAAACTGCTGCTGACAAAGCTTCAGCTGGATGGGGTCGGTACAGCAGAGACAATTTCAGGATCAGATATTGGATCACGGTTTCCCTGTGATTTTCTTTTAAAGTTTGGAAAAAAAAAAGCGCGCCTCTTTGAAGCCTTCGTCCTTATGAGGGGTCAAAATAATGGTATGTTTATTATGGGAGACTAATTCTTTCTCCTTGGAAATTTCTACTTTGATCTGTTTACCAATTAATAAGCTTGTTGAAAGTAAAATGAGGGCAAGAAGCTGCTTAGTGGAGGAGATTTTACTGCCAGGTTCTGTCACTTCTATCCACAATTTCTTTCTAGTGATATAATCTATATAATATATAATATATATATGTTGAACAACAGGAGTAAAATTGGATAGGAATATGTTTGTAAAGAGAGGGCTCAGCATCAGAGTCTAAGTGGTTGCAGACCTGGAAAAGTTAAAAAAAAAAAAAAAAATCATGTGGTGATACATTTCCTGCAAGCTTCAATGCCCAGAAAAACAGGAAAGGTTTCTTTGCATGTTTTAAAGAAATATATATACATAGATCTATATGTATATAAAATTAGGCCTTTGCAGGTGGTAAGATGAATGCCAAGTTCAGCTTATAAGGGGTAAATCAGGTTTCTGCACACAGAAACTTTCTTGCATGTGCAGGTTAAAGGGGATTTTAATGAAGGCATTTAATCAGACCCCATATAATTTCAACACCAACAGCTTCACCTGGTCCCTTTTAATCTTGCCTTGATTATGGTTATGAAGAATGTGATAATGGTTTTTCTTTAACTGGCGAGCTGAGAAAACTCATTTTGCTGCTCACTTTGCCAGGCAATTTTGCAGGCAGATGGGCTGAGCCTGGTGCCAAGCATGGTCTGAGGTTGGTCCACCTCCTGGCTTTCTCACCAAGGAGATGAGGTTGGACAGAGGAGTCTGCAGAGGGGACACTGCAGCTCATCCCTGGTTGCACCAGCCAAAATCCCATCTCTGAACCTATCACTCTTTTTCTGGTTGTTTCTTCACTCCTGTTCACACGCACAAAAAGCCATGGCTTCTTTCTGCCACGAAAGAAACTGGAACCATCACACACGTCCAGCAGAGAACCCACTGGTGTAGGAGAAAACTTGGTCATCTTGTCAAATTTTTTAAATAAAAATTTATTAGGACAGGAACTTAGTCCTCAAGCCTGGATAGAAAGCTTTTCAGGGAACAGAGAAAAGATGTGGCGGAGAAGAGATGCAACAGATGGGGATGTCATTTCCCCCATCTTGTCAAAGGTACAACCACCTCGGCAACTGCGGATTGGTCTGCACGAGGAGAGGCTTGATCCAGTCTGGTTTTCTCATGTTTCACAGGTGGTCAGCTATCCGCTAGGAATGCAAAACCACAGACTAGAACAGATCTTTGAAGATCTCTTAACTCACAACAGTTAGAATAATAAAAATAAAAATGCTGCACTGAGCTCTGGCAGAACCATCCTTTTTAAACTTTAATTCTTTTCCTTCCCCATGAATACTGATGGTTCCCCCTGCCTTTTCTCTACCTTTAATCCCAGCAATGGTGCATTTATTCTAGTTGACCATGTACTTTCCTTCTCTCCCTCCCTTTTGCACCAGAGCATTAATGAATGGGAACATTTTTTCTTACTTTCAGAGGCATTGCAAAAGATTTCAAAGTAAATTCTCTGGAAGCCCAACAAGAGCCCACGCTTCCCCCTGTAGCGCGCTCACGGCGAGGAACCCAGCGAGAAGAAATCACTGTGACCCCATCTTCATCAGGAAAAATAAATACGTTTTCTTCCATCTGAGCTGCAATTCTGCATGGAACAATTTAAGCCTTTCCTGCCACCTCCAGGCATTGAGGTTTATAATTGAAATCCTGAGGAGCAGAATTGGCCAGCAGACAAACAAGAAACTGTCATTCATTTGCATCTGCTTTGCTTTTGGATGATTTAACTGGCCAATTGATCTTTGCTTGTCATTAATATTTAGTACTTTTCCCCTCCTCGTGAGCAGGGCAAGGTGTTATGAATGTTACTCATTGGAACCAGGAATGAAAGCTTCAATCCATCGTGCTGCTCTGCTGAGCTACCTCCAGCTCAGCCTGGAGAGATCGCTCTGTGGGTACTAAGGAAACCATCTGCTTTCTGGGATGCTTAAAGTGCTCGGCCTTTCTGCCAGAAGGAAGCTGATCACTGCCAGCTCTGGCAGAACGCTTTCTAGTGTGACTGCTACCTATTAGAAATTAGATGGACCTGAGCAACCTTGTAGAACTTCAAAGCTGGTCCTTCTTTGACTGAGACCAGAGGACCTTCAGCAGTCCCTTCCAACCTAAATTACTCTGCAGCTATCATGAGTGCTTTAGCATAGGAGTCTCAATGTTCATAAGATGATAAAACCCAGAGGCTGGCTCTGGTTTGCAATGCTCCAGCTCGAAAGAGAGTCAATATGTTGTGAAAAATGACTTATGAGTGAATCTTGAATCAGAAAAGCAGGGAGAGGGAGGCGGGGGTGAGTGAGAGCTACCTGGACTCTGCAAACCCAAAGGCATCGAGCTCCAAACTTCCAGCACCCAAATTTTTTCTAGGGTCCTTCCAAACACCCCTCTTCTCTGAAGGGAACCAAAAATCCCTTCAGCAGACACCCAGGTCTTAACATAAGAGGTTGGTGGGTACTGGCAGAGGTCCAATAAATTCTTACAGACCTTCTGACTTATTTACTTGGTGTCTTAGGCACTATACACAGCTTTTTTTTGTGTGTGAATTGTACAAGGAAAGGAGCAGGGGAGCAGGACAAAAGCAAGGAAACTTGGCTTGAGAAAACACCCAAACACGTCAAGATGAAGCAACTGTAGAATGCCTGGAGCGGGCATCAGCCCATCCTCCACTCCCCTCTTCCCTCCCTGGAGAGCGCTGGGCTCCCTAGCACGTCATGGCTGGAAACAAAAAGTGTCATTAACATCCATTGTTATTTACCTTGGACTCATGTTGATGCTACAAAAGACTACTCATCCACCCGCTCTAGGTGACCCTGACATAAACCTTCAAGGAACTTACGCGAGTGATATCCCAATTAAAACTAGCTGGAAATCATTCAACAAATATTTTCCCCTTTCCAAGACAGCCAGGCTTTGACTAACCAAAGATGTTTGGGAGAGGTCATTTTCTTTCCCTGGGCATGGATTTTTATTGAGATTTTTTTTTTCTGCTTTTTATTGGTGGAGAAAAATGGGATGCCCAGAAAATTTCTACAGCACAATTTCTCTTTCTTCTGGCTTTCTCTGTACTTTATTTTCATTTTCAACCAGTTTTGGCCTGATAATTTTTGAAAGAGTAAAAGCATCTCTAAAAATAGGAGCCACAAAAACAGAATAAAAGAAACAGTCTGTGGTTATGAGCAAACCTAAAAAGCTCGGCTGACATCAAAAAATGCCTTGAAGTCCCGCCTATGGGCTCATCTGCACACTTTGCACACAGAAGAAGATGCCCTAACCCAAAGCATTTGCATGTCCTCCCACCTGCGCGTCCCGTTTTACTCTTAAAGCTGGAAAAGACTCTAGTTGACAGCTATGAAAATCCTGCACACCTACAGACGTCCCAGAAAGGGCTTATCCCCTCTATCTAACTTTATTAACTTTAAAACAGCCTTTTCAGTATATTCCTACCCATTAAATAGATTTATTGCATAAAAATAAGTCAAGTGGCTCTCTATAATACACCTTAGTTACGCCTACCCCCAGCCCTTTGGTTAATTGTCCCTTAATTGAGGTGCAGGCAACTTTTTCACCAACACGGTCAGTGAGGGAAGATCTCCAGCTTGTCACAACACACCACAGGAAACTTTGGAAGAAAACAACCCAAGACATGCTGGATAGAAAGAGCACCTTTTGGTCCTTGCAGCTTTATCTTCTTGTTCTGAAGTTTTCTGTTTGACTTTCTTGGACTCTGAAAGTTTTGATGCCATCTTAGGGAAAAAAATCTATATACCCACATTTAAAAAAAATATGAAAAGACTATCATCTTGCTGCACTGTATATTCTATCCCAATGAGCACTTTAATAAATGTAAATAAAAACAGCTTTTCCTCTTCTGACTTGTCCCGTGAAGCTCTAGTTGGGCCTCCACATAATCCATGGGATTTCTGAAGCTTTTAGTTTAAACTAAGTAATTTGTACGGCTGCCTGAGATGCTTCCAAATGTGCGGTAACTCAATTTTGGTATGCTCCCAACCACCTAATTAAAACCATGGAATAAAATCATTCAGCTTAGGTGATTTTTAATTCTTCTTTCCTCCTCCTTTTATTTTTTAATCAAAAGAAATCTTCTGAGTCACATATCTAGGGGATTATTCTAAACACCACTTTGGAAAGGGCACACGCTGGAATTCCTGTATAGCAGTGGAAGAGAGTTGTCACGCATGTGTGTAGAGCTCGTACAGACTGAATGCCAAAGGTTATGGTACACACAGGAAAAAATCAAATTGCTTGTGATCCTCCTCTTACTGCAGCATCCCTTTCAGAATGATGTAATGAGGAAGAGAAGATTTCCCCTTCCAAAGCCTTAACGAGGATTTTGGAACAACTAATGAAGGAGCAAGCCCTNGGGGACCCCAGGGCGGACGTCGAATGTACTTGAGGAACATGGGGGAAATGGTGCCCTTTGGGGCACAGGCTCTGCGCACAGGTCCAACAAACCCTAATGTCTCATGGGAGNAGGGAAGAGCTTTCCTCATCCAGAGGAAATCTCCAGTCTGCTACAGACTGCCCTTTATGGAGAGAAAATTTGAGCAACAAGATGCAAANGCTTTCCCCTCAACAGACACAGTCTCTTTGGAAAGAGCAGCCTGCGAACAAGAAATGGCTTTTCTCCTTGCTGTGTCGACACAGCCAACAATCAAGCTCTGTGCCTTGTATCGTAATTGTTCGGCGCAGCAACACACAGATTGAAGTTTGGTTTTCGCGGTATCTGGCTAGGCATGTCGACCTGATGTGGATCAAAGGCTACATGGTAGAATTAAGCAAATATAATCAGTGTAATATGATTCATTCTTGTCCTGCTGAGCAGATGTTTGAACAGATGTCAGGTAGGAAAAAAAAAGCGCTGGGGAGTTAGCGCGTTATTTTGAATTAGTGCATTTAAAAGAAGGGAGTATGTTTATTAATCCCATTTAAGGTGAAAGCGAATATTTATGACCTTGACTGCTGGGAAGTTATCCTCCCTTTGCCTTTTAGTGGCCAGAAATCGCTAGTTCCCCTATCAGGAACATGACAGTGCTGGTGGGCTGGGATGCTTGCCTATCAGCCTGCTCTGCTTGAATCTCCGCCACCTTGGGAAGAAACACTTAACACACTAAGTAAAGAGAGGGGTAAAAATTTCGAGTCACTATTGACCTACTATCTGGGGAAAACTTTCAGTTTGGACTGTGTTATACAGTTGCCACCATTATATTCTTGGGAGCTTCCTGGAGCCATTGTTTGCTGTTTGGTAAACATGCTAGCAAGACCCTAGCTTTTTCTGGCATTTCTAGGTCAGTACTAAAACCAAGGGAGTCCTATTATGCACCTGATTAGTCACATAATTATACTATAACTGGGTGTAAATCTGGTAATTGCTGAGGCAACGTGGAACTACACACTCATTTAACTGAGTATTGGCAGACTTAGTAACCACACAGAGACCCCATCACCCAAGTTAAAGTCCACAGGCACAACTGGAGCAGACCTTGAGCATCCATGCTTTGCTCGGTCAAGATTGTTTCTGCAGTGTTTAAAAGCTGAGGCTCCTTTGTTAGTCAAAACTCCACAAATCCTAAATAAGAACTTGTAGCCAATAAAGAGCTCCTTGGAAGAGTGCCTGGAGATGACTCACCCATCTCAAATTCTAGATATTCAGAAGAAAATTGCTGGGCCCACCAAAGTGGTAGTGCAAGACAGGTTGGTGGACATACGAAGTGAATTTCTTACACATTAAATAAGATTCTTGTTTGATTATGTTCTAGATGTCAATCAGCTGATGGGAAAAACTCAGGTTACGAGTGGCCTTTCCTTACCAGATCTATTGGATGGAGAGCTGATGTACACCAGTAACCACTCTTTAAAGAGGAGGAAAAATCAAAACAAATAAATGGGAAGGTCTGGGGTGACTTTGCTCCTCCACTCAGCATTTTTATATCAGAAAGGAACATCAAGCCCTTCATCTTTGAGAATCATTAATTTCTTGAAGGATCCTGGATGGATTCCCTGCAAATTTCTGTGGAGATGATTCTTTTTATAACTAGCTCATGTCATGGGGGAAAAGTTTCTCCAGCCAGCACATTCATTCAGCCACCAATGCTGCCTGACATTCATCCTATGATGTGGTTTTGTTAGCTTTGTCTGGCTATGAAGAGGCATCCACATAAGGCCATCTTTTGCAAGAACAAGCAACTCCACAGCCATATTAATTAAGGCACCAATGCTTGGAAAACAGTGTCTCAACCAAGATGCTTTATTTACTACTCATCACCCTTAACATTAATTTGAATATTGCTCTCCTATTTTATACCCTCTCCCTTTTCTTTGCAATCAGAATATGTTACAGCTCTGTCTGCTGCACACAGAGAAGTTCACATGTTTTGGAAACCTTTTAACTGGCAAACATACTTAGATGTGTGCCTGAAACACACTCCTGCGCTCTGGCTATAAGGGCACAGATCCTGCTTTAGCTACAGGGCTTGGGACTTCAGTTAAGAGAAGCGTCTGTAGCAGGAGGCAGCAGCAATCTGATGGCTAAAACTCTTCCGAATTAAGATTTGCTTTGCTAGTAAGGTGCTCTGGGACCCTCGCTATCACTTCACCTCCACATGTGCCCGATCCCATCCCACCCATTTATTTCACCTATTCTAGAGTCTGGTCCTGAAGTCAGCAAACAGGCTGGATATTGGATCCAGATCCAAAAGCTCCTACCTGGGCTCATTTCCAGCAATATATTTGCAAAAAAGCTTTGCTGAAGAAGCCTTTCAAAGAGTGGCCAGGGAAACAAATGCCCCCGCCTTGCTACATTTCCGAGCAGGCTGAAATGATCCCTTAAGCAGAGCAGCATCCCTTCTGTGATCTGGTGGTCAACTTATGTCCTGCTTTTACCCAGGAGTTGCATCATAACGCTGCTGGTTGACAGGGACCACAGTGATTATTTTAATTTTCAAAAACAAAAGAAAAGAGACAGAGAAAAGAAATGCTCCAGGCAAAATTCTTGCACATGAAGTGCTCTAGCCCTAAAGGTGTGATGAAAGCATAATCCTGCACAAAACCCTTAGTTCTGCTGCCTAAAATAATACTCCAGGATGCTGGCAGGGGAATACTACGCTTCCTGTGAGTGTTTCAGTTCACATTCTCCCAAAAATAACACAGCGACTGTTAACACCTGCACTTTTCAACGTTTCCTTGCTAACAACAAGGAGATTAATGGGTTCCATTCAAAAAGACCTTTTTGACCTCATTTATGATGTTGAGAAACTCAGGAAATTGCTCGCTAATCCAAACCTTGATAATCCCAGCATTCTTCCAAAAAATCACTGCTCGAATATACAGCAGGAGAGCTGTTTTATCAAGGTAAGGCAGCATCCACAGGGCATCACAGCAGGTGGATCCCTGCATTAAACAGACAGCTAAAGAGCAGACTGGGGATGCAGGAATACAGATTATCCAACCTGCCCAGTGCTGCAGACCACATTCATGACTTCTTTTCACCAAGATTTAGTTCCCATGTTGCAAAGCCTGGGAAGATGGGGGTCCAAGGTGTATTCCAGCAGTTCCCCAGGGGCTCTGATGCTCTCTGGCAGGATTAGACCCGGCTGATCATGCAGATGGTTCCCAGAGTGATCCAGAGGTGCCTGACACAGCAGCTCCTGATGGTTCACTGCCATAGCAGCTAAGGAACTGGCATGAGACCCAGGAGCTGCAGGTTGGCCACTCCTGGACTAGTTCAGTCTGGCAGATGGCATTGCTTTGCACAGGACCTCAGCCTGTGACTTCCAGAGGAAGTTTTATTCCAGTTTTTCATGTGCATTTCCAGCCTTCTGGTTTCAATTTTGCAGAGGAGTCAAGGGGTTTTTTAGTGTTGTTTTTTTTTTCTTTTTTTTTTTCTTTTTGTAAACAGAAAATAGACCAAACCACAAGAAGCTGCTGAAAAGATCCAGTCTTGAGCAAACAGCCTTCCTCAGACTTCACAAAGTTCAAATACAGCAACACCTATACCTGTCTCTTCTTAAAGAAGCATTCATCCAGTTGCTCAAATGACACCTTAATTTACAAGCTTTGCTAAATGTACACATCAGCCAGGAGAAGTGCAGGGATCAGGACCTGTGCAACTCCACAACAGGAGGGAAAACAAGAATGAAAATCACTCCCTGGGTTCAGCACAGGATGGTCAGGTACACCAGGACGGCAGCTGCTGACTTGCCACCTTCCAGAGGACATGTTGAGGATCTTCTTAGAAAAGGACCAGCCTCAAAGAAGGAATGTTTGTACAGAACAGAGCCACTTCTATCCTTTGTTATATCTTCCTGCAATCCTATGACTCTCCAGCGAAGCAAGATCAGCCACCACTTAACAGAGAAGACCTACAGCTAATAGACATGTGTCTCTTTTGGGGAGGGAGATGGGTATTTCTCAGTAGCCTGGAGGTGGGTCTTGGGGTGCTAAGCTGTAACACCCTCCTTTTCCCCAGCAATGGGCAAGTTAACCTCTGTGCCTCTAAGATGGAGAGAACTGGTATCCTCTGAAAAGCGCTGGTGGGGAAGGATGCTGAAATAAGGATGAGGCAAAGAACAGCAGGCAGATGCAACATCTGAGGCTTTCTTGTTTGAGTAAAGCTAACTAGATCCTTTCACTCTCAGGGAAGAAGAGGACATCCAGAGGTGAACCCAGCCCAAAAAGGTGCCAAGGCTTCAGGTGGTCAGACCCAGGCAACACACTCCAAGTGCTGGTGCTCCCTTCCTGCTTGCTCTGATCCCCCTGCTTTCATTCCCATCACCTCCATCCTGGTTTTCTGCCATTCTTACAGGACCATTTCAGGTCTCTGTCTTGCCCCCAAGCCTTTCTCCTTTCAGACAAAATAGCAGTCTTAATGAGCTCAGAAATAATTTTTTTCCCAGTCAGCATGGGGTGCAAAACCATCAGGTGTGCAAGCAGGAAATAACAATGTACCACCATTGTAGAAATTTTTACAAATTGTACTAATTGAGTTGTTTTGTAGATACCAGACAGGTGGGGGAGGGAAATCGATGTAGTCATTTTAATCCTTTTGCTCAATAGGAAGTTTTCAAGCAGTTTGAAACAATTGGGGCTGAGAAAGTACAGCTGATGTTGTGCGTGCACACCGCGATTTGCAGCCGAAATGCAGAAAAGTCAAGCCATCGAGGGCTGATAGCCAAAGCCCATTGTTCAGGAGACTGGGTTCCCCACAGACCTGCAGGAAGCACAGGGCAAAGCTAAGACTACCCCTGCCAAAGTTTCTGCAAATATTTTCCCAAGGCACCCTTTGTAAGCTGCTTGCAAAACAGAAAACGTGAGGGGCATCATAAACACGTCAATAAGCACGGGGAAAAACACCTTCCGAAAATGAAGCGTGTGTATGTTTTCCAAATGATGACATACACATAACATAGGGGTCTTGGTGGGGTCATCTCGAATGAGAAAAGATGGTAGGTCTGATCCTGTCATTAGAGAGAGATGTTATCATCTGTGCAAAGATGGCCTCCATGGGCATAAGCATCTCCCAAATCTATCTAATGAATACTTTCAGCTGGGCATCTCTTCACAATTCACACATCTTCAGAACCGTGAGAAGGATTTTCTTTCAGTTTATTGTACTGTCTTCCCCTATGTACCACTTTCTGGGTTGGTCGGACTAAAATTCAAAGAAATCCGGTCAAAAGTGCATCGAGACTTTGCTGTTTCTCCCTTGAGAAAAAGTTGAAGAACAACCCCTCTAAAGGTTGTCCCCAAGTCACTGACTTCTGACGCTTTTTCTATCATATTGCTCAGTCATTCCATCTTTCCAGAGATAACTTCCTTTATATAGGAAAAGTAAGCATACTACAGAAAATCTCCTTTACTGACAGGCATTTAAAAAACTTTGACTGGCTTTGGACTTGAGCTGCTGTAGGTAAGTGTTGGATCTGCTGATTTGCCTGTGTTCTTATCTGACCATCCTTCAAAACATCACTCAGTTCTCTGAAAATATAAGCTACGTGCCTCTGTCACTGCAAATAACACTGAGGATGGTCAGAAACCTTGAAATAATCTCTCAGGCTGAGATCTCTTCACATTCTTTAGACTCTCTCAATAAGAACATCACAAAGTTTGTGTGTACAGCTTCCTCGGTTGTACTATTACCAGGTCCCTTCAATCCCAGTTGCAACAGCATAACTGTCTCAGCTAGAATGTAAACTGGAGACATGCAAAGTGTATAAAAGAAAAAAATATCTGGAAAATAGTGCAAAAAGTCATCAACTCTGAGCACAAAAAAGCAAAGTTACCACTTCAGTCCTAAAAGAATATCAAATCGAGAAATCTTATGAACACTCTCCCTGCTTATGAGAGAGTGAAAGGACAGGAAAATCCTGTAAGAAAATTAAAGGATAACATCACAAAACCTACACATCAGGTTTCCTCCAGTGCTATTGCCAACTACACACACTTACTGACTTCTAACCTGACACAGTGCTTTCCCAAAGCTGAGCACCTCTTTTCATTCATTCTCTAGAGCCAGCTACAAGTCACTAGCAAAGCAGATCATGATCTCTGATGCAGCGCAAGCCCATGCTTCAGCATAGCATAGCTGCATTTGTGCTTCACTGAACTGCAGTAAAGAAAGCTTTCAAAATCAAAAAAAGATGGGAAGAAACCACCGTCTTTCAAAAGCTGGAAAGATTTTACCCTTCAAGAGCAAAGAATAAAATACTAAAAACAAGAAATAGAAGTCTGACCAATGCATTACTCCAACTTTATGTAGGTTTTATATGAGTGGAACAACCCAGTGTTAATTTGGGAGTCTCAGGTTTCGCTTTGTAGGAACAAAAGAACTAAATTCAGGGAAGTCTTCCTGTTGCAATGGTCCTACACATGCATTTACCCCGACTGACATTCGTTGCACAGCCTGCAGACTCTAGGATGTACAGGAACCATTTCTAAAGAGTCCAAGAACAGTAAACGATGTTAAATTTGCTGTCTAAAGCCTTTCTCCAATGGTGAGAAAAGTAGGATCTGAAAATCTCACCCAAAAGTTGTATCTGACTAATAACTGGGAAATGCACTGAACTGAATGATTGATTGATGATTTATCCCAGCATAAAAGCAGGATCAGGCTGAGGTAGCTCGAATGCAGCAAGTCTTTCTGAGAGGGGGAAACAAAAAAGGGTGAACACTGGTGGATTTCAAATGCAAGAAGAGCCAGACTGCAGCAGTGTTTCCATCCTACCATGCACAATTTAATTTTTTTCAGTAATTCCATGAAGTGAGATAGTTGGTTCAGAGATCACGTTCCACTCACAATCTGCACGGGATAAAGCAACTTCTCCTCTGTTCACCCAACCTCCTCTGTGGGCTTCCTACTCTCTGCATTGCCTGGATGCCAAGGCAAACACAGATATTTCAAGGAACAGGAGGCATTTCAAAAACCTGCCCTGCTTTCAAGCAGAATAACCATAAAGCTGTTCCTAGACATTTACAGATCATTTTGTGCTAATCAGAGAGCAAACTCCTCTGCAAAATATTATTCATGGGACTGAACATCAGCCAACTGCAAAAACATTTTCTTAGCTTGTGGATAAACAGTCACAGTATCTGCTTAAGACAGAAAAGCCTCCTCCTCCCAGCATTAATGTAATTTCACACTTTACCAAACAAAACACCCAGAGGTTCCCGAGCTGCATGCAGGAAAATTGCAGCAAATTAAAACATGTGGCCGTTCAGTTTTGGCTAAACTGCTCTGGTCTTTGTTTCAATTTCTTTTCCTGATTTGAATTGAGCTTCTGAATTAGCAACAGTGAGTCTGGGACTTTTTTTAAGATAGAGTTTTAGGAGAGGGTGTTATTTAGAGAGCGCAGGGCAGGGAAAGAGGCCTACCAACGTCAAGAGAGAAAGAAAAAGCCAGGTAGGAACTAAACAGGGAGACAAAGTATGCCCAACGGACACTGGATTAACACTGCCCATCTGCATCCATCTGCCTTCTCATCTTGCATTCAGATTTGGGATGCGAGGGCCAGGGACCTCCTAACAGACCACAGTGAGAGCCTTTGAAGAAGCATGAAATTCTGTGTTCGGTATCAGAAGTAATTAGAAAGGTATCTAGCACCACATAGGTGAGTTTTTGATCCAGGGCAAGTTCAACAAGACCACACCATCTTCTTATAAAGCTCATTAATTGGTACCCTACCAGCCACAAAGAAAGGAGGCAAAAACTCTACCTTGGACATCAAGGACTTCACTCAGCCACAATCCCAACACAAGTCGTCAGTTGTTTCTCCAACTTTGGCTCAAAACTTGCCTTTCCATGAAGCTAAGCACAGTTTATCTCGCTGCATTGACCCTAGAAAAGGAGCCCAAAGTCCTTCCCTATCATTACCGAGACACTGGACAAACCCAAACCTGTGAGCCAGGTCTGAGCACCACCATGTTTTAGGGCTGCTGGAATGTGACCTTTTAATCCTGATCCACCCCAGAGAGAAGGAACACCTCCGTGCAGGTCCGTTGTGCACGTTTCAGTTCATTTTTTGTCCTGCTCTTGACATTAAAACCAGCTAGATACCTCAGCCCTAGAACATTTAATTATAGCTCATGCCATCATTTACCTTGTCCACTAAGCCTTTGATTACATTAGGCAAGGAAGAAAATTTCATCTGTGTTATCCAGTTATTCCTAGCATGATCCTTAGGCTGAAAATAAAACTAGAATTGGCTAGAAAGAGATGATATTTTTCTTCAAGACAGCTGAAGGAAGCATGAAAACCGCTGTCCAGGATATCCGGAACTTGGCTGGTTCTTCTCTCTTCCCTGAGTTTGCTCACCAAACGATTTTTGTTTATTTTATAAAAGTCTGTTCCTCTTTGACAGGTGTCCTATAGGCAGAAAATGTGTCTTGGCTAGGGACCTGGGAGGGAGTTAGCTCTGGGTTTCTTCTAGGGAGTAGTGGGAGTTTCTTTGCTAAAGGCCTGTACATGGGCAGCAATATCCCTTCCTACATTTAACTGATGTCGTGCATTCAGGCACAGAACTTCAGGAGTGCTAAAATTATTGAGAACTGAAAGCCTACAATAAAAATGGAAGTGAATTTGCAGTGGCAGGTGAAATAGGAACTTTGGAACTGTGAATTAACCTGAGCAGAAAATTCAAGTCAGGTTTGCAAAGGTTTGGCAATTTCAGAAAGGAGTTCTGTGAAATCAGAAGTCTGAACTAAAAATCCAAGAGAGACAAGCAGGCAGATAGTGAGCATTCACCCAACTTTTACTTGTGTTTTGTTTAAAAACACTCATTTATCATCAATTGCATAAATTTAATTCAAATCTTAACTATTCTGCAAGTTCCTTCAGCAAAAAAAGTTGGATGAGTCTGCTCTAGCAGTAAAAACCGGTTAACAGGAGGAGTGCTGCTCTCTTCCGCCTCTGCCACGGGTGCTCTGCGAAGCCTCAGGGTCACTCATTGCCCTGCCCCGAGGGGCGAGCCCAGAGTCGCTAGAGCTGCAAAATCTCAATTCCATTGGACATGCTTAAACAAAAGGCACAGTTACAGGAAAATTCACTGCATGACCCACTGTAGCTTTGAAGTTTAAGTAATACCTGAACCCTAGTAACGAGAAGGTGATATAAGGATAAGCCCCCATTCACTTGTCCTTAGGACCAGCTTATGTGCTCACCCAACTCCACAATGAACTGATCCAGCAAAAAACTGAGCCCTAAAAAAAATAAAAAAATCACACAGCATCTTCTGCTGTCTCTGCGAGGTCAGACAAGTCTTAGGGCCAGCAGTAGGGAAGGGATGGGGGTAATATGGCAGGGGAGAAGAAAGGGAGGACTACAGCAGCAGTGAGAGAGATCAATTTACACCACTGCACTGTACCCACAGGATTTTGACATTAGGTTGCTGTCACTGAAATAATTTCCGATTTTGCTGCCTGTACTACAATGTCATCCAAGCCACCCTATCATTACAAAGAAACTCAATGCTTAATGCTTCCTTTACAGGAGTTAATGTCTCCTAGACAGTAAAAGCCAATGAGTCAGACTTTTTTTCCCCATCGAGCAAGAAACAGCAAAGGACTGAATCAGCAAGGGCTGGGAAAGGGTATCAGATTAATAATACAAGTCAGGGGAGGACAGAGAGTAGGTATACACATCGTCCACATGAGTATGGCCCACAAAACTCAACATAAGCAAGCACCAGGAGTCATGCTTAACTTCAAACATGTCCCACTCTGTCATTTGCTTAATCTCTCTAATTAATACAAATGGTCTCAAGCATATACATACTCTATTAAACATAACTACCCTAGAACCAGCACGGCCAGCAGAACAGACCCCTTTGCACCCACAGGTAGGGGTCAATCAGTATTTCCAAGAAGTTTTGTAACAGACAATTTGTACCTTGAATAGAGGTACTAGGACCCTCTACAAAAATGATTTCTGTATCTTTAATCTTGTCTTCACTGTTAAACTACCTATTTGGAAGCCTTATTTTGAAAGACCATGTAGAGAAAGAACCCCGTTAAGCAGATTTTGCAAATAATGGACAGGCTTTATGGATCTGGGGAATGAGACAATTTTGGATTTAAACTCACAATATTTTTCATAGGTCCCTGGAACTGTAGGACTAAGACTCTTTATAAGCCTTCCTAATTGGGGAGGTGACTAATAGGTGGATGTGCTTTATTTTTTCCAGCAGTTTCCTTTACAGCTGCAAACTGCACAGCGTTAAACTCAGAGGAGCTGTGACAAATCTATGTGAAGATCTGCTCTTTGGGACCCATTAGACTACATCATGGTCATCTCTGAAGCCTAAGAAATCAGCAGGAGATTCTTTAATGTGGGATGGAGATTTTAACGATAGATGAAATGAGTGAACAAGAGCTCAGCCAGCCATTTTAAGTGTCTTTAGCATATTTCAGTAAGAGCTTTCATGTTATCCAATGTGCGTCAAGCCATTCTCTTGACCTGGCAAGCATCCAGGCGGCAGCTCCCCTCCTCCAGCAACGAAGAGAGAAGGAGTTGGAGAGTGACATGGCAAATCTCCAGTCCTCCCTAAATATATTTTACTAATATGGCAATTAATATCATGGACCAGTGCCTACTTCATAAAAGCAAATTCAATATGTTGGTAAGAATGTGGAGTGCGAGTGATTTAAAAACTACTATTTCTTGGACAAGGGCATACTTAAAAAGCATGATCTCATAAATCTGTGGTTTCTCTGCATTTTTAGGTTGTGTATATGAGAACTCCCACACCAGATAGCAGGACGTGTAACATTCTTAACTCCATGAACCCCAGTCACATGATGGTAATTACTGAAGACCTTGAAACAAAAAGACTAATAAATTCAGCATTAAGAGCACAGCTCCTGTTCAGTTACTCATAGTGCAGGGCTGCACTTGGCCAGAATCCACGTATGGAAAGGTCTTATCCTTTAAAGCATCTTGATTTCTCAACATGTTGCTGATCGTTTTTATACCTCTGTCTACATGTTGGACAAAACATAGTCCACCCAAGTGTTTTTAAAGGGCTCAAAGAATCTAACCCAGCGGGTGCTGGCTCCTAATTCCTTTGGTCTCTTCAGAAACTCAGCATCAGTAGCTTTGGGAGGGAGGAATTACAACAAAGTCCAGCTCAGTGAAGATTTGCTTTCCAAATACAGAGACGCTTTAAAGCATGGAGTTCAGTGTCTTGGGTTGACCTAAGAAATACAGGATCACTTATGTCCCAGGGAAGATGGACCACATGTATTCTGGAGAAGGAAAACTGCCTGAAATAGGAAAGCACATAAATTAGTAAGAACAAGGTGAGAAGCACATAAAAGGAGGGAGAACAGTAGGAGCAGAAGTATTCACCATTAGCTGCAGTGGATGAGAAGCATCCAGGGTTTAGCATCTCCCCAGACCAAACTCCAGCAGAAGAATGCAGGTTATTGTACAAAAACTTCCATGTCCTCCTCTTTTCAAGCCATCAAGAGAGACTACCATAAGGGAAAGCAACAGATATTCTTCTCTTTGCTTTTGCTGTGGGTCTCTCCTCCGATTCCTGGTGTGGTCTGTGCATGCCGGGTGCTGTGACTCATTAACCGAACAGAGCACAGCTTGCCCCGATGTTCCAGTCTTCTGCCACGGGTGAAGCTGCCAGCTCTTTGAAGGAGATAATAGGTCCACTGCTCAGCCAGTACAAATTGGCACCTCTTCACTGCCTCAGATATTTACATATGTATTTTTAAAATGAATCAGTCATTAAAATTCTGCTTCACTCTGATAATTGCAATTATCCCATTCTTTCAGTGGCCCACTGTAAACAGAGAGTTCAGTGTCTTGTCTTCTGCTCTAGCAATAGTCATCTCTATCCCAGGACTTCCTCTCTGGCAACAGGCGATACCATCTGAGTCACTACCCAGCTCTTGCTTCATCCTTAGGCTCTGATGGTCTGATAACATTTGTTCAGGACTATAAGCAATTAAAGCCAAGATGACACATTAAAACAATCTCAATTTAGAATCCATCTTTAAATGATTATTTAGAGCTGATTGGGAAATGGAATTTCTGCTCTGAAGGAAATTCAAATGTTTCAAAATTCCCTTTCATCACAGACTGGAATGCAACCTGAATTTAGTTTAAGTCCCATCGTAGTTGGACTTTCAGCACCTGGGACTTGGAAACTGTTTAATGTCAGCCATCACTTCATCCTAGAGAAAAGTACAGATGTTTCCACATGGGGCGATGGAGTAGCCGCCATTAAAATGCACTTAGCACTGTCCCAATAATTAGACTCAGGATAGGCAGAATCCCTGCTTTCTACCCAAAGCCTCCACACAGGCACAGCTGTGGCCAGACCACACCTAACATAAGAGGACTGCACAGGACAAGCCCAAAGAGACACAAGAGCAGAAAACAAGAACTTTTGCCCAGTAGAGCCATGAAAGAGCAATTTGTGAGTCTAAGACCTTTCTGAACTGGACTGAGATCAAATCTGTATCTTCTCTTTTTTGTGGAAGGAAACCACCCACCGGTTTACAGGGAAGGTCACAACAGGCTTTTCCCCATCCTCTCCCATTGCATGTGAAGGGAAAGCAGCAGAGTCAGTGCGTGCAAGAAGGATTCTCATTTCGCTCATCAGGAAGACAGAGATTCCCTCAACAAAGGAGCACTGTGGTCTCCGATCTCACTCCTTTCACATTGCACACAAGATGAATCAGCAGACCACTGCTTCTGTAGTGATGAATTCATCCGATACAACAGAATCCAAATTTATGTGAAATTTATATGCCATGAAGTCCCACTTCCTATCACATTGGAAAAAAAACTATTTCCTTGGAAGTAGCTGTGCTCTTGTAAAAATTTTCAACTGACCTGTATGGCCAAACCAATGCTCCATCACAGTCTTTGACCAGGTTCACTATCAGTTTTGGTCACTATGCACTACTTACTTTCTGTGCCCCCAACAAGGCAGAGACATCTTTACAGCTGATGTAATTTTTGACCAAAATCCCCTGCGTTCAACAACGTTAAAAACATTCATGTACAGAACTGCTGCTCTCCAAGCAAGGTTCTGCAGCATCTTCAGGGTATTTCCAAAGAATGGGATTCTGAGGAAGACAACCGTAGTGCTGCATCAAGATTTCTCAGCAGCACAAACAAAACCGAGCTGCTGTCTCCAGGGTGAAGGAGCACAGTCAGATGAGGACTGGACCCTCCCTCCTTCTGAGAAAGAGAAAATTGTCTCCCCGTTCCCAAGTCTATAGAGGTGGGTGTCTTGCTGCTCCCCAGCCATGGACCAGAGCAAGAGCTGGCCACTNCCTCCCCTACCCTTTCTCCTGGAGCTGNTGGGNAAGCAGTGCAGGCAGGAGAGCTGGAAGGAAGTTGTAGCAGANGATGGTCCTGNCCCTAGTGTGGGTGATGGAAGGCCTGAAATCCCCCACCGTGCTGCACAATTCATCTTCTGCAGTACTTGGACTTGCCTTCAATTTTTGTCCAAGCTGGGACTGAAATCGTGGCTATTAAAAGCACCTTTCTTCACCTACCTGCTGTAAAGGGCTCTTCTTTCACAGCTGCTTGAGTGACAGGTCATTACTCCACTGCCTTTACAGAAAAGCTATTTTCACCTAGTTGCTTGCAAATCAAATGACTTTCTGGCTTATTGAAATTGCATTGGCTTGAGTACCCTTGTCATCACCAAGCCCCTTTCACTCCTGTGGCAAAATAGCCCCAAGGAAGTTAGCCACAGCTGAGCAGGTGGGGGAGGAGGGAGCAGTGGCCTTTTATAGGATGAAAATAGACTTCTGAATATGAGGTACTCCTGAGCAAGAAAACCAGAATATGGGCTCTGATTCAGCAAAGCAATTAACTATGTGCTTTAAGTCAAAGCCTTTCTTAATTCCTTTGACTCCAATGGGATTTAAGCAAAGACTTAAGACTTAGCTGAATTCAGGTCTAAAAATTCCTCTGACATTTTTTCCTTCTGCATTATAGTGAAAGAAAGTGGTTATAGTGCCTGCCTTGAGAAGCAGGGGGGTGATGAACTGTGATGCACATTCAGCCTAATGTAAAGCTTTAAAAGTCACTTGGCAGGAACTGAGTAATACATTAGGTTGCTCAACTGGTCGTGCTTTGTGACCCAAGCCATTGTGTTCTGAGGGCTCAAGCACTGTAACTTCCAAACTGGCCTCAGCTCTGCTGTGTCCCATCAGAAGAAACCTGACACTTGATAAGTCCTCTAATATGCCAGGGAGAGTTCCTCCCTCCCCTCCCAACCTCCTCCTACCTCTTTAATGAGCATCACCATTAGCTTAAAAGTACAAAGGGAGTTCACTTTGTAAGCCTTTATGTTCTTTGCATGTTAGGATAGCTAAGGAGCAGTTCAAATAGCAATCTGCCCAGAAACCACAGTTTACGAGTCCCAGAAGTTTCATTTGCTCAGGTCAGACTGAAAGCTTGGCTGAAGATACAGTAGAAATTTTTCTCTGTCAGGCAACAGAAAGCAGTACAAAGAACCCAGCTGTTAGGTCTCATAGCCCAGGCCTCTAATTAAAACAGTGGAAAATTAGATAACTTCACAAATTCATCACTGCCACCACTGGCTGTCAAAAAAAAAGCTCGGGGGTTACCACCCACCTTTTGTTTATGTTGCTAACCAGTGTCTCCATGTGTGTGCGTGTGTGTGTGTGCATGCACAGCAGAGGTTTTTTTCTCCCTTCCCCCCTGCTCTTTTTGCACCTCATTCAAGAAAACTTCTGATGAAGCTAGAGAGCCGGCTGTAAACCAGGCTTGCAGACATCCCTCACCAGACAGATTTTCAAAAGGGTTCTGTTCCTACAAGGGAAAATGAAAAAGGCTCAATTTTATTGTTCTCAGAAGAGGAGGAAGAAGCATTATTTTTCCTGACGATATGAGAGACGGCCAGTGTGGGGCTTGTGAATGTCTGGCCTGAGGTCAACAAATGTCACTTGTAGCTTACGATCAACTCCGTTTCAAAAAAACCAAGCAAACAATACCTCTGTCCCCTAAAATAAAGGAGGAAAGACCTTGTAGCACAAACTTCAACGACGGCCAAAAAAGAAAGCTTTCATTCTTTGAAAAGTTCAATTGATGTTTTAATTACAGCTGATGAGTTCAATAGCTCTCAAGACTAAGAGTGATTAAAAACGTGTCTTGTATTAAGCCTTGCTCTTAGAGAAAATCCTCTTTCAAAGAACAAATTAGAGAAACTCACACCTGAACAGCCACACAAAGTGTGAACCAGCTTCTTCTGCAGAAGTTCTGGCACAGGGGACCACAAAGAGATGGACCACGGTACCACACAGGGCAAGGATCAGATCAAAAGTGAAAACATTTTATAAATACTTAGGTGGAAGAGAAGTTTAGGGCTGCTTCTGGGAACTGGTCTTAGCTTTCATTTGGGGCTGCAGGGCAGAGGCACGGCAGGGCAGAGGCACGCATCCACAGTGGGAAACCCAATTGAGACAGCAAGCTTCGTGATTTGGTATTTTTTCAGTTACAAACACTGTCACAACACCTGAATACCTGAAATTGTGAGCAAAGCACAAGCAGCCAAGGCTGATGAGAGCAGTAGGTTGCAGTTTCTCCTGTCCCACCTGTCCACGCAGAGGGGGATCAGGGCTGGGGTACCACAGCCTGTGTGGCTTCTCTGCTTCCGCCGCCCTGCTCTCCTACAGCACGTGCACTTGGGAAGGGTGGAAAGTTAGTATTGTTTTAGCTGAAAAGGAAGGACTGCTAGAACATGAATAAGAATAGAGCTAATAAAGACAATCTCCAAGACGAAGAGAAAGATTAGGCATACAGCTACTTCCAGACACAGCATACCACAGTTACGTTAATCCATGAATTAATTTCCATTCATGGAGTAGGAATAACTACAGGCCCATAATTTGCCTCACTAGAGAAATAAAACACATTTGCTTAAAACCATTGCAAAGGCTACATGTAAAGCACGCATAGTTGCTTCAACTAAACGCGTTTTACCTTCTAACCAAGGTGAGCTGAGAGCATTCAGCCAGTTCCCAGCAGCTCAGAAGTGGCTCCACCAAAGTCTTGTGTGACCGTACACACCGGCTGCTCCTCGAGCAGCCCAAACATGCACCCACCTCCCTAAAGGATGGAGCTAAGGGTGAGCATGTGCCTACACACAAACCTTGCTGAAGTCACTGCTGCTGTGCTCGGAGCTGTAGGGCTTACAGCAAGCCAAATCACCCACAGCCAGCGGGGTTTCGCAGTGATTTGTGTCTTTGGATTTCTATAACTGGCAAGATTTTTCTAAAAAAAAAAAAAAAAAAAAAAAAAAAAAA
>Ga0065711_1029915_pt1 | contig 34342 bp, 19 predicted proteins | sample Hoacrofraction12_FD_59098 | JGI IMG/M metagenome (GOLD analysis project Ga0065711, IMG submission 59098) | Hoatzin crop microbial communities from Cojedes, Venezuela - Epithelial fraction 12 v2 (version 2) | ecosystem: Host-associated > Birds > Digestive system > Esophagus > Crop | place... | reverse complement strand
ACAAACTGAAGCAGAGGCAGTTCCGTCTGAACATGAGGAAGAACTTCTTCCCTCTGAGGGTGACGGAGCACTGGAACAGGCTGCCCAGGGAGGTTGTGGAGTCTCCTTCTCTGGAGATATTCAAGACCCTGCCTGGACGCGGTCCTGTGCTGCCTGTTCTAGGTGACCCTGCTTCAGCAGGGGGGTTGGACTAGATGACCCACAGAGGTCCCTTCCAACCCCTACCATCCTGTGATTCTGTGATTACTGACCAAATGCAAAGAGGAAGTAGTGTTTATTCCAGCAGCGTGTAAGGTTGGATCATTAATTACAGAATAGGAGATGACATTAGGAAAAGGGAAAAAAGTGAAATTGTGTTGTTATCAGTGTAGCTTAGCTCACTTGAGGATTTTCTTGCTCTGCAGAATGTGGGTTTGAGCATGCGTTCCCTGGCAGGGCTTGACACTTTTCAGGAGCCTTCCTGAGCTGCTGGGCAAGAGCCTGGCTGCCAAAGTAGTCCCCTGTCCTCCTGTGGCTGCCTTCCATACCAGCAGCACGGGCTTGGTGATAGCTGCTTAATGTGTCAAATTATTTCGGAGATGATCTTTTCAGCATAAAAGGTTCAGCAATAACCACCTGTCTCATCCTCTAATGTGAGGAAAAGCATTCAGCTTTCATTCTGAATGCACTGATATGGTTGGGAAGGGAAACCAGGGATAGTTTCTGTGCTGGTCCTAACCTGATTTAATGATGCCCTGCTCCTGGACGGTCTTGCTCCTTTTTCCTGCTGATAGACGTGTTCCCACTCATTTCCTTGCAGTGGATGTGATGACTGGGTGATGGCAAGGCACGTAGCACAGATGCACTGAGCTGTTGGAGAATTTACTATTTTTTGACGAGTTACTTTTTGCCCAGAGCAGAAGGGTGGTGTGGTTCAGCTTGGGGCTGCACAGTTGCTGTGTCTCCGGGGAGAGATCATGGCTGGAGATGGAGGAGAAGAGCAGCGCCTGCAGGTACATGGTCACGGGGGACGTGGAGCTGCGTGGTCAGAGTGAGTGGTAGACGGGGCTGCTTTTCCTCCTCCTTGTCTTGCTTTTCTACGTGTAGCTCCATGACTATGCAAATGTAGAAGATGCAGGAGGAGGTTTCCTTTGGTTTACTGGGTCTTTTTAAAATGTGGTTTATTCCCCTTCAGTACGCAAGAGAGTAAGAGGACTCTCTGCCCCTTGAGCGAGTTAGGCTTCGTGCTGCTGCTGTCTGCTAGCTAGCCAATCCGTCTTACATCGCGGGCAGCAAAATGTGAGTTGTGAAACAGTTTCTGTGGTTTTACAGTGCCAATCCAAGCATGTAGCATAGAAAAAAGCATCAGTCACAGAAGTACCTTACTAGATCACAGTTCCTAGATTGACTTCCAAGAGGAAGATCTAACCTGATACATTAATATGTGGGAAGTTAGTTTAAAAACAAGGCTTATGTAGTATCTCGTGTCCCTAAGACTTCCTTCCTCTCCCTGCTGGTTCGGATACAGCCACAGCAGCAAATACACATCTGGTTTGCACTGGCTCGCGCGTCTGGGCTTGATCTGTATGAGATTGTCCTGAATACATCTGCGACATGAAAGACTGTGTCTGAATTTCATGCAAAAGCGTGTTTTTACGTTTGTCTCTGTGTTGCTCGGTGTCACAATTAATTTGACTTTGAGGCTCTGAATGAGTAGGTACAAGTTAATTAGATTTGCTTTCTGTTAGGCGGTTGCATGTAATTCTCCCTCAGAAGCATCAGCTCCAGCAGAAGGATGGAAATTGCCAGCTCCACGCCTTGCTCACCTTGAGGTCAACAAAGTTATCTCTTTAGCCTTTTGTAGTAGGAGCGGGTGGAGGGATTTTCAGGGACAGAAACAGCTATTCAGTCTCTGCATACTTCAAAGGCTTTTGTAAATAGCAAAGATGATTGCTGGGCAGAGAAGTGTTTTGTGGCCGGAGTGTCAGCATAGGCTTGAATCCATTAGGAGAGGTATCGTGGGGGTTGTCTTGCTAAGAATTGGGGTTAGCAATATTAATTTTAAAGAAGACCCAAAGCAGATTTTTAAAGGCTTCGTTTTGTTTGGTATTTCAGTAAAGACCAGGCCAGAATTAAATCTCCTTTGCAGTGGCGCAACCTCAAAAATGGATCGCAGTTTTCGTGCTGGTATCTGAATGTGCAGTTTTGATCACTCTTTAAAATGTGAGATCAGTTACCCTCCATGCTGTGTTCTTAGATAGACGCTAGTTTTCCAGTACAATCAGTTAGGATAGTGGTTTGTATGTGCTACTGTTTTATCTGCTCAAAATTGGGAATTCTTTTTTCTTGTTGATGTTGTGGCGCAGGTGGCTTACCTGCTAACTGTTGAAAAAGCATTAAAAGGGAAATAAAGTTACCGTTCGTGTGACTCCACCTAACCTCATGTCCCAAACAGGACTCAAAATCCCTGAGTTAGTAAGTACAGATATAATGATTATTAATTTCCAGTCCTTTGTTTTGTAGCAGAGACAGCTTTGCAATCAGTTGCATTTGACAGGTAATAGAGGAATGAGAAATCTTTTTAGAGTTGTAAGCAAGAATAATTTTATTTTGAGGGGGCTATGTCACAGGCTGTTTCTACTTTATGAAGTTGTTAAAATAAACCTCAGCAAATTCATCCTCACAGCACCCGTGAGATTAATGAGTTTTATTCTGGCTGAAGAAACTGACACAAAAAGTTATTACAGTTTTTTAGGTTTTTGTTTTTTTTTTAGTTTGAAGTATAAATTTAAGCTGCTAAATGCTGTATTTTGCTGGTAGTTGAGGGGCTAGTCAAAGTTGATCAGGTGTCAGTGGGAATATTCCTACTGGCCTTTGTGAAAATGGGACCAATTTCTGGGCTGGAGGAGAAGCGAGTGAACATTCTGTGTCTTTTCTGCTCCCCCGGGGAGGCTGCCCTGCAATCCTAAAATGATTACCTCAGTCTGTTTTCTTTAGGGAAAGTTAGGTTTGTCAAACTGTGCTGTAAGTAATGTCAACTGGGGTAATGGCTTGTTCCCAGGCAGCAGCTCTGGATTTCACACCTTTTAAGTGTACATGCATTTGCTCCTTACAGTTGGCAAAAGCCTGGCCGTGAGCAACTGGAGGCTGGAGAAGACAAATTTAGAGAGAGTTCACACGGAGTTCATGCACGGTCTTAATTTCGGAGACCGGTTTGCATCGTCAGGATAACACTAGGCAGAAATTCTTGGTTCCTTTTCTCCTGGTGACTCCTTTTTCCTGGGTTTCATCTTTTTTTGCCCTGTCCCATTCTTCGTGGTGCTCCAGTGACGTCTCTGCTCATAGGTACCTCCATCCTCTTTCGGTATACCCTGTCCCGCTCTGCTACCTCAGCTATCTAAGGTTTTTGAGAGACCAAAAAGGTTTGTCTCCCGTTCTGGGAGGTGAGTGGTCGCTTTGTGGCTGATCTCGGGCTGGGGTGAGGTGGAGCAGGAGCAGCCGTGCTCCACGGGCTCCCTCCCTGGAGAGAGCTTTTTCAGCCAACAGTTGGCAGCTCTTAAAATTTGCTTTTCTGTTGTATTGGGCCTTGTGTGGTGGCCTGATGTGTTACAGAATGAGTGAGGCTCGTGTCCTAGTGTCAGCAGGAGTAACTGAGTCCCAGAATACAGCCGCAGCTGCAGCATTCCTGAGTCTCTGGTGGTTTGTCAGGTTTGGAAGCCCTCATACCTTGTTTGATAACAGCCTCACAGAACCAACACCATTCTTATTAGTGTGTGACGAATTATTTTTTAAAAGAGCTGAGTTGCTCAGCAGGACGTGCTGGCAGCTGGACTGGTGGACGGGCAGCGGACAGCTAGTCCTGTGTGCAGGGTGAGGAGAATGGTTACCAGCGGCGATATTTCTCTTGGGCTTGGCTTTGATTTTCAGTCGTGGAGAAACTGAAATTCTAACTGTGCAGGAGTAAATACAGTGCCTTTCGCATCTGTTTTAACTTGAATTAAAGAGGTGTATTATTTGCAAACTACTTGGCATGCAAGATTGCATCCAGAACTCCCTGGAAAAGTGTTGATGTGCACTGCGTTGTAGCTTCTCTTACTTTCATTGTGTTGGTGTTGATGCTGGTCTTCTGACTGACACCAAATGACCGTGGATTTCTTCAGGTCTGAGGCCAGACCCTGGCTCAGGGTGAAAGATTTGTGGGGTTGGGTTGAAAAAACAGAAATTTATTGAGCAAGATCTCCTCAGCTGTTTTACGGTGTTCTTATCACAGCCTCTGCATGCAGGATCCTGTCCCTTTGACCTACAAGTCCTGTGTCATCGCTAAAGACTGCGAAACATCCGAGTGGTCGGCATGGAGCTCCTGCTCACGGACCTGCGCCTGGGGAGCTCTCGCCCCGGGCTTCCGGAGTCGGCACCGCAGCGTGCGGAGCGTGCCGATGGGCGCCGGGAAGCAGTGCCCGGAGCTGGAAGAGAGGGAAGCCTGCAGCACGGGAGGGAAGGAGCTGCAGCAGCCTTGCCCCAGGTACAGCGAGGGCTTTCAGCCCCATGTTTGGAAATAAAGAAGCCCCTGTTCGATGACTGTCTTGTGCGAAGCAAGTCTTCGCTGCCTGATGTCTGTGTGTGGATAGTCCCGCGTGTCACGCTTTCTGAAACTCTGTGTCTAAAAGATCACTGATTTGATCATTGTTAACTATGATTAGTGGTATTATTTATTGTTAGTAATATTCTCGTAATTGTTGCTATTATCGTTATTGCTATTACAATAATTACACTCATATATAGAAATAAATCTAAATTACACCCACTATGGTTTAGATTTTCATATTTTAAAAACTGAAAGCAGATACTCTTGTTCTCTGAATGGGCTTTCGTACTGATTGCCTTTTTGGAGAATTTCCTCAGCTGCACAGAGACTGGGCAAGTCTCCATGGCTGTGCTTTGATTGGCTTTGAAATTGTAATTTTTTTACATAAGATTTAATGATTCCCCTTCATCTCCCCATAAATAAAATTCCCAGTCCTCCTTGAGGAAAATGGGAACTGATCAAAGATAATAGCTTGGACTTTACTCAGCTTCCCTTTGGGTACTTCTGGAAATGGGAAACTTTGCAGTCCCGGAGTGCTTGCTCGGTTTATGGCAGTCTTTGTTCTGGCAGAAGGTGAGGATCTCGCCTTTCTGGTCTGCAAATCGATGCCATTATGCCCAGCCAGGCTAGCACAGGGGATTGCTAGTTTGCTTTTGCAAAGAAAGTGAAGTATCACTTAATTTTTCATGTGACGTGTTCTGAGATTGACTGTAAAATGCTTCAAGATTGATAACATTTTATGTGCCTGCAGACAAATCTCCCTGTCTGTGAAGGAGTGTGTTTAATAGGAGGTCTATTCAGTGCTCAAGTCAGGAGTTTCTGGGACTCTGCCAGGTACTGCCAAAACCTTTGATAAAGCCTTTGCAAGATAAATTTCTTAGGAAGGCGTAACCTGTAAAAGTGTCTCTATAGCGTTGGGCTCATTCAAAATCAAATGCTGATCATTTTTATGCACCCTGCTAGCAGATGAGAGGAAGTATACAAAAAAACCACTTTCTGTTGCTTGATTGCATCCTATGAAAAGGCTTTGACAGAGTCATTTTTGCTCCTGCCCAAACGTGCATCAATTTCAAAGACAATAGGTGAACACGCTGTCTGGCTGATTTTGTGTAGGAGCGTGGGTGCCGGTGACACCTGACTGGGGTAGACCGGCTGGTAGGTAATCCGGGAGTGAACAGACATGTCTCTGTCCCTAGCTTCTCTCTTCTGCTTTTTGACATTGCACTGTATTACAGTGCAAGCGATTGTAGAGACTTGGTGTAGAGCCAGGAGATCCCAAAAGGTCAGAACCTGCGTAACACCGACAATTTTCTGGAGGTGCCACTCTTGCTATAGAAGGAAGCCTGTTCTTCCAGCACATCGCTGCTATGCCCGGGTTTTCGTGAACTCTGTGAACTCTTAAACCTTCCTCGTCCTACCATACCTGCGCACCCTCAGTCCTTCAGGCAACGTTGCCAGCAAAGGAGCTGCATGAGCTGGGATAAACTGCCTTATGAGCTGGCCCACAAAGGTAACATTAGGCTTATGTGTTATTAGAGCCACTTAACCAAAAATATAGCAGCACTTCTCCCACTCCCCCACCCCTAAACCCTCCGGAATTTAGGTAATTGTTCTTTCTAGGGATGTAGCATCTCAAAATGCAGGTGGTAGGCTATGACCTTCTCACACTATGCGGCATTGAGGAGAATTTTACAGTAGCGCCTGGTTAGTAGACTTAGATTTGGCCATTCAGTACTGCAGAAATGAGCAGAAACGAAAAGGTAGAAAGTTGCAGTGTGTGCTGTGTCCCCGCTGGATGTAAGGCTGTGGGGCCCAGTATTAATGAACAGAAGTGAAATGTGTTTAAGTATATTCTTTAAGTGTCAGCAGCTGGTAAAGGATGTTATGGGTCCATGTTATAGTTTACAGCCTGGTGATGTGGTGATGGTGTCTGGGAATTGGTGACCAAGATACTGGAAGTGCTTCAGGCTGGAAAGCAGTAGTTTTCAGCCAGAGAGCGATGTAGTGTTAATCCCTATGAAATAACATAAGAAGTTTTCGATGCTCCTGTTCTCCTTATTTGAGCATATTCTCTTTGCAGTGCAATACCTAGAAAGATTATGCTTTCTTCCCCCTTAAATATATGCCACCTCATCTGTGGCTTTGCCAGGGCTTACCAAACAGTTATCTTTTCTTTCTTCCCCTTACAAGAAGATGATGAATTTAAGGAGATTCAGTAGCAGAAATGAAACGCTCTCTCCTTCATTTGCCTTGTCTCAGCACAAACCATTCATTCTTTCAGGCTTGTGTTTGCCTAATCAGATTAGTCTTAAAATCTTTTAAGATGAGAATCCTATTTACTTTCCCAGTTCCTGGAAATCTGCTCTTTGCTATTTTTTGGCTGATTTTAAGACAAGTAGCCTTTCCTTTAGCTCTAGTCTCTGGGCAAGAATTTTCCAAAGCATGCTCCATGCACGGCAAAGAAAGCGGGTGAGGACGTAGACTGGAACGAGAGCAAGTCTCTGGGCAGGAGAAGGAAGGGAATTCTCCAGAGGCTGATTTTTGGTGCAGGGGCAGAGAGCACCCTGTGACCGAATGTGGGTACTTATTGCAGGCTACATCCACCAACACAGACAAGAAGCAGCGCAAGAGGTAGCACTTGCAGAGTTGTACTCAGCAGGGGGAGATCTGTGAAGTTACATTCCAGCACCCTAAAAGGATCCAGAGGGGAAAAAAATACCTTCAGGTTCAAAACTGCTCTGTTTAGTATTACCTGTCTGTCCATGGCAAGGCTACAAGCTAATGGTTCCTTCACAGGTACATGGCAATTAGTGTAGATTTGCTGTTAAATGGGAAGGCCTTTTAATTTTGTGGCTGAAGTTTACAAGAACTTCTTTAATCAATAGTTTAAATGCAAGAAATAAAACACTTTAACTGCATGTAGGACTCCAGAGCATTGTGCTTTGTTTTACTTTTGGTTATTTCTACTGAAGGGATTAGATTAAGCACTTAAAAAGCTCAGATACATACAGGGTGGTTCTACTTTCTTTTATTGTGATATAAATTTGGGATAGTTCAATTAAAGTGAATGGGTATACACAGGTATAAAACTTGTGTAAGGGCTAAGAGCATAAGTCCTGTAGACTGAGGAGACCAAGAGGTTACTATAAATCGGAAAGATATTGAACGCTTGTTTGTGGCATAGCTGTCACTGAGTCATCAGTTTTTGAACAATGTATTCTATCATTTTTATCCTTGATGTGTAGCTTTCATGTTCACTGGGAATAGATAGATTTTCCAGAATTATGATTATGTCTTTAAATCTTTCATTTTGGTTGTGGTTGCTACGTTACAAGACAGGGATTTAGAAAAAAACCCTCTTTGCTTTGTTGGAAATTCAAAGCTTTTCAGAAGTTAAATGATGGAAAATGGGGAAGTTTTAAGAGCTGATTTTTTCAAAAGGCTTGAGGTTACTGCTGAGATATGGGTGTGATGGTATCGCTTTGTAAATGAGGCCCATTATGTGTCCCAATTAAAGATAAGACATTAGTGTGAAGTAGGAAAGGCTTGAAAGGAATTGTGGTGGACTGTGCTGGTAGGCTGCTGGAGTTACTCTTTGGGAGTGGTAGCAACACTGCTCTTCAGCCCTTTGACCTTCACTGGTCTTGGGCATGCAACAATGGCCTTGAATCAGCTGAGCAGCTTTGTTGCCTCCCCTTGGATCAGGAACCCTCCATGATGAAGATCTGGTTCTCCAGCTCTGTGGTGGACACGTCTGCTGCCGCTATGGTTGGGTGTTGCAGTGCGAGAGCGTGTTTTGCCTTGATGGTAACAGAAACCTGCTGGACCTGCTCTTCTGCTTCCTCAGCTGACTCTGTTTGGCAGGGAAATTCAGAGCGCTGCTTACGATGTGAAAGGTGTTCAGCTTTACCAGCCAAGCTACATCCTAGATACCCCAAGCACTTACTTTATTGTTGCTAAACTAACAGTTTTTGCTTGTCCGTTTTCTTAAGCAGCCTAATACAACTGTCTGTGGATTCTGAAGTTCCCCATTTGGGACATTAGCTAGCTAGCCCTCAATGGGGTCTGTCAGTCTTTGGAAGTAGCTAGACCTCCTGCAACTCAAACAATATTGTCAAAAAGTGGAACAAGCCTATTGGGAAGCCAAAGGGAAAGGCTGAGATTTTTTTCGGTGTAGTAAGAGGTCTGTAGAAAAAAACATGGATCACTGCTAGGTCTGTAACTGTACTGAGTTTGTGTCAATCTGGCTAGGTATTGGTAGGAGTTAAAATGAGATCTTGCATCTATTGACATTTGAAATTGTCATCACCGACAGGTTTTGGCATAGGGATCACGAGAGTATATTGGAGCTGACCAGCTTAGGTGATCCTAATGTATAATGTCCCTTCTACTTCCTGAGTTGTCACACCCTTCACCTTCTGGGGATGGAGAACAAAGTGGCTGGATGGTATGGACCCCTTAGCTTAATGATGGCACAGCGCATCGCTGGTATGGTCTGCTGTAACAACAGAATGTCCAGAGTGACGTTAGTGGCTTTGGTCATCTTCATTCAACTGGAGAAATTACAGTCGTGTGGTAAAACCACTGTGGATATTGCTAATGATTTGCAAGTACAGGCTTGAGGTTGCCAAAGTTACAAAAAAAAAAAAACCCACCTGAAGTGTTTGCCAGCCCATAGCCCCTGTTCTTTACTCATAGCTGTTAACAAGCTTCTGATTAAATTTAAGTAGAGATTATGCAGTCAGTTTCTCTTCGTTAAGTGATGTTAATTCTCATTGCCTTTAGTGTAGTCCATAGACGGGCAAACTAATACTGAATATCAGCCACGCTGCTGAAAACCCTGCAAAGAGCCTGGCACAAAGCTGTCCGAGGTTGCTGCATCTGTCTAGAAAGGTTTTGCATTAGGTTTCTCACTCAGTGGGACAGCAGTCCCTTGGGTACGTTTCTGGTATATTGGCTGGTTAATGGCTGTGAAAATGTGTACCTTTTAAACAACTAATGCTTGGGGTCAGGATTTGTTATCAGAAAACTCCGGACAGCTGAGGGCATGTCCAGCTGGGAAAAAACAAGATGGGCTGATGGGGCTGAGGCTTTAAGCTGCTCACAGCAGAGCGATGCTGGCTGGAGCACCCGATAGCTGCTCATTAAAGACCACTCCGCGGTGTAGCACAGTATTTAGTTAAAATATCTAAAGGGATTTTTTTTAAATTCAGGAGTTGATGAAGTTTAATTATCTCTGAGCTCGGATTTAGTTATTCTGCATAACGTTAATCACTAATGGCCTAATTTTCATAGGTGTTAACTCCCACAGCTCACGCTGAGTAGGAGTAGCAGGTGCTTACACCTCTGGAAATGAGTCTTTAGGATCCAGAGTTCACAGTTGACTACCTAAGCCAGATGTTGATAATCAGTTTTTATTTAGTCAAGTATTGTTTTAAGAAGTACTTTCCTAAAACAACTACTTCCATGGCTGCGGCAAGATGTGTGTGTTCTATATTTAGCCTTCTAGTTTTGCAAGTGTAGACCTGAAGAGCACAATGTCCTGAAGTGGCGTGGAGGAGGAAACCTCTTCACTCGATGTTTGATGAAGAGCACTGTTCATAGCCTTTGTGATGAGAGGAAGGTTGCATTTAACACTATAGGCCCAAGAAATGCAATCAGGAATTCCCAGAAGGAACTACTAGAAGAAAAAATTCATGGCTGTGCTTTATATGTTGTGGGAGTTCAAGTATTTCGTGCTTGTCATGTGAAAAGTGTATTCTTCATTGTTTTCTCTTTTGGTAATAAACCCTCTGAGTGTATTCAAATTTGCACATGATACTGTATATTATTTGAGAGCATGACAGCTCATCTGAGACGTACCTGTAAATTAAGAGTAATTGGCAGTATTCACAAACGTTTTCCATGAGTATGTTACACAATTCATAAGTGCTTTGTGGCTAGCAATCTTTCTTATGCCCACATTTACAACAGAAGGTTAGGAGAACATTGATGTATGCTCAGGCACACTATTGTGTTTATTTTTCATGTAGTTTTGAGATGCGTGTTTCCTTGCCATAGCTGTAGCCAGGAACACGTACTCGCTGTGGAGAACACACAGAATTGCAGCGTGGAAGGCTTTTTCTGCAGAGGCACCTCATTGCGCTTGCGCTTACAGCAGTCGGTCAGCAGGTTAACAAACGTACAGAATTTGAACAACTGTGGATCTGCCGTAAGAGGAGAGAGCATTTGTCTTGAGGATAAGAGAAGGAAATTGTTTTACGTAGTTTGCATTACACAAAACCAACAAAGATTGCATGGGAAAAGTAAATGATGAAATTTAGAGGAGCAAAGGAATAAAGCAGCAGAAGTGTGAACAGATTGGTTATAAAAACAATATTGCTGAAGATTTGCGTTTGGGAAGCTAAGAAAGACTTTGGGCTTGTATTTACTCTACCGATACTGTGACCTGAGAAGCAAAATGAATGATGCCTGTGAAAACTGTTGTGTTAGAAATATGCTCTACATTTTCAGACGTGATGGGGAAATAACTTTTGCTTTCCACTGATGCACAATACTATTTCCCCTGTAGTTTTAGTAAGTTCTTCCTGGCATTGAAGCTGGTACATACCAGTGATGAGCATCTATACAGCATTCAGATGTCAGCGCCCAAGAACATTATCCTTCCTTGAAAACCATTAATGCTCTATAGATGTGAACTGAATATAGAGTGAAAATATTTTTATCTAGAGCTTGCTGTGTATCACAGCTTCTGGAAACTGAAATGAGAGAACTGAGTTACTTTACCTTGAAGACATAGGGAGTGCTCTAGGCGTTTATAAAGCTGTCACCTGTAGAAAAGCCGCCCGGTGCTTGGAGCTCCGTTGACATATGTAGGGTTTTAGCTATTAAGTGCATTTCAGAGTGAGGCGTTCGGCTCTTGGCAGAGACAGGTGGCTTAGTGGTTTCAGCCGCATGTTTGAAAACTAGTTTTTGCACTTAATCGACCCTCTTAATCTTCGTTCCTTCCTTGCACCCTGCTCAAACGGTTTGTCAGGATGATTTAGTGTTGCAGAATGCTTTGGAGATTAGTGCTATGTGAAAAATTTTACAGAAATACTCCAGACAAATAACAAATACTTAACCTTTTTAAATTTACAATTCAAAATGTTTCAGAACATTCCCTGTTTTGAACTGGGAAGTGCTGCTGTAAAGATTAAACCGATTGTATTTTGTCATCTAATAAAGAACTGCTTTTGCACCTGTAGTCTTTTCAAAAACTTGTTTTACCTGGTCTCTTTTATTTCCAAAGGTTTACCTGGAGGACTTCTGAGTGGAGAGCTTGCCAAGTGTCTCTCCTCCTTGATCAGCAGGACCCTCACCATCACGAGCACGTAGACCTTTGTGGAGGTGGCATACAAACCCGGGAGGTCTACTGCGTCCAAATCACCATAGAAATGGGGACGCACCATCTGAAGGAAGGTACATGCATAGGGTCGTTCTGAATTGTCCAGCCCAAGGAGATCTGAGTAAGAGAAATGGGGGAGGAAAAAAAAAAAATAACATGCAGTCATTAGTAGAATTTGGCTAGCTGATGTCCTCATTGTATCCATGCTTGCACAGGGAGGTGTTACTCAGCATCAGAGGGAGCAGGAAGGCTTGGTCCTCAGGGTCCTGAGGAACTGCCAGGAGCCACAACCTTCTGGGGTGAACTAATGCCAGTTCTGTAGGTGTACTTGTATGGAGGGGTGGATGGGTGTTTCAAAGGGTGAAGGAGCTAAATTTAAATTTTGCCTGGGATTGAGTTTTCTTCCTCTCTTGTATATCAGTAGCCCATCCCCTTGGTAGCTGAATTCGTTTATCTGTGGCTTTAGTCCTGGTTTACAGTATAAAAAAAGATGTCGCACTCCATTCTGGATGTGGCTTTAGCCTCTGCTTCAGACTGATACACAATCTTTCTTGTGATTTCAAGGGGAAAGCAAAAATAATATTGTCACAACTTCAGAGCAGACAGACGGTTTTTGGACTCTGGAAGTGAGTTATTTTTCTTTTAGAAGAATAATGAGTAGATACAGATGCACGATGAATAATTCATCTTAGGCTGTTTTATTTACTCTATGTAGAGCTCTTGCAGAATATGTTTTTGAGCAGAGATGTAAGATAATAAGAACACAATATCATATCTTAGATTTATTTACTTACAAAGGCAAAGCACATGTTTCCTGGACACCCAGTGTGTCCTAGCATCCCGCCCAGACTCTGAGGCAGTAGAAAAACAAACCCATTTTAATCTCTGCTCAGTGCATGCATAGTTGCTGCTTCCCCTCTCCCAAACATCTGGCACCACCTTGCTCTCCCAGCGCAAACCCCCTCGGTTGTTCTGCACAAGTAAGCAATGGACGTGACTTTCAAAGTAAGAAAAGTGCTGTTGATGAGTGTGATCACCTGCAGGTTTTCCCCTTGTTCAAAGTTCAGTTCAACTTAAAAATTGCAAGTCCTCCCCTCAACAAAATGAAAACACTGGAATATTTCGTTCTTGTTTTTACAGTTCTAACCTTTTTGTTCTTAAAACCAAAAAATTTTCTTATAGGCAACTAAAAAAACCAAACGTGCATAGCAATTGTACAAGGTAGAAATTATTACTGCCGCTCCCAGGCAGTAGTGCGGATTTGCAGTAGTCCTTGGAAAGTGAGATCCCCATCTACTGTCAACATAGCCGCATGCAAATAGAAAGAGGGAAAGCCTTCCCTATTATCTCTCCCTATCCAGTAATATTCAGTGTATCTCATTTACTAGCTGATCAGTTTTTGGTCTTTAAATAAATAAGGAATGACATCTTTTCTGGCCTCTTTTCTGACAATCTGATCTGACAGAATAATTTTGTTTGTCACTAGGGCATCTCATATTTTATTGTACCATTTTTTCAGTGGTGGGGAGAAGATGAGGAAGTTAATCCTTCTATGTATGAGCAAATATAAAGTCTAATTGCTACCATCAAAAGTATAGTAATTTTTCTTTCCTTACCTCTTGAGTCTCCTTAAAGGGATCATTCAGGAATCAAACAAGCGAGTCTAATAGGATATTACTATCCATCACAGTTGTTATTCTTCTGGTTACTTCCAATGAGAATTTGGACCTAGGCCCAATGACATATGTGAAAGAAGATTTTGTCCTGTGGTCTCTCCAGCAGCATTCTTGGATAAAATATGTTGAATCCTGGTTGGAGACAGGTACCATCTGTGATGTATTCATACATATTGCTCAAAGCTCTTTTATCCCCTGAGGATCTGTTTCCCATTTTTCGTTTGCTTAGTCTCCCCATCTACTTCTTCTTTTATTAAAATGTATATATTTAGAAAAGGAGCCCCTGTTTTCTTGAGTCCCTATATATCAGTTATTCAGAAGACTAAGTCTGCTGAATTTTTTCTGTATTTTCGTAGAATCGTAGACTAGTTTGGGTTGGAAGGGATCTTTAAATGTCACCTAGTCCAAAACCTCTGCCATGAGCATGGACACCTTTCACTAGATCAGGTTGCTCAGAGCCCCATCTGATGTGGTCTTGAATGTTTCCAGGGATGGGGAGGCATCTACCACCTCTCTGGGCAACCTGTGCCAGGGTTTCACCACCCTCATTGTAAAAAATGTCTTCCTTGCATCTAGTCTAAATCTACTGTCTTTCAGTTTAAAACCATTACCCCATCCCATGTTCAGGACCTTGCACTTGGCCTTGTTGAACCTCACAAGGTTCACATGGGTCCACTTCTCCAGCTTGTCCAGGTCTCTCTGGATGACATCCTGTCCCTCCGGTGTGTCGACTGCACCACTTATCTCGGTGTCATCTGCAAACTTGCTGAGGGTGCACTCGGTCTGGCTGTCTATGCCATTTAAACAGTACTGGTCCGAGTACGGACCCCTGAGGGACTCCACATGTCACCGATCTCCACTTGGACGTTGAGCCATTGACCACTACCCTCTGGATGCGACCAGTCAACCAATTCCTCATCCACCAAACAGTCCACCCATCAAATCCGTATCTCTCCAATTTAGAGAGAAGGATGTTGTGGGGGACTGTGTGAAAGGCCTTACAGAAGTCCAGATCGATGACATCTGTAGCTCTTCCCTTGTCCACTGATGTAGTCACTCCATCATAGAAGGCCACTAGGTTGGTCAGGCAGGACTTGCCCTTGGTGAAGCCATGCTGGCTGTCTCGAATCACCTCCCTGGCCTCCCTGTGCCTTAGCATAGCTTTTAGGAGAATCTGTTCCAGGATCTTCCCAGGCACAGAGGTGAGGCTTACAGGGTCCTCAGCGGAAAATGACTTTGCTCCCACAGTCCCTGCCTTGCAGTCCATCCACTCAAGAGGTGTGGGAAGAGAGGTATCCAGTGAAGACAGGCAAAAAAAGTTGTTGAATCTTTTTCTTGTCCATTGTTACCAGTTTCCCTGTCTTGCTCATCAGGGGGGTACGCTTTCTTTGACCAGCCTTTTCTGGCTGAGATACCTGTAGAAGCCCTTCTTATTATTCTTGGTATCCCTTGCCAAGTTCAGCTCCACCTGTGCCTTGGCCTTCCTGACCCCATCCCTATGCAGCCAGCCAGTGTCCCTATACTCTTCCCAGGACAAGTGTTGCTGCTTCCACTGCCTGTGCATTTCCTTCTTTTTGATTATAAAATACCAACTTGAAGATACTGGAAATGGAAAACTTTGACTCGGGTATTACTTTCAGTAGAGCATTGTTAAGATTTTATACCTTTCTCTCCCACTAAGAAATCCCTTTCTTGGTCCAAGTGAAGGTATATGTTTTTTAGGCCTTAAGGAGGAAGTCCATATTTTTAACGTGGGTGAGGAGTGTTTGGAGGCAGAGATCTTCCAGTCTTTGAAGTCGTTTGTAATATTCTTGCATTCTGAGACTTATATCTAGATGAAGCTGGCAGGGAATGCTTGGTAAATGTGTAAGTGTTGCGTCGTTTAGATATCTTTGTTTCTGTCTATGTAGGTAAGCCGATGTCTAGGCACCGAAGTCATGAGACTGCACTAATTTTAATGTTAGCTATTGTGAGGCTTTTGCTAATTTAAACTGGACTTTAACGTAATTAGCTTTAAACTGATCCTTGTGTTTTTTCTTTAAATATCTAATTGAATTTTAGCATGTTTAAATTTATAAGGCTGAATTTTTAGAGAGGTGGTCATCTAATACTTGAGGTTTGTCATTATTCTTTTGCTATCCAGAGATGGAGGCATCAAATCTACATGTTTGAAATGATGTTGCTTTCAAGGAGGAGACAAATTTTGCACAAAAAGTAGCGTAGAGTATGCAGGTGAGCTTCCTACGGTACAGCCCCGATCTGCCGTTTCTGCCCTTCGTCTCTGGTTGCTCCCTGATCCCTGTGCCTGGACGTCCCATGTCTGGAACAAACTATAGACATGGTGGTGGCTATCCTTCTTCATACCTCTTTTTTAATGTACATCTGTTCACTCATGTAGGAGCTCTTGCAAATAAAGCAGAAATGCAGATTCTTAACTTGTTTTCAAAGCCAGACACTGCTAACGTGGGACGTGTGTATTTTCTTCTCTTTTGTAAGTGGGCTTTTCTGGATCGAGATAAGATTTTTGTGAGTGTTGATTTTATAACGTGTTATCTGAAATGTGTTTTCCCACAATAAATTTTTCCCACAATGAATTTTAATTAATCTGAGCGAACATCACTAACTAGCAATCCCCAGTGTACCAACAAAAAAGACATTTAGTAGAAGTATGGAAGATTATGCAATGATCAGTTTATGAAATCTCTCTCCTCATTTGGCAATACAACTCTCCTCTCAATTGCAGTAAAGAAGTCCAATAATATGGGAATTAAAATTCCTCTTAGAGTCTGGGGATGGTGTGTGTGTTCATGTTCAAACAGCTAATAAACATATAAAGTTCCTACACTTACTCTTCTTCCTCAGGAATTTTTCCTGAAGGCCAGGGAGTATCCTTTTGTTTTCTAATTAAATTTTGCCTTTTGGATTTATCAAGAGACTATAACTCTTCTTCTGTAGTCTGGGGGATGGCATCCTTTATAAAATTCTCCAGAAGCATCTCCTCTCTTCTCTGAACTAGTTACCTGCTATCCCCAGTGACTGGGATTGCTGTTCTCTCCATATTTTCTGTAGCTTTCTAACTAGGGATCTGCCTGCCCTGTCATTCTGTTGTAAAATTTGTGCCTTATATATCTTGACATTTTTTCTTTTTCACTTGTTTGAATGAGATCCAATTTACCTCTCACTTTCAGAATTTTCTTATAATGTTTTTTGGAGCCTGTCTGCTGAAGTTTTAATTATAGGAGTGAAAAGACCTTTGTGAAATGCTATTCTTCCTTGAATATTCTTTATTGTTTAGCCAGTATAGTAAACTTGGCTAATAAAATGTATCTCATATTACTGTCTCACCAGCAAATCGTTACAGTTTCCTATCTTCTTAATCTTTGTTATTTTCCGTCTGAAAATCCACATTAAATTCTCATACCTGTACAAGGTTCCAAAGTTTTGTTTACTTATTTTTTTTTTGCTTAATGAATGTCTCCATGATATTTGTCTCCAAATACTTATTTTTATTTGATTGTATTTCAATAGCAGGTATGTGAGATAGTTGTCCCTTTGCTATTCTTAGATAGCTTTTAGTGTTACCCTGCAAAACTATTGCTTACAGAAGTCTTTATTACTTTTATATCCCTCTTTCATTTGAGAGAGATTCTACCCTCACCTGTTAGTAGGCATAATTTCTTGACTTACTCCACTGTAGTTCACCAGCCTATACCCATTTTTGCTTTATTTTTAGGATGCAATTCCACCTGATTCCTCTTGTATCAGTTTTTTTTTATAAACTTGTGCTTCACCAGTGGTAGCAGCAAAAACTCCTTTAGCCTCTTTACAATTCAAGGCTTAGTAAATACTCAGGGTTCCAGGTCTAATGGTTACTTTCTGATCCATCCCTGTGCGTATGCCCTTACGTATTTTTGTCTTACCAGCCACTTCAGTGACAGAATCCCTCAATATTCTGAAAATGAAAGTGTTCTCCTGCACTTTCATCCAAGTCCTGCTTATACGAGTCTCCAAATGGTAATTTTATGGCCTTTGTCCTTTCTTGTTTCCCACAAAATAGTGAGCTTTCTCCCTGCTTCTGATAGAAAAAAATGTCTAATCCTTTCTTATCTGATGAATGAACTTTGCAGACTATTCTTAATTCCCATATGGGAGATGTTTTGGCACTGTATTTTATTTTCCAGAAATTGGGGCCCCTTTGAGTTGCACAGAGATGAATTTGAGGACTCCTGTAATTCATATGTTGTATTATTCTATATTTATTTTCATCCCTTTCTTTCTGCCCGTTTGTCTTTTTTAGCTCTAAAATATGCATTTTTGCCTTCTTTGCTCTGTACGCTCTGTTTCCTAATGAGGGTGCCACATTTTATTTCCCTGCAAGTTCTTTGTTCTGCTCTGAATCATGATCTTCCAATGTGTGTCTTCTGGGGGATTAGTGTTTCAAATTGGTACGTGTGGCATCTGTTCAATAAACTGTGGAAGTAGCTTCAGGAAGAGAAAAATACCCAACAAAGAGTCCTATTGAAGGTGCCGCCATCCCTGTGGGTGCTAGATGTCTTGGGAGCCACCGGGTCCGACTCTTCAGAAGCACTCAGTTGTGCAGGTGGTTGTCACTTGTGGCTGTTACCATCCTGCATATTTATTGGGCAAAAGACTGCGTTGAGGGACTGCCCGTAGGAGCTGGCGCAGGTTATGCGCTGCTGGAATGAGTATGAACCCTGTGTGGAGTACAAGCCCTACATTAAATGCACACCAGGGTGGTTTTTTTCTTTTTTCAGATTTATGCCAGTGAAGCTGCTGGAATGAGGAGATTGATTTACTTTACGGAAATTAGAATTTAGGGACTTTGATGTTTAAATCCTGTTGTCCTTGTCTGGTTTATGAAATTGAAAAGGAATAGGTTAGAATATATTAGTAATGAGAAAACTTGTTGAGTACCATAGGAGAGTGAGAACTGATGGTCAGTGGTGTGGAAGAAGCTTTGTTCGACTGGCTCGTGGTACAGCAAGAGGAGCATCCACCCAGGAGCGTAGCTGACCTGAATCACAGAAACCATGTTCTCAGGTGGAAGAAACCTCCCCCCAAGGATCCCTCTCGTCCCAAACTAGTTATTTATCATTGGGATGACCAAGCCGGCTTAAAAAGATGAGAAATACACCTCTGAAGTGTAAAATATATTCAGGCAAGTCTGCATCAGATTTATATTGCTGGGATGCCGAGTTATTGATCTGTAAGCTCACCAAATGCTCAGCAGAATTTACGAGATACAACTCACATAATGGAAAAATAAATATGTAACAGCTGGCTTCTTTGGGGGAAACCCTTTAGAAGCAAGAGAGGAAATGATTTTCTTCAGATGGTTGCGGTGCTTGACAGTAGTGTTAAAATGTGTGTTTCAAAAATTTTAGTTTGAATCCATTAGGGAAGAAAACATTTTCCCTAATGTCTTTTAGAGGTGTAATATTTTTAGTTCTTTCATGTCTAGAAACTAATTACTAAAATGAAGAGAATAATGTATAAAAAGACTTTGACAGTGAAAGAAGTGTGCCTTCTAAAAGGTGCCTTATAAAGAATATGCCTTTTGTGTCAACAAGCCATTTGGTATAACCATGAAATATTAATCCTGTTATAAATACTTTTTTTTTATCTAGCCTGCTTTGGTATGCAGCAAATAATATGCTGCCCAGTCAGTTCACATGAGATGCTTGGTTTTAGTTCAGGGTTTTATCTTTGAAAGCTAACATTGTCTCACAAATCAACCGAGTACAAGAAGATTTTAATTGCATTTGTATTTTTGTCATTATTTCTTGCCACTTGAACTGGATGAATTTTATTCAAAACAGTGAGGGTTTGTTCTGAGCAATTTTGTCCCATTGTTGTTATGAGGATGGGGAGCTGCATTGTGTTCAAACAATAATGTTGAATCAGATGAAAAACTAAAAGGATTTGTCTACATGAGGCTACACCACAAACTGGGACACTGGGGAGAGACAACGAAGCCAAGGGTGGCTGGGCTGGTCCTGGAACTGGAGGCGTTCGAGATAAATTGAGCTTGTGAACTTGGGCCAGCTCTGTGTGGAGCAACCTTGCTGCGTTCCAGATCCGAGCTGGCATGGCCGTGCCACGAGTGGACTGGCTTAGCACGTCACTAGCTTAGCTTGGGCCACCCGTACGACCTCGCAGTCTCATAGACACAGCCGTGGTGGCACTTTTCATGCGGCAGCAGGACTCGTGCAGCGACGTGGCATTCACGGAACAGATTTCTGCTCCTTGGTGCTCCTTCCGGTTGAATGAACACGAAACTTAGCGGTGGGCAAAGTTCAGGCTCCTACGAGGCTTTCATGAAGTATATCCCCACTGTTGCGTTTTCTTCCTTGTTTGCTTTGTGGCTGCTCTCACCCTCTCCGGTGATCTGTCCCAGTGACTTCCAGCATCTCTTGGCCTTTTCCGGATAACAGCCAACAACGCTCAAACATCCCAGAGAACCCCCTTTTTCCTTCCCATCGTTGCCTTCACTGCATCCCAGCGTCCCTGTTGGCACCACTGTTTTTCCTGGGCGCTCTTAGGGACTCGTCACCTCTGGTCTGCTCAGTCGTGGGACGGCCGCTGGGAAGCCCCATGCTCTCCTGGAATTTTTGCCAGATTTGTGGTTTCTGTTGATAATCTCCTCAAATTCTGCTGTAGTGTAACAACACAATGTCCCAGCTGGGATCAGGATCCCGTTGTACAGCGGAGAATAGGGACACAGGGAAACTTCTTATTCCATGGAGTGCTAATAGTCTGTGTCACTTCAATAAAATTGCGAGAATCTTTGTTGTTCTGAAATACATTAAACTGTTGTTGCTCTTGGCAATCCGCTGTTAACCCTCTTTCATGCTGTGATTAGCCTTCTATTCATACTTTGTTTCTTGTCTATTAAATAGATTTTAATTGAAAATAGGACTTCAACTTTGTGCCTTGTGGCTTCAAAACTAATTGATTCTTCTTGAAAGCATAAAGGAACCCTTTCCATCAGGCATGGGGTGCATTAGGCTTTTTTAATGGAGGGACGCACAGGACTAGGGTTGGCACCATTTCCAGGCAAGTTAAATTACATGCACCACTTCTCCTTTGTCTAATCTTTTGTTTCTGCTATAAAAACAAGTCTTTAGACTTGTTAGAGAAATTACTTACAAATGTTGTGCTGGGTTTATCCCTGTTACGTTTTACACGTGTAGGTGTTTCTATAACACAACTCATTCCTCTGTGATTTTCTCAAGTAATTTCCCATTGTATTGATCCAAGTGCCTTTGGTTTGTACGTCCTGGCAAAGGGAGTAAGAACTTTCACAAAGATAAGCCATCCCTTTCTTGTACCCAGCAATCATTAATTTGGCTTAGTTTTGCCAAAAGGTATGGTAAACATCTGGATTTATTGCCTCAAGTATTGAATATTAGCTAAAATATGGCTGCATCAGTATGGAAGAGACAGTCCGGCTATTCTTTGCATGTATTCCAGATATGTTAGTGATACTTGGAAATGTCGCATTTAGGTGTTAATATGAAACACTTGGTTTTTTCATTGTAAAAGGGAAACGAAGTTAAAGTCCAGGAAAAAAATTGTTAATTTGCCTCCTGAGGAGCTGAAAAACTGAATTTGAAAGGAATCACTGCAGCTAAAATGCCATCCTGTACATTTCTCCCTCTGTCTGGTCGTCGTTGCTTTTTAACATAGCGTTGGTATGTATGCCTGCAAGTATGTGTCCACATGACTATATTCATAGATAATTTATTTATTAGGTTAAAATTATATTATGGAAATAATCATAGCAGAGCTTATTTCCTCTTCCACTCTTCCTCCAAATCACTACCTCAGTAAAAATATATAGGGAAACAAGATACTTTAGAACCCAATTTATTATCTCCTGCTGGTAGCAATAACCTGAAAATAACAGCAAATAGTAAAATTCGAACTTGAGGCAGACTCTGGTGCTGGAAAGAGCTGTAGTCGCATTTATAAAGGATAGATTCAATATTACAGCTGTAGAAATGTGCAATGTTTCAGAGGCTCCCAGATTAGGACTTGATTGCTTTTTCAACTTTGTTCTATAGATTGGGAAGAACACAGGATTTTAAAAGGTACAAACAAACGTAATAAATAAGCTGCTACTTGAATCAGAGATATTGCTTCCCTCTCCCACTCTTCTTTTCCCTGGCTTCTGCCTTTCCCCTTCCCCCCAAAAAAGTGGCTAATATTTTTCCAAGGAAAATAATTCTACAAAAAGCACTTTTTCTATACAAATGTAGGAAAAGGCCATTACAGAGTCAATTATTGAGCAAAATCAGAAGGCTGTCTGGTACATGAAGACAGTCCTAGCTGCTGTGTTCATTGTAGGGGTAATGTGAGGTTCCTGAACAGGGCATCCCCAGCCAGGCCGTCTGTGCCTTTGTGGAGGCTGCAGTGTGTCAGAATTTTGGCATTTAAAAGGTTCACGGAAAGAAGTCACCTTATAGATCCTTAAAAAAAAAGAAAAGAAAAAAATGAGAAGATATTTATTACAGTATGAAAGAATAGCAATAGAAAGTGACATCACGCTTTTAAAGAAAAGTGATGGGGATCAGAGTTGTCAATCAAATGGCTGAAGAAGGGATGAAACTCTTTTGTAGAGAACCCCACTGGTCCACCCCATCACGTCGTGCTAGAAAATGTGGCTCTTTACACCTGCCTGGTTTTGAGAAGGATGCCGTTGTATATGCATTTATTAGTGCAGCTTGTTTGTTTTTGTTCTTGTCTTATTCCTGAAGACTTTCACTGGAGGATTGTAGTCAGTGTAGAGTGAGTATTAACTGGCCCAGACCTAGAATATATTTGAATGTTTGAGTGGAATAGTCTGTGTATTTTCTGATTTACATTTTACAGAATATATAGAATTACTTAAGGAAGTGTATAAACAAGGAGGCTTATTCCAGTGACAAGTAGGATGCTGGTCCTGGGAAAAGAGTTCCCAGTGCTAGAATTAAATAGGGCATCAGCTCGAGGGAGGAAGAGGAGCAGGAACATGGTTGGCAGAGAGAGAGATAGGCATGGATTTCCTCCAAAGTAGGAAGGAGTCTTCCATGAGTCTGGGGTGGCTGGTAGGCTCAGCCTATCAGCAAAAACCTGCCCCTTTAACTCTTTGTAATCAATTTTTCTTTCTTTTTTTTTTCTTTTGTGTTTTTTTTTTTTTTTAATCCAAACTTAGTTTAAAATACCCTTGGCACCACTGGTTGGAGCTGGTTAGTTTTCAAGGCAGGAGAACCAACCTGCTTTATCTGGTGACTTCCACGTTTAGATGGTTGAATTGCAACACAGAAACAATCTGAAAATCAGTGAGGGGGAAAGAGCCCTTGCTAAAGATGACAGCTTGAGTTCAAGCAGAGTAGAGCCGGACTTCATTCCTCAGGCTGACCATCTGCGCTCAGCTGTATTTCATTTCTTCAAGAGAACTCCCCCAAAACGATACAGTTTTGCAATGCTTGATGCTGAAAGGCAGGTTAAGCCATGCATGAGACTCCTTGGTAAAATAAATGCTCTTATCCTTAAAACTCTAATATTTATCTCATTCTGTCTGTCACTTCGCTTGCAAGGTCTCTAGAGAAGATGTGTTTGTGTTAGCGTTCAGGTGAATTGGATTTATGCCACCTTGTAATCTCTAAATGAACATGTCAAAGACCTCACAGTGTCTCAGAAATGATTCAGAAAATGGTCTTTTTTGCTAACATACTATCTTTCAGGTTAGAATTAAATCACATCTGTTGTTTAATCCAGTTATTCTGATGAGTTGAAATCATAAGCACTGATACTGGTCTGAAGTCTCAGCTTCAGGACGTGCAAATCAGAATTTATTGGGGTTTTGAGCACTGAAGTCTTGTGTTTTAAAAAAAAAATTGTGCTTTTCTTCAAATGATTTGTTTTAAAGAAAATGGTAAAATATCAGAAAAAGCAAAAGATTACTCATATATTGGGCATATTTTTAAAAATTCTTTTCAAGTCGATTCTGTGCACGGAAGCAAACGAAAATAGACATTAAAAATAAAAATGAGAGTAAAGCAAATTCGCTAGCTATAAAAATTAATGAAGGCTTGGTAATACCATGGCAGAGTAAACTCAAACAAGCCTTTGCCTTTTGAAAGACTACTTTGATATTGATTTATCTATAGAGACAGCCAAATTCAGCCCATAATGTAATTAAAACGCAATATCATCTAATGACTCAGAAGACAGATTTAAGAGTCTTTCCCCTTCTTCTCCTTCCTCCCTCTGCCCTGAATGAAAAGGCAAGAGAAGTTAATTGAAACTAGAAATCTCTTATGATAAGTGAAAATTCAAAGGGAATCAGCTTTCCAGATTTATTGTCAGGATCAGCAGAACTGGTCCTTTGGCCGAGTTTGTAGCCGGCTCATCTCGTAGGTGAAGAGTAGTGGAGACGGGTGCCGGCGATTCAGGTAAACGTGTTGCCTCCCAGGCAGGATGGGTGCTTTCTGTCTGTCTCTGTGTAGAAAAAAGTGAGAGCTCTGCTAAATTTTATTAAAAATAGGCGAAGAAAATTCGAAGGTCTGGATCCTGAGTCTGTAACGTGGAGGTGGCAGTGCCCCTGAAGAGGATGGGTACGGGGAGATTCCCCTGTGCTCAGGCTTTGGTCACCTGCTTCTGCCTGGCTCCTAGTTGCAGTGTGAGCTTTTTGGATATTCTTCTTACACGCCTTTCTCTTCAGTACGGCGTAAAGAGGTCTCCGTGGCCATAAATGCGGGGGGATTAGATTCCAGCTTGTTGCTCCAGCATTGCAGAAAATCAGCACTGAATTTATTATTAAAGCCCCCCTTTTACCAGTAAGCACAGTCCTAATTGGCCTGCTGAATGTGGATGATGTAGATAAAAGTTTGTGTGACTTGCTGAGCAGAGGATGAACTTTTTGCTCTGGGAGGTGACACGCTAAAAAAATACTGGTTTTTGGTACGTTGGGGAAAGCTAAGGCCAGCAGTAACCTTCAGAGCTCTGTGTGTTGGTCAGGGCAAAGTTACAGCGCTGCTTTTCTTTTTTCCTTTCTTTTTTTTTGTTTTGTTTTTCCTCTTAGTGACTAGACCAGTTGATGGGAAGCTGTGCCTGGGTCCCGCTCCCTCCGGCTCCCAGCTGTGTGCCGTGCCGTGCCCGGCCGAGTGCGCAGTGTCTGCCTGGTCGGCGTGGGGCCCCTGCCTGCCCGAGAGCTGCCAGCACCGCCACGGCAGGAGAGGTAAGGGCTGCACTTCCAGCTTGCTTTTGCAGCACTGGGGCAAGGGAAATTTATGATAAGATTGGAAAAGCAGTGGTGTCAAATTCTACGGTGGGAGCGTAATGTGTTTTTTCTTTTTTTTTAAATTAATCGAACATAGGGTGAAGCTCTTAGAATTGCGTACAGGAGTGGAATATGACCTTTAATAGCTTTTTGCAGTTACTCTTGGGAGAAGAAAAAAAAAAAGGAAAAAAAGATAAGATTTTCAGCCTGATTCAGATGCTTTTATCCTGCACTGAACTTGCAGAAAAGGAGGGTTTCTTGGGCTAGCAGCTGCAGACCTCCATAGTGCCAGGCTCGGAGTCGCGAGCTGCTGCATGTCTGGACTCAAGGGCAGCGCTGGGTGAGGAGGGAAGGCGTCGGGGCTGAGGTGCATCCCCCAGCCCTGCCGTCCTGGCGTGAGGCTGGCCCCAGAGATTCTGCTCAGTGTGCTGCGTTTGGTTTAAATTCCTGGAAGAAGAGTATGCAAAGATAATTTAACCCCCCCCCTCCCCGGGTCTACATCTTTGTTGCTGCAACACCTGGAGACTCATTGCAGAGCCATTCCTCAGGCTCCCAAGTTGCAAAGGCAACTGTTGGAGTTCGTGTCAGGGAATGAAAATTATTGTTTGGAAATTACACTTTTCTGAAAACAGCAGAAGTTTTTGAAGTGACTGGAGCTGGTCAGAATTTTTCACATTAAAAAAGAAATAATAAAAAATATGTGGTTAAATATAAAGGTTTGCAAAACCGTTTCAGTTTTAAATTCTTTTCAGCAATTTCTTTTTGTTGGTTTGAAAATGGTGGAAGATTGGTCTGTTTATATGCTGTGGAATATTTTGTTTTTCATTTTCTTTTCTGTTTCATGGCCAGGGCATGTCAATGTGGCCTCCACTAATGCCATATATTTGCCCCTGGTCTGAGATTGTTGTAGGAAAGACCACTGTGTATTTTTTTCTGCCTTTCTTCAAATTCTGTGTCATTTACATAACAAAACCTGCTGAAAGATACCTGCGTGTTAGTTCTGCATTTTAGATAGCAACATGACTTTTGGTTTTCTTCAGAAGGAGGTAGATTATGTAATCAATTCTTTCATTATTTCTGTAACCTTTTTCTTCCACTTTACATTTGAATCTTCCAATTTAATACGATGTCATTTCAAAGAGGTCTGATATGCATTATGTATCAGAAATCCTCACACCTTCATAAAGCAGAATACTGATTTCTTAGTAAACTGCTCTGCTGTATCTCAAAACAAGTCTTTTCATTAGTGGCTTCCCAGGCAGAATATAGATGTCCTTTATATCTGCAATTCCTTAACTGTTTCTCTCTTTTTATCTTAATGTTGTTATTGCATTAATATATGCATCAGTGGCAAATTCCTGTATTTGGACAAGTGTTTTTCTGTCTAGTGTTGATGAAAGGGAGAAAGAAATGTGAAAAATGGGTGTTGTTGGAATCTTTTACACACTATCAGATTTTGCATGCCTGGACTCCGGGCACGTGCAGCCAAGTGCCATCCCAGTCAATTCCGTTTGTAAGTGTTGTGCTCTTGTTCATCTTTGTATCTCCCAGTTCCAGATGCCCTGTATAGTCCTCTGGCTACTAGATTGATGGTATAAATATTTTTTTGCTGTTGTCTGGTTAATTTAGTGTCTCTTTTTCCAGGCTTTAGAATGAGGCAAAGGCAAGTGATCGTGGATCCGGTAGGCACCCTGACAGCTTGTCCGCATTTGGTTGAATCTATTCCTTGTGAAGACCCGGTGTGTTACGAGTGGATCGTTTCAGAAGGAATGTGTGTGACCGACCATGGAAAATGCGGACCTGGAAACCGCATCCTGAAAGCTGTATGCAAGAACAAGAAAGGTGCGTTACAGTATTGTCTTAACAGCCCCATGGTTTCTCGTGCTTCCTTCTAAAATGGCATTCTGCTGCAGAGCAATGGCAGTTGTTTACAATAGCTCCTTACTGAATTTTTATGAAACTTTCAGATTTTTGAGTTGACTGTGACGCTCATGAAAGCCTGGTGCTGATATTGCACGGGATTTTGCTTGGAGCCTTCTATTCTGTTTTATCCTGAAGGTAATGGCTCACCAGTACAGGTCATGTGTTGTCACTGCTGGCCTTGCCACGACAAAAGTGGGATACCTATGGCCTGGTTCTTCCTAGAATCCTTTTTTTTTTGCACAGCTTGTACTGAAATAGGGCTGTCACTGAGGCCAGCAACACTGTGGACATTCACAAAATTAATCTGGCCCCTAGCATTTCTTATGTCCTCTGTTTTTAGCATGTGGTCTGTATGTTTATCTCGTTATGATAGACCTCGTACAATCGTGAAAAGAGATGCTCAGTGGTTCTGCCAAAATTAGTACAAGAATTAGATGTAAATGAAATGATTGTACTAAGTAATACTTTACTTGGCAGCAGTTTGAGACCTGCACTGTGTTCAGTTTACAAGTTGTTAATAATGAATAAGTACATTTTCATATGACGTTTACAAACAACCAGCAAGAGCTTATTTCTCGTGCATGGTTTGAGCCTCAGCCAGAAGTTTCATTCCTTGATAAGGTCAGTGTTGTCAGACTTTAGATTCAATTACAGGGAGCATGATTTTGCAGTCCTTAATCACAGTGGGACTGTGCTATCATTTCAAAAGTGGCAAAATTCTGGAACTTTAGAGCCTGATATTATATCTGAAATGGAGAATTATTCTTCTATATGGTGCTCTGACTGATCACAGGAAACAGTTTCAAGTTGATATCAAGAGTGGTTAATTGGCAAGTGGTTAAAAATACTGTGTCATTTATGAGGCATTAGAATCTGACAGAATAAAATGATGGCTGCTTTGTCTGAAGAGCACAGATCCTCCTGAAATATGTTAAAAATATATGTGATTTCCTTGTAAGTTTGTGAAAATGGGGCAAAAAAAAAATCTTCAGCTGTTATAAAACAACACAGCTAGAATATACTGAAGAGCAGAGTTTCTGAATTTGGTCTGAGTGGTCTCTGCCGATGTGTGATCAGAACTGCAGGTCCGGTCCTGCAGTGATGTGTGCAGATGGAATCTTGTATTGCTAAGGAGCACCATGTACTTCACGCTGTTAAAACTGTGCCAACATCCATTTTTATGCTCCAACTTGCTACTCGGAAGGAAAGCATGGAACATGGCAGATGCTCATTGATCTCTGATCAAACTGTTCTCTGTGGCTATGATCCTTGAGAAGCCATGCCTTTGAAGTGTCTCTTCTTCACTTAATTGTTCAACAAGATGTTGGAAGTCTCACAGTACCCTTTTCATTCCAATTACTCTGTGCATGTTCTTAGATACAAAAAAAAAAATGTTGGGACACTCTTCCCATCCTGCCACCCCGAGGCAAACTTTGTCCCTAGACATGATTGTTGACCAGTTCTAACTGAGGTGGCTTCACAAGAAGATATCCAGATTACTGGGCAGATTAAAAGCACTGGTTAATACTACTTTTAAGATTTTTGGTCCAGGATAGGACTGGTGGAGTCCTTAAAGTAGAAGTTGGCAAAAAAAAAAAAAGAATTTGTTTCTTCTTCTGTCAATCCGGTAATATTAGTTGCTTTGTTTATAACCTTTTTTCCTTCCTTAATGTTCTCTTAACTAGATTCTCATTGCAATAAGTGGTCTGTTTTCTCGTATAAAAGCTGGAGCGAGTGGCAGAGTTGCATAAAGTGTTTTACCTGCAGTAGTTGGTTAGTTGGTAGTGGGAAGCCAGTAGGGAGTAATGTGAAACATGGAGATGTATCAATTACAGGTAAAATAGCATAAGGCTGATGCTAATGCTTAGCAATATACAGGAGTTCAAAATTCTGTGCAAGTAATTGCCCTGCTGAAAGCATTTAGGGTAGCTGCATTATGTGCTGGTATTTTCGTTTACTTAAGCATCTTTTGTAGAATTCAGCTCTGCATCCTAAAATCCAGTCATTTATCCAGTCATTCTGTCATCCGTGCCTGGCATTGTTGCTCAGTATTCCCACTAGAGGCCTAAAGGGATAAAAAACCACATTTTTTTTTGGACCCCATTAAATGACAAAATCCAATGTATCATCATCTTAACAACAGTTCATTTGGGCCTGGAGTATGTTGATTAGGGTACTTTGGGTCTTCTCTGTATCCCTGCCTGCCAGATATCTTCATTTTCATACAAATGCCAGACTTTTTGGCGTGATGCTGTCTTCTTGTTGCAGTGTGATAGTTCACTTCTCTTTAGAAGTTAAAAGTAGCTCATCTGTCAGTCCCGTTTGTGCCAGCCAGACTGCAGAAGAGCTTGGCATCACGGCTTCTTGCCCTTGCCCGTCTCCTCTTCTCTCTCCATCCACAGTGTGGCTGAACCCTGCATCCCTCGCTAGCCCATGCTCGCTGTGTGATGCTGGATGGGTACCGGCTGCTCTCCATGGCTCAGAGACCTGAGGCCTTTTTCATGGGGAGACTGGTTTTTCCCCTGCCAAAAATGAGCTTTAACTACATTGACCTCAGTGGGAGGGAGCTGGCCATGTTTCTCACTCCGTCTCTCCCATGGCAGAGGACTGTGGGATCCAGTTGGCCTAAACTTCCCTCCAGCGAGGTGGAGTTTGGAGATGCATCTTGGTCTCTGATATGTGTTGGTAGACAGTGGGTGAAGTTAACCAGGCGTCAGCCCTTCTCCATACCACTGCTGGTCTCCCCAGTGTCTGTCTCCCATGGCACATCTGTTGCATGCTCGTGGTGCCAGCCTGTACTGTGAAAGGCATTTGGGAGGAACCTGTTCGGGAGAGGAGCCGAGAGCAGAGGGTAACTAACCTTTCTCCAACTGTAACCCCGCCGTGGGAGCCCCTTGTAGTATCCTTTCTTTTGATTTTAATAAGCCGTTGTTTCCAGTGAGAAGATTTTGTGGTACTGACCCAGGTAAAGAACTGCCGCTGGTCTGAGCTGGAGCTTGAACAACTCTGGACCGAGTCAGACATGGGTTTGCAGAGTTTCTCTGTGGACTTCCCTCTCAAAGCAGGAGCTCTTTGTAAGGGCTTGTATGGATTTCAGGGATGTAGCACTCTTACTTCCGCTTGGTCTAGAGGTATAGAAATGACTTTTTGTTTCTTAAATAGGTTAATGTCAGAGGTCCATAATGAAGGGGCCTCCACAGCGCACATACCATGTACAGCATTGTGCATGGAGTAGCTGGAGTTGGTTATTTGTGATTTGCAGGAGTTGGCATTGATGAGGAGGAATGAGAAGACTGTAATCAACTCATTACTTTGTTGTTGTTAGGCGTCTGTCTGCTCCCACCTAGCAATGTCTCTGATCTCTGTTAATAAGTTGATGAACATGTAGATGATGCTTGCAAGAAACTCTTTGTGTCTGGTCCGTATCCCCTGAGTGCGTCTCTTCTGTAGCATCAGAAGACAGTAGTGTAATAAATCAAAAGAAATTAAATAATGTGTAGAAATGCAATGAAGTAATGTGTAGAATAGGAAAAGACCTATATTGTGTGCTGCTTCCAGACAGAATTTTTCAGCAAATTGTTTTTTATTTAGCTAGTGAAGGATAATGGATACTTTTGGGGAAGTCTGGGAAGCCGTAAGAATAGTACAGGAAAATGGATAATGGTACTAGAAACTGAGCTATGTAACTGTGCCTTTGGGTACATGGATCTGTCATTCAGATCAAAGAATTTATTTGAAAACTCTTTTTTTGTATTCACAGACGACCCAAGAATTATTTGTGATTTTTCTCAGAGTTGTTGTTTTAGGTTGTTCAACAAGGAATTGAGTAATCTCCCGTTTGTAATGTATTCTTGATCAGATAGTTGCAAGTGTTTGACATTGGAATTTGGGCAGTCTTGATTAGAACCGACAGACATTCCTGTGCATTGAACAGATGAAAGTAACTCTCCGAAAACTTTCCAGTTCACTTGCTCTCCTTAAATACTGCTGCTCCGTGAATACAAAACCATAAACACAGTCAAAACTGTCTCATTTTAAAAAGCAATTGGACAGTGGCCAAAACGTACTGCGTTTTGTTTTTTGAAGACGACAACCCAAATCATGTCTTGTGTGCTCTGCTTCGTATGCCTTTGTGCAGGCACTCTGAGTAGGGCGAGAGAAAGGGAACTGGGTGTGGTAGTAGTGTGCAGAAAGCTGCAGGTCACATTTGACAGCAGGACTTGGCTCAGGGTCAGCAGGTAAATGTTCACTCCGAAGAGGAGTTGGTGTGCCTTCAGAAGCAGGTGTCCAAGAGTTTGATTTAGATGCTAAGAAATACAACTGGAATGAACATAGAAATGCTGTTGGGTTCAGTCTGATGGAGGAATTTGCGCACCCTTTTTATTGTTATTTTCCATATCTATTTTAGGCTATATTAATAACAGAAAATATAGATTGAAATGAGACAAACGTTGAGCCAAATTGTGGCTTTTAGAAATGCACATTATAGTCATGTAGCTGCTGGACAGAGCAGGAGTGTAACCTGAGAACATACGTAAAAGGAACTAGAACAATGAATTAATGAAATAACAAGTATGACTCATAAAAGTAACAATTCATTTTTCAAGCATTTTGTAAGTGTTTCTGACAGTACTGTAAACTAAATCTCACCTATTAGCAATGCTCTTGAATAGACTGTAAAATGTTATTGTTCGGAATCATACCCGCAAGTCGTCAGTCTATTTTGTTGTAATTCCCATGTCATCATTTATTAATTTGCTTCTGCTTGTTCTGATTCCTGCCAGAAGAACTATTGGCAACAAAGATGATTTCTCTGTGATAGCGAGTGACATAGTGTCTAAATAATAAAAAATATGAAATAATTTATAGCCAAAGGCTTTGTTGTTTTAATCAGAGATTATCAGATTGGCAGTGAGGTTTAATGGAAAAGTAGCGTGATTTTGCTGGATTTGGGTGGTTTTACTCTGCTCCTAGTTAACAAATCTAATCACAGCTCGAAAGCTGCTGAGCATTTACCATTCCTTTCTATTCTGTCAGCCTGGGTAGCAGGGTTGCTTTGTTTTGTGGGAATTAAAATTGTGGGGTTTTCTTCGTTTTTGAGGATAGTGTTTCTAACGGTGCCGAGTAATCTGTCGGTCCCTGTTCAGTGCGTCGCTGTGCAGTGACGGGGAGATGTGGGTGCCGAACCCAGAGGAGCAGAGTCCCGCAGCTGGAGGTGCCCAGAACCGCCGCGCCGTCGGTCTTCTGTAGCACCCAAATGACTGTTCCTGGGACCTGTCACAAAACCACCTTCTGCGGCAGCTTCTGCCTCACCCAGGTGCTCTCAGGAGGTTTCTGTGTGCCCTTCCCAGCCGTATCTGATAGGTGAAGAGTGCCTGGTGGATCCTGGGGCTGCTGGCTGCAAGGGGCGAACCACCCTGCTGCAGACAGTCTCCCAAGATGGTAGCTTAGAATTAAAACATGCTGCAGTCCTACTGTCATAGCTGTTACAGTGGTAAGAGGTTTTCTTTAAATAATCTCAGTGGAATAAGCTGCTGGCTCCAAGCTGCAGGAGTTTCCGGAGCTGGGGGGCAGCACCCATCGCCTGAGCCCGGGCTCACTGAGCCTCAGCGCTGCCGGACACGGGGCGGCACGAGTGGCAGCGAGGAGCAGCAGGGAACATGAAGTGTTGCAGGGTCAAAAATCAATCGGCCCCATTTTGGCAGTGTTACATCAGATGATTAAACCTGTGTTTTTCCTTCTTTTTCCTGGTACTAACATTAACCTCCCTGCAGGGTGTGTTTGCAGGGGGCGGTGAATAGAAGAAACCCACAAAATAAGGGTGTTCACCAGACTTTTCGGCCTGTTGCTTCTTTTGCTTTCGAGCAGCAAACCTTTACCCTGCTACTGCTGCTGCTGTGCTGGCGGTACTGGCAAGAGTCATTTTGGCGTGACAGTTTTGGTTTGTTTTTCTCTGTGACCTCTTGGGTTCGAGGCACTTGGTATCTAGAACGTGGCACTTGCCAAGAAGACAAGAGGGATTTGGTTTTTAAGTGTTAAGAAGTTCACTGAAAAAGTACGTTTGGGGTGAAATACGTCTATTCCCAAATTTCTGTTCCGTTTGACAGTTTTATATGTAAAACTGGAGAAGAATATTTTGGAGAGTCAAAATGTCTTCTTTCAGCTTTTTTTTTTTTTCAATTAAGTGTTTAAAGTTTGCGGTTTTTGTAAATGAACTGGACCAAGTCTGAAACAAAATTAAAAAATCAAAATATTTTTAAAAGAGGATATTAATGTAAAAGCAAAATATTCCTTTTAGATTAAATGAACATTATGCCTTATCTTGAAATTACTTTTTTCCTAAAGCCTCCCCCAATCTCTCTTCAGCCTGCTTCAAACAGAGTTACAGAGGTTTTTCTTCCTTTTCCTTTTCCCTTTTTTTTTTTCTTTTACTTTGGTTCAGTGCCCAAACAGAAATCCATTATTCACACAGGTCTATTGACAGAGCAGACACTGAAATCCTGTTGGAATTCAAGCAAAAAGTAAAGGGAAGTAAGGTAATCAAAGCAGTGTTATTTTAAGATCCAATATTATGTTCTGCCAGCGCTTGACAGTGAAGCTCTGCGCTTACGGAAGCTGAAGACTCTTTGGGGGTAGAATATTAATAATGGTGTGCTCGGTTCCCTGGCTGTACTTCCAGTTCAATCGCAGCGTGTCCTGCGCTCCCTGAGCAGGGGGGTCCGCAGAGGCAGCGTGCGGTGCGTGCTCTGCGCGGTGCACAGCATCGCGGCGGGCAGGAGCATCCCTGGCGGCTCTGCTCGAATCCTCCAGCAGGAAGGGGCTGCAGGGAGGGGTGATGGCTGGTTTTATTCCTGGTAGAATTTATTTATTCCTGGTAGAATTTCTTTATTCCTGGTGTGAAGCCGGCAGCTTCCTGAGAAGGTCCGTTTGAACATAAATCTCAGCAAAGCCAAGTTCTTACCTGGGGGCAGTTCTTGATTTTTCACCTTGTAATGGATTAATGGTATAGAATGAATTTGCAGACTCTTGAATTTCTCAGACAAAAGATTTACTGTGTTCAATTTATTGAAAGTAAGTTTTAAATAAGTTCTTTCTGATGCATAAGAACAAGATCTTCAATCTCCATTGATGCGTTATGTCCAGTGACACAACACGACACCATGTCTAAAAGTACATCTAGATTTTGTTTCTTTTGTAAGAGAAGCTTAAGCTTGTATTGTGATCATTCTTTGTTTCAGAAACTTTAATTTGTAAATTATAATACTTGTTTTCAAGTTAATGTGGAAATGCACCTGTCTTTAATCTGCCCTTAACACATGCATTAGCGAAAATCAGTTTTTCTTCAGTGATGCTTCTTCCCAGATCTGCCTGCGCAGGGGCTTTGCCTTGCTGAGAGGGGCAGGGGGAGCGTGCGCTGCTAGTGATACGCAGTAAATGAGAGAACGGTGTACAGCTTACAGTTAAATGGCTGGGTCGATGGGTTAGGAACTGTTTTGTTTCGGCTT
>Ga0065711_1029914_pt1 | contig 34342 bp, 23 predicted proteins | sample Hoacrofraction12_FD_59098 | JGI IMG/M metagenome (GOLD analysis project Ga0065711, IMG submission 59098) | Hoatzin crop microbial communities from Cojedes, Venezuela - Epithelial fraction 12 v2 (version 2) | ecosystem: Host-associated > Birds > Digestive system > Esophagus > Crop | place... | reverse complement strand
GTGACGGAGCACTGGAACAGGTTGCCCAGGGAGGTTGTGGAGTCTCCTTCTCTGGAGATATTCAAGACCCGCCTGGACAAGGTCCTGTGCAACCTTCTGTAGGTGACCCTGCTTTGGCAGGAGGGTTGGACTAGATGACCCCCAGAGGTTCCTTCCAATCCCTGCCATTCTGTGATTCTGAGAAAATGGAAGTTCTTTCATGGTGCCTCATCATGTTCTTCCTTCTCTTCTGCTGTGAGTCATCAGGCGCCTTTCACTCTGAGGTTATGTCGGTGTGTGCGCTCTTCTGCTGCTGGACCTTGTAGACCATGAGGAGACCAGTCCTAGAGGGACACTATTCCCCCTTCTGTGTGTTGAACAGAGCAGGGTATGAGAATAGCTCTTCCGTCCACCACCTTCCAGTGCCACTTCATCAGTAGCATGCTGGACTCGGCATTCAGTGGGTCTGCAGTCACAAAGGCGCTGGCCTGGACACCATCTCCTAGAGCAAAGGAAGAGCAAGAATCACTGGCCATTGGGTCTAAGTGCCCTTTCCAGTTCCTGCACCTCTGCAATGACGTGGTATGGCTCTGCTTGCCTCTCTAGTTGGACTGGGCCACAGCAAGAGAAATCCTGCCTGTGGGAATGCATGCCTGAAGTGATAACAGACTGTGAGGAGATGTGTCTGTAGCTATGGTATATATGACTATCACTCTGGGACTTACTTTTTTAGCAGTATGCATTTTGGATGGGAAGTATGTGTTTGATGTATGAAGTTGGTGATGGAGAGTGAAGAATGTGCTGAGTTGTGTGTTCGAGTGTTTTGTACGAATCTTTCACTAAAACTGTAGACATCATTTGTGTTTGCACACAATGTATTCAGGGTGGAGAGGACTGCCTACAAAGCTGGTGTGGGAGCTGATGGAGTGCTTTTCTCTCTGACCACTGGTGGTCATGCACTTACTTGTACGAGTCATTCTCTCTTACAATTGTATGAACAGCAGGGGTGAACAGTTCATCGTGTGTGTCACGGTTGTGTATATGCAAAGGGCGTGCCTCTTCCTACTGAGAGCGCACAGACATGTATAGTGTGTGAGGTCTTTTTTGAAGATAAAGCTGTCCAAGATTGACAGGATAACTTACATTTTGCTTTCTCTGGAAAGGATTCCAAGTCCCAGCCTGTGACTAGAATCATAAAAAGAATAATTCGCAGGGTTTCAGAACACATTTATCACCTTATATATAAAATGCTCTTTAATCATTTATGGCCAGCATTTCACAGGGACTATATAATGCAACTATTTCAGGACACCAACAAAGAAATGTACAAGTGGAGCTGTAGGCTGTGGCCTCTGGTAGTAAAGGCAGAACTATGTTATTTTTCCAGCTCTGTCTGTTCATGCAGTATCACTGGGAGACAGAGTACCCTTGTCTTATCAGGGTGCCTTTTTACTACAACAAAGAAATCCTGAATACTTAGTTGGGTGTTTCCAAGCAATCCAGCTGGGACATTGAAAATATTATCTTTTTACACTTACATCAACGATAAATAGGTTAAGTACTTAACTTAGAGACTTTTGCCCATTGTAGCAAGTCATGTCTAAGTCTTTATGTAACTTCAAATGCAATTCAATGCCGTTGCTCAAGGAGGAGAGTACTGTTCAGAATGACTAAGTATACCAATGTATTGTACCAGTGCACTGTACACTAGGTCCCACAGCATGTGACTGAAAGTGCAATAAGGTCCTACTCACTGGGAGCTGTAGCATCCAAATCCAGGCACATAATTAAATCAGATGATCTGGAACAAACTCTGAATCTGCTGTGTAACCATTTGCCACTTGATGTCATTTAAGTAATAATCTCTATGAATAAAAAGTCTTCAGTGATTCTGTGTACTAGTTCTGCATCAGAAGAAGAGATGGGGTGGATGACTGAATAGACTTGCTGGAAACCACAAAGTTTCTCACTTTCCCCCTCCTTCTCCCGTTTCTGCTTCCCTTTTTATTGCAGCATTCAGATTGCAGAATGACAGCCTATCAAATTCATTCACAAGCTGCAGCAGCTATTGGGTTATTGATTTTCAGTGTGCTGAGAAGATGGGAACATTCTGCAGTGTGAGTTGTGGTTTGAGGTTGACTTTTTTCTCCCCACTAAGACACTTTTGAGCTTGGTTCCAGTGTGAGTCTGTTAGTATCACATCTTTACAAAATCATCCTGCAGGTCTATGGAATGAAGCTGTTGGGTAAAACACCAGGAAAAATAAAAGGATGAGAATCTCATTATTAGCTCTATAACTAGCATTCTGGGTGGCCTTGCTTGAGTCACCAGTTTCCTCAAACCAGCTTTGGTTTCCTCAAAATATAAAACCGTTATAAAAATACGTCTGTACCCCAAGTTATCCTGTTGAAACACTGGTAATTATGAAACACATTGGGATCCTTAGGTGAAATGTCTTAAGCAGGCTGTGTGAGAATAGAAGAACTGAACCACAGTCTTATGTGTGTTGCAATTTTCTTTGTAAGGCCAAAATTGCTGCTGTTTCCTGCTACTTCAGTGCCAGAGACCAAGAATTGCCCTGTGCGTATTTCATCTTTCAGGGAGAAAGATGCATGCACAGTTGAGAGATTGTGGCTTTACAGATAATGTTATTGATGTCTTACCGTGTTCCCATGCTGATTCTGAAATATAAGCTTTCTTTTCCATTTGTCACCTTTCCACCTTATCTTATGCTCTTATCTTGTCCCCAGCATTGCCATTTATTTGCCTTCCTTTGGTGCTCCTTGGAAATTCTTGCCCTGGCATCTACCGCACTGACACAGCCAGCAGATCCCTGTTGGGTTTGACAGGGCAAGAGAGACACATGCACAGAACCTTCATCGGCTTGATCTATTTTTCAGCCATGTCAATTTTTCCTAGGTAGCAGGGATAAAGGGAATGTTCTTGGCTAACAAGAAGATTGACAACCAAGTGAAAACTTTCATCACCTACAATAAAGGGAGAGACTGGAGTTTGTTGCAGGCTCCGGACACTGATCTGAGAGGAAACCCCGTTCACTGTATCCTAGTAAGTACCCGGGGGAGAACTTGGGGGTTGATAACATCCCAGAACAATCTTTTTTCTACCAGGTACCGCAAGAAGGAGAGGGCAGCTCCTCTCTCCATGCAGTATATCTTGTGGAGGGAATGCTGCATGTTAAAGTACATCAGGCTTCGGCTGCCAGGTAGTATTGCAATAGCTTGCGCTGTAATTTAGCTTAATTTAATTTCTGGAACAAAAGGAAGCATCGTAGATCAGCTTCCTTCTGCAGAATTGATGGTCTGGCTTTAAACAGCCGGTGAAGCTGGAGGCCGTTTCTGCGCAGTTGGCTCTCTGGACACTAGATGGGAGGAGCGAGCTGCTGTAGCTCAGCAACTGTCAGGGTCCCAGCAGCTGGGGACCGGCTCAAGGGAAAGGAGAGCTCTGATTTCTTTCAGGCCATTCTGTTGCAGTATTAAGATTTATCATTTTCTAACTTTGAGTTCGAAGTGAGAATTGACACATTCATCCAAATATACGTATATCTGTGTTGGGTGTATATTGTGTCTTTCTTTGTACTGATTAATACAGACCAACATGTAGCTAAGTCTTTAATCATGATTATATGCAAACAGTTTCCAAGAGTGAAAGTGAAATATAAGCAGTGTGAATAGAACAGGAGAACTCTGTCAAATTAGAAGCTTAGACTGATCTTGACATGTTTTTCAGTTGATAAAATCTATACACAGTAACCCCAGCCTCTGGGATTCGCAATAACTTTTTTTCACAATAACTTTTGTATTACACAAATTTTAACATGGTTCCAGGCAGAATCATGGGCACTACTTACACTGCTGTTCCTCCTCTGTCCTCTGCCTGCATGTTATTTTCCATCTGAAAAAAAAACAAAGGTGATGTTTCTCATTTTGAGGCTGTAAGTTTGTGTAGAATCTGAATCAGTGTTACAGTTTGTGCACTGTGGTACCTAGCTGAATGTTACACGAATCTCTTAACTGAACCCCATGCATTATTGCGAGAGCAAAGAATAAATTACTTGGTATTTGAAGCTGTTCAAATAATTGATTTCTTGATTGAGCCAAAATGCAAGCTTTTCATTTTCTCTCCAGTTTGGAAAAAATAAATAGGGAGGACTGAGGGTCAAACAGAAGAGTTATCTCATGACTAAATTTGTTTGGGTTTGTTTTCTTCTTCCAAGTTTTTAAAAATTGTAACTAAAGGCGTTTTTAAATTAAATTTTTCTAGAAGATGAAAACCAAAAAGATGACATTCAGAAAACTTTGCAGACATAAAGCAATTGAATTTTTTTGAAAGGGCTATGTGTAGAGTCTTTGAGTTTCAAATAGATTGTAATCTAGTTTTAACTCAAGTGAGCATATTTGACAAAACAATACACCTTGACTTTTTGAAATTATGACCAATTTTATGAGAAACCCAAGATTTTTATTATGTGATATGATAGTGTAATATTTTGGGGGGCTGGGAAGGCAGAAGAAATAAAAGATGTGGGCAAGAGAAATAATCAAAGTAAGCTCTATTTTCTCATAAATTTGTAGTTTGAGTTCTGAGAAAAAGTCTTTCTTGGTGTTGTTGCACACTGGTCAGGAGAGATCTGACTCACCATTGTGGTTATAAATGAGCCAGAGGTACTGCTCTGCAGGGTCCTCATTGAATGGTCATTTGCATGAACTATGTATTTTATATACAAGGGTATGTTGCCACTGTAGTTATCCACTATATAGTGCAAGTGGTCGTATGACTGCATATAAACCAGGACTGTATGGTTCTTATGGATTGAGGGGATTATGGCTCCCTTAAGCCTTCCCATCTGTATTGTATTTGATACTATACTCATGGGCACCTGAGAATACAATTCATTTCATTTAAAATTAGACCAGATATGCCTGGACAGGCTAGAATTCTCTTGAGGGTGGTAAACTTGAACAAGCCAGGCAAGGGGTCATAAGCAGGGGTGGAAGCATGGGCACTTGCAAGGACACAGTGAGAACTGACCCAAAGAAGCTCTTGGTTCTCTGTGGACTGTGTTTTTATCCTTGTATCTGCAATGTACACAAACCACTGTTTAAACACTGGTTCATTTTTATTTTCTCTCTATGCGGCCATGAGTTACCCTGAGAATTGCTTCCTCCTGTGCAAGCTCGATGTGGGCTTATCATCCTGTGTTCACTGGAAAGCAACCGCTTCATAAATGCTCTGTGACATGGGCTGGGGTAGGCATCTCGGGTTCGTGGGCATCTGTAGAAGTCGGCCCATGATTTCAGAGTGGTAAGGGATAAATCCTCAATGGACTTAAATCACATAGCTCAGTCTTTGTCCTTCCAGAAGAATGAGAATGAACTTAGTCAGCCCTTCCTCAGCTGGAGTAGTGTTTAGCCAGGTTTATTCTTTCTCTTCCCTTAACATGAGGTAAAACAGGCAAGAAGCCTCTTTCATTGCCTGAGCCTGTCTGCCTCCTTCATGCTTAGGTTGTCACAAGCTAGTGGAATAGTAGTAGAACAGGGATCATCAGCTGAACATACAGGGTGCCAGGTGATTGACTTGCAAATTGGCAAGAAAGCAAATAAATGAAATCTGATCTAAATTGACTTGTAAGGTCTTTTACAGGAACAGGCAGTCTGTCCGCGAAGGAAAGAGAGGTACAGAAAATGCACCAAAGCCACAAAGTAAAATAACAATCCTACAGGAGAGGGACAAGCTATTTAAAAATCTGATTTGAGCTTCACAGTTAATGATGGGGGAAGATGAAGGCAGGTTATGGAATGCAAGAATTCAAGAAATAATAGAGAAAAGGCCACAGAAGCTGAGAGTGGTAGGGGAAATTTTCGAAGCAAAACCACTGGAAGTGTATGTTCCTGGAGATAAGTCAGGGATGTATAATGGCATTCTACTGAGAAAAAGTATGGCGAAAAGGAATTGTCCCCTGCTCTGAGGCAATTCTCTTCTTGTTGATGTGACACAGCTGTAGTATTTAAACAGTTCACCAACTCCACTCACCTCTTTAGCCACACTCTGTCTACCCTTGCATCACCAGAAGTTTTACCTCCTTATGTCAGTTGCTCCTTTTCCCTCTATGTATTACTGTTCTTGGCATGATCCTCCTGCTCCTTATGGCATGGTGAAGTGAATTCTGAGTAGTCCGTCATACATCTAGCTTAGCTCCCATGCTTCCTCTATGGCAGATACTAACACTTTCTCACTGCTGGTTTTCAGCATAATTGCCTCTAGCAATAGCTTGGGACACAGCAATGACATATGTTCCAACTTGTTGGCAGAATGGGATCTGCCCTTTCCCAGAGTGACAGGACGGTCCCCAGCCTGCGAGTGCTGTGCAGTGTCTTCCTCTGTGCATCTGGTCTTTAAATTTAAGCTAAGGGAGAGTTAATGCAGAAATAAATACATTGCAGCTAAGTTGGCAGCTAAGGAGGTTAAGAGGGAATCTGGTTGAAACACAAGGCAAGCCAGATGGAACCATCCCTCTACTGTAAGTTTGCTCAAGGTGGTTTTTTTAAAGCAACTCAAAGAATTTCTTTGCGTTTTTTGTGAGATTGCTCTGAACAATGAGGATGGAGGAAAGCAATGAAATTCTATCTAATCCCAAGGTTTTATTTTTCTTGTTTATCTCACTTGTTTTCTACACTGAATACACTTAATCTTCATAAAATAGCTGCCAAGGTATTATATCCCAAAGATGCTGGGTTTGTTTGATACTTATCTTGTGCTGTGAAGTGGTTAACTGAGGATTAACTCTGTCTTCCAAGTTGTGGGCATCTGTCTAGGAGAGTTAATCAATTAGCTTTCAAGGATTGGTCTTGTGGTTAAAATACTGGGCGGAATCTCAGGAGAATCTTGATTCAGTTTTTAGGCCTATCTCCAATTTCTTACGTGACCTTGGGCAAGTCATTTATTTTCTATGTGCCTCTCTTCCCCAGACATCTGTTTAATCGCTCCCACATTTTGTTTGTCTTGTCTATATGGATTATAAGGATTTCAGGACAAAGACCCACTTCTTGTAAGGGAGGGCATTCACACCATCTGCTACAGAATAATTTAAGCATCTGAGAGAGATGTTTTGAATCTCTCTCCTGGAAGTGTTTCTCTCTCTTTATTGCTCCTCCTATTGCAGGTGAGAAAATACTGTGACTACCACTAGCTTTGTGAATGATGTCTAGCATCATACTTGTGCTATAATACTTTGCCCGACTCCTGATCAGGAACAGTTACTAATAGCTGTTTTGTATGTGTCATGCCATTGGAGACAGTTCAAGTGGGCTTTGCAGAACAGCCAAGAAGTGGGTTTGTAGGTATTTATGAGAAATTTTACAAGGGGCTGAGGAGCCTCCTGGGTGAGGAGCATGAAAGTGCTGGCTTAAAAATATTAGGAAGCAAGTAATGAACTCCAGCATGATTGTAAGAACTATAACAGTGATCAGAGCAGTGGGCTATGTCACTCACACTTTATCTTCTATCTAGGCTGTAAATGCTCCGTGGCAATGATTGTCTTTCCCTTGGTGTCTGTGCAGCACCTAGCACTGCTGGGTACTAGACAATGACAGGGAAACCCAAAATTGGTGATTCTGATGAAAATAATGATTTCAGTAGCCGTTTGGTAACAACAAGAAGGATAGATACAATTGATGGAAATTCTAAAGAACAAAGCTGAGTTGTCTGTATACAAGTTAAGTTGTGGGAGCTAGAGGAGGAACACAAAGGGACCAACAGTGTGATGGAAGACCAGCCAGTTTGGAAAAATATCTGTCAATAAACTATATAAGGATACAGATGGAGAAGGTGTACATCAAGGGTGGAGAAAAGAATGCTGCCACAGTAAAGACGTGAGATGGCCATGGGCAATAACTTCAGGTGTTTGGCTAGAGTGGAGAGATTAGTTTTTACACCATAATGCAGTTGTCACTAGACACTGTAAGCATTACTGCACTCCAACCAATAAGAAGTCATGACACTAAAAATACCTTCTTTCTCCTTAGACAGGTGACCTGGCTTTTGGCATTTGAGATATATATTCCATTTCTGTGTATGATATGTGTGAAATGAGACAAATTTGGAAGAACATCTGGTGGCACAAAGATTTGTGTCTAACGAGGTCTAATCTCTGTCAGAGTAGGGAATTGGCTGAGTTGCTGCCCATTAGCTACTGTCTTCAGAATGCTGAAGTGGGCTTGGAGTGTGTTAGTTTTAAAAATATGTTCTGCATTTAGTCTTTTCAAAACATATAAAAATGTAAAAGGGAAGAATTCATGCTCTTGCATTGCTTCTCCACTTCCTGCATGCATGTCAGCTCAATTTGGTTTCCACTCGCTCCCTGTGCCCCCGGGGTGCTCCAGCGGCTGCCCTCGCAAGGCTGTCAGTTAAAGTTAGGCTGCTCAGTACATTCCACATGGCAGGTTGTGTTCCCTTCTGCACAGCTCACGTCTCCTTTTTCTGTCTCACATAAGTGAGAGCTCCCATCCTTCCTCACCATTCTCATATATCTTTGCCCAAAAAACCTCCTGCCTTTTGTTGTTGTCATTCTCCACAGGGAGATTTTCATTTCAAAATCAGACACCTATCTTGAGATGGGATGGATCAGTGTTTTTGCTTCAGGGACCTATGGGGCTAGGTCTCCTGCAGAGGAAGCCTACAAAACTTTTGGGGCTAGAGACCTAGCATTTAGGCAACTGATATTGGACAGAAAGACCTGCCTCCTAAGAGCCTGAAGGGTCTTCTGCATAGCCTCTCCTGCTTGTCTTACAATGCTGTGCAAGCTGAAGCCTGGGCTTTGCTTTGTGTTTCTGTGATCTCCCCCTCGATTTGGTCAGCTTGCTTCAGGTTTTTTCCACCTCCCTTCCCTTAGCATATTTCACGAAGGACTCTTCATGGGGTTTGGAAGGAAAAAAGTACTGCAAATAAAGCCCAAGAGAAGGCAAAAATTGTAAACATTTTCAGAAATTACCAGACTATAGACTTGGAGGGAATTGTAACAGCAATTTTGGAAATCTGCCTGTCTGTCTTACGTTTTTGCTCACCTGATTTATTGTGTACCATTCCTGTCTTGTCTGAGTACCTGACATACAAAATCAATAACAAATAGGTGAGTTTTCCATGGATATATTTGTATTGAAATCTCAAAGGTCACATCCAAATGGGGCGAAGAAGCATTGTATTAAACAACTTTTAAACTAACACTTTCCAGTCCTGCTATTTCTTCCTGGTGCAGTGCAGGACAGAGTCGTGTGTCAAAAATGCTGAGAGTCAAGTAATGTTATGACAATGTCTGAATGAAGTTGTTTCTCGTGGCTAACTAGTGGTTGCTCAGCACCACACCAGTAGGGTTATTTTGCTTCTTGTTGCAGCGATAGCTTGGGCACTGCTGCTCTGAGAGTCACTGCATCATATCTGCAGCCTTGCTTGCCTCTCAAGGGAGCTAGAAGCGAGGAGAGCTAGGTAGTCCTTACTGTTACCCACTCTTGCAAGTCTGGGCGCCTGCTTTGTGGATACAGCCTCAAAGATTTTGTTATTGTGAAAGGATTTCAGCCTAATGAATCACTTTCTCAGTGGGAACGGGTTGTGTTAGAAAATGATAGCGAAGCTCTCACAACAGAACCAGGACAGAGGCTGTGTATTTCTGAGGGTGGCTGTTACAATGTATTTACATTGATTAGTAAATAATACGGAAAGATACTGTGTATTTCTAAGCCTGTAAGCAATAGGAGCATGTATTTCATGTTGTGTCTGCTTTTTACTTTTCATTTCCCCTTTCTCCATAGCCCTATTGCTCCCTTCATCTTCACCTGAAGGTCTCAGAGAATCCCTACACCTCAGGAAACATCGCCAGCCGAGACACTGCCCCCAGTATTATTGTAGCTTCAGGTATGAAACATTTGAAGATTGCCCATGTATTATGTGAAAACACTGACAAAATATTGAGTTTGTGATGGCTGTGGAGGGTGTTGGGTGGGATGTCACACCACCAGTAGCAGGAAGGAAGGAAGGCTGTCAAACGGAAGTCCTTACTTCAACTTGTCAGATATTTTTTACGGAAACTGACCTGCAGGACCAAGGAGATCGCATCTAGTCCTCTACTCCCATGAACATTAGATTCCAACCAGGGCACTTCCTTTGCATAGGGAGGTGTGTAGAGATGTATACATTGGATCTTTTATATATATTTTCTTCAAACTGAAAGATTTTCCCTTCCCTTTGCCCTCTTTCTTTTCCCAAAACTAGAAGTTCTTTAATTGCAAAAGGTAAATAAACACATTTCCTCCCCTGATTTGCTAATTCTGCTATTTCTTAGAGTGTTACATCACTAATCAATGCTCATTTTACAGGTAATATAGGCACTGAACTATCAGACAATGACATCAGCATGTTTGTTTCTTCTGATGCTGGGAACACTTGGAGACAGGTAAACAACAGAATCACAGGTTCTGAAGCTACCTCTCTCTCTCCATTAATTGCAGAAAGAGACCGGATGATGAAGTTAAATGAAGTGCTTAATATTTAGTGAAATCCCACCTGTTGCAGCAGGTCTAGCGACTACTCTTACCACACATTTGCATTGGTAAACAAAACCACCATGACTGACCAACACCTCTTGCAAGATGGATCTGTGTACATCAGTTATGTGGTATAGGACGCATAAAATTCTTCTTTAAACATAAATCTGTCATCAAAAGGAGAGAAATTGTTGATCCGTGAAAAAAAATCATGTTTCTAACTTTTTTATCAAGCAGAGGCAGAATGCATTTTCCAAGGAAGTGGGAAAAGTTAAAAAAAAAACCACCCTACCCCCACACACACACAAAAAACAAACCCAAAACAAAACCAGAATAAAAATCAAAACCCAGGAACTGTCTTTGTACAGAACACCTTCCACTACTCAGTAACTTCCTTAGCACATACCTGTTTTCTGCCATGATTGTACTTAAAGAACTATGACATTCTCTCGATACTGAGGAAAATAGATTTAAATATATGCACTTTTTTCCCCCAGATCTTTGAAGAAGAGCACAGCGTTCTGTACCTAGATCAAGGTGGAGTACTGGTTGCCATGAAACACACATCTCTGCCGATCAGACATCTCTGGTAATGACTCTGTCTATGCTAAATGTCTGCTGTCCCTCTTTTCAGATGCCAGGAAGTAGGCAGTTAAGGTGTGTCCAGAGTTTTCTGTAGCTACAATCTAGAAAATATCAGTTAAGATACTGGCAAACACTTACTCAAGTAAAGCTAAGAAATCCTGGCAATTTCAGCTTACATAGTTTCAGTGTGGCCAGATCTGAGATATTGTCAGTGTAACTCCACGACTTTCCAGGTTCACCACAACTTGACTACTTGGGTTTGGTTATTTGTGTAATATGAGTCTGGACTGCGGCTTTGTATCTTATGAAGTTGCCAAAGTACTTGTAATTTTCAAAATTATTGATGCATTTGTCTTCTATGTGTCAGGCAGCACTCATGAACCAGAATTTTCCTGAATAGATTCAGGGTTGTATAGCCAATAAGGCAGAAGTATCCCCGCTATTTAGCACTCTTGAGTTTACGCAGTAGGTAGAATGTAGTTTTGTGATGTTTTGCATTATTTGCTTCCACTACGGTCAGTGTCATATCTGAAACACGCAGACCCAAGTCTTAGGAAGTGATGAGTGGTTCCAAGCTTTTGCTTAGACCCACCCCAGGGAAAACTGCTGGTCAGAAGAGGCAAAGCTCTTGTGCTCCAGAAATCTAACTGCCTTACAATATCTTATGTTGGGGACCCAAAAATAAGATGCTCAAAATCACTTATTTAAAAAAAAATCCTAGCCCTAGGGTATGTTTTGCCCTTAAAACATCAATCTCTAACATAGTTTTATTAGTTTCCACCACTTAAGTATTGGACATTGGTTAACAGTATGATGCCAAACAAGTTTGATCAGTGCTCTGATTTATGGTGCAAGAACAGAAGCTGTTTGCTACTTCTCTATAGCAGCTGTAGTGGACTAGAGGTTCTCTTCAGTAAAGTAGGAGGAGAGTAAGGAAAGAAGATACTCATTCTGCTTTCTCCACTAGGTTAAGTTTTGATGAAGGGAGATCTTGGAGCAAGTACAGTTTCACATCCCTCCCACTGTTTGTGGATGGAGTACTAGGGGAACCTGGAGAGGAAACTCTCATCATGACGTAAGTGAGCATGCCATCATGCTGATGTTGATGGGAACCACACCAAAAATAGCTCATGAGGGTTGTTCATGACATAATAGTATTTCTGGCAGGGGACCAAACCAAGTGCCATCTGAAGCCAGGAGCATGGAGTCTTCTGTTGCTAAATCATCAGTGTTTATTTGTGATATGATTGAGGAAATGACTGCATGGTTCCTTGCAAGCTGCAAAAACATTATCACTTACCCTATCAGCGTAAAGCCTGACTCCTCAAATTGAATGTGATTTAAAGCAGAGTTACTCTTGACAGTTACTCTTGACAGATGAATATTTAAAAGAAAAATGGTGGGGTATTTCGTAGCTGTGTTTTGCTGCTACTTTTTATTTTTTTAACTGAGCCACAGAAAAATGAAGAAGTTCTTTTGTAAAAATGAATGACGAAATATTGCCTGGAGTCTGACTCATGAAAAATTATTATTAGTTTCAGTGTGGTATGCTGAGCTCTCTCTGCATGGTGCATAAATCTGGATTCACCCTGTCAGAAATTGTGACATTTTACCTGAGATCTGATTTGCATAAGCAGGAGGAAAATTCAGTTTATGTCTGTAAAAAATGAACTGACCTGTAGTAAACATAATATGTGGCTTGGAAACTAACCTGAGCTAATAGAGATGTACAAAGAATGATCATTTCAGGTTCTCGTTTTAATTCATATGGAAAGGGTTCCCAAAGCTCATAATTGAGATATCAAACTCCTGTAGGTATAAGTGTTGCCAACCCCATGTCAAGTCTTCTCTGTATGATCATTTTGGGGATTGGCGTAAGTGGGAGGATCTTGATCCACAGAATAAAAGCTACATGCAATTTTTAAGAGTGTTGTAGGTATTTAGGAGCCGAAGTCTGACTTTCACCATGTCAATCAAGTGAAAATCAGTAGGACTGACGCTCGTAAAGCAATTAATCTGTTGGAAATCTGTGGGTGACTGCACCTCTGTAACTACCAGACTCCTTCTGGTGCTACCTCTTACTGTATGCTCTTTCTGCTGCATTCTGTAGAGTGTTTGGACATTTCAGCCACCGCTCCGAGTGGCAGCTAGTGAAAGTAGACTACAAGTCCATTTTTGATCGGAGATGTGCAGAAGAGGACTACAGACCTTGGCAACTCCACAGCCAGGTAAGAAGCAAGGAGGCTGGGATCTGACCTGAAGTAGCTAATGATCCTGCAGTTAAAAATCAGCATGATCCGATGTCTTTTCCTGTTACGTTAGTGTGTCAGATTGTCCCTTACTGGATGGGTCTGTTTTGTTACATAGGCATGCTGGCTTCAGATTGCACTCTGTGAGCCCCGAAGGATGAACAGCTGCCTATTGGGTTTCATTGTCCATGCAGGCAATTAGCTCAGACTTATCCAGAGCTGAGGAATGCAACAACAGCAGAGGCACTGCTGCTAAAAGAGGCCTGAACTCCTTCAGTCCTACATCTCCCATCCAATTTCCCCATTCTTACCTCCTTTCTCTTCCTCCGTCCTTCTGTGTCCTCAGAGCCAGTGTCTTAAGACCATTCTAATTGCTTTCACACTTGTTTCCCCAAATCCCTGCCCTCTTAGCTTCATTTCTCGCTCACTTGGTTTCATCCTTGTTCTGTCTCTCTCAGCATTGGTGTTTCTGCTGTGGGAGCCAGGCATTTAGTATTCCTTAGTCCGTTGGGCCCCCATGCCCTGTCCCTTGCATCCTGGACGCAGCTCCTGCATCACACCAGGAGCCATTGCTTAAGTGCCCAGCAAGGTAACGTGCTCTGCGCAGTGCCTGCGCCTGCCTTGGGGCACTTTCCCAGCTCTGCCAAGTTTGACACAACAGCCTGCATTAGATCAGAATAAAATATGGCCCAAATTCTGTGGTTATATAAGCACCACAGACTCCACTGAAGTCTAAAGCAAAACCACCCATTTATATCATCAAAAGTTGTCTTTCTGTATATGTCTTGCTGGGCAAGAATTTAATAATCAATGTGAAATGAAAGTAGCTTGACTCAGACTAGCTGCTCACACAAGGCACAATTCCACGCTGATAATACCAGTTATGATGAAGTTCCTTAGATGTTGAAAACTAGTACAGTTTCCTTGAAATTCAAGGAGGCACAGCATTTTACACCAGTTGCCATTCAGGCCCTTCTGTTTCATGGGCAAATCAAAGCCATGAAAAGTTTCTCTTCCTACAGCAATTTTAACAGCATAAAAGCTAACAAGGGAGACCCCACCATATTTTGTTCTTTACCTTCTTGTGTTTGCATAAGCAAAAATGCCAAGGATTTTGCAGTATATCTTTGAGGATGTTGGCTTTGGAGCTGGAAGAACTATTTTTAGGAAGGCTGCTGTAGACTCTTGCCTTTTGATTTGCTTTACACTGAGATTACAAGACTGAACCTTGTTCCCTTGATAAAAATATTTAACAAGGTGCTGAAGATAGGTTTGAAAATACAATGAAATTTTATCATACACACAACAAGTGAAATCCTGTGAAACCTGAACTCGTAGCCTATGGAAAGTATTTACATATTACTAGTTCCCACTGAACAAAAATATTGCCAGAGAGATCAGACCAAAGAAGTAGACATGCTCTGTGGCTCAGATTGCAGAGAGATCAGACTGTGTTTTCAGTTACTGTGAAACCTAATCTATAAATGAGAAATAGGCCTGAATCAATTGCTCATTGGCTTTGGAACAAATTCAGAACTGAGTCAGATACAGAAGTAACCTCAGATCATTTCTTCGTGTGTATTGGAAAAGCTGTTTCAGTTTCAGTGAAAGCTTCAGTAGCTTTAATTAGCTTCAGTGTACTGACATGGCATTTGACTTCCCATCCTCTTCCCTTGAGTCACATTTCCCATTGCACAGGCTTGGAAATATTGAGTGATACAAATAGCCTGGTGGGTGTCAGAGAAAGATATGTTTTGATTTTTTTTCCAGGGAGAGGCTTGCATCATGGGAGCAAAAAGGGTCTACAGGAAGCGCAAGTCAGAGAAGAAATGCATGCAAGGAAAGTATGCTGCGGCCATGACCTCGGAGCCATGCGTGTGCACAGAGGCAGACTTTGACTGGTGAGCAACGGGCACAAGAATTGTGTGTTCTCTACCATGCTGATGCAGAGCTTACTAGACAGACTGTAGGCTTGCAGAGAGTAGATATTCACAAAGACGTAAGTGGCTAAATAGGTTGCTCCCTAGTCGTACAGGTATGTCAAAAGTAAGGTGGAGTAGATATCTGCAGTCTGCTTAAGGCTCCCATGAAATTGATGCTCAACAGACCATTTTCCAGGTGACATCTGAACTCTGTGCAGCATTAAGGTAAAAGGCCCATTTAGCACATCTAACCTCAGCAGTGACCAGAGGTGGCTGTGAAAGTAGTGTGTAAGTCATGTATAGTGTGCGGAAAAAATAAAATAAATTCCTCATACTTGCACGCATATATGTAAATATGTGTAAAAGTAAATATATGTATATGCAAAATAGGTCTTCAGCTTCTGGAAATTGAGTATCTAGGGAATTTCTGGGTGATTTATTATATCTGGATCAGCATGTTTGATAGTATCTAACAGACGCTGCCTTCATGATTTGGGTTAATGTCCTCCTGAAGCCTTCTCTCCTCTGCTGTATGCTATAGAAAATAGAATCCATTGGTGTGTTATGAATGGCGTGATATGAATGGCTCAGCTTCTGGTATCATTTCAAGGTTCCTGCTGGCTCACAGCAATTTGCACAAAAAAGGCAGGGAACCACATTACTGAAATATCTCTATCATGTGTTTTCTCCGAGTCTGAGACAGTCCTGAGTGTCCCAGAAAAGAGAAATGGTGGCTCTCTGGCAGGGCTGATAATCCCCCTTTGTACCTCACCCAGCTAGATCTATGCTATGTTATTAATTAAACCCAGAAGCTGTAACATGTTCCCTGAAGAGGTTCATCTCATAAATATTTTGTTTCTAGCTGTAGGAGTTCACTCCAGGACCATGGAAATTTACAGCATTTCCCTTCTCACCCTCACATAACTGTATTTATATTGATTTTTCTATATAAAATCACAGAATCACAGGAGGCTTTTGCATGTGTCATAAAAAGTAAATCTTCTTGCATCAAATTATAAAAATTATGAGCATATTTGGGCACTGATTCTCTGAATACCAGAGAGTATCATCTTCCAGTGAGTTCTTTGTTAGGGAGAAGATGCCTCAGTTCTGTGTGTAGTTCATCATGTAGGTGCCCAAAGGTCCTGGATTTCAGCTGTTTAACATATCTCTGGTAATGTAAAAATGATAGCAGCCAACTAGAAAAATACACAAGTAGGAAGGAAATTCCCAGAAGATTTTGACTTTCCTGCAGAGCGTGCAGTACAAAGCTGTGCCAAACTCATGCCCAGGCTCAAGAAAATAACTGATAGGATTGACTCACAGTCAATCAGTGGTTAAACTCCTGACGCTTGTAAGGGGCACGCACTCATGAAATGCTTCAGATAAAAATATGCTTTCCTTCCAGAACTTCTCTCTGTCTGAGAATGAGTGATTTTATTTCATTAAAATTGATTGTGTAGTTTGCTACTACAAAAGTTTGTTGCTAGATGCAGAACAAATGTACCGCGGTGATATTTGCTGGGGGAAACATGCTTTTATTTCTTTTATGTTTACTTCGAGGAAACTTTCTCCTGAAGGTCTGCTGGATTGTGAGAGAATCTCTAAGAGAATGCTTGGATAGTTGGGGATGTACAACAGACATTCACAGTTCACGCGCTCCAACAAGACCCCTTAAATCTGTTGGAAGAAGCAGAATTACGACTTTTCAAAAGTCATGTTAAAAGTAGCCTGAGGAAAATGCCCCTAAAAATAGTGCAGGTCTCTGTGCTGAGCTGACTGATAGAAAGCCTTCCTGACCTAAGAGGGCCTTGCTCCTTCTGATGGAATCACTTTTGGTTTAGAGCAGACAGTCGTGATCCTCTCCAATTCTCTCTGAGCTCTTGTTATTCCTAAAGTCTCAGATCTGGATTTTTACTTTATCTACTTCAGCTTCCGTCCCCACTGACTCTGAGGACAAAAGACAGAAACATTGCTTTAAGCATCCAGTTCAGAAAAATTTACCAGCAATATTCATCACTTATTTGTCTATTTAATACAGGCAGGAGCATAGTTTTACATAGATTTGCCAGAGAAGGACAGAAAAGCCACAGGGAATGGAAGACAGAGGTTTCTTAAAGAAGAAGAAAAGAGATGGCAAGAGAAAAGCAATTCTGATGGCTTAACTGAATTTCTCAGCCCAGTTTTATTGTGCTGAGAAAGGCAAAGCTGCTGCTGCGTTGTAGCGTTCAGTGCCTGCCTTGTTGAACTCTGCGCTAGGCTTCACTGCCGGTGCACCCTGCAGAAGCTGGTCCAAAGAGGCATTTGGAGGAAAACCGTTGAATGAATTCTTGCTGTGGAAGGATGTCCTCCTTGGGGTCCTTCCTGCTAAAGGAAGCAGCACTTTCATCATCCTCAATCATGATATTTCAGCAGTGTTTTGAATTCCCTATTTCTCGACTTTGCTGGGCAGGGCTATTAATTGAAGGAGATTGAAAGGGACATGTATCCCCCAGGCAGGGAGAAGCCCCGTAGCTGACGGGGCTGTGCGTGATTTTGCAACCTTCAAATAAACTTGGCAGCTTTTTAGATTAGCATCAGTGGCTGCAGGACCCAGACTTGTATATAGAACTACAGAAGACAACAACCCCTGCTCCAATCAGAGTAGGACTTGCTTTGCTATTTAAACACTGAATTTGAATGGAGAAAATTTTATTATCTAAGCTTGTCAGAGCTTGGAGTAAAAAAAAATGTATATATGTGGTCAGGTAAAGTGCAAAAAAAAAAAAAAGCATTATTGCTGTTAATCCTATGAGTGCTTTTTTTATCAGTTCAGGGGGAAAAAAGCCAGTTATAAAAGACATAAAGATTTTATAATGTTTTTTTCTCCTGGTAATATCATAGAACTCCAGGATCTTTTCAAATCTGCATTCAGCCCATGGTAGTTCTTTCTCAGAGAAAAGGGCATGTTTGTTTATTGTTTTACACAACAGCAAAACTGAGTGGCATTAAAAATGGCTGTAGTTTCTCTAGCCCTCTGACAGCAGACATCTCTTACCGCGGGCCGGTGCAGAGCCCGCTCGGTGCCGGGGCTGCGGGTGGCAGCCAGAGGGCAATGGCGCTTCAGCGATGGGCACGAGTAGGAGCCAGCAGAAGCCCTCGGCAAATCTGTCCTAGCAACGGCCTGGAAACCAGCGTGTCCTTCTTCATTTAATTGATTTGGGTAAACGGATGATACCGTTACTTGTGTGTTATTAAAGCATTAATTTAGCTGGTTTCCTTACACTGTGTTCCTTCCTGCCGTTTGAGCATTATTACGGCAATATCTCTCGAGCAGGAGCACCTCCTAGACACAGATGGAAATCTTCGGTGGTGTTCATCCTTCAGCTACCTGTCTCCCAGGTCCTTTAATAGAAACTTTGAGTTAAGTGTCTCGCTGTCAGTCCTTTCTCTGAACCCGCTGTCATTAATACTGAGGGCTGCTTCTACCAGTATTCCCATATCTCATACCTTGGTGGGAAGTATGAGCCTGTTGATTCTGGTGCTGGTGTCTTTGGATAGCCAGAGAGGCACAAAGGAGCCTTCGTGCAATTAAGGATCAGGCCTATTTGTTTCACTGATGATATCAGCAAGGATATGGTTACTCTTTTTTTATTGTCTGGCACTTAAGTTATAGAGCTGCGTGCTAGGTTTAGTTCTTATGCTGAAACGTCAGAGTCCTGTGTCACAAGAAACGGTCCTGACAAACGGCAGGGAGGTGCATACTGAATGTGATTAGACTCTGTTGGCTTGCTTTGTTACCACTCGTCAGTTCAGATGATCGTGCGGGTGCCAGTTCTGAAAGACACATAGTTTTGCACCCTTAGGTTAACTAACTTTGATTTATCATTGAGGTAGGCTAGGTTAGCTAACAAACAGCAATTTTGAATGAATTTTTACTTCAATTTGAATGCTTGTGGAAAATACAGATTCATTACGCAGTGTCTGCATCGCTGCATCTTTAGTGGCCTAGACATCTAGGAGGGGTTAGACTAGACGAGCTTTAAAGGTCCCTTCTAGCCCAAACTATGCTATGATTCTATGACCTACCAGGCATAGATTTACTGGAAACATTTTGGGGATTTTAGGTTCCCTATTAAGATAAGCTGGTATAACTTGACTCCAAATATGGTGATACAATCATAATCATATGCCTTCATAGATCCATAACTCAAACTGCAGCTGAATCCATCCTTCTGTGCGATAAATCCCGCGTCATATCCTGCAGAACTGGGAAACAAGCACATCTCCCTTTTAACACAAATCTACACTTGCATTATATTTCCATATTAGACAATGGTATTACATGCATAAAAAGGTGGTAAGACTTCCACAGCTGTGGCCACAGTCATTTTTTTCCATGAAGGCTTTTGGAAACTGCAGAACAAAGGTGACTATAATCACAGATACCTCAATTCCACCCCATTTAATGTCTGAAAAGTTTGCAAAGCACAGCATACAAAACCACAAGTAGCATTTTCAGTTTGGCATAGTTGACCTTAAGGTGAAGCTGTTAGTGTTAAGGAAGTCCTGTGGTTAAGTGTTAAGTCATCTCTTGATTTTTTGAAGGTATGAACATGGCAATTGCTCATATGACTTAATTGGTTATTTCTGTGTCTAAATACAGTGGGATTTTAATAATTTCATGTGGATTTACAGTTCTTCCATAACAGTTTCTGTCAGGTTTGTATTCAAGCTACAAAGGAATTTCTTTTACTTTGATTTTTTACCTGTGCTGCAAATAATCTTAGATAAGGGGATTTACCACTAGCTTTGAGCAGGGATACAGAACTTCTGGAATGAATTCATATCTGTCTCTAATTACAGAAAGAGACTTGTAATCCTAGTTGACTAAGACAAACAAGATTCTAGCTTAAACCAGTAAAATTGGCCAGGGTAAAACCATGATCAGTGAGAGCCACAAGATAGGCTGCTTCATACTGATAAAATAATCCCTGCTGGTGAATGCTCCACTCTTTTTTGATAGGTGAATTACCTACTTCACCTGACTTCTTTTCAGGCAGGCTCAAAATACCATCAATATATGCAAATTCCAATTCCCGGTTACCAGGCAATGACTCGGCTAGCTGATTGCAGACTAAAGCTGATGCCTTCCCTGTCTCCAGATTTTGCTATACTGGCTTGTGCCATGGCAATCCAATTGATGCTAATGCTTGTTGATTGCTACAAAGCCTGTTGTGCCAAATTGTAGGCAGCAATTTGTTGTCAGCATCAGTGTTCTGCATGCACCAGCCTGTAGCCAAGGAATTCATTAGATTCCAAGACTGTGGAGGTGAATGGGTGGCTGGTGCATCTGTAAAGAGATATGGAACAGCAATTCATGTCATTTACTGGGATGATATTTCTGTAGGGCCTTAATGAGGCAGACGATTTGCAAGCCTGAAAACAACACTGTGAAACTTCTGTGCTTAGAACTATTTCTGCTGTGGAAAATCCTAGGTCTTCATTGTCTTGAGTTTGAGAAATACGATCCAAGTATAGTCATACTTAGTTAAGTCAAGCTTGCTTTGTCCAGATGTGCAGGTACTAAAGGGAACCAAAATTATAAAGTGAGTCTAGATATGTGTGTAGTGAGAAATTCCAGACTGATGCTACTGCATCAAATTGGACTGTGGGTACTGATCCCCTCTGAGGCAGATTTCACTGTATTGTTTTGTTTTGTTTTCACCTAACTGTTTACAGAACATTGTGTGTGTACAGTGTTACAGATTTTTAATTAAAGTGACACATGATAACTTAGGAATATAGTGCTGCAGAGTGTTGAAAAATGAATAACAAAAATACAGGAGTCCCACTTGTACGTAAATATTTGTTTTCTCTAAGCAAATCAGAATGGTGTTCTTCATCATAATGTGTATTCTGCAGATAGTGTTCTTATTCCAACAAGGATGATTAGAGAAGCACATGGAAGTGGGAGTATAGGCTGGCTGATGCTTCCAAAGCAATAAAGCAACATTCAGTCACTAGCATATGAGTAAATAGATTGATGAAAATTCAATCAAAAAAACTGAGGAAAAGACCATTTAGGTCATCTACTTCATTGCTGTTTCCTAGAGTATGTTCTCGGTTACTTGTGGTAGATATCCCAAGGACTACAGGTGCCAAAATACTCCTTTGGAACAGTCGTGCAGTCTAATAGATGTTTAGGAGTTTTCGCAAGTGATATGCTGCTTTAATTTTCTTTTGCTTAATGTCATCTTTTTAATTTCTCCTTTTTTAGATTGCCTCAAAACAATTATTTTTTTGATTCAGAAGGAATAATTGCTGTCAGGAGTAAAAAGCAGTGACAAAATTCTTCTCAGTGTCCCGCTTTTGAAAACAAGTATAAGAAATTTAACAAAAATAAGTTGCAAAATATTACCTCCTTTTTTTCTTTTTCTGATATCTTAGATCCATACCAGGTTTTTTAAAATTGTTTAACAGTGATTTATTAAATTTTTGTTTTAAGCCATCATGCTTTGGTCCAGAAAGAAAAAGGCATTAGAAAAAAGTCTTCATAATGTTAAATATTCTTGTTGTTGTTAATATTAGTCTACAAATATCACCTGATAGAGGTGAGGCTGCTGCAACTCTGTGTCTCCCAACCCAGGCAGTTACAAGGTTGAGCATTTGTTCTGCATAGGCACGCATATGCATATACGCACAGTACATATATGCATATGTACGTGGCTGGCGACACAGATTAGAACAAGAAGAAAACACAGCACTCACACAAACACCAGTTGCCTCATCCTGTTTCCTCCTGTGGTTGATCAAGATGAAATCCCATTTGGGGAAAATATGTGCACTGCAAACATACACATAATATTGATCCCACCAGTAAGTGGTCTTAGACAACCAGGTCTGTCCAGTGTCTGGTCCCTGGATGCATTGTCTCCCCAGTTGCTGACAACTGGACATCTCCAGTTGCCTCATGCATAGACGTACACACACATAACAGGTCTCACAAGCAGGTCCAGACCTATATGACTTTACAGCAGTAGCCATTCACTCAGACCTAGTGACCTCTTCAATAACTTCTCTTCAATAACTAATTCATGAACCTAGTATCCAGCCTAGACTTATGACACCAGCACCTAGCTCCCAGGTCTTTTATCCTGCTCACTGGGTAGTCTGGCTTGGTGCTCGCCTGCACAGTATGCACGCACTCCAGTCATTCCAGTTGCTGGCATTGCAGGCACATGGACCTGTGTGACCCATGGTCTGAGTCCAGTTGCTGAGACTTAGACCACTACATGCACACGCACACAGAACAGATAGGCCCTCACCCAGGAAAGTAGAAATGGAGATTCCAGATGCTCTTCCCTGGCGTGGCAAAAGGAGCCCTGTACCCCTGTGTGCAGTAACTTCACTCAGTAGTCTGCAAAGTGGTCTGGGGAGAGCCTGTCCCATTGACGATCTGGTAGGTCTAACCCCGGCCATGAACTGATGGCTCTCCTGTGACAGCCCTGGGAGGAGCTGGGACAGGGGCTCCACTGACTCTGACCAGGTTATTAAGGTTCCTCTGCCTAGTGTTTTCCCTCTCTGCTTCTTTACATATACGAAAATGAGCCCTTTATCACATAACCTAATGCTGCCCTAATCCTCTTTTCTTAGAATAACAGGCTACTTGATACCAAGACATTAAAGATAATAAGCAAAAAATGTGCTTTGCAAAGAAGTGCCATTTTAAGATCAAGGTTCATATTGTAACTGGAATATTGGAATAGTTTGTGGACTCTGTATAGTGATTCTTAGAAATGGCATCCCATTAACTTCTCCATTATAGGCTATGGAGAAAGCTTAGTAAAAGGAATAAGAATGGTTTTCCAACCAAGCAGTCCTCATTACTCAAAGGCTGAAGAGTAAAACCACATGTGAACGGAATACTGATTCAAGAGGTTTTTTGTTTGTTTATTTATTCCACAATAACAATTTTTATAAAGTCTTTGTTTACCTGGAATCAAAACTAATTTGAACTGTTTATTTTTAGTGGAACCAAAGCCATAGCTAAACCAAAATTATGTCAAAAGATTACAGCTTGACTCATTGTTTCTAACATATAATTTCTGGAGGCATTTCCTCTTCCAAACAAAAATAGAATTGAAGATCGCAGACTTCTTTTCCATTACCAAATACACTGTTAATGCCTTCAATCAAAAGCTCTCCACGGGCTGTAAATCTTCCTTTACAGCTCATGGGATATAGTTTCCAAATACAATTAACTGTTTAGCCTTTCAGTTTTCTAAGATATGACTGAGACAGCAGTGAATGAACTTAGCTTAGATATCTGGCTTTTATTATATTTGAGTCTAGATTTGAACCTGAGAAGCACTGTTAGATAACGGAGGGAGAACAGATAATGCAATAGCTCATGAACTACCTGGTCTGGTTCTGCTTGTTTATACCGGGACATATGTAAGGTAACCTGAACACCCCCAAATAAGATAAAGCAGGCTGAAGAATCTGTTGCTATATCAATAAAAAACCAGAAATCCTGGTAAACAGATTAAGAAAAATCAGAACTTGTATCAACAGTAGAAAGCAGGACCTAATACCTGTATTTTTTTTTCTTTTTTTGTGTAACTGTTTATTTTAATGTTAAAACAGTGATTATGGATACGAACGTCACAGCAATGGGCAGTGTTTACCTGCATTTTGGTATAACCCATCTTCCTTGTCAAAAGATTGTAGCCTTGGACAGAGTTATCTCAACAGCACTGGGTAAGTGTCACACCAGACTTAATTTAGCTAGGCAACCCGTATGGACTTTAACCCAATGACGACCACAGATTGCATATACTATAGGTGTCTCAAAGCCAGTTGAAGCCCTGGGGCCCTCTTCTTCACTGAGTTTGTTAGGGTGCACAGTCTGGCGCTCCAGATCTCCATCATGTATGGTCCAGACATTTTGCTGAAAAATGATGCCTTAAAGAAACTTGGGGGGAAAACTATAAGACAAAGGCCAAATCATTAGAGTCTCTGAAAAGACTCCTCTTAAAATTGTATGGGATCAGGTGAGGCAGAAATGATGGAAAACAAATTAGAGGAAAGTGATGAAACTTATGTGTATGTGAACAGAAGTAACAGATGGACAGCTAGCCTGAATGCTGATTATTCTTTGGCCCTCTTGGATGTCAGTGGAAGACATAGTTTAAGTTAAGATCCTGACCTCAAACTTAATTTCTGATGCAACTGATTAAATCAAACAGAGGAACCCAAGCTGTGTTTTGGCACTGTGTACACTCAAACATAGGCAGAATTTGCTTTTTTCTTCAACTCTCTAATTTTTGTAGCTATTGGGAGTTGCATCTTTAGAGAGAGTTGCCTCACAACTGATGAGAAGTGGAGAGCATGTGAGAAAAGCTATGCATGTGAGAAAAGCTATGCCTAACTAGAATAATTGAATACAACTCCATACTGTATGTGTATATCATTTATTTATAACTTTATAGTTATTTAATATGTAACGTGTAACAGAGATCATCATATAATTTTATGTTTTAGGCAGTTTATGAATATGTGGTATGTAGGTGTGCCATGCAGGAAAATATTACATGCCAATAACAACAGTATTAACTACCTGTATGTTAGGCACATGAGGAATGCTTAGCTGAGACAAATGCTAAAATACATTTGGGAATCTGTTTTCTTCCAGTTGCCTTAGTCTAAAGAAACCTCAAAAATGTCTCCCTGTTCCCATTTAACCCTGTTACGCTCCCTGACAGCAGCTTCCACAGATTTCTCTTTTCCTTTGCAGATACCGGAAAGTTGTTTCTAATAACTGCACGGATGGTGTGAGGGAACGGTACACAGCAAAACCACAGCAATGTCCTGGCAAAGCGCCCCAGGGCCTTCGCATAATCACATCTGATGGCAAACTGACAGCTGAGCAAGGACACAATGTCTCTTTCCTGGTGCAGCTGGAAGAGGTAGGCTCTATTTTTATGTTGCATCCCACGCCCCATGGGGGTGTCTGATTCTGATTCATGTCAGACAAAATTTGCAAATTGCTGAAGAGGTGAACCAAGTGAGTTGGGGATAGAGTCAGCTCCATGCTGTAGCAGAGGTGGAGTTTGCTCTAAAATGTAATGGATGATGTATGGAGATGCAGTATTGCAGTGCAGAGGGCAATAGTTGGGAGAAATTGACAAAAACTCGGAACTGGTTTGGTTTGGGAATTCCTCAGTAGAACTGGAGAGTGCAGGTTTGAATCCTGATCCCCACCTTTAATTGTGCTTTGACTTCTTGCTGTGTTTGAAACTGAATTTCCATTTTTATTTGACACTGACTTTCAACCAAACATGGCCTAAAGTAGATGTATAGATCTGTCCCCATTGCACAAGTTGATACATAATGTTTAGGCGTTTATGGATGAAATCTCAAGATGTCATCATCAGCATTAAGTCTCAAATTGATTGCAAATGTGAAGCTGATTCAGACTCTGATCAAAGCTTGTGTTTTTGTTACATCTGTAACTTAACTTGGTATTTCACTGTTCTGCTCCCTCCGTTTCTGAATCCTTAGAAAAAAATGTTTCAAATCTTGTTGGCTGTTTCTTCTTCTTAGCACTTCTTTCTCTACATTTAATTCTAGGCTCCCAAATAATAAAATTCACAAAGTAACTATTTTCTCTTTTTCTCTAATCCAGTTTGATTTCTTTACACTTCAACCCTTCTTCCTGTGTAGCTGGCCAATAAATCCTAAACCAGCTATGCTTTTACACTAGGACACAATGTGTATCCCTTTACGGCTGAGACCATTTGTGGAAATTACCTCTGATCCTCTCTGTAATAAAAGTCATCTGTAGTGAGGAAAGAGAAATGAGGATGACCTCTGTAGCAAAGTTTTTTAGGAGGTGTGTTGGGGTTTTTACATCTCCATTGTTGATGCTTTCCGCAGCAACCAGATGTTCTGATTTGTAAAGGCAATAACATATAATAAACCACATCTAACCTGAAGCAATTGTTTGACCTGAATGTTCATTTTCTCCAAAATGTGGTCACTTTATTTCAGTAGTGACAGTGATACAATGTTGCTACTGTAGATGCTGTCATAAGAGTATAAACATGTAATTTCATCAGGATAAATTATCGACTTCTGTACTTAAGGATGAAGAATAAAAAGCCCAAAACAAAATTCAAAGTCTTCATGCTTTTAGAATAAGTTTAAAAAAAAAAAATCAAGAAAGGTGTTGTTATAGACCCAAAAAAAAGTGTTCATTTCATCGCCTTTCTATTCTCAGCAAAGTTTTAAAACAGATTGAGAGAAGGAGATGGGTAGTCTGAGAAGTCAGTCACAAAACTATCAAAGAATTATGCCAATAGTCAGAGGGAGAGACAATCACCCACGGTGTGGGAAACTCAGGACAAAAGTCCTGCTCTTCCTTCTCCAGGCATTTAAATTCACATATCCTGTAAGAATGCCCTGACCACTTTATTATACAGGAGTCTTCTGTGAATTGTGCTGTCTTTTCTGTTGATTCTGATCTTTTTTGATAACCCTGCTTCAGTATTCACCAGAGTCTGAAAGCAACAGCTTCTCCATTAGGAGATGGAGCCTTTCTCATGCTGTGTATCAGGGACTATGTAAAGTATGTTTTGATAAGTGAATCTGAGTCTGCAGTATATCTGAGAAGGAAGAGGTTAGGAATTGCTCTGAGGGCTGCAGCAGTATTGATCAGCCTCCAGCCTTTCTGATTATTCTCCTTGCTAGATGAATCTTGACCTCCTGCTCTTAGATTTGTCAATATAAAGACTTCACAGAGCAACCAACAAAACTTCTGAGTAAATTTGACCCAATCTAACAGTGACTTTGGGCTGATGTTGCGGCAAAAAGAATAGTCAATAAAGAAGAAAATTTGCCCAGCTATATGCAAGCTATAGTAGAACAAGTTTTGATTATAGCAGCATAATTGTATGTACACTAAAGCATTTACCAAAGCAACTGTTTCAGTAACAAAGATCACACCACTCACTAGAACAGTTAGAAAACCCAGCAGAACAACCACCCTTCTATAGACTAGATACTGGTTTCACAGAATAACTGAGGTTGGATCTCTGGAGACTGTTCAGTCCAACCCCACTTCTCAAAGGGAAGTTTCTTTCCCTTGCAAACAAGACAGAGGTATCACAAAACAAGAACTTGCCATTTTCTGTTTAGTTCTACCCTGCACAGGTATACAGGATAATACAATCCAGGATGTTCACCATCCACAAAATCTGTGCCACTCCCATTTTTGTTGAAGAGAAGGCATCAGGCAAGTTAAAAAAAGGCTGGATATGCCTGTGTATGCACGTGCAGTTTTTCTCAACATCATATGGAGAAAGTTGTCCTATTTAACCCTTGCTCCCTGGAGGGGTGGCCAATATTTTTAAGTGCTTCACCCTGGTGGAAACTCTTCCTTTAGCTTATGCCAGTCAGAGTTGTTATCTTTTAGGCTGTAAAAAAGCAGTGGCTTTTGCTTGTGTTGTAGTCCCTATGCATCTTAACATCTCTTGTATCCCTCTGAGAGAATTTGTTTGAAACCTAAGATCTGCAGAGCTGTTCCATACACCACAGCCTGCCAGCTCTGTCTTTTGATGCCTATATTCCACTTGACCTGCATGAAAAAAAAAAAAAAGATAAGAAGCTGGTGAGCAAAGGTACAAGAGTTTGTTTGATATTTGTACTCCTGTTACTGTTCTAGGGCTTTCTGCTCCAGCTAAGGACCCACCTGGGTCTGAAAAGAAGAACGAACTGCAGAGGCAGGCTCACTGGAGGCCCTGAAAAGTCACTGCATCTCTGTAGTGGAGGGGTTTGCTAAGAGGGGAGGGAGAGGGAAATGGTGTCAGTAAAAAAGTGTTTTCATTCAGGTGAGGGGCAGGAACCACAGTGCAGGGGTTTCTTGTAGAGCCTGCTTGTGCCTGTGGTGATGCTGAGGGCCGGGACTGTGTCATTCTGACAATGACACAATGCCAGTAAAAGATGCCTGAAGACAAAAATGAAGACAAGACATTCAGAAGTGTTCTGATGTTGAAGAAGACACAAAAGGGAAACAATTGCTGAAAACAGTGCAAGTGAAGAGGGACCAGGTGCCAAAATCAGCAGTGCATAGAGCATTGCTGATTTCTGAGAGCTGGGGCTCTGGCCCAGTTTCTCTAACCCTGACTCACATGAAATTTTCCTGTGAAGCGTTTATGTCTGGCAGCATATAAATATCATTAGGAGCAAAACCAACCAACAAATCATAGTTAAATGACCTGAATATAAGAATACTTTCCAAAGTGGTCTAAATTTCCTGTCAGCTTTTAGAATTTCTGTATGACTTCTTAAAAACTGTTGCAAAGTCACCTTGCACTTAATATCTTTGGTTCTGTTATTGGAAAGGTTTGTCCAGGTTAGTTCTCTGGGTATAATAATGATATTTTTACTGTGTGACAACAGCCAGGAAGCATCAATATTTCCTTTTATATTAGCATATGTCCCATTGTACGAAACATTATGGAAGTGGTTAATAAGCAGAGCACCACACTTAATGCTGGTAATTTTGCTCTTTAATTTCCATCGAGCTAGGCAGAATAACAACAGCATCTGTGTCACTAAATAGCAGTACAGGAGAAAACTAGTTCTGCTTAAAAGCAAATTTTTCCAATGCCTCAAAATGCTGCCGGTTTAAAGGGTAGTGCTTTGTCCTGGCCTAGGCTGTATGCACAGACCCATAGCTGCCATTTTTCACACTGCAGCATTTGACAGCATATTTGTTTCCTGACTTAAACAGCCTAAATCCTTACTTTATTTTTGCACAGCAACAAAAGAACCCAAAGCCAAAAATTACAAAGCCATTTTTCTTACTGAAGTTCTTCAACCCAATGTCCCTGACATGTTTTGCTGCTCTGTTGTAGAAAATAGAGGAATTTTATTAAGTGGGTGTTGTTTCTGTGTACCTTCCTCATCACACAGTCATGTAGGTCTCTTGCCTGTCACAAACCAAATGGTTATTTGTCCGTTCGAGTTATTTGTATGAACATCAGAAGCTTTTGCTTGCTGTAGTGCTTCAGCAGAGACACTGAATGCTGCAGCCTCCAGAGCAACGCTATTCAACACAATGGCTTTCAAACTCATTTCATCTGATTGCTCATACATCTTTGCTGAGGAAATGGACAGTAAAGACATTCAGGGCAGAAAGGTTCAGGGCTTTGGCTGTTTCATTACAGATAATTCACAGAAAAACTGCCTCCTCTAATTTATTCTTTATCTTGAGAAAATGACAGCCGAAAGTCTTTGACATTCCAGGCCTGCCTCAGTTCTCACTTGACAAAGTCACTCCACTTGGAGTAGATTTTGGCTTGCTTTTGACTACTTGCTGCTGCTGTATGATGTCTGGATTAGACTAATGTGTGGGGAAAGCTCATCTGTTCCTGCAGTTCAGGCCACAGGCTAGAATTTGGGCAATCTGAACTCATTCCTGAACCACACTCTGAGCTCTTTCTGCGTGACCTTGAGTGAGAAACTTAACCTTTCTGGGTTTTTTTATTCCCTTATTTGAACAAAGAGCTTTGCTTTCTCCCTGATGCCCTCCGTGCCTTTCATTTTTGTGCTGAATGCTCAGAAGGCTATCATGTGTATATACAAACGAAGCCCTGAATTTCCTGAAGACCACTATGGTTTTCTGTAATGACAATGTTAATAAACGCCTGTACAAGGTACAGTGTGTCTCAGGAACATTTAATGAGCTTGGGGACTCCGCTTGGGGGACAATACCATTAGCATTTCCCACCTCAGCACTGTCGTTCTGTGCAGTTCAGAATTCAGCTCAGCTGAAGTCTCTGGAGTTGAGCTCAGAATTAGGATTGTTCTGATTGTTGAGGTACTCAAATTAAAGATGCAAAGCATAGTCTGCATTTTTTTGTGGTATCCTACTGTGTTCCCTCTTTTGACATCACAAGTTAGTAACGATTACAAAAATACAAAACCTTCACCCAAACTTTAAACGCACATGCTGAATCACGGCTGTTTATCTTACTAGCACCACCTCATTCCTGTTAATAACACACAGACAGAAGGTCAGTACATCCCCTCCCCCATATCACTGTCATCTGAATTATAATTGCATTTTCTGTGTTACCGATGATGACAAACTGGTTGAGAGATATCCTGAAATCCTGAAATCCATGAGCCTTTCATGCATTTTTAAATTCACTGCTGAAATTCCATGAAAATGTATGATAGTTGACCTCGCCTTCATTATGACACACAGCATTACAGTCACACAAGTTGAATTATTCTGCATAATCCTGAGAGGCTGTACTTATTGATGCCTGTGGAGCACAGAAGATCTAGTTCTATAGAAAAGGCTCATAGCTGAGTCGAGCTGGCACAGCTGGCAGTCAGGATGAATGATTTGATTAGTACAATTAACTATTTTGGAGTAGAAAAAGAAGCACACGTGAAAAGTATCAAGATATTTGCTCTGATAAAAGACAAATTTCTGTTCAGTTTCTGATTTTAAAAAGTTAAGAGCATCTCTCTGAAAGCAGGAATTTGCACAGGAAAGCACGTTTTTCAGTACTTGATCAAGTTGGTCTTGCATGTCTGTTTAAGATTAAACATATGCCTTAAACAGACCTAGACTAAAGGTATCCCATGCGTGATATTCAGTTCCAACAGAAATATCTTTGATGGATGTTTCCTGATGGTGATGTGAAAATACCAAAGAAGGAAGCGGGTTAATCTGAAGAAAGCACAAAACGTTAATCCATGAAGACAATCCAACAAGAGCAGTGTCTGTCTCTTGCAAAGGATAATTAAGTCAGTGCATAACTGAAGACTTAAAAATTAAATCTGAAACATGGGTACCAAAATTAAAAACCTTGAACTGCGTTGCATTGTTTTAATACTTTCATTTAGATACAAATACTGAAAGTCAATAAGGAAAATTCATTATTACTACCTTCTGGGCAAGATTCAGATGGAGTGTTTGAGAGAGAATTGTGCTAGGTGGGTCTCACATACACCAAAAATACTGAGAGCTGCATGATGTAATCAAAATGTAAAAATATTGTTGCAAACTGTATGGACTGTTTCTTGATATACCCTGAGGCAGGAAGCTTCACAGGTTTTTGGAGGCATCCAGGTCTTGTGTATGCCCTAGACTTATTCTTTTGACAAGATACAGGAAAAACATGCATTTGGCTTGGCAGGGTGACGAAGGGAAGGAGAGAAGGGAATCTTTTGTGTATGCTTGGAAACCCCTGGAAGTTTAATGAAAAAGTCGTATAGAAAACAGTAAATTTCTGATTTACATTTTAGTAACAAATGTTGTATAGGTAAAAAGTATAATATAGGGCCTTGTGAAACTTGGGTTTTAGTTCCCAGGGCTTCTTTTCAGGCTAAAATGAGTACTCATGTGCTTAAAGTTCAGCGTATGCTGAAGTCTTTGGCCGCACTAAAGCTTTTATCAAGATTGCAGTGTGCTTCTTCAGGTTATATCCAAGCTTGTGCATATTGCATATACCTAGTTCAAGGTAAAAAACATCCATCAAAAGTACTTCATTTTTTTCAGCTATTGTAATTGGTTGCTGACTAGCTTAGTGTGTTCAAAATATAGGACCTGAATGCAGAGATATCACCACAAACAGCCAGCCTGGCAAATCTCTGCCTTAATGCTGAAGAGCACTGGCGTTAAAAACCTCCTGCAATGAAGTCCAAAGAGGCTGCCCAAAGGCAGCTCGGTGCTGGTCGCATTCAAGTACTTTGCTGTGGCTGTAGAAGTAATGCTGAGACTTTTGTGTCTACCTTAATTGGGCTGGAAACTTCAGAAAATCACGATCATGTGGTATTGGTCTTGTCAAAAATGACAAGGAGGACCTGGAGGTTTTTGCAAGATGTATCTATATGCATCAAATTGTTGCAAAACAAAACTTCTTTTGGCAAAACAGGCACTTGCAAGTGGCTCTGGAGAGCTGCCTGAGACACAGAGGGCTGGGGTTGATGTAGATCAGGTGTGGGCTGTGTGGGAAATGTTTCAATTTTTGCTCACCTGCTTTCTCTTCCTGTCTTACTCTGCCTGTGCTCTTACCTGGCACGGATAAAACATTAGAACACGTCAAAACACAGTCTCTTGTTTTTCCTGAATTTTTTCTCTCCCTTTCTAAGCTAGAATTTTAAATGTCAGCTTTTCAAAATGTGGCATTTTCAGAGAAGTGTTATAGCCTGGATCTTACAGAACGGAAAATGTATTTCCAGTTCAAAGGGTTTTAAAACAAAACAGGAAAGGCCAAGACAAATGACAAAAACTGGGGAAACAGCAGCTGAATCTCGTCTCCAATTAGATTTTCAGATGTCTCTGTCAGCATCTTTTCTCCCTAGGGAATTTGGAAGAAAAATTGAAATCTAAATCTTGCATGCCTTAGAAATGGCTGCCTTCCCTGGCAGCACCTGTAGACACCATGTGTTTCATGGCTATGAAGGAAATGAAGACGAGAAAAAACGCTCATTAGAGCACAAATTTTGACACTTGCAGAAACAGGGCTTTTCTAAAATGCTGTCAACCTTTTCATCTTCCGCTGCTAACTCAAACATGCAGAGGAATATACCTTGATCTGAAATATACTTCAACTGCATGACCTCAAATATACTCAGAGATGATAAAGCCAGCAGGGTGACTATGGTGGTGCAGTTTTAACCACACAAACAACTTTTGTCCCAGCAGTATGGCTTTACTGAAAAATATTTGAAGACATAATCTCCTTTTTTAGTAGCAAAAGATGATGAAAGCCCTAGTGATGATAGCCTAGAGGAATTGGGAGATCATCTAAGGGTCCTTCAGAGATCTTTGTCCAAGGCCAGCACCATGCATGAGAGAATATATTCTCCTTCTAAAATAGATTCAGAGCTGAGGAGCTCAGATATGCTCACCTCCGTGGGGGCGTATCCCATTTGATGCCTTCTGTTGGCATGGTCAAACACTCAAGAGTGCCCAAACCATTGAATCCTGTTTGAAACCGCACATCTTTCTCTCCACTGACTACTGAGCAAGTTGATGAAATGACCACTTTTCCTCAGGTAACGTCAGACCTTGTAACTATCCTCTGGTAGATCTAGGTGACCCCACTGATCCAGTCTCTCAAAAGAAAAGCAGAGTCTATTCCAACCCTTTCTCTTTTCTGTCACCACAGGGAGACCTCCAGAGATCCCTCATTCAGGTGGATTTTGGAGACGGCATTGCTGTGTCATATGCCAATCTCAGCTCAACAGAAGACGGGATCAAGCACATCTACCAGAACGTGGGCATATTCCGAGTAACCGTGCTAGTGGAAAACAGCCTGGGTTCTGACAATGCTGTCCTCTACCTGCATGTAACGTGTACGTATGTTCATACTTGTTGTTAGCTTCTGTCCTTCTTTAAAAAATTATTGCTTGTCCTCAGAGATGACGTTTGGGGCTTTATGAGAGTTTGTCTGTCCTCCATCAGAGAACTCCAGACTGAGAGGAGCCACAGGCAATAGAGACATTTGCTTTTTAAACCACATTCCACCTCTAATTTTGCATAGTCTAATTTGTAATACCTCAAAGGAGCGTCCAGCCCTTTCTGAAATGCACCTTCATTAGCATGTTTACACTTACAGAAAAACAAAGACATCCAGGATCTTTAATCATTTTTAAAAGTCTTGACTTTTGCTTTGCACCTGTGTTTTACCCTCTAATGAAATTCAACCTGGAAATACAACCTAATGAAATACAATTCTGGAATGGAAACCAGTGTGTTTCTGTCTTTCCGTTGTCATAGGAACCAAAATCTTGGTGTTAAAGAGTATTACAAGAAAAAATATTATCTTCACATTGCTCTTCTGCTGTTCTTTTCAACCTTTTTATACTTCAGCTGTCTCTGGTTTGCAGCTGAAATGTATCTCAAGTCCCTGCATAAAACAAGCAATGTGTTCTTTCATATTTATTCTAGCACATGGTTATGAACCCAAAGGGGCAATTAATTATTGAAATTTTGTAACATCCTTAATGGGTTTTGTTTGGGACCCTTGTTTTCTTTAGGGGGGGG
>Ga0065711_1005057_pt1 | contig 34347 bp, 17 predicted proteins | sample Hoacrofraction12_FD_59098 | JGI IMG/M metagenome (GOLD analysis project Ga0065711, IMG submission 59098) | Hoatzin crop microbial communities from Cojedes, Venezuela - Epithelial fraction 12 v2 (version 2) | ecosystem: Host-associated > Birds > Digestive system > Esophagus > Crop | place... | reverse complement strand
CCCTGAAGCAATTAAAAAAAAAAAAAAAAAAGAAGGAAAATCATGGGCGGAATCCACGCCAATGACATTATTCTAAAGTTTTTCCTAAATAAATGTTTTTGAAAGTAATTTAATACAACTAGGTACCTATAAAAAACTTAGGCTCCGAATCAATTCTGATTGCCCAGTAAGAGCCAGTAAGTTGCACAGTATTTTTATACATAACCTACAGCAGGGTCTGGTTCAGCTCAGCAGAAATCGTTTCATTAACAACCCTTAATGAACACACAATAACTGTGTCCATTAAACGAGCTGGATGTTTTGTAATTTACATCAATGCGTTTTATGGGTAAACTAGAGATGAGAAGTTCCCCCATTTACAGCAGTAAACGCCAGTCAAGCAGAAAGCCAAGCTGCTTCCCAAATACACCAGCCTGTAAAACTATTGTGCAGAGGTGAGAAGTAAGCGATGCCATTCTCATGAACCTGGCGGCAGCATGAATATTAGATGAAAGTTTCACTGACGCTGAAATGAAAGGTAGACACTGAAAGGAAACACCTACCTGGAAAGAAACTCCAGGGAAATTTACGAGCACTTGGGGCTGGTGGAACTTTCATTACTGTGATTAGCCATTGTGAGAGACAGCTGCGCTCCTGTGGGCCTCATGAAATTTTTATCTGTCTAAAGGACGAATTCTGCCTTTAGAAGCACATGAGGGGCACTCACTGAATTCCAGGGAGCGTGATATAACTCCACCAAATATACTCTGGAGTTACTTTTTCATTAAAGTGTAAATAATAGATAACAGTAACAGCTATTCATGAAGTGTTTCACTTTGTATGTAAGTCTCTCCCTCCTTAAGCCTCAAAGCACTTGAACTGTCACGGAACATAATGCATTATATATTGTCATAACACACAAACATCCCAGGTGGGGAAGCAGAGGCAAAACAACATGAAGAGTGGCTGAAGGTCAGCCAGCGGGCCAAGCAGAGCCGGAGTGAATTTTCTGAGAATCAGTCCAAATGAGACAGGACCTGCACAGCCCCTTCAAACAAGAAAATAAATGAATGAAAAATGAAGTCACCTCGGATTCGAGTAAAGGATGGCCTTAGCCATGAAAAATAAGCAGGAGCTGGAGTGGAACTTTAACGAATGCCCCTTGTCAGCATCATCCTTCCCAGGACAAGCATGCTATTATTCTCTCTTTAACCAGCCCTGAAAGTCTAGCTCTGTACAGCGAAGAGACCGGGCTTACTGTTCAAGGTATAGCTAAATAATACACTGAACATGATTTACCTTCAAACCCCTTAAGTAAGTTTTAATCTGTCTTTAACACCCTGAGGTTTTGATGGCTCCTCAAGGAATGACTTTGACTGCAGAATGGAAGAAATCGACATTCAACAGCTGCTGAAAAAATAGGAGGCTGTTACACGCACACGGTGCGGTAAAAACAGATGCAACACAGAGGTGCAAGGTGGATGCACGCTGTAAGCAGAGCCTATTTTAACCACTTAGGTTAAGACTCTTGCTGTGTCCAAAGGAGGCACTAATCATAGCAATGCCATACAGTCAATCCTAAAGGTTTCTCTACTTTTCTACACCTTAGGAACTCATGGAGACAGGCACTCAGAATAAAACACTAAACTTGATGTAGCTGTAACATAGAAAAAAAACGAATCATTGCCCAAACACAGAGGCACCCCCAACAATTAGGAGTTTATCTGCTTGTCTCCCACGCAACATGAGCGGTTAGGTCTGACTGTGGAATCGCAAGCGTACTGTGGGCCAGCCTGGAATCATCTCTCCATGTTACCATAACCCTCGGTGTCGCAGTGCCTACCTGCAGGAATGGGGGTTGGGGCTGAAGCCGAGAACTGCAAGCATCCCCCACACCACGCACAAGGCAACTGAAGCACCTGAGCGGTATGTGCTAAAGACATGTCCATCTTATGTTTTGTCTCCCATACAGCATGGCTATAGTCCGGGATTCTTCACCTCAAAGCAAACCTGTTCATTTTTTCAAAGGTCCAGAAAGAGTCAGCAGTCATGGAAGTGGTAACTGATTATCTGTAGACAGCACCGCAAATAATGCTTATGTATTCTACCTGCAACAGCCGTTTCCTTCTTCAAAGAGAAAGCAGACGCCTCCCATACAAACAGTGGGGAGGACACAATAGAAAGCCACCGAGAAAGTGCTGGAAAGACCATAATTTCTTAATTTCAACTGAAAATAAACACAAGTTACCACTGGGTGCCCAGTCCTGACATGACTGAGGCATCCTTCAGGGATCTGAAGTGCCCGGCTGATTTAAGGGCAAGAAAAACCCAAGGCACCTACAAATATTACAACTGAGGCTAACGTGAAATGAGCAGAGGGGACTCAAGGAGCAACAGTTTAGCTAGAGTTCCTGAACAATACCTCTCTTGGATGTGGCCCTCCACACGCACTTCTCCTGCTCATGTATATTACCCAATTAGCAAGGTGTCTGCTCAAGGCTTGTGGGAATTTGCAGGCCAAAAGCAAAACCTAGTGATGCCCAAGAGAACCTTTCCCCTCCCTGCAGAATGCTCTGGAAGGGGCTCCCCTGTCTTTAGCGTGCACCAACCACCATATCTGGCCATGCTAGCTCCTTCCCCAGAACTGGAATTTCTTTACAGTGCTCTCCGAAGCACAGCCCTTCTCTGCCCCATCAGACTCCTGCAGGGATATTCACCAAAAAGCTGCACACCCAGGACATTCCTTTGATTCATGTTACCGCACCTTTGTGTTATTCACTTAATCACTGCATTTTCAAGGCACTCGTACATGTCAAGATGCATCATCAAGAGCAATAAATATTCTTTACATGCACATACACACCTGTTGCAAAAGGCAAAGGATGATAAAAAGTAGGAAATATTACTGAAGTACGATAATAGGTTAGGAAGAAATGTTAGGGTGAGTTTAAGAAGCAGAACACAGAAAGCTAAGAGGCCTTAAATACAGCAAAAAGAAAATAACTTCTTTGCTTGCTTTCATTTCTGGATATTTTAAAATGGCAAATTTTGGGCAAATTTCCAGACTGAAACAGGAGGCAGTTGACATAACTCCTCCTTTTTGATTACCACTAGTAAGAAGACTGCAGATCTCTATGTATGGGTACGTACAGAGTCACTGCCAAGGCCTCTATAGCTGTCTGCATCCATGCGCACACACACAGTTATAGACACTACTATAAACAGGGCACTACCTATAACACCATTTTTAGAGAGAAAGACAGACATATTCACAACACATATCACAAAACAATTTTAGGATAAACCAAGCAAGATGGAAATCAGCTTTACCCACACTGGACAATGATTGTATGGCAATAATACGCAAGCTAGATGTTACTATCACGTAATTTTGATTGAGAGTGCCATCGACACCATGTGTAACAGAAATCGAACGCACACGAAAGCTTCGTCTCTGCCCAAACATTTCAGATGATCGGTCTTCTAGGTTCAGGCACTGTTTTTTTAATCTCTCTCTCCTGTCGTTGTTCTGACATCATCTCCTCCATGCCAGCTGCAAGAGTGTCTCTGTCTTTCCCTGCGCCTCCTGCACCCTGCCACCTGCCTGCCACCTCCCCTCCTCTCCCACTCAGTCCAGTGAAGATATGGTTAGAGCGATGTGCCACGGCCAAAGCAGCCTTCAGAGCCCACCACTGATGTGTTATCAGTACGGGTCTCGCTACGCTAATCACGGGTTAGAAAAGCATTGTCAAGGCAACGCAGTTAGTTTTCGGCGGGCGAGTTTGGTGGGTTGCTTTAAAGGGGAAGGCTATAGCCAGTTAGCCTCTGCATTACCATTATCGGGGTTGGTAAACATCCTACTTGCACTGGAGACGGTCTTTCCAATGTCAGCCAGAGAGCGCAGGTTGGACTTCTTTGTCTGATGCCGGTGCTTCCTGAGTAGCGTGTAGGTGACCTTGTCCTTCAGTTCTGATTTCAAGAGCCCCGTCTCGATGTGATTGTCAACGATCATTTCTGTCGCACGCAAAGAAAGGGGTGTGGGAGAGGAGAGGAGAATTAAACACAAAGCACAAAACTCCACTGCATCAAGGGAGAGCAGGGGGAGAGAGACGGATCATTTTCACCCTACCTTTTTTGTAGGCTTTCCTTCCCACCTCAAAACCACCACCAGATTTCACCATTTTATTTTTAATGGGAATCTCTTTTAGACATTTGTTTGGAAACAGAACATAAGCATTTCCATTCAGCAAAACCCACCAGCCACCGACACTTACCTATTGCACCGCAACTCCGTTTTGTTCTTGTCGTACATGCCATTGAGCCTATTTCAAATCAGCTGTACCCAGGATAAGATGGTTCTTAGTTCAGAAAGGGAATCTGCCCTGACTCTGTATTTTTGTGGAGAAGCGACAACTACATTGCAAGTTCCAGTATGCTCCCAAAAATAACATGGTAAAGCCTCTATCAGATTCAACAAGGCGTGAGTTCACTTCGCAGGCCCCCAATAAAATCTAATTTAATGATAGGAAAAAGTCCTGGGGACGAGTAACTAATTAAATCACTCACTCCCAAAAGTAAAGTAAAATGACGGCAACTACAAAAGGCAGAACTTGCTCCAGTTGTCACAGTACGTACTACGTGGCTTTGCCTTTAACTGTATCACCAGCAAAGGACACTCCCAGCCCGCTGCAAAGACTGCTCACTTTCCATCAATTCTGTCCTTTCTGCTCCCCTATCCCAGAGGAGAAATAAAAAAAAGGTTGGCAGATTTAGTAAGAATCTCTATTGTGCATTAAATCTCACATTCCCTTGATTACTTCAGTTAACATGCTGTCCCCCAAGGGAAAGTGGCAGCTCTTATTTGTCTACCAGTAACTTTTATTTGTGCTAATAATAAAAGTTATGGGAAAGGGGAGGCAGAACATGCATCACATTTGCTAACTCGGTGAGTCAGAAAGTCACCCTCTATATGCTGCTCAAGAATTAATGCCTCTTCAAATCACTACGGGAAGAAGCCTAGTTCTTCCACCCAAACTCAGAAAAGGATGATTATATACATGTAGGTATGGTTACACAAAATGTTTGGCAAAAGCTTTATTTTTGTAAAGTGCCTTTTTTCTGTGAGCTTTTGTTGTTCGTATTTTTTGTTAGTGATTTTTTGAATACTTCCTTCAGAACAACATGTCTTTCTTTACCAATTTTATCCTTCTCCTTCTGGCAAGTATCTCTTCCCTTCCATGTTTCTGATACAATATAAATGAACAAAGAGCGCTCTGTGAGTGTTTCTTTCCTGCATATCACTACTAGACATCAATCAAGTGACCACGACGAAATAATTCTGGAAACCAAGTCTGCAGGCTTCTTGGACATCCCTAGCTATCTGATTAAGGATCTGGAACAGCAAAAATACCACACTCAGGACAGTGTTACCGCAACAGCAGCCACAGATTTGTAATTTAATCTCCCAGGAATTAGATTTAATTTGAGTGTTCAAGAAGGATATTGAAAGTGACATTTTGAAGTGATTTCAAAAAGAAATTCAATGTTTGAGGGTTAAATGTTTGGACCACTGACATCAACTGCTATCTTCTGAAGCACGTTCAGCTTCAGCATAAAACTTTGGACTTTTCTTTTTAAAAACTTTGCAAAACTGTGCATTTGGATATACAGATGCAAAAATAAAGTAAGATAAATGCCACCACAAGCATCTACAAAACTAAGCTCAAAACTGTAGATAATGTCAGAGGCAGCTTTTTTAATTCCAAGTCTTACAAACTAGTGCAACACCTGATATTGGATAATTTCATGCCAGGACAATTTTCAGCCTGCTTCCTGAGATTGTAATTCAAAACACTGAGTTTTGCAGTGGTTATATTTCTTTTTGCTCTTCTACCTCTTCATACAACGGCTTCTAAACTCAGTGTTTTGGCTAAATGTATCTCCTCTGGATGGCTTACTTTTAAAGTTTATTTTTGTATGTCTGCTCACATGTCATTGGGAACACAGTATAGCTCTCAGCAATGTCACTACGTGTCATCCCAGGCCACGGCTATTTTGACTGCAAAAAAACTGCCACCCCATTCAGCAAAAAGTGAAGCATCAGCTGGTACTGTGGCTGCTCTTCACTCTCCTTTGCTGGAGGGGAGCACCCCATCCTAAACAGAGCCTCAGCTGCCTTCAGCAGCCCACCCCCGGACCTCATCTGAAAGCAGTTTATGTCCATGTGGGCCAGTGTTCTGCACAAAGCAGTAGTTGCCAGGTATCTCTGTCCTTTCACATGTAACGTTTCTGGTGGTGAACATAAATGATGTCAGTGTATGCTATTCCTTTCACAGATGAAGCGACATCTTAGGACATAACTTAGTATACATACTTCAGGATCCAAATGGCTCTATATAATCACTAAAAAACAGTTCAAGGTAAGCACTAATTATCACTGAAGTTGATGCTGTTACTCTTCTTCCTGAATTCAGAAGTCCTTTCATTTACCTGTTATCCTTCTCTATGTACTGTCTAGTTTTCCCTGTTATTCCTTGGAGGATTATTTCTTTATTTTCCTCTTTTATTTAAAAAGCAGGGCTTTTTCATTCAAACCATCAGTGAAACCATCATCAGGGTTAACAAAAATTTGCAGGGAAGAGTTGAGGGAAAGAGCCAAGGCAGCTTTACTTACCCACCACCTGCGGGAGAGAAGCAGCCTCCATATCCAGCATTATTGACCCTTTCTCTATACACGTCCTTAACTCAAACAAGCTGTGCAGGGACAAGGTAGCCACGTGAGGTTTGCTCCATCGCTCCCCACCTTGTTCTACCTTCTCCTCAAACTTGATCCACCTATGAGAGGGCAGAGCAACGAGACTGTGTTAAAGGTGCTGGCTCCTTGCAGGCACACATCTCTGAAAGAAGCAAGACAGCTGAACCATCACGGCATACCAACAAGTTCAAGCACATGCATTTTCGCTCACATCGCCAAGGCCACAAATCCATGATCAAGTTGCAAGGGCTTAATGAATTGGTATGTGTCAACTGAGCAGTGATAATGCTCTGCCTGCTTGTAAACTATTGCAAATGTGAGGTAAAACATGTTATCTTTCATAGTTTTCACCAAGACTTAAACTAACACCGTTTAGGTGATGTTTGCTCCAGGCCAAGAGTACATACGCAGCTTCAGTGACTGAACTTGAGAATCAGCTGAGACTTGGTCATTCCCTCCACAGTTTTCATACCCAGTCCCTAACCTGACACTGCACCAAACCAACCACAAAAACTCTTCGTCGCTTCGCCGGACCCAACGGAGAGAAAGTCAGGCAATACATTCACACTTAACTAATGCCAGGTGAGAAGGGCTTGAGCACCACAGCTCCACAAAACAGATGGGCAGGAAAAAAAAAAAACAAACAGCAGCATTTCTGGAAATCAGGTGAATTGTATTCAAGTATTCATATCCAGACAATAAAATCTGAAAACTTCAGCCACTGCCAAAAGTCAGCAGCAGCGAGTAATACTGCCCCATACCCACAGGCTGACAGGAGGCAAAGGGTGAAGAGAAGAGAAGCATATCCCAACCAAATCTGAAGATGTTCTTAGCAAAACCAGTGAGCCATGAAAGGAAAAGACACAAATTAGGGGCTTGTTCTTTCCCTCTGCTCTCTAGCTGTTGTTTAATGATTTAACAAAGTAAGCTTGAAAAAAAACCCATAAAGCTCATCTCTAGTTGAAGATTAGAGCAAAGGTTAAATCCTATTCTGCTCAAAATACTCTTTACACCCCTAAAACCATGTCCTAACAGGAGGCAAGTGAGAGGTTTCAGCTCCCTGCGCGCTGCGCTGCAGCCCACCTCCACCCCCAGGCTTGACCCTGTCCTTGGCTCCGCAGCATCCAGCCAGGGTCTGCACGGGTGGGCGGCCCAGGACAGAGCAAACTTCTCTGTCCACGGGGCTTGAGGGAGAGATTTCACCCGGCTTGGCCCCTTGCTGCGCCAGGAAAAGGAAAAGAAATGCCACAGGCCTTTTTCCTTTATCGCAGCAGCCAGCAGTGGCTTTGGTAAAATCTCGGAGTGCAGGAAAAGGAAGGAGCTTTAATATCACCTAACTGCAAAGCAGAAGTGCTTTTTAATCCTGTCTTGAGATTTTAATATAGGTGGAAAATGAAAATTCCTGTCACTAACATAAGGGGATTATTAAAACAAAAAAACACATGTTAAGGAAGCTCACAAATTGGTTCAAAAGAATATTATTAACACCAAGTGAAATTATATTTAATCCTGAAAAATTTATTACTTGAGGATTAATCAATTATGTCTTTCAATTGCAATAATCTCTTTTTGAGACTTTTTTTTTTAAAGCTGCTGTTTAACCCAAGCTAAAAGATTGAATTCGATCTCAAATTAATAAGGTTCTACTCAGTTCACAAAATCTAGGTATTTCCTAGGACACCTAAGGGACTTGGGCAGCTGAAAACCTGTGAATTTCAAAGGATATATATTACGTGTGACAGATGCGGCTTACCCTGCAACATCATAAAGGTTGCAAATCACAAAGTGTCTGTCTTTTCAGTGAAACTCTGTTATTCCCGACTATCAATATTTGCTTTCTGTTTACTTTTCTCACTACAGCCCACAATACAAATACAATAAAACCAATTTTAACTTGCAAACCTGTTTGAACTATCACCTGCTCTATTCAGTACAGTCTCTAGAATAACTCTTTTCCCAGGGAGCATTCATGCCCATCCATTTCAGCTGGAATTCGTTGACAGCAAGGTGCCTTCTGACACCCTGAAGCGGCTTTAGACACTTGGTCCTTAGGTCCCCTCTGAAGCCCTGGTGCACACCATCTCCTGGGCAAACCAGTGTGAGCACTTTGTTAAGCAAAGCTGTCCACATGGCTTTCCATAGGTTTAACCAATTCCTTGTTCTTTATGGGGTTTTTCTTGTTAAAAAATCTGCTTCTTCAGAACAGCTTGCTTACAACTAGAAAGTTGCATGGACAGCTGCTGAGCACAGGGAAAAAGTGCTGGACTTTCAGGGTGGAGGGGAGTGGAGAGGGCAGAAGAGACAGCTGCAGGGTTAATGCTTCCTATTGCATGAATATAGAAGTGCACAGCTCATGGCAGAGTTTCCCCAGTGTTGAAAGCAATGCCGTCCACAGCCTAGCAGTAACGTAATGTTTAAGGACAAAATATTATCTCTACTGTTATTTGAGAAAACAATCAATCAAATTACCTTCCTCATCTCTATCCCACTCTGTTCTTGACATCTACATATTCTTCCTGTCTGCCAGCTGTATTTTAGTTACAATAGCTAGTAAACATTCCCATGGCCACATCAGAGAAGCAGCAAGGTATGACATAAAACACCCACGTTCTTGGGCCCTGGAAACTATGCTGACAGCTCCAGCAAGGCTATCCTGGCACTGGGAACTCCTGAATTCAGGTACCTTTCAGCATCGCTGGGTCCAAAGGGCTGAGACTTGCAAGAAAAATCTGCCACCAGTGCACTTGTTTGCCTCCAGAATAATACCCTGCACTTCAAACGCGTGTCTGGGAGCTGGTGGTATAGTCAGTGTATGCATACTGTGAAGACAGCCATTATCTCTGCTAACTAAGATGAAGAAGCCATCTTTTTTTTATTTTTACAGCTTCAAAAAGGAAGGTGTAAAAGGTGTGTTAATATTATAATGTGTAAAAGGGTGAAGGATATAAATGTACTGTCTGACAGAGCTTATATAATATAAAAAAAAGACCACAATAGAAGGTTAAAAATACCTGTCCACCATCCCACAGTCCTTTCATCCCTTTTCTCTGTAATCTCATGATCTTTCTACCATCTCCCTGCCTTGTAGAATGACAGTCCTCACACTATGGTGGACACATCTTGCTCCCCAAATGTACTGTACTGAGCCACAAAATAGATTGGTGGCCTCCAGCTGCTTCAGGTGTTTTTCTTTTTGTAGTTTGCTCTGTATCCTGCAACTACCGCTGAAACGCAAACACTCACATGTTAGTGCAAGAACAAAGTAAATCGATTACAAGCGCCAACAAAATGATCAAGGAGCACCCAGTGACCCAAATCTTCAGGTTACCTTTTAACAGCAATAAACCTTCCCTTTTACTGCTCTATTTCCAATGCATTTATGGGGTTTCACAACAAAGCCCTATGTACACAAAGGACGTTTTTCTAAAATGGCCCTTTATTGGGAACCATGGCCCACCACCATGATGTGCTAACAGTCAATACAACCATGCAAAGGAATAGGACATCCTCAAGGCCTGGTCACAGGCTGATCTTACCTACTGTCAGAAATGTACCCATGTACAGGCAGGCAACTACAGCCTGTTTATACCACGGTTGCAGCACAGATAGCTAAACTCACATGAGTCAAGAGCCAGGATGGGCAACCAAAGGTCCCCTTCTGGAAATATCTTTTAGTCAGTTGCTTTAAGGTTCTTGCTAGAAATTTTCCATGACATGTACCAGTTATTTTTCTATTGACCAGAACAGCTCTGGAAAGGACAGTACCATTTGCTAAATTCCTTTAAAACAAACACTCTTTCCCGACAGCTTCCTCACTCTTTCAAGTCTTAGGCCAAAGGGCTGCAGCGAGCTGCATAGCTGGCAGCTCCTTTGCCCGCTGAAGCACAGAGCTAGCCAGCTCTAGCTGGTATGTCCTGCAGTAGGAGCCGCTCCGCAGCTTACAACAGGTTTTGGTGTGCAAGATTAAGTCATTTCAGGAAGATACTGAAAAATCCTGAACAATCACACACTATGCAAGATCACTATCAACAAAACAGTGTGCAAGTCGGGAGGTTGGGCTGAGTTTCAGGATTACACAGTGCCTCAACAGGGTGCTTAAAGCATGTAATGTATACATGTATCTTTAAAGAGAGAGAATCATATATACAGCTCCATCTAGCACTTCTACCAAAGATGTGTGAAAACACATAAAGCCAGAAATCATTTGCCAGAGAAGAAGAAAACCTCCCTTTTTCTCTGCAGTCACCTGACAGTACGAAGAGTGCAGGCATATCCCACTGTAAGGTCCTTCAAATGTAAGAATGGAGGGCTCCTGACCAACGTCCCTCAAGAAACAGAAGCACCTCGTGATCTGCCCTGCAAGACACAGGGCATCCTTTTTTCCGACTTAAGGAAAAAAGAGCTTCCCAATATTCATAGTATAAAGCAGAGACCAAAGAGACTGCTTGGTAAGAAACACAACACTAAGGTCTGAATCCTGAAAATGCTTTAGCAAATTGTAATTAAAACCCCTTCCCAAAGACCTGTGCATGGACAGAGGAAAGCGTAATTTGCTGTAAAAAGCAGGGGTGGGTGGTACAGATGACAAAATGCAAGTACTGAACTAATGATAAGAGCAAAGAAAAGTAATAAAAGGAGAAAAGGATGACCAACAAGTAAGAAGTTAAAGAGTGAAAGGTGAAAAGTCTTTAAATAGGCTCTCCAAGTGACACAGAAGTAAAAATAAAGAAAGATAAGGGGTTAAAGGGGTAGGTAGTAGAGCAGTTCATTAAACGGCAGGTAAAGAAGATTAAGGTAACCAAACAACACGGGCTAACTACAAAAATAGTAGGTGCCCTTAAGACTGGAAGGTGGGGAAAGAGCTTAGCCCAGGCACAATAAAGGAAAGCGAAAAGCCCCAAGTTAAGCGAAGGGGAATGGGAATAGGGAAGGTAGAGCCCTGGACTGCTCTCCAGCTGGGTGAGCACCTCTTTCTAGTGGGATGTTGCAGGCCTTCACAGCAACCAGACTGCGATTAGGGGTTTACCTTTTAAGGCAAACACAAGAAAAATATTTTTACTGTATTAAAAAAATCAAAACTTTAAGGCTAGATGCTAAACAGCAGCCTTTAGATCATTAATCCAATCCAATGGCTCTTTGGGTGGTGTTCAGAAATGAACTATATGTAACCATTGTGTACACCAGATGAAAAAAAAAGTCAGTTTTTTGGCATGTTTTTTTGACCAAACCAACAGCAGCGTCAAAGAAACAGGCAGAGAACCTAACCAAGAAACTCACAACAGGCAACTCAATCCAGCATTTAACACACACCTTGAATAACTTCCTCAAAAGAAAACACCTTTAGGGTTTTTTTTGCCTATTTATAATGAATTCCATCAGTAACTCACTAGGAGAGGGACACAGACAAGATTTCCCAATTTGTGGTGTGTGGTGAGGTCAGGCTCAAATCTACTTTTGGGCAATAGAATTGAAGTAGTTTTGACATATGTGCAGAAGCTTTATTCAGGCACCGATTTCTGACAACTCTGGCCAAGACACTGTCGCTCTTCGCAAAGCACTAGTCAGCCCATACTACTGTTGACTCTCCACAGGTAAACTATTCAAATAAATCTGGCACTCTATTTTTTTCTAGTTATTGTTCTAAAGGAATATTTAAACAAATCTTCAAATTCTCTCATTTATCAAAGAAAGGTAATTTGAACTATACAGAGTCCTTTCTGTGGATTCCCCAAGTGATCCTGCAGCACAGATATTACCCCAACTGAATGTTAAAAAGGAATTTCCCACAGGGGTCCTGTGCAGCTGCCCTTCCCTTTCAGGGTGAAGGAAATCCAACCCACCTTGCAGTCTCCTTCCATTCCATCTCTTGTCCATCAACGGCCAGAAGTTCATCCAGCTCCGTGAAGAGCTGCGGGGGTGCCGGGCTGTCATCTTCCTCTCCGAGGATGAAGCGGATGCGTTCGGCAGCGGGGGAGACTGCAGAGGTGAAAATACTGCGGTTAACGGCCTTACAGATGACCAGGGACGTGCGGCTCCTCTCCTTCCCCTTCTCCCCAAAGCCATTCAGCTGTTTCTCCAGGCTGTCTTTTCCATTTGACATCCTAGTCGCTGCAGACGGAGGGGCGTGAGCGAGGGTAAGTCTATCTCCTTCTCTCCCCTTCCTTGCTCTCACTTCACTTCTTGAAAGTTCAAGCTGGGAGTAAAGTTCAGGAAAACTTGCCTCTTCCTACAGTCCTTAACTATGTTACAGCAATTTGCAGCCCTTGTAAAAAAAAACGCTATCAAGCTCAAAACCAATATGCTCTATGGTGCGTGCCCAAGGACGTTTCGTACTGTGATCAGCTGAGATCCTTCGCCCCCTTTTTTATATGACGTAAAACCAGTTTCAGCCAAACTATTTTGGGGCTTGCTGTGACAGCATCCCATAGCTGGCTTTCCCCTCCCTGCCAGCAAGGCTCGGGCTCCCATTGGCCTGCAAGGCAGGCTGTAACCTCCCCAGACCTACCACTGGAAAACACAGGAATATTTAACAGAGAGGTTGTCTCATCTATACATGAAGAATGCGACCCAACACATTTAGTCAGGCACCAACGCACTGAAAAAAAACAACTGTTCCCATTGGGAAATGACTGCCCATTTAGGCAAAAGAAACAACGTTCAACACATGCTCTTGTGATAGCACAAGCAAAGTTCATTTGCATTATTAGCACAAGAAAAATTAGCAGAAACCCCTTCCTTGTTAAGCAACACACATGATTCAAAATTAAAAATGGAGAACGTCACTGTTCACATCCCAATACCTAAGGGCATCTCCCAAGGCAACTGGAGCTCGTGCCACAAGAGTCACCTTACTGGAGGACTTCTTGGGGTCTACAGTTTTTTCCCCAATCATATCACCTTAAAATGAAGGTGTGATCATGTGAAATTTTAAGACAGACATCCTTTCTGTAGAATGTTTACTAGCATTAAACAGCAGACTATGAACTTTGAACGGTTCTGCTAAAAACTCCTTTCTTTTCAAAAGATCAGCTGTCTGTCTGTTGCAAAATAATTAATTACACCAGGTGTCCAATCACCGCTGATTTTTCCAGGGTAAACAAAGTCTGAATTTGTAATGGGAAAAAAGGAACCAGTAACAAATATGCCCTTTCCTCGCCCCCCCCCTTTCTTTTTTCTAAAGAAACTTTTCATAGCTTTCTTCTTAAATTACTCAGCAAAGATTGATAATAATTAATTTCTTCCTCAATTAGTGTGATGATGCTTTCATAATATAAAACAGATTTCTACTCAAAGTATATTTGCAGTCATAAATGCCCTTGCAATTCCCTGGGCATTCAAGTACTTCGCACTGCACTGGCTCTGCAAACTCAGGCAAGAGGGATAATAACATACGGATCCACGCATCTGGAAAGCCCCGCAACACTCAGGCCAGGATGGTATTGAGAGTACAGGTTGTTCAGCATCCTAGCACCTACCAGGTTTTTGGCTTTAAATGTTTATAGAGGAGCCACATGTCCCTTCTTTAACGTCCCAACTCGACACCAGAGAAAGCAACCTCTGAAGAGGTCTTCAGAGTACTGCATGTCCTGCTAAATGGGCTGGAAAGTGATTTCCTTCTCTCACTTAGACGGGAGCAGGGACATTTACATGCTCCTTCTTTCTCCTGTCACAAAGTCCTCAGCACAGAAACACAATCCCATTAAGAATATCTATAAAAGCCCTGACCATCCCTTAGTATGGAGCATAACAGTCCAGCCTCTCTACCTGCCAGCTGGGTGCATCAATCTGTGTTTTCCAACACTACCATCATGCCTCCACAGGTGCAACCCACTGAGGCACCACAAACTGGTGCTGATCTATACCTGTTTCCAGAAATCCCCACCTACTATTCCCCACGATTTTCACCTCCCTGAGACATGGCCCCTACCACCCTCCTCTGTAGCGCTGTGTAGCACAGCCCTTGCCAATCCCCAACACAAATAATTGTGTATCACCACTCCTTTCCCAAGCTCATTATTTCAAGGGTACTGTTCCACAACCAGAGTTACCTTAAACATGACTGTCTCAGAACGTCTGCTACCGCAGCCTTCCAAGACAGACCAACCGGTCTGTGCCTCTGCCACTACATCACATACACCACACATTGCCCATCATTCAGTAAAATTCCCAGACTGGCTACACAAATGCTTTCGCATTTCCCATCAGTTCTCCCTCTGAGAAAATCCACCACTTCCAACAAAAAAAAAAAGCTTTCCTTTGATACGCTCCTAACAGTAGAGAAAAATATTGCTAAGCTGAATTTACAGACCTGTAGTTACAGAAAAATACACATTAACCCTCCTGGTAATTAGCACTCCTATGTAACCACTAGTTCCTAAAGAATTTATCTTTTTTTCTCAGATATACTTCTCAGAATCTGTGAGGTGCATAATGAGTATTTGATTATTTGACTTGGATATAATAGATGCACTTTGCAGAACAGTTCCAGAACGTATCTGCAAACACATAACCTTAGGCATGAAAATTGTCCTTGCAATTAGAAAACCAATTTGGACTGAAAATCTGCATCTAAAACATGTTTAAAACAAACATTAGTATAAATAATTAAGATTACCCCATTCTAAAAAAGCAATTAGGCATAACACTTGAGCTCATCTTTATACAGTCAACCCAAGTCAACCACTGGTGCCAGAAGCTTGTGCTGAAACCAAGGCACCCGGGCATCAGGAGGCAGGGTTTAATTTCTCTCACATGCTTCAGGGCAGAGGTCTCTCACGAGGTGTACATTGGAAGAAATACCTATTCAAATAGAGGCCAAAGATTCAGCTCATGCCTTTAAATAGAGAGAATTAAAAGATGACGCCTGGCCAAAAGAACACAAAACAGCTTATTGCAGGAGCCCGCAGACTGCCATGATCTACTTTCTTGTCTTCCCTTAATGGGTTGGAATTTAGTTGAAGACCACCACCATCCACTGGAGAGTTGCCACTCTCCAGCTGTTCGGTGGTAATACAGCGGTGGAAAAGGCCTGGGGAATTTAAGCTGGACAAATACAGCTCATGGCTGGTGGTGCCTGATCTCTGCTGTTACCCTCCAGATGAAGAGCAAGGCCTGCTGGCAGAGTACCCATAACATGCATGTTCCATCATCTTCCCTCTCAATCTGCACCAATGACTCTCACTATACTTTTATATGCTGAACAGAATTTAAATATCACAGCTAGAATAGCAATAAAATAATTTTACATCCTATTGCTTCACAAAGCAACATGGAGCACAGCAATTGGCTGGCACATGGAACAGCCTGTGAGAGAAGTGACTGCAGAGCTTCTACAGCTGATGAAGGCACTAGCTGCAGCTGACAGGAAAAAAAAATCTCTTTTTTTCAGTCGTTTTGAAGTGGTTTTATTACATGGAAGTGTTACTCTGATACTCAGTCCCATAACATGGTAATTCCACAGCCACCCATGATATTTTGCTCACTGAACTGCATCATGAAGGAATTACAGAAACGCTGCCACCAGACCTGGACATGCATCGTACATCACCCCTTCTTTCTTTTGTTTTTGTTAATTTCCTATTAGCTGCATTTAGCACAGATGATAAGGTTCAAAATCCAATTAAGGAATTTGCAGGGTCACAGGTCTCCTATGGCTTGCTTTACCACATGTTCTTTATTGCGATTTTGTAGGTTAATGGGCCGTTTATGGGTTGTTTATGTGCTCTCTTTAGCAAAGAGAACATATTTTCATCTTAATCTCCAGAGCGAACACTGTGTGCTCAGCGCAGGGAGGACAGCTGAGTATCAGGCTTAAGGACTGGAGAGCAATTAACCTGGGGGGTGAACTGTGCAGACCTCCCCCGCCCGACCTTTGAGCACCAGCCCCGCCAGCCTCCCCCAGTCTTGACCATCACCTTCGCTTCCACCTAATCCATCCAGTTTCGGAGCTGCTGGAACCAGCACCAGTAATGACAGGATCGGCTGCCGCTACTGCCGAGTCTTTTTAATGTTGCTTTCCTTACTATCTCATTCAAGAAACAACCTGATGATCAACATACATATGTAGCAGAGGAAAAGCTAATCCACAGATTTATATGGCTAGGATTGTACTTTTCGCCTGAATGGGAGAGGAATTAAGGTATTAATTGCAGATGGCAAAATGCTCCAACGCAACATTTAAACAGAGGTATTGCCATCCAGAACTGGCACCTCTTGGTTCCACCTTTTCCCTTTCCTGTTCCTGCGCTCAGTCACAAGCGGTCCATGAGGCAGCTTATAAAATACATCACTTACAGAAAAGAATGAACACATCAGCAGTTTCTCCTAGTTCAGTTCAGGCCAATTACAAGTACAATTTATACCCTCGGGTTCCCAAAGGCAAAATCAATCTCCATCAACAGAGAAATCTCAGGGAGCTCAGAAATAGGGAGAGACACATTCTAGTACAACAACCTCGAATCAGCCACAGCTGAACGTCCCAGCCCGACGTCAGTCCCACTCCTGCAACTCCCAGCTCTGGTGGGGAGCCCTCCCTCGCCGCCCGGCACGACGGCAGAGCAGGCGCAGTGCCTGCGGTGCTCCCTGCCACGCACAGAAATGCCAGGGGCCTTCATGGTATCGGCAAGCATCCTAAAGTCACCTCCTGCTTCGGTGCCAAGTTACAAGTGCCTCACTTGTCATGCATGGAACATGCTTATCGCCCGGCTCTCCAGGTGTACAATGCTGCCTCGGGATGGGGGGAAGGGGGGGGGACTCATTTGTGTCGGTGTACAAGTAAAACAGCTTCTTCTCCAATCAACCAACATGGGTTTCCTCCTGCTTTTTTCAGCTTGCTGTGACCAGTGATACTTCTAAACACCCTTGGGACCTGCACCTCAGTCAACTGCTTCCTCCATTCAAGGCCAAAGGGACCATCTAACATGAAGTTCTCTGTTACTCTGAAGTACATCAGCAGCTACAAAAATCCCCAAGAGACCGGGTGTAAATCCTTCCTTAAAGCCTGTGGTAACATTATCAAGCAAGGCTATTTGTCAAATTTGCTTTCCAAATACGCTTATTAAAATAGGACATGATTATACTCCCATTAATTTCTGGGGTTGCCCTCAGCCAAAACTCGTTTCAAATCCATCTGAAGTCAGAGAGAGTTAATCAAACACCTTTGCAGACACTTTTATCAGTATTATTTTCTTTCTAGTTTAGCTGACTTCACTTCCAGAATTAATCCATTACCCAAAACCATTTTAATTGTGTGTTAATGTCTATACAAGACCTCAAGACCTTATGCAGTTTAATCATTTCCCTTATGATTTATATCTTTGATCAATTGTCATTCATTTTCCTGACCCTTCTTCCACAGACAAGCCCCAGAGTTTGAGTGTTTTTAGACACAATTCAAGGCACAGTCTGGGGGTAAGTTTCCACTAGGGATAACTGATGACAAAATCCCACGCACCAGTCAGCAAGCATTACTAATCAGAACAGCAAACCAGGCAGTTTTACACTTCCAGTACCACTGATAGCACAACACCTTCTCTATCTAGGCTTCATGCCTAGCAGGCAGCAAACAGTGAAACACCAGCACAGAGCTCTGCAGACTATAGACAGTGCAAAACTGCTCCTAAGACAGGAGACTAGAAAAAAAAATTGCAACTCACTTTAATTTTGATTGTCCCTTCGTACAGCTTCCAGCTGGAGGGCAGACTGTGGACACCTAGTATCGCCTCTTGATCCGCTTTCACAACAAGGATGTCATCAGAAGTAGCAGTAACCTGGACCAATGCTGGTAAGACCAGAATTCACACCATCTTGATTTCGCAGTGAGATTCTTGCTCTGCATCTACCTGGCTTAATTAATATAGGCAAGAGCTAGTTCATTTACCGAATTTGGAAAAAATTGCGGATGAAAGCTTCTGAATCAAGACCAGGTTAAGATTTCACAATGAGAATGTGAGATGAGACTTAAGAGCACCATCTAAAAGCAAGCAGGCAAGGTTTTCATGGGTCAGTTTTACCAGCTTCCCTAAAAAACCAACCCAGAATCACACCTAAAAGCAGAAGTCACTAAAAAGCATCATCTTGGACATCTTCACCAGTTCATGTACGGCATCTGACACACTGAGCCAAGGCCACGGGGTAAGGCAAAGGACACTCTCTCCGTTTACAAGCGATACTGTTCAGCATTTCTCAAGCACTGCTCCTGTCAGAGCACTGCACACAGACTCTCCTTGCTGTTCTTGCACCTTTTTGGGTTAGGACTATTATTCCTATTACAGAAGAGATAACAGTCAAATTAGGTAGTACCAATTTCTGCAGAACAACCCAGGTGGGAACTGATTTCCTGATTTCCCAAGTGCTCTAACAAGTGAAAGCATCCTTGAGCTCCACTGAAGAAGTCAACTGCATGAAGATTTACAGGTGACATTGGCATCATAGGAATGCTTCCACCTGAAGACGTTGCTCAGTGACTGCACATCAGGCCTTTCCCAGGGTCTTGCAGAACCCACCTCCAGATGATCAGCACTCCAGCTAATCGCTCTAAGCAAGCGTGAGAACTGCTTTTTTTCTTATTTTGCCTCTTTTCTTATAAAGAAAAACAATTACTTTTTGACCCTGCACTCAGTGTTGGCTGGTTGTAAGGCAGATTAGACTTGTCCCCAGGCAGAACCTGGCAGCCTGCAGGGAACACTCACCATGCTCACCATACTACTAGTTTCTTTCACAACTATGGGGTGCAAAAGTGGAGAACGCTATTCAAGTTGCTTGATCCATCTTGAAGCAAATATCCCCCATCCCTTGATCGTGACCCTTTCCAGCACATAATGAATAGCATTGACCGCGTCTTGAATAATCCATTTTTTACTGGACTATTATACTGCATGATCGTACACGTTCTGCTGTAAGCTCCTCTGAAGCATGTGGCATATATTAAGTCTTTGATCTGCAAAAAATCTTCAGTATTAGACAAATGCTTACTAATAACATATTCTCTCAAGTGCCAGAAGAATGGCAGCTTTTACGTAATGATTTGCTGAGCATTCTCAGCTCCCTTTGTCTTCAGGTGTTGTTGAGATCATGTACAAAAGTTTTGTCCACAGCTATTTTATTGAAACATTCCTTGGAGATACAGGGGCAGAAGAAACACCCTGCTTCCAAAAGTGTCTCAGATCAACTCATCTATAGCAGACAGCTCACGTGGACAAGGTACGCAATGTGGACAATCGGTCTGGCAACCTTTAAACAAAACCAGCTTCATCTAACAAAAAAGTTGGTCAGCCTTAACAGAAAGGGCACTGCCTATAAACAAAGAAAGACTGCTAATTCCAACCCCACAGTTATGACAGAGACACCATTGCATGCTATACCTCAAGTCTAACTATGAACTTTTCCCAATATTGTTCCACTTGAAACAGACTGTCAATAACTGTCTTCAAAAATTGTCTGGTTTTTTTCAGCTGCAGACAATTACAATAATATCTATATAACACATCAGGAGCAGAGGCAGCTGCATATTCCAAATGAAATGCATTATTGATAGACTCCCACAGACACATGATTAGCAAGTTGAGCCAGACCGAATATTTAATACATTAACAACGCAAATCTCTGCCTGCTTAAATCAACACAAGGTTCCACTGATTTCAAGGGTGCGGAATCAGCTGTACATGGACCACTGTATTTTCCGTGGGTATGCTGTAGCTAGGCTGCTTTGCATCAGCAGTGACTAGCTTCCAAACTACTAGAAAAAAATTCTCTTTCTCTATCACTTATAAAAAATTTTCTAGATTCACCAGGTGCCATTTTTAATTACATCAAAGGCAGTGATGCCTCTGACACTTACTTTTACTAAATAACTAGCCCATGCTTCTGTACCACAGCCTGCGTCCTGTAACAAACCATACTGTTTATAAGCCCTAGCATGATATAAACCACTTCACAAGCAATTCACTACAAAATACGGGTACCAAAGGTATTTTTTGCCTAGCCCTGGAGGTCAGCCATCTTGCTTCAAGTTGTGTGAAACTGCTCCAGCAGCACATTCTTAAGGAGCTATTACTGAGCAGCTGCCAAAAACACTTTAATAAAGAAAAAGCAGCATCTAGAGAAAGCCTGGCTTTTTTCTAAGCTTTGTAACATTTCCCACTGTCACACAGATACAAGATGCTGTCTGGCATCACACCTCCCTTGGACCTGAATAACAGTTAAGTCTCCAGTTAAAACATTTAGCAGCATAGTGTCTGCCATATATAACAAAGTTTAAAAATTACTCCCTAATTCTCAGCTTGTGACAAGAGCTTAATAGCAAAAGAAAATAGCTTTTCTTTTTCTTTGGCTTTTCTCTCTTTTTTTTTATTAAAGCAGTATGGCTTTCACAGTTTCTTGCAAAGATGTGTGCTATTCACCTCTCTGGAATCCTCCTGGGGTCCTATCCTAGTATCTTAAACATCTTAATCACATTAGTGATCATGCGCAACTCCCCCCATACTTCCACCAGCATCAACAGCACAACGTGGGCACAAAGCAACTGCTCAGTGTAAGTTAGCACAAGAGAAAATTCCTGTTCTTCTGTCAAGCAAAAAAAGATACCATTTTCTTTTCCAACACTGTAACACAGCTCCCTTAAAGACAATTTTAAAGTTGTTTTGATGTGATGCAGTCCCTGGATAAGCACTGTCATTTCCTTGCACCAGCTACAAGCCCTCCTGACAAACTCTTAAGAGTTCAGTTCTTAAGAGTTTAAGAGTTCAGTTTACTCTTAAGAGTAAACTGAACTCTTAAGAGTTCAGTTTACCTGTACCCCCTTGTTTAGGTAGTGGTAAGAGTTCAGCAATATTTTTAAGGACACAGCTATAACAACTCTGGGTTCTTTTTCTGAATTTAAGCTTCCATGCAGTGACAAGAATAAAATTCCCTTCCCTCTCTGCGCTTTAAAACCAGCCCTCCGGCTGCAATAGACAATTTTATGCCTATTAAGCTCTTCTCACAAGCAAGGTTTCATCATTGTCTATTTGTCCCATTCAATCAGTCTCCACACCAGTTCTGACCACTTCAGCACTTCTAGCAGCCTTCTTCAGCAAGGGTGCAACAGAAAAGAACCGACCCGCAGAAGAAGGAAGCCAAGCGCAAGCGTGCAAGGATTTTCATTTTTCGCTCCTGCAGCTTCAGCGCTCGCTGAGCCCTTTGTCCCATGTGTTTTTCAGCCAGTGTCTCCGGCTGAAACGGAGTCCATCTCTGTTGCCAAGCAGTATTTCAAGGAGTACTGAATGCCTCTGGCATCCAACACTTCCTGCTTTCAACTCTTCTCATTCTGCCCCCCGCCCCCATTTTAAATGTTGCCAAATACCTTGCCCACTTCAGGCACAGAGAGAAAAGTGTATTATTATTCCTTAAAATAGTTTCAGGAGACCAACTGATGTACAAGAGCAACACATATGTACTGAGAAGGTTCTGCAGGTTGTTATTTCTTCATGATCACCTGCCTCGCTTCAAATACCACGTAGGAGACAGGTGCCACAGGCTCCCATCAGCCGCAAGGCTCAGAAGCACAAATTACCGCTGGGGGAGAGGAAGGAGGGAGAGCTAAATAAATTAGGTCTGATTTTTCCATTGCCTTGCACACAGCACCATTGTTTATGAAATGGGGATCAATGGCTGGGTCCTATCTGAGTGGTTTCATTTGGGACAGATGTAAGTGGCAGGATGAAGTTCCACGGGTCAGAGACTGAAGCTGGGTACCTGAAGTCTGGCAGAACAAGTAATAAGAGAAGCCCCATCAAGGTGAATCTCATTTTTCAAGGCTGACAAACACTTCTTCAACATCCATAACATGACCTTCTTTTCACTGCAGAGTGTAAAATTATCAAAGGCAGTGTTTGTTACTAGGCATCGTTTTGAATAGCAATGACTCCAGCTCTCCTGCTTGGGTTGAACAAAGTACAGCAAAGGGGCACTGCAGCAGTCAACAGAGGGAAAACGAAGATACAAATAAACATGCAGAGGTGTCTGTTACTGATATAACTAGAACTAGTCTTCACCAGAGTTGGTGGTGGATGTGGAAGGCACTTCCTTTCTTCAAGGGACGGAGATGAGGGATACGCATTGGCTGTTCTGACAAATGCACACCTCCACACTATAAGCATTAATGTGTGTATTCAGTAGCCCAAACCCCTTTGGAGCTTAGAAGGTCAGCTCATCTTGAATATCAGCAGGAGTAAGGCGCCAGCCTCCTTTGAGATGCTTTGAAAAAGCTCAGCTTTTCTTTTTTTCCATCACCTTGTGAAAAGCTTCATTCAGTGACAAACCGCCCTTTTGGCTCTTAAAGTTTAACAGCCACTTATCTAAAAAGCTGCAAAACCAGCGTGAGAGTTCAGACAATGCTTTCATTGACTGGGAGAGCAGCAGGATTTGGCCTGACAGAATGGTTAAAAAACCAGTTAGTTTCATGTCTGGATGCTGGTTTTCCTCATGCTCCCTCACTGCTGCAAAACAAGTTCAATCAAGTAGATCCCTCTCTTCAGACCTGCACTTTGACGCATTTATTTCGTATTTTAAATCCTGATAACACGCCATCCTCAGCACTTCCCTCACTTGGCATCCCTGGAGAGGTTATCATCATCCTGATGAAATTGCCACCATCTGTAGGTAGTGTGGCAAAGCAAAGCTTCTGGTGGATAAATCACTTCTCTGAGGGCATTTTCTGTTTCCCTCTGAGCCAAAACAGTTCAGAAAAGGTCTCTTGCAACGGTATTTCAGCAGCAGAAAGACGCTATTGAGATACAGACACAATAAACAGTTTCGTTCCTGCCTTTAAAAATTAACCACCATTAACTTTGGGCTCGGAGTGGCTCCAGGCTGCCAGCAGCACACTCCTTCCAACTGGCTTCCCAGAAAGAAACTCCTGACTCAACTTGTTCTCAAAAGCCTGGTGACATTTCTGTGGCTGTTGCTCTTCACCGGTTTCCCCTTGCAACAGCAAGTAGAGTTCAAGCTTCTGCCTCCTTTTTATTCTCCCCGCCTCCTAGGTCAGCACTAAACCTCCACAGGACATGATCATGCCAGAAAAAAACTGGCTCGTTGGTTCACAGACAAGGTCTTGCACAAAGTCTGCGCCTTCAGATGCACCCCACTACTCTGAAGCAGAACCCAGACAGACCAAGACCTGAAAACCCAACCCTCCACGTAAGAAACACTCAGTTGCTCAGTATTCCTCACACAGTGAACTTGAAAGATCGCATCATTAGATCAACTGCTGACAAGAGGTGCGCACAGGTCCATACTTGGAGCCATTTTATATAAGCTCCCAAATAGCAGATCTCTCTCATTAGCGAGGGGGAGGGAGGTAAGCTGGCAGGGTATCACACAGCAGGCATTTTAGCAAATGTCAACAGTGAAAACAAATGTTGGAGAAAGGAAAACAAGTTGAGACAAAAGAATTTTGTAAACAAAAAAAAATGTAAAACAAAAAAATCAAGAGCAGGCCAATGAGATGCTCATGAAAAGCGATGTCAGGCTAGCAGTGTATACCCTTCCTTGGCTGCACATCAACTGGCCAGATTTTGTGGTTGACCTTGGTGTCTACTGCGCAGAAGAGGGAAGAGCCATGCTCATCAGACTCCAAAGTACAAGAAGGAAAATTGACTCAGGCAAGGCAATAGCTTCAGTGGATTTGCTAACCTATACTGGAAGGTAGTTTTAATGCTTTAAGGAAATTTATGTAATTCAATCAATCAAATATAAGTATCAAATATTTCCACTTTTGGGAAATGCACACTACTAGGATCTATACTAGTAAAATTGTGTGCAAAAAGAAAAAAATCATTATCCAATGTATTTATACAGTAAAATTAAGCATAGGTCAGCTTTCAATTAGCGAATTTCTGTACCGTAATCAAGAGCCACATACTCAGGAAAAGGATACTGCCGAAACTGAGGAAGGAAGAAAGCTAGTTCAAACAAACCTAACTTTTTTTTCACTGCAAAACGAGAAACTTGGTATCTAGAGATACATTTGGAGACTACATACGGAATGCAAAGACAGCCACACAGAGATACAGTTTTACTGAAACAACAGAGGCTCAAAAGCAGCAAGGAAGCACAAATATACAGAATAAGGAGGCAAAGCCCCACTTCACTGTACCATTTAAGAATACCTTAGTCCAACACAAGCCTAGGTCAAAGCAAAACCAGCAAACATGAAACATAAAGAAGATTCAGTCAAAAACTGGAGAATCAATATATAAGGTGTACAAGGAAAATTATTTAAGAACGTTAGCAGCAGCAGCTTGAGAACTGGTGGGTAAACTGGACCACCTTGGAGTGAGACAGCCAATTAAGAGGATTAAAGATTTTGCAGAAAAGCAAACCAGCTTCTTCATGTGAAACTTCACCACAGAGGCAGGTGGAAAGACACTTAACCTTTTTCAAAGGCTAACACGTGAGGCAGCTCAGACATGAAGGTGTCTGCAGAAAGAGGAAGAAAAGATAGATGAACTCAACAGCAGTAAGTGGCCAAGACCCCTTGTGCTCGCACCTCACAAGACCCTGTCCAGCTGCAACGTTTTAGCAAGGTCTGGAACATTTTGTACAGCCTGAAACCGAAGAAAACAATAATCAATCCACGAAATCACTATAAATTGGTACCCAGCTAGTTTAACAGACTTTAACATGGGATACCACCCACCACAGCAGAAAGAAACAAATTATTTAATCTGATTTCCCTTTCTTTCTAGACTGCAGGTACTGCCCCTTTGGAAGTTTTCTACCACTGTTCAACCACACCGTGGCTTCAAATAGTGCACAAGGTTAGTATGCCTTTATTTTTCTTCCACTACTAAAACCACAGCAAATCTGAGCTGCCACAGCCTGTTCGGACTTACACAGACCGGGGTTGCTGTAGCTAAAAACAAAACCATTAGCAGAGTTCTCAGAACCGAAATGCTACTTACGCAGATTGTTTTTTTTCTTTCTTTTAAGCTCCTAAATGAAACTTCAGCAATTATTGGTTTATGTAATTGCCTAACATTTGATGTTTACAGCAACATTTTACAACTAATTTACATGTAGTTCACTAAATGCTTTAAGGTTAATTGGTCTTTTGTCGTGCATTAAGTAGCTTGTTAATTATTAGACAGTTGGGAGTTAAAAACTAGAAGGAGGTCAGTTTGAGGATGGCTTGGGCTGAACAGAACCGCTGCTTGTAATTAGCAAAATACACGGGGGTGATTTTTGCCCAAGCATTGACCTTCCTAATGGTTAGCCCCAGAGCAGGCAAGCCATGTGTGAATGGTACATTTCACATGATCATGTCACCTCCTTCATTCTACCTTTGAGCAGGAGGATACAGCAGGACTCACTTACTGACTTCACTGCTTACAGCATGTGCATGTGAGGTAAAGATGAAACCACAGGAGAAGAGAGAGAGAAGCAGCAATTCCTTGTGCTTGTCATGAAGAACGCAACAGGGAAAATTGACATTTTTAACCACAGTTCAGACAAAATGGGTGGAACAAGGAATGCAAGGAGGATCCAGAGGGATGTTTCCCTGAGCCGCTCCTAGATAACCAAAACCAAGCATCCACGTTTCCCAGTTTCTTGATTAGAGCACACCCAGGCCACATCTCAATACCATCTCGTGGCACAAACAATTTTGTACTGCGTGTGCTAAAAGGGAGCCCCAGAACACCTAAGTATTCTCTGCTCTGAGCACTGACAGCCCAGATGTATCCAAAGAGATCAGAATGATTTGAGAGAAAAAAAAAAAGTCGGTGGGCCTCCTTGGGGCTCTTTTCTACCTGCACTTCTATCTCACAAAAGAGTGCTTTGGACACTACATCATAACTTAGCAACCAATATTAATAACTTAATTACCAAATTGGCCCTGCTTTGAGCAGAGGTTTGGACCAGATGAGACCTCCACAGGAGCCTTCCAACCTAATTTATTGTATTCCATTAGTGAACTCCTCATATAGCTAATCTCCACTCCAGTTACCACATCTGCTGCCCAAACGTGAGCACTTTGCCAGGTTTTGAGAACAACTTTTAGTAATGAAGAGAGACTAGATAGCCCATGCTGGTTTTAATGATCTGCTTGGCATCATGGTCTGGAAGTTGAGATCAGAAACTAAAGTAACAAAAAGCCATCCCTGTATGTTAGAAGCATTTGCAAAAAAAACGCATTCAACATGAAAAATATATATTCTGGTTTTTTCGTGCAAAGTGTTCCCACGTCTCACCAAGTGCCCCAACTCCAACTTCTCTGGCTTTTAGTAAGATGGAGTTATTACTAACCAAGTGTTCTGTGGCAGCCAAAACCGTTTCATTCAGGAGTCCACAACCAAATTATTCAGGGTGCTGCACAGGCATACCCAAATAAGCTAAACAGAGGCACCAGGAGCAATTAAACCTAAATTACTGGAAGCTGGGGTTTAAAATGCATTAGAGAAATCACATAAATTTCTTGCATGGACATTCGCATTCAGAATTGAAGTGACCTTTATCAGATACATCTTGACTGGAGTTATTACATCCTTAACTCCACAGAAGACTGTTTTTTGTCAGGACCCTCTACGATAACTTTTTGGAAACACCCAGGCCTGCCCCAGCAATACCAGTCTGACTCCATGTGCTGTCCCTCAAGACCAGCCAGAGCAAAAGAGCAAAACAACTCTGAAACAACACTGCTTCCTCTGCACTCCGGGAATCGACCGTGACCAACTCAACACGGAGTCAAACTCTACCTGTACCTTTTAAATCCCTCCTCAAGCACAATAAAGTGGCCTCATCTGCAAAAGCACTGAGCACCCAGCAGCACAGTTGGCCTTAAGCAGTGTTCAGGACTTTAAAAAAAAAAAAACAAACTGAAAAAAAAAAGACTTCAAATCACTCAGGTACTAGTGATAACCTTCTAAAAATCTTGGGATGGAAAGAGCAAACCAGAAATGAGCAGTGTTTTCCAAAATATATTCCATCAAAACAGCATTGCCTCAAATGTAAATTGCTTTACAAATACTGATCTCCTTAGCGTCATTAAATGCTACCTTTATTTCTTATTAATTGATCTCACTGCATTTTAAATTGCTTTTTGAAAGTATAGTAGAAGTATATAAACATGACGTGTTCAAACATTCAACTGTTAAAATACAGGAATTAAACTTTAAAACTCTGTAATTCTACTGTTGCTCAAATTTCATTATTGAGAAATAAGGAATATGCTTGGTTTTTTTGAAAAAAATACATTATTATTAGGAAAGCCTTAGTGTGTGGTAAGTTTCTGCAAATCATTAATTATTATAACTCAGCAAGGGTGCTGCTGCTTTCCTTCTGACACCAAGCACATGCACATACTCTGGGTGGGTTTAAGAATCGTAACACGGAAATGTCACCTTTCCTGAGCTTTAACACTTCTTTACTCCCAGTGCTTCAACCACTCATTTCCCCTTCCCCACTAGGATCAGCAGCCTGTGCTTGGACCAGTCCCTTTTGCAGATTCAGCTCAGTGCATGGCCACAAAATCAGTCAGATGGTCGTGAAACCAGTTAGATAATCACGAAACCAGTTAGATGGCCACAACAGCGAGGGCAGGCGCTGCTGTCGGGAAGGTCGAAAGGAGTCGAGGTGCGATGGCAGCTTCGTACAGGAGATGTGCCCCCAACAGAAACGTGAAGTTAAAGTTACAAACCACCCCGCAGAAGCACGCCACGCAGTTAAGCGACCTCAGACTGCGCTGTCGAAAGTCCACAGCCCAGCCGCTGGGCAGGGCTCGGTTAATACCAATATTCAAAGGACCCTGTCCCGGTGCCAAGCACGCAGTTCGTATGACAAGGGTCGCTTTGTCTTGCATCCCCCTCCACCTCCCAGCACATGGGAAACTTCAGAAATTCCCTTGCCGAGGAGAACAACTAAGCTGAGTAACTTGGAATTACAGGCTTTCAAGGTTAGTTCGCTGCTGGAGCCAAGACATGGTTCCAGTGCTTCTCAGGACTGAAAACAACCTTCTACTTTTAATGACTTGCCTTTTATCTTTAATAAGGGATTAGAAGTTATTTTTCCAGCTAATACCTTAAAATCCAGATAATCATAAAAGCAATCAGTAATACCCAATATATGTTAATTACTCATTTTCTTCTCGTCTCTTGTTGGTGTGCTGTCACTCATGTACATTAATTTGTCTATAATAAGGCTGCAAATCAAAATCAACAACAGGGTTCAGGTCCTCTGAGGAGTCACAGGTTTAGACTTAGATTTAGACTTTAGGTTAACAACAGATTATATCTGTGACGACAGTGAAGAAAACAGCATTATAGCCAAAGACATGCTGAACTATCCAGCCAGCCATTTACCTGCACCCAGACCTGTGATGTCCCCACACGCTAACTCCCCACAGAAGTCAACAAAGCACAAGACTGCTGTCAGATAAGTTAACAAGACACTGGACAAACTTTTCAGCTAGATAGCAATAAAGGGAGTCAGTCATGTTTGTCCAGCTATTCCCAGTGAAATGTGAACCTAAAATAATATGAAGTTTTCCATAACAGGCTACACTGCACTTTCCAAAGGGAACCTACAGGAATAGCAGGTGTAGAAGCTTCACATTCAAGATCAGATGGTGGCAAAGGGAAAGCTGAAGGTGCTGGAATAATGATGATAAACATCATATTGCTCAGACAGGTAATACCTATGACTGCAAAAGATTTGAATGGATAGGATGTCATCAAAAGACAATGTCCAGCTACCTATACTCTCTTGAGGACATGGAAATGGAAGCAACTAAACAACTTTCTTCTGTCCAGGTTTATGAAAACGCTGGACCAAATGCTGCTGCTGACACTTCCCAGGCTGCTGTCTCGGCTCACGAAGGTCAGTCCAGCAAGTACTGCTGGAGAGCATGAAGTGAAGGAGACACTTCTGCAAGAGCAGAGGAGGGATGTCCCCCAGAAGGCTGAGTTCCAGATAAAACCCTCTGGTCACAGCCCGGTCAGGAAGGAATTCTCACCATCAATAACAAAGTACCACACAACTGTATTCAACAGGGTTCCCAAGGCCTGTTTCTCAAGCACAGAGCTGCTGAGGAGCCATTTCAGCTAGCAATACAACTGATTTTTACAAAAACAGTGCTGCTGGTAAGCTAAAAGCTCTCCAAAAAAACTTTTATACAAGTTTCTGCTGATGCCCCTAGCATACAGGGTATGTTACATTCCTGTAAACAGTTTGCTCCCACAAATAAGGCCAGCTCTCTGGCAGCAAGAACTGGTTCAGTTCAAGCAACAAAACTGCGCAGGCTGGACAAAGGTAAACCACTTGGCAGCAGACATCGTCAGCAGAGATGAATCCATCATCCCACACACGGCCCCTGTCCAGAATGACAGCTCCTCAGTTTGCAAACTGTTAACACTGCGTGATGAATCCGAGACCTGCAGGGCTGCCTGCATGCCCAAAAGCTTGGCTTTTTTTTCCAAGTTTCAAAGAGTCAAAGCCAAGTGTTTGAAAGTCCCCCTTTTTGCTAGAAATTTTACCTTTCCACTTGAAAAAATTCTTCCAGAGATATTAAAACTTCTAAAACCTTTTAAAACAATCCAGGAACAGTACAACCAGCCTATCTACCCACACCTTTCTTCGCACAAAACAAAAGAGCTTCTAAATTTGAAATACTTACACTTTGCGACAAAGCAGACACCCAGAAACTAGGCATTTGCACCTCTGAACCCAACTACAGGAATACAATGCGAGAGTGAAGGGAAAAATATACATTTTACAGAAACCTCCCAATAGCACAAAATTAAGAGGCTGAGATCTTGGTGGGGAATTCTAACACAGCACAGATACTGTAACAAGGAAACAGCTTTTATTGCTCACAATAGCATCTCGGTCCTAAATCCTTCTCTTATAGATTTTCACCTGCAGATCACAGAAATGTAGACAAGCCTAGATTAGAAGAAAACTCTGGAAATCACCTCCTCCAGCCTGGCCTTTGATTAGGTACCCAGGGCCCCATCAAGCTAAATCTTGAACATTTCCAGCAAAGGAAAATGCACCACTTCTCGCTTCAATGTTTGCTCTCATGGTGAAGAGTATTTTTCTCATACCCAGACAGAGTTTCCCCTGGAGCAGCTCATGCTCATTCCCTGTGGTCCCATCGCTATGCAACCTTCTGAGGATCTCTGTGTATCGGAGGGACAACGGGCTTCACTTGCAGCTCTTGTGAGAGCACTACAAGCACATGGACACTGCCAACACAGGCTAAGTTTCAGGCCCTTTCCTGTCCAGCCAAAACCTAATTCCACTTTATTGCCTGGTCCATTGTTTCTTTGTTTGTATCCCAGTGGTGCGCATAAAGTTCACAATGATGTGGCGGTCCTATGTCCAGTGCAAGTTCTGCTCAGTCCCTCCTCCTGATACTCAGGCTGGGGGCAGGAAACATTGAGGTGAGTCCCTAACATGGATTGGGGCTTCGGATGCAGGCTGAATCACTCCCGGCGAAGATCAAAAGACTCGAAAGGCTTCAGCTATGAAATTCAAAGGTCTTTCTACCGCACGTGTGCAAGCAGGCTTTCACAAAGCTTAGACTTCTGGGTAGTTTGGACAAATTTTCACCTGGGCAATGACCGGCAGACATAGCCAACCAAGTTTCTGATGTAAAACACAGGTGGGGTGTGGTTTACAGAAATGAGGATCACTATATATTTTTTATTAGGTTCTCTGAAACCTTTTCTAGAATTTTAAACAAAAAAATTATCCCTGCTTTCCTTACTCCTCCTCTCCTCCAGAGGAAAAGTGAGCTCAAAGTAGATACCTAAATCGAAAATTCAAGTCCTAACAATTAGATTTTGGCAAAGACACAAGCAAGCACCTTAGATTCTCCATTTTAATTGTCTATGTGCTATTGCGTAACTATAAGAAAAGGGTTAAGAAACTGTTTTAGTGTTGTTTCACATGTAGGTGGCTAAGATGCTTCAATATTCACATTGCCTTTGCTATGACTTTATGGTTCTGTTGAGTTTATCCTTCAATGGCCCTACCAGTATTTGAGTCCAAAGACTCCCCATTCACAGAAGAGTATTGCACTAGCAATTCGTAGTTCACTGGATGCCATGAATTTGGAGAATTTCCTGGATCTATCAGAATATGATTTCTGCAGCAAGGGAAAAAAATGCAGTAGCAAGTAGAGATGTACCTACTTAGAATTACATATAGCATTTATGTTCTGCCCTCTGTGCAGTAATTGCTTCAATTGCCTGAGTCTCAAATAGCTTAAAACTGGCTGCTTTCATTCAGCTTGCTTTACAATTCTAAAACCACACATCACATAACTTGTGGGGAGGGTAACAGCAAACCATGTCCTTCAAAAATTTTTTTCATATTGCCCTGAAATTTACACTATGAAAATTGAAGCACTCTGTGAACTTACGGCAGAATTTTTGGAAAAGTCATCAACAATGGCTTTAAAAGTCAACATAGATGAGACTGCCAGCATCCACTTTTTCTACTCTACAGCAGCGATAAAGCCTTATCAGAAATAAATGCGTAAAACCAGACCTCTGACAACTTTCCCATTAAGACTTTTTTGGCATTTCAGCATCCCTAGGAGTGTACGCCAGATGAGACGATAGCCAATGACCCATACTACAGTTACAAATATAGCAGTACTGATGGCACGGCCTTAACAGCCTCATGGGAAACAAGTTTTGATGTGCTGGGTTTGTGTTTTATGTGCCTGAGTAACATCAGCAAGTCCACAAACCAGGAGCGTAACAAAATGCTGCAAAGTAGCAACTACACAGCAAGAACACACATAACCTCTGTGCTACCCAGAAATTAATTTAATTAGCTTGTACATAAAAATGGAACTCCCTCCATCATATTCATGTATGTTTTCACGTTAATGCATCTTTTCATTTCAAGACTACAGTATTTGAAATCCCAGCTCTCTTGCAAACACGCACATCCCGTAGAGTTGATTTCTTGATACCTCAAAACACCTCCCGCTGTAATCTCTGGAGTCAGCACTCACGTAACACCAGGAATCATCTGGTTCTCAGCTCTATTAATAGACACTCTGCCTGCAGACAGTGACCGTGGCCAGGGCAGCACCCTAGGTCACGTAACACTGTGCGTGCTTGTCGTGAATGAGTGGTTAGGTTGCCTGAAGAACCACTGTCAAAGGTGTTTGCAAGAAATTATTTTAGTAAGAATTTATAAAATGTGATTTAACGAAGTTCGTTGGCAAGGTTGACTCTATTACTTATTAAATGAATGGAATACAAAATTCAAGTAGGATTGTGGTAGAATGATTTATACAGAGATTGAAGAAAGATGTAAGGTGTGAGGGAGGCCCCTCCCGTTGAGTCACAAGGTTTGGAATGGACCTCCTTGCTTTCTAAACTCCTTCTCAGAGAGAAGCCTAGGTGCGGCTGGATCCAGACCCAGCCTTAGACTGCAACAGTTTATGTCTAAAGGATATGTATAGCAGCAATTTAAGGTTTGTTCATAGCAAAAAAGAGAGAAAATCATAGGAATTTAGCAGTAAATAATCACTGGTTAACTTAACATTTACAAGGTGGTTAAAAAGGACTATGGGAGATCCTTGTAAGATCCTGATGTTAAGATGTCTTGGTCTGGATCAAGACAGATCCTCTCTGACAAGGAATTTAGAAAGCAAGGGGGTCAATTCCAAACCCTGTCACTCAACGGGAGGGTCTCCCTTACATCTTTCTTCAATCTCTGTATAAATCATTCTACCTCCATCCTACTTCGATTTTGTATTCCATTCATTTAATAAGTAATGGAGTGAACCTTGCCAACGAATTTTCTTAAATCACATTTTATAAAATGTTACTAAAATAATTTCTTGCAAATACCTTTGACAGTGATTCTTTCGGCGAGCTAACCACTCATTGGTGACAAACTGGCGTAGTCGGCAGAATCCTAAATCAGGATTCGCGACAGCGCTTCCTCTCTCCAGAGCATGATGTGCGGACGCCCGCTTCTGCCTGGCCATCACAAGCCAGTAACGGCCGCATCCCAGGAGCTCATGCAAGATGTCAGCACCCACTGTTTTTCCAGTGAGAATAACTAATGCATCAGCAGGAAAAGTACAGAGTCTTGGCCCTTTTCTGCAGTAATTACACTGTTGGTATACACATGCAGATGAAAGGAAGCAAAACCAGCTCCTGCTTTCAAATACAGGTACTATCCTTCTCGCAAAACACAATTACACTGTCAGTTCCTTCAAACCCCAGTCACAGCCTTCAACACAGTTGTGGTTTTGTACAGATGACAACTCCACAAACTCATTTTAACTTGCCTAAACAGAACTTGCTCTTAAAACATATCTAATTTGCATACAAGCTCATTTTTAAGCTTAAAATGACCTTAATCTTACAATTCATCTTACACTTTAGCATGGTTATCTTCCCTTAGCTCTTGCCCGTAGCTGCTAATACATCAGCTACCTGCATGATGACCAGACAGCTCCTATTTTCTTCAGGCCCCTACTCAAGGCATTCACCATTTTTCTCATTTCCCTGGAGCTGACGTAGCATTTGGTAACCGCAGCGGTGCAAACTCTACAGTGCAAGTCTCAGCATATGCTTATAACCCCTGCCTTAAAAAAAAAAAAGGGG
>Ga0065711_1029913_pt1 | contig 34348 bp, 14 predicted proteins | sample Hoacrofraction12_FD_59098 | JGI IMG/M metagenome (GOLD analysis project Ga0065711, IMG submission 59098) | Hoatzin crop microbial communities from Cojedes, Venezuela - Epithelial fraction 12 v2 (version 2) | ecosystem: Host-associated > Birds > Digestive system > Esophagus > Crop | place... | reverse complement strand
CCCCCCCTTAGACACTTCAAAAGGCAAGCTCCTGAGAAAACTTTTCTGCTGGTTCCTATTGTTTCCCACTTCAAGTGAAAAAAGTACATGATGTTAAATCTGAACACCAAGACTTTGTAAATGTGTAAACTTCAGAACTCTAAACCTTTCAGCCTGTGCCAATGTAAACCACCTAAAGTGCAGAGAATTAAGTACACTTTATCCTTTCTGACCATGATTGAACATGTTCCAGTCCTCCTAAAATCTGTGGCAGGGAGTCTCTCAAATCCCCCAAAGCAGAGTGGGGCTTTTTCAAATGGGCATGAGAAAAAGAGGGAGATACTCATCTAAATCTCAGTCCCAGCGCTTCAGCTCTCCCTTTTGAAAATTGTCACCTTGCTGTTTCTAACCACCTCACTCTCAAGGACACAGGACAGGAAAAAATAAAACCTACCTTTGCTAAGCTAAATGCTCCATATTCCCTAGATTCCTGGGAAAATTGAACAGAAATTTTAATATGCACATTTGCAGCGCATATTGGGGTCTGTCTACGCCATCGACCCTTTCTGATGTTGCTCCATTAATGCCTAGCTGACCTTGTTTTCCAGAAACACAAGTACCTTGGTCCAACCCCTGGAAGCCGAAACGGCGAAGATGTGCATTTTGGGAATGCAGCTATGGGCTTTCTGTGCCTCGGGCAGCAATGGCCTCTCCCTGCCCTGCTTCCCCCCCTGCCCGTGGCACCCCGGTCCAGCACCCTCTCCCCTTGAGAGAAACCACTCCCGGGGACCACGGCACCCCGCTGCCTTCCTCCCTCACAATCACACACCATCCCCGCTCCCCTTCATTGTACTGGATCCAGTGCCTGGGTCAGAGGCTCTGCATTGCCTTAATAACACGTCTTGTGTGTCGGAGCTGGTATCTGGGAGCACAGGAGTGCTGCTACACCAGCCAAAGCCTGATGTACGCCTTGGCCGTGAGGAACTGGAGTTTGGCTGCCGCTCCTTGGGTGGCCAAAAGGGTTCAAGCTGACGTTGGCCAAGGGAAGCTGAAACAGAAAGCCGCTACAGGCTGGCATTCCTTAGATTTGCTCTTATCTCTTTATCACTCAGAAATATTTTACTGGAATGAGCCGCAACGCAGTCATAGCTGTGCTTCAGTTGGTCCACTGTCTAGTTCTAGGTTATTTTAATACTGACAGTATCCTGAGAAATAATGAGGAGTCTTAAACTATGCTGTGAAGCACGCAGTAAATTTTCAGTCGGCTAAAGAGTGAGGAGTGAAATGCAAGAGAATTTTTTTTCTCATGTATTCTCTCTCTCTCTCTCTTTCTCTTCATGGAAATATTGATGTGAAGGATAGTAATACTGCTACTGAATTCTGACCTGCATGGCTATAAAGATACATTACTTGCATCAGTCCACTAGACAGTTCTCTCAATCTTGCTTCCTCTGCAAATGCAGTTATCTTGCTCTGGCATTTTGCAAAATCCTCTAAATTGCTATTAAACTAAGTACTTTTAATTTATGGAGGTTTTTCAGCTGAACTCATATTTCTGTGCCATTAATTACCAAGTGTTTTACTGACTCTGGGAAAAACATTAATAAATCAATCTAAATGAACTCCCACCTTCCCCCCTGAACTGGGGATGGGTGTCATCAGTCACACTCTAACCTGAGAAGGTTACATTTCCATTGGATTCATCATTAATCTCATTCAAAATTGTGTATTTTTGAGTGGGCTCAGGGCAACATTTTCAAACATGGGTTTTTTAAGCTAGTTACGGCAGTTTATTTAGCTGCCTGAATACGTGGATGGATTTTCAGAGGTCTTCTGTGATTTGAAAAAATTCCCCTTTTGCAATAAGGTTGGTTTGTTTCTTTATTTTTTTTTTTTTTTCAGAAACAGTAATTACACTGGTTATATTTTAGAAAAAATATGATTTCCGGTGTATGCTTAGACACAGTGGAGCTCTGGGGAAGTATCGGTGGAACACAGGTAGTGATAAATCACTGGAATTGAAGGACACGTGGGTGCTTGGAAGGGTAGTTAGATGAGTAAGCATGGATTTAAGTGCTGAACTCTCAACATTCAAAATTGAAAATATTGACCTTGATAGGCAGTGCTGATCTTTAGTGTGCCTTCACGTGGCAAAAAGATCTGCAGGAGTCCAATATGGGTAAGTCATGTCCCAAAACACAGTCTAAGGAGGACTGCAGTAGTAGAGCAGGTAGGTGAGATATTTCGGATGCTGACAACGCTGCCAGGGGCGCTCTTACTACCACCTCAAAACAGTGTTAGCCCAGAGTGAAAAAACAAGTGTGTCATTTCACAGACCAGTCAACAACCGTAGATGTTCCCATTTGATCAGTGTTTCATCCTCCGTTTGCCAAACCCAACACAAATCTTGGCAAAGGAAGGTATTTCATGAAGTTATGTGGACTGACTTCATGCATTAATCTTCACAGTGACACAGATTATTAGAAACTCAATGATATGTGGAATGTTTTATGATGTGCTTTCACGCTGATAAATAGCTAATCACCATATATTTGTGACAACAGAGCATTACAGAGAGCAGTGATATGTGTTCTGAAAAACACCATCGGTCCTTTTACGCCCTCTGCATAATGCCCTATCATCTGCAGTGCTTAACTTTGCAGTTTTGCTTTCAAAAACATTAAAAAAAATATCATTATGAGAATCCTAACATTTGTCAAAGCCTCCTTTCTGGTCTTTTGTGCCACTGTTTTTTTCAGTAAAAATGCATTACATGCCATTCGACAGCTGGTAATTGTATGTGTATTGAATTAAAGCATTGATTTTAATTTTCAAAGTCAACCTCACTCTCTTTTAGCTGAATGAATTACATTCTTCATGAGAAAAAACATTGGTACTGGATTTCAGATACAGGATCTGAGCTTATGCAGCCTGTCTTCAGGGGTATCTTCTGCTCCTCTCTTTCTGAAATATCGAAAGGTTCTAACTTGCCCATTACCCAGAAAAAAAAGATAATAAATCTCCGAACAGCTAGCACAGCTCCTAAATTCATAGCTAGCTTTCAGCTATTTTATGTTGCATTTCAATTCCCTGGCTGCTAGGATGATTTTCAATCACACAGATCGGCAATAACAGGCTGGGCAAAGCTAGGATGAGAAACCTTGAAAGAAAATCCAGGTGCTGCTAGGAATTACACTGATTATGCCATGGATGGCAATCTATATTTGAGTCAATGGTGAGGTACATTAAGAAGGCTCCCTGGGAAACAGAGGCTCTCTGACCCTTCCTGCTGTATTCTCCTTTTCACAGAGGCAGACACTTTTCCTTCTCTAGTCTACTCCCGAGGAACTAAACTGCAGACCGAAGCAGTTACTCTCACGTGGAAACCATAAGAAGGAAAAGGAAAAAAAAGAAAAACAAAAAAAAGATCATAGATTGTCATCCCAAAGAGATGTTCAAAAAAAGACTGAAGCGTTGTGCCAAGTTTCAGAAGACAGGCTGCTTCTGCTTCTCTCTCAAAACCTTATCACCACAAGCCAAGTCTCTGACCTGTTGCTCTCATCATGCATTCAAAGACATCTGCTGTTTCCTTATTCTTACACTATCAAACCAATTATCTTGGGCTCAGTCTGGATTTTGTCCCTCTCTGGGGTGCATGAAGCTGCTCAGCCCACCCTCCCGACCACTCACATCCCTGGTGGGAATGGCCCCCTCCCACGGCATCGCCCCGTCCAGGCGTGGTGCTGGGGAAACACCAGTTGCCTACTGGCACCCTCCAGCACCTCAGCTGGGACGGAGGAATGAGGCCAGCCTCTGCTGAATGGCAGGAACTCTTTCGAAACAAGTGGAGCTGAAGCTCTGTAGAGCTGACCTGGAACTGCGACCCAGCACTATTCACTGAGCCGCTGAAGTGGAGCTGGAACGGGTGAGCGCAGCAGCTGCTTCCCTTTTATAAAGAAGTTTTACTGCTAACGTGGAGTCATGGTTTGGACGAGGAGTCTGCTCAGCTCCAGCCATGCTCCACACTGTAGGTACGACAGGGTTGGGATTTGGCTGAAGATTTTTTTTGGTCGTATTTGTTGCACAGTAGGCTGAACAAAGAAACTCTCTGCAGAGTTTAAGAATTTATTTTAATACTGTGTTTTGATTCCTCCACACTCCAAGATTCTGTAGGCATGCCATAGCTTTCCCTTGTTTCTGTATCTAGCAATTCAGTCCTTCCAAACAGGCATTATTATAAAATCCAGCTTTAGGACTTAATTTAAATTTACCACTGAAAAAAAAAATACACTCAGAAAGATGTGGCTAATGTCCCATCTCATGTATTTTTGCAATTCTGCCAGTTTACATGACAGAAAATGCTAGTCCACATCAGTTACTGTACGTCTTTTTTTGCTTAAGACCTGTGGTTCTTTTTGCAGCTGTGCATTAAAATGTGTTTTCTCTGAGGCATAATAAAAATATCACAGTAGAGACATACATCATCTTTTGGACGCCATGTTATGTGATGACATTTTTCATGGTACACTTAGTTTGCATTTGTCCAAAGTAACTGAAAGTGAGAATGTGCACTGACCTGCTCCACAGCAATCGTATTAGCCACCAAAAATGCAGAAGATCACACGCATCAGTTTGACTCTGTGCGGCACAGTGTTTATTATTTCTGCAATAAACTGTAGAAGAAAATAAAGTGTGAGAGCATTTCATTCATGTCTGGCTGTCCTATTGCCATTGGTATTGCTTAACAGGAGAAATAAATATAGGCATATACGCACAGGGCTTTTCTCTGTCTGGCCATGATGTCTACATTACCCACCCCTTTCTGGTTTTAAATCTTAATTTAGTCAAACCCTCTACAGCCTTTACAAGTGGAGTGTGTTGATTTCTTGCTACTTTTTTCCAGGCTTAGACTAGCTACTGTTACACTGCTTCCATTTAAATGTGATAGTGAGATACTGGTTTAGGAACTTGATGCATAGTTGAGGGGGTTTGAAGGGAGCAAATAATGCAATTTCTTTGCTGTATAGTTTTTGTTCACTAATTAATCTATTCCTGTAAAAACTGAGGATGGATGAAGTGGACCACGCACATATTTATATATTCCTTGATACCGGAATCTGGGAATCTGACACTAATTAAAGCCACAGCTACACCCAGGATTTTCCGAGAAGCAGACGCTCCTCGTAATGCAAAGGTGAACCTTACAGCAAAGCTTAGCATTGTTATTATAGTTGAAATCATAGGGTGATGGCAGATCTTCATGTGTGTTTAAAAGAATCGTGATATTTACTGCCCTCTATCCAAGGACAATCATGAAGAATTTGGGGAATTAGCGCACTCTTCAAGGCAAAAGTCACTGGCTGCCCTGGGATGATGTCGATTTTATATACGGTTCTTTTGTTACTAAGATTACACAAGCTTTCGAGCCCTGTCTTTGCAAAAATATTAAAAGATTTTAAATGGGCTTTACCCGAGAGAGACAGAATCCAAAATGCTGTTGCAAAAAATAAAGTGATGAATGGAATGCCTATATATCATTTATTTCCTCTTGGAATTGGTGACCTTCCATCAGTCAGTAGTTTCCTTCACACTCCCTCACTTGTGAATTATAAGTTAATCAAGAGTACAATGGAAATAATGCATCCATAGCCCACTTGCTGCATTCATCTGTCTCCTCAGGGTGGATTAGGGATGTTCAAGTTGTAATGAGCTTTCTTTTAGTCCAGTTTTGACCTCAATTCTGATTTTTACCAGCAAAAATTTCTCATGTGAGTTTACCCAAGACTTATTTGGAAAATACATTGGGATCTGGAAAAAGGGGTTGTGAAGCAGGAGTAGTCTAAAAAAGTAAGACTATCTCCTTGCTTGTAACTGCTTTATTTTAGGGGAGTGGGGTACATGGAAAATAATTCAGACTGAGAATCTTTACTTTTTCTCACTTGGCCTCAAAGGGATCGATGTCTAACTATTTCTGAAAGGTTAGCTATTTCTAGAGATCCTCAATCCCAGAATTTACAAACTCAATATGATGGCCACGTGTGGCTGATGTGACGAGAGAAGCAGTTACGGGAGAGGCCTCCTGCACTGTGCTGACATGCTACCTCCTAAAGTCTGGTCCTGGTTTTGCCAGGCTGAATGACTCTGATGCTATTTCACACTTACCAGTGCAGAGAAGTGAGTATTTTAGCATATTGCTCGTTTTACAGAGCCCGAGCCTAGTCTGTGGGACTTCCCCTTGAAGGAGATGCAATGCATCTGTTTGAAGCATTTATTTTCAAACTACACAGATGCACAATACCAGTGAGTGGAATACCACAAAAAATTATTCTTTCACAGCTGATAATACTAGTGGTAACAATGAAGGAATTATTCTCATTATAAAGAAGAGTTGATCTGAAAGGTAAAGAGAGGTGGTAATTAATTTCTTTTAATAGTCACACTGGGATCTCCTGTAGTGTGCGGTCTGATGTTAATAATATATTTTCCCCCTTATAATTAATGTTCATGTTCGGTTCCCGGGGGACTCTTCTCCACTATCCTCAGCATTGTCGTTACTTAAGCGTGTACAAGCAACCTTAGCACCTTGGCCGCTGCAACAGCTAATTCAAGTACTGCTTCCCTTGCCCGTATCTTTCCTCCTGCCAGCTGGGTGGCAAATGCCACCACAGGAACATGCAACCTCAGGAGAGCTGGGAAATAATAAGGTATTTTATCCCATTTTGGGGGAATGCAAAGTTTTAATGAAAACAGTAAGATAGCACAGGGAGAGAGTGAGCCCCCTCCGCCTGTCCTGCTTTCTGAGGCTTGCGATTCAGGGATGGGGAGGTGGGGGCTGACTCCTCGGGGACCTTATGGAGATGTTGGAGCTACTTGCCAGTGCAAGGCTGTGCTGCAGCAGAACAAGCAGGGAAGCCTTTGGATTTCAGAGCAGCCTGCAGCTCTTGTGCCAGCCTTTGAGGGCATGGGCGCAGAACAGACCCAGGGCAGAAGCAGCATGGCCTGGGCTCCGTCTGGCTGGCAGTGTCTGGTGTAAACCAAAGCAAATGCAAACGTTGTTTTTTTTTCTTAAGGTATGTTATCTTGAACAGTTTGACAAAACGTTCCCAAGCCAAAATGTTTCCAGAAGTGCTTTATTTCCCTCCGCTCTAGCCCCGCTGGCTGCCGCCACTGCCCAGTCCAAATGAGCGCTCCCGGCCCAGCACGCCCAGCATTACACACACCCCTCCAGCTCTTCACACGCACACGAGCAGGTTGGCCTTTGCTCTGACTTGGAAACTTTTGCTTCGGCATTGCTAAAAAGTGGGCCATGACATCATGGCAGCGACAGCACGTGCCTATGACAGCACCTTTCAGGGCTGAGAAACGAGCTTGGCTGACTGGCGGTCTGGCTCTTGGCTTTTGTATCTGCTCTTCAGATCGCAAAGGCTCTTTCTGGAGCAGCAGAGAAAAATAAAGAAACCCTGAGACTCGCTTCCTCCATCTCCTCCCTCTGACCTTCCCTACCCTCATTTTTTTTGGTTGTCGGCACAAGGAAGAGTGAATGAGTGACAGACAGAAGCAACACTACGTTCACAGACATTCTTCCCTAATTCCACACTTTCTTTACACCTGTGGTCCTGAGTCAAGGATATTTCACTGTCTGACTTCTGTTACAGAAGTGAAGCCTAACCAGAGATTTAAATTTTCTGGAAATGTCTGTACGTGTAAAACATAACAGATTTCTCTGAGTTTTTCTCCCCTTTAAGGGAAAATTGAAATATCTGCAGCTCTCACTTTGAACTAATTTTTATTTACTTCTTTGTGAATAAGAACCGTATTATGCTTGGTTTTGTTAGCACCTATAGACTCTTGCTAGATATATCTCTGAGAAAAAGGAAAAATTCCGAGGTTTTGAACATCGTCAAGAATGCCTGATACTAAAGACAGATCTCTAATGCACATAAAGTACTTCTTGACAGTTGACATATCTTTTAAGCAGTAAAATGAATAAGCAAATAAATAGAAAGATGGAAATTGAGAGTACCACCATTACTGATCCATTAACAAGAGGGTTCCATAAGATTCAGAGATACAATGTAAGCAGACTTAAGGTCATAATGCACTACGTCATACAGCACAAACCCATATTCCCAGAAGAAATGTTTGGAAAATAGGCATTTATAGGCATGATACAGCTAACACAGCATAGTGACTTCTTAATAACCTAATTGGAAATACTTTATTTTATGTAAAATATTTTGAAAGGTGAAATTTCGGCATTTTTTGTTTTAATTATTACACATTTTTCTGCTCTTTCTGACAAAAGGTATTTCTGAAATACATTAAATTCAACCTTTTACCAAGTTTTCCCATCTTGTATTTCCTACTTTGCATTGGGGGTGGCGGAGGGAAGAGGAGGAGGGAATGGAAAGTAGAAATTAATGTTTTTAATGAAGGTCTCAGTACCTGTTTCCAGAGCCTCACATCTCTAGGCTTCGCACATTTAAACAAAGGTTAGTGTGAAACGTTAGTTATGAAATTTGAATTAAGGAGAGGACTGCCAAACACGTGATAGCATTTTCTATCTGAAAAATAGTGTATTTTGATTAAAAACCAACAACAACAGAGACATTTTGTGTATCTTTCAAAGAAATCTTTGGAATACAGGTTTTATGGAAAACTGGCATACATCTTCTCTTTACTGGAATAATTCAGATTTTCTGACTTTTTCAGTAAAAAGTAACTACCAGGAAGATACATAAATATTCCAGAATTTCATATTAGAAGTGTCTCATTTGCACGTAACTCATAAGTGACTTGCAGGCAGTGTCTACTGGTGTAGGCATTTTCCAGAATAAAAACTCCTAAACAACCTGTTGCTTTTTTCCCCACATTGGGTAACCACCACCATGAGACTCTGATCCAGGAGGTGATGTGGGCATGAAGTGAACTGCCTGTGCAGGTTTCCAGTTGTGGGAGACCAGCAAGGGATGGTGGGCCCCTAAGCGGTGGCTCATGCCTTTCAGTCAGAAAGCTTTTGTGGGCCTTCTCCCCCAGAGTGGTAGAAGATGCCAAGGTGCTGACCAGACCCATTATTTCCAGTAAGAGAGTTATGGTAAAGTGATACAGTGGTGCTGCTTCATGCCTGACCTCCCTGGCGTGGCTGCAGACCTGCTAGCACCGTGTCTGCGGGTGTCCGACCCCAGGTTTCACGCAGGGAAACGGTCCTGCCGAGTGCGAGCAGCAACACCGCTCTGAATACTGCTCTTCAACAAACTAAGGACAATAATACCTTTATATTTCCACTTACATTGAGAATGTACTCCTTTTTCTAAAAAAAAAAGTGATGTCATGGTGCTATTTAAAATACTTAGTGGTAGCATGGCGTGCAGCTGCATGGCAAAGAGGTTCTCCAATCCACAAGGGAGCCCGTGTCTTGAGATACACACACTCTGCTCTTATCAAAGGTTTGCCTCTAATCAGGGAGGAACTGAAGCCCTTTATAACACCTGTATTGTATGGATTTAATATGCTAATGTGTAAACCTGTCTCAAATATCTAATTCTAAAAATGTTTTACTTTCTTTTTCGGTGCTCTTAAGTAGTTAGTCCTGCTAATTTAACTCCATCAGGCTGAAAGGCATTAAATGAAATGTCTGGAAGGAATTAATTAAAGCGCTTATCAAAGACTGGTAATATCAGTTTCCACTGGTAAGTAAAATGAATGTATGTGAACTGGAATCAGATACATTGATTTAGCTCTATTGTGAAAACAGCTTGGAGAGAAGTAGTACTACAATTATTCGCCCAGGAAAACGTGCATCATCCTAATGGAACTGCTCTAATGACCTTGACTAAACCGACTGCACTCCCGCTTTCTCAAAAGCAGTGCCAAAATACCAACAATAGCGTGACGTATATGGCTGTTTTATGAGGTGTCCGTTTTACAATGAGGCATTGAGAAAAACAGTCTTTATCCACAAACATTTCTTGAGTTATATGTGCGGTTACTGCTGTACTTCTGCATAAAGAAAACTAGAAAATAACACAGGACAATGTTCGGGGCCTGTTCTTGGCCTATAGTTCAAAATCGAACTAAAATATACCTTGCCCATGCTCTACTGGCATTTTCAAAGGACAAGCTGGGTATCGCAACCAAAGCTCATGTCTGCTGCTGAGCTGCTTGCCAGAGCATTGCTCTGTGTTAGGGGTTCACAGCTCAAAGACAGCACGGGCTGTCCAGCATGGCCACTAAAACCAGTTTAGGAATGGCATCGGCTGGTGTCTGGCTTCGGAAAGGCCGGAGCTGAAGAGTTCCGGCTGGCTCCTCCAGACTGCAGGCTGTGATTTGGTCTAGGCTGACATTCATTGATTCTGGAGACCTGAGTTGCTCAAGTCTGTTAGTGGTATGGCTGGAGCTGAGGTTGGGGCTGAGGACTGACAGGGATGAAAAGCAAGTGTTATTGCTGGGAAGAACAACGCTTACAAAGCTCAGAAGACGTAAGCACAGTAAAGCGCGACCAGCTGTAGGGCTGGATGGGAAAGATGTGCTTTAGGTTATGTTAGTCTGGGGTTTAATGGCTTGGGATAGAACAAGAGTTTGGACCCAAAGTGCTCAGGAGTTAATTACTGAATCTCACAGGACTTAACTGATATTCCAGTTACAGGCAATGGCTAAACCTTGCCGCAGGCCTCCCTGTGCAAACACGAGGCGATGCCTTAGCCTGGGCCAACATGTCGCCTTCCTCATCGCTCACCCTTGCGCAGCATAAACTCTTAAACCCGATATTCGGCTGTGGGGAGTCTTTTGCTGAAACATGGGAATTTTCAAGGGCTATTATTAGCTTCCTGAAATGAAACTGCTGTTCATATGCAAAGCTTTGATACAAAACCAGGACAAAGTGATCTGAAAACGTGTACAGCTTCACGGTCTTGCCAAATCTATGTGTTCTCTCAAGGCCTACTGTGCACTGGCCACCTGCATGTAGAACCTAATGAGGATTTTCATGCAGGTAGCTTAGGAATAATACTGTTAAAGGCAGTAGGCCCACATTAAGAAAGCAGAAAGAGGAACCATTTCTTGAGACCGTCTCTCTGCTGCTGAAGAGAACAGTGTCTGGTCATGACTTGTTCCCTCTGAGTGAATGAGCAAATGGGAGCATCAGTCACTGTTTTGAGGAGCCAAGCAGCTTACAGCTTTCTATGGTTTGCTTTATTTGTATGTGACACATGCTCATTAGCAAAGATTTTTAGAGTTCTTGCCTGTCTTCTGCTGTTGTCTCAATCCCACAAAACAACAGCTCTGGCTGGAACATCACAGGCACTGGGACAAACCCTTTCTTGTCTTGGGTCCTGCACAAGCGTCAATGTTGCAGTGGGAATGACTATGAACAGTGTTAGAAGGCCTTGTAGGCCCAGGGAGCTGGACTGAGCACAAAAGCCAGCAGAGCAAATGGCTTGTGAATAGCCCTAGAGTAGACACGGGCTGCTAGAGTACAGCAAGGAGGAGGGTCAGAGTTAGAGGTAGGGTTAAAGGGTGGGGTAGTGGGGAGCAGCGGCTTCAGCAGTGTTAAGTGGTAGACCCTGCAAGTCCATCAGGGCTGGATGATGGCAGCTGGTGCTGGGGCTGAAGAGCAGGCAGTTATTTGCACTGTGAGGAAGGGCATGTGAACTTCTTTTGATGAGCAAGTTAGGTTTAGAGATACAACTGAGATAGAAGAAAAACCCAAACCACCCCCAAAAAATAAGCACAGGTAACACGAGAATGTCACCCATCTGTCATGACTACAAAATTAAGAGCATCAGAAGACACTCCGAAAACTTGCTCCCTCTCACATGGGCTTCCAAAAAGCAATACTGTCATTTAATCCACAGATGTTCTTTCAGATCCAGATGTTCTGTTCTCTTCCCCTCACTGCTAATTCCTAACAATTCCGATAGATAAGTATTTTCAAATATAGCTGCTTCAGGTGAAGTTTGCTTGACTAGCTCACTCTGGACATTTACTTTACATTACAATGATCCACTTTGCTTGAACAGGTTCAGGAAAAACTGATACAAAGCTTCACTACAACAGCCCTAATCTTCAACAGAGGCATAACAGCAATCTGTTAACCGTAACGTATCTGACTGGATCTGCAGGGCTGGAACAAGGCCTGGGGGAGAATGAGCCAACAACTGAGGAATAATTGTGGCTGTAAATCTGGGGTGCTTCAGTTTCTGCAGTCCCCCTAAACCTCAAATGAAAACTAATTTTCTCTAAGTACCTTGAGGGAACCTGCTACCATCCTACCACCCTGAGCCTTACACAATCCCACAATTAATTAAACTCTTCAGATCCTCTTTGTCCTGATCCCAACGAAAACAAAGCTGGCAAAACTCTGTCAAACAGCTACCTCTCAGCAGAGGTCCCTAGTCCTCACCGCAGCCCAGCAGACCCTGCTGGCTGCACCAGTAGACTAAGCATGTCAGTCCTGCTTGTTTTTAACCACAACCACCATCCTAAGACTAATCCTACCTTAAATTATCACCTGAAGACTCCTAGCAGTTAAAAAAAGAAAATGTAAACTGTTCAACTCTTGCCTCATCTGCCTCTTCCCCTACAGATGTTGTAGGATCCAGCAGCAAACTGAACTGCCCATCCCTGTAATTCTTACCACTCAGCCCCACTCCACGTATACCCCCAGACTTCCTTACCTGTCCTGCAGCAACCCTCATGGGGCCCAAGTTCAGCTTAAAGCATTTGGTCCTATCAGCTCTCCCTTCATACCAGTCTTCTGGCCTTGTGCAATCCAGGAATGTTTCTCCTCGTTCAGTATTTCCACACCTAAAATTTAACTGGATCTCTTCTCACAAACACTGTGTAAAAGTTGTCCAATATCTCCTCCTTTCCTCCACAGCTGGCTGTCAGCCTCTGCACCTACAGCTCCAAGAGCCAGGCTTCAATTGGCAATAAACCGAGGTGTTCGTTTCATCATCTAGTATTAAAGTATATCCCAGTGATCTCTTGTAGCAATAAACTGAATTCTCCTGCCCCTGTGATCGCTAGCAATAACCTGAATGTTAATCCTAGTTTTAATTTTCTCTACCCTAAGGCCAAGCAGAAGAAGTTGGTCTATATGGAGCAAAGGGCTGAGCGTAGCTTTGAGCGTGGTATGCCTTATTGACTTGGGCCCATCGTACTATTAGCGTTTGGGTCCAGAGGGTTACCTTTGCTGATGGGTGCTATAAGACGTGCATGGTATTACAGTCTCAGATGGGTGGGGGCCATATGGCTATGGGTAGGCCTGTGGTCAGGATTACGAAGGGCAGAGACCAAAGAGCTAAATTCACTACTCTGTCTTGCAAGCTCTTCTGATCCAGGATGATATACTGTCACCTGGTTATGGCTATGCTTAGAATACAGAAAAGATTTTCAGCTTTTTAATACAGACTCTTTCTCTTCCTTCTCTACAAAAATATCAAATAAATGTCACTCAGTTTTTGACTTATTGGAGAATTCCTTTGAGAAAGCCCCAGCTCATATCCATCATGGCGAGGTGACTGCCTGGTGCTGTCTGACTGCACTGCTGTAAAGCAGTACTGCTCTGCTTCAGGAGGCTCCTACGGAGGTTCACGGTCAGTCCTGCACCAACATTCCCTGCTCCTCCCCAGCCCCACTAAAGATAAAGTAGGCGTTATAACCAAAGTCCGAGGGCCTGAACAGGCACCTTTATAGCTTGCTTGAGTCTCATCTGCCACATTAATTACCTTCCTGGCAGGGGGCTGGGTACTTTTAGAAGCATAGAGATGGGAAAATGCAAAGGCAATCTTTCTCCTTCGGGGCTGTGCAGGAATTCCCCAGCCAGGACATCCCACACTGAGAGCAGCCTCCCCACAGGTCAGTGAAGCATTCACTATTTTAACTGCTGTATTGAACACTTTTGCAATGAAAAACTGAAACTTTTGGTTCTGAAGAAGCTGCATTTTTCTGGCATGTTTCTAGAAAAGTAGATTCTTAGTTTGCTGCCAGGTAGGAACGAAGAGCTGAGTTTTTAAGAGCACCGAGTGGAATATTAGCAAGTGTAAATGCTTCCAAAAAATGAAAGAGGACTATATTTCTGCTTCTGATTCACTGTTCTGTGCCAAATAACACTTTCTCAGTCACCTTTTCTTCCTCAAAGAGAACAGGTTGCGACAGATTGAAGCCTTCTCCCCTGCTATGTCAAGAGCCTTTATGTGGCAATTACAACATAATTTTTGTTTTACGATCAGCTGAAGTCAGTTCAAAACAGCACGTCACCTCACACATGAAATAGCATCGCTTTATGTGATGGGGACTGGAATTTGGCAGGAGCATTTCCTCATTTGCAGTCTGCTTTTTTCTGTCTCAATGTTTTACACTTGATGCGGAGTAACTTGAGTTTTGAAGTCATTCAGGCTTATCTGGAGGAGTGACTCATCTAGGGCAAGCGGAGTAGCCAGCTCCTGCTTGCTCTGAGGGTAACCGAAATGTTAAGCAGTGGAGGAGGAGAAAAATTACAAATCCATGATGGGAAAGACCTTAGGCCTTCCAGATAAAATGTGTGATATTTATCAGTGGCTCTGTGGGCAGCAAGCTTGGTGCTCAGTGGACGGGCTCTTTTATCTCCTCGCTGTCCGTGGCAATTGCCTTTCTCTCCTGTTGCACCAGATCATGTGCCATTGACAAGTGCAGCCTCAGAAAGTTCACAGAGAAGCCAGCTGGCTGCATCTGAGTCCCCAGACCAGTGGATCCTACCGATGTAATCAACAGCACCACGTTTCCAGCTTTTTTTTCGTACATGTCTAGAACAGGAATTAGCCAAGAGCAGGTCACAATGTTGCAGTGTTCATAGTCATTTTGGCTTTCCCCGAGTACTCACTTTTTCAAATCATCTATTAGACCTTTAGAAAATAATACAGCATTTCCCATTAGTAATCCCTTCCACTTGTGATTTCTTTTTTTGTGGCCAGAGGAGGCAAAGTATGCAGTCGTCGCACAAAAACCTCTCCAGAGCAACCACTACTATAATATTTCATCTGCCAAAACTGCTACCACCATGAATTCAAGAAACCTGGCCCTAAGCCCATCCACCTTTCCCAATTTCTGAACGGTTCCTAGTTCTTTTCTCTCCTGGTTGCTGACTTTTTCTTTTTAAAATGTTTATCTTTTAAAATCAGATGCACAAAAACATGGTGTCCTAAGCATGACAGGATCCATGTCAAGGATGGCTGCAGGCAGAGGCTGGCTGTAAGCAAGCACTAGCAGCAAGCAGCTCCATGTCACCTTACTCCTAAACCCTGTGCTAAGGGCAATGTGGAACAACTCACTGCAGATGTGAGCCACTCAATCCTCCACCAAATCCAGATCCGAAAGGAAGCATTTGCAGATAATAACTGAAGTTTTGTGAGCAGTGAAGCTAATACCAGCTGATGGCTTACTGGTTGCCATCAGAAAGATCTTGTATAGGTTCTCTGGTGTCTGCAGGGACAGATATCTATTGTCACACAGCCCAAAGAAACTTTGTAGTTTCAAGACCTTTATCTTTTTCTCAAACTTCACAAAGTGGCCAGCAGGTTCAAAAGACAGCCAGACAAACATGCACAAAACGCACACAACCCACTGCACACACTAAACATGACCAAATAATCCTTATTTCTCCAAGAAAAATCATTGCTGTTATCTCAATACCCAAACTAGTCAGGTTGCAAGGACTGGATCCTGTAAGGATTAATAAACCAGCAAGTTAGAGGTAACAATGTTTAACTCCTATACATCTGGGTCAAGATACATCTCACCTAGCTTCAGGTCTTTACAGTACAGATGCTGGCAGCAGAGGTAACTGCCAAAATGGCTGTTGTAGTCAATGGAGAGAAACAGGAACTCCTAAAGTACGAGTAACCCAATTTTGAGAAAGTTATCAAGACCGATCAAATACTTCATACTTGAGATGTGCCAGCTAACAGTAACGGCTGGCTGACCCCCTTCTCCCCTCTCTGGTTCCCCAAGATCTCAGGAAACCCCATTACTGTCTTTTCACGTGCATGCTTCCTTGCCTTCCTCAACAAATCAAACTCTTCTTTCCTCTTTCAGGCCTCAGCCTCTTCACCTAGGACATCAAGTCTTCTCTCCTCCTCCATAAATGTACAAGAACAATCATCTGAAGGAAAAGAAAGAAACCTTTGTCTTTTTTAAAAGGAAACATTTGCCTTATAAGATTTTGTTTGTTTATATTTATTTTATTATACGTTCATACATTTGGCCTGGTGTATAGCTTGCCCTCTGCTTGGACGGGCCTATTAGAAACAGAGAGAAAAATAATATACTAAATGCCCAGAAGCTGAATTGCAAAAGCACAAGATGGGCATTCAGGAGCAAGGGGAGTCTCCGAAATCACTCTGAGTTCATTCTTAAAAAAATATCAGGCTGTCAGACTGAGCATGTCCCTTTGACTTCAGTATTTCTCAAGTTTTAAAAACCTAACCAAAGAGCATTAACATTCTGCTGCTGTATTTTTACAGGATAAATTACAAAAGACAACAGTGAGTGCATCTCGGAAGTGATGGTCTTTCCTTTGGATGCTTGATATTCTATACAGCTAAGTGCTGCCTTAAGACTGATGAACACTTTTGTACGCTTGATTTATGGCCTATTTGGAGGTTAAAAAGTGCATTTAATACTTACATTTCCTTGTTCCCTTTCAATTATTTTTTTGCATATCCAAGCTGCAATCCAGGAAAAATGCAAGTGTTGCGGATACGCTTACCAACCTTTGCATTGTGATTTAGTAACATACATCAGCTGGTACTTACTTGTACATCCTAAAAACCCAGTAAGGGAAGATGTTGAGCACATGTTCTGAAATAAGTGTATGCTTTAAACACGCTATTAAATTGTAGCACTTGCTTTTCTTCATTTTCTAGATTTTTCCATTTCCTTTCCTGGAGTTTTAATTCCTCTGGGGCATATCATAAAGTCCTTACTTATACAAAACTACTTTTCTATTTACTTTGCTAAGGTTGAAAACTACATGAGGCAGTAATATCCTCAAGACAAGTACTTTCTTATCTTTTAGGTCTGCAAAGTTAAATTGTTTTATGATATGGTAACTATTGAATAAAATAATATTAAGGTCACCAGTCCTCTTCTGGCAGGCATTTTCTTAAAAATCCAGGGAGGGCTCCAGATTAGCAGTCACGATGTTTACACAGGTCTCATGCATGATGGCTCACGTGCACTTAATTTTTGTAATGCTTATTTTTAAAAAATACAGTGAAAGCAGTCTAAATGCTGCATGGAGACCACCCTTGTGGTTTCCACACTCTCACCAATTCTGTTCAGACAGTTAAGCACTTTGGAAGTGAAATTCTCCTTTATTACCTTCCTTTTTGGTTTCACACTTCTTCCTTGCAATTTTCTCTTGTGTTTGCCTCAAGGCATATTTATGTCTTTATCTCAGGCTGTTGGGCAATGGGCTGTGGGACTATTCCAGTGTCCAGGCAGTAAGTCAGGAGAGTGCTCAGTGTTTGGTCATCACCATGTCACGCGACATTTCACATCTTTTTTGCGACTGCAATTTCAACAGTCCCTTCAACACTGATGAAATTTATAACATGCCAGGAGGGGTCTCTTAGATTAAGCTGTTTTCTTGTGTATTAAAGAGCTGTCATGGAACATTAACCATGAAACATCAACTAAATGGATTGAGACTTTAACACAAGGTTGATGACCTAGAGCTAGAATTCAGTGCCCTTTCTCCCAGGAGAGCTACTTTATTACTCTGCAAGTAGTTTCAGTTCATTCACTGGGACTACTCGTAAGATGCAGTCACTGTGATTAAGGAGGTCAGAATCTGTCCCTGTTGACAAAAGATTATTTTAACACTTAAGATTTCCTTTGTGAAGCTTTTGCTTTGACTAGAGAGCACTTCATCAGGTGAGTCATCCCCTTTCACTGGGACTAAAGCTCGCACAGCTTGATCCATCAAGATTTATGGGCATGCATGCGTACAGCCCATTAAGCTACACCAGTGAAGTGAAGGACACAGCTTTGGAACAATGAGATATTCACTGTGAGCAAGTCATATTAGACTGGGGCTAGAAACACATTGTGAGCATGTTGGCAAAGGAGGCAATTCCTCTGAAAAGGGATCCAAGACGGACAATGTTCTGTGCAGCCAGGCCTAATGTTCAAGGAGCTGTTTCTGGAAAACAGAAGCCTGAACCAGGCGTCCCATGCAATATAACGGGGGAAGCAGGCCTCCTTGGGGTAGGATTCACAATCCAGAGGGAAAGATTTGTTGTCTAAATGCTGAAAGGACTGGGGCTTTGTATTCCTAACTTATGGATGGCCCTAACCACAAGCCCGTAGTAAGGCACCAAAGTAGCCAGAGTAAGGTAGGGTTTCAAGACACCCTTCTACCATACGCTTCCTCAGGGACATGCATTTCACCCTTCTGGTGAGCAAGCAGCTTAGGCTCTGCATCTTGAGTACGCAAGGCCACAAAGAGTGGGCCAGCCAAATGGGTCATGGCCACCAGACAGAGGAGGTCTTTCCCACCTCCTGCTCCTCCTGCTCCACTACTGCCGTTCCACGCTCCTTCTGTGAGTTGGTTCAATTCTGCAATTTGACAAAAAAAAAAATCCACCTTTCCCTTTTTTTTTCTTTTATTTTCTGATGTAGAGAGCTGAAGGGACTTCTTCAGAAGCTTCCCTAGGTCAGATAGCAGAGGACAACTGGCAGAAGTGCACAGCTAGGAGCGGGTACAGGGGCTGGCAAGCTGGCATTTGCCAGGCTAGGGGTGCCAATGGGACTGGCCCTCCACCATTTAAGTGCACTCAGTGCCAGAGTGGATTTAAATAAGCCGTAGTCTGTTGTGAAACCTCACCTTTCACCCCTCCGTAGATCTGCCTGTGAATCCTCCCAGCTGCTCACAGCTACTTCCCTGCATGGCCTCTCAAGGCCCCCAATTGGGTCAGCTTGAGGCTATTTTGTCCTGAAAAACTAGAAATTGATTTGGGGAAGAAAACCACCACCTTTCTCAGGCAACAATGACAGCATTATTCTGAGTACTAACAATATCAGAATAACCATACAAAATCACATAATTAAATAGAAATAGTTTCATTTCAAATTAAAATTCATAACATCTTTCTGGAAGGTTGCAAAATCAACTGAAACTAAATGCTTATCAATTCTATTTTATTTCTTGTCAAGCCTTCCTTTCATCTCACACTATGAACCACAGAAATGCCGGAGTTTTTCCCTCAGACTCTGATCATTGCATTACCATGACAACAATGTATTTACTGTAGCTATAATAGATGGACTTCAGATGTTAACTGGGTCCCTCGGAAGTCCACAGGGGAGCTTTTGGTCTCCACATACCAGGATAAATGAAAGAATGACTCTCTTTACTGAGGAGCTATCTAACAGGTAACTTTTATTTGCCTTCAATTTCTGCCCGCTCTTTTAGCAAAGCCCGCTGCCTTCCATCAGTTTTAAATCTACTCACTATTTTAATTATATGGAAAAACAGGTCAAACTTTTCTTTAGCAGCCTGCTTTGTTTTTTGCTGACTGAAGCCCGTAATCCAGTAAGTTCATGCATCAATCCGACAGGATGTGACGTATGGACACCGCAAAGGTTTTTATTCTTACTGTTTACATCATTCTTCTTTTCAGAGCTTTCCAGCCTTGCATAGCAGAAGAGAAATGCATAAAGCTTTGCTCTTAAACAGCTTGCGACTAAAGGATGATATTTTGCATACACGTGGGCTTGGAGCGTAAAAATATGTGATAGAAACAAGACCTATTACCCTCCTGAAGACATTGATGCATGAGAGTAATCAAGTCACTTCATCAACAAAAATAACTTCAAACTTAAGCACAAGTTTTAATACCTTGTTGAATTATGGATATAATAGAAACCAGCACATGCAACTTCAGCTCAGCAAGCAGGATGCAACATTGTTATAGCAAGATTCTTAAAGTTTGTATTTTTCCTAGCTTAAGGAGCACATGAATAGGCAATAAAATTCCTTTTGCACAAGGTTTTGTAGAGAGTAACTTATAAATATACATAAAAAATTTCATTAATTCCTGTCAATCTGCTTCTAAAAGATGTAATTAGAAGATCAGAAAACTAATTAGAAAGTCTGTTTGATCTCAAGAGTTTGGTTACATACCAACAATCTTGAAATAATTCATATCAGAAAGAGGAATTGTTGAAGCTTTATATAGTTCTGAACATGAACAACTGATATTTTCTAAGATATAAAAATAATGCATAGTTCTTTAAAATGAGAATTATATCACTAAGGTAGTCATAAAAATTACCTGAGCTATTACTGAGAAAAATTCCTTATTAGTCTATTTAAACCAGTTAGATTTTTTTATTTAAAATCTTGAAAGGCTGATTTAACCATACCAAAACAGGTATCATAGCAGCAGAAACACCTGAAAACAAACAAGAAAGTAGCATTGTGGACTGAATATTTATTATTTCTCAATTATGTACATTTCAAAATACAAATGAAAAAATCTATGTCAAATTTAATCTTTCAAACCAGCTTTTTAGCTGTATAATTTACTAGAAAAAAAGTTTCCAGGGTAATACTTTGCAATTAAACAATTTGACCTACCTCAAGCCTGTCGAACCACAAAACCCCCCTTTTTAAAACAGATAAAGAGACCAAAAAATGATACGTGTTGAGTCAAAGTAGCAGAAAGCGGTGAACAGGACAGGGCGCATCAGGAAACAGCATCTAATGGCCTCAGCGCAGCCCCAAACCTCCGGGTCACAAAGGCAAAATTTTGGTCACACCGAAGTTCAAAGGAGTCAGAATCTCATCCTAAACGCGCTCATCACTGCTTGCCTGGTGCAAAGCAGATCTGAACTCAGCAGCCGGCCACTGGAAATGCCCCGGCTTGGAGAGCTCAGCCAGCCACCATGCCCTGCCCGCTGCAGCACAGGAGTCACAAGGGAACCGGCCGTGACACAGAAGTAGCTTTGTGTTCTGCTCATCCTGTTCCTCCAAATTATCTTTTGGGCCTGCCAGCAGCTAAAGTAATCGAACTGGGTAGTGCTGCTAGTGGTGGCAGCCATTGCTGGTTTCCACCTCCTACCTGCAGGTACTCTGGCTCTGCCCTTCACGAGCTGGCTGTATTGTGCGTAAAATATCACTTCTTAGACCTGTCTTTGTACATGATCACTAGTAGCCAGGAGAGCTACAAATGAGCTTCATTTTCTGATTTTTCCTCTGACCCAAACTTAAAGAAACAATTTTAAGACAAAATGGAGAAGCTCCTCTGAGCAAAGCTTTGCTCAGTAAACACACCTACAGCTTCACAGAATGATGAAGGAGAAAGTCTGAAGTCTTCAGGGTTTTATTAAGACTCATGTACTTGGCTGCAGAAAACACAAATTTTATTCAGGACAGCCTCATGGGCTCTCCCTCACCTCTCGCCTCTTCCAGGGAGCGATCTGGGGACAGCGCCTGCCAGGAAGCCTTGCCTGGTTCTTCCAGTTACGAAAACCTTTCTTGGTTACGTGGAACATTTCCATCATCAAACCACTTGGGTTGAAAGTTTGCAGTCTGGTGTCTGCCTTGGAATTATAATTATTCCTGATTTCAGCCAAAAGAGTTAAGAAGTAGAGATGATATGTTCTTGAGAAAAGTTAGTGTTTCTTGCTTTGCAGGTGTGTGGGCTCTTTGCAACAAGGATATCCCCATTTACAAACCTGTCTGGATTTGCCAATGTTTAACAAAACTGAAGTATTTACCCTACTACATGGAGATTAATGTTGTCATTTCAGAATTGGTCTAGGCCAGGCTAAGCCAGCACTGCTGGCACAAAAGTGGTCACATCCCTGTGCAGGAGCTGTGCAGTAACTCAGTGAACTGATTGGGAACTGCCAACAAATCAACCTGACTTCAAATGACTGGCAACAACAAAACAAAAAAATTATTTGATCATAGTGTGATCATTAAATCATTAAGTACTGAATCATAATGAATATGCAGGAAGTGAATAAATTAAAATTACACAGGCAGACTTAATTATACTATTTCCTAATTTTTGAGTGCTTGACTTTACATCCATAGTGGTTAGCATTTAATGCAGTTTCTGTGAGTGTGTGACTTTGCCAGGTCTTTCAAAAAGTGAAAAACCTCATTACTTGGCGCTGTGACATTTCCAAAATACCAGTAGCCTCCCTGCCACTTCAGCTAACAAATGGTGGCAGCTGGACTGGTCATAGGGTCCCGCTGCCCATAGGGACAAGGAGGAGCAGTGAGAGGAAGGGATGAGATGCTCTCCCCTTGGGCTTTGCAGCAGCAGAGGAGCACCACGTTTGCCAGCACCGAGCTCCCCTCCCAGGTGTCCACGCGAGCCAGCAGCCCCTGCCTGTCACCTCGACCGCGAGCCTGACGGCTCCTTCTGTATCTCAGACTCCTCACTCCAGCCCCACACTTTAGGACAAGCGTGTGCCCATCTTTATTTCTGGCTCTCCAAGTCCCAGGTACTTCGCAGGCAACTCTGAGTGTCAGCCACTGCCGTCCAACCCCACTTTCAGACTTTGCTCTGCCCAAAGACCTCCTCGGCTTCTCCTCCAACCTCTTTCTCTCTGGTGTGCTGCACACATGTTGCCACCCTGATCTCCCTCTCCCAGGCTCAGCTCCATGCTTGCTTCCTTCCTGACACTCTCTTTTTCCAGTCCACGGCACCCTGCCCCTACCCCGGCTTGTTACTCAGGGCTCTTTCTCCATCCTTCTTCTCTCCTTTCTCCGCCCCTCTTCTCTCCTTTCTCCCTGCTGCCATGGTTTGCAGCTCAAATTTCTTTGCCTCCCTTGCTCCTCATCCACTCTCTGTGTTCATTCTCCTGCTTGTCATCATTTTCTACTCCGTTTTTCTCTCCAGCTCACTATCTCCTTGCCAGATCCACACAAATTCCCTCAGCCCGTCTCAGCCTTGCTTCCATTTCTTCACTTGCCAACTCCCCTCAGGACAAACCCCAGACCCACTTCTCTTCTCCTCTAGGACACTCACACGGAAAATGTTCAGCAGGCACTGTACAGTGGCCTAAACTCACACCAGCTCCAAAGGAAAACCACGTTCCTCCTTTGACCCCACCACCACCATTTGTGCGGCTGCATAGTGAACCACCTTAGGAAAACACAGCAGCTGAAAATTAACCTGTCCACACACAGAAAAGGTTAAATTTCAGCAAGATCAGCTTCCAGCTCTAGCCCCACCAGCCCAGGACAAGGGAAATAGCATAAAGGATTGTCCATAACTGGAAGTAAGGCAGGATCATCCTTTGCAGTAACAGCCGAGGCTTACATGGATTAAGGCAGTCTTGCAACCATGGCTTTAGCGTTAACAGGTAACATTTGATACAGCAATGGAAAATCAGTCTCAAATGGAAGAATGTGCTATGGAGGCAGTGCTGCCTGAGCTCATGCCAGAAATCTCACGACTCCGCAGTTATTGCTTTGTTCTTTAAGACAATTGTCTTGCAAGAGGCATCGCGTTCTGGCAGGGTGAGAGGAGTTTCACATCAAACAAATTTCTCCAAAAGAAACCTGTAGACTAGCTGGGAAACAAGACTAGGGAGAAACACCCAAGAAGTTATTAACTCCAGATTAACATGCAAGAAAAAAGGCTGGCCTGAAGTGAGCCACTTCCTACCTTTTAATTCCTGAAAAACATGAAACTGTAGCCACACTCCTGGCTAAAGTGCAAGAGCAAATGCAACAAATCAGGCTATTCATCAGCTGAGGTTTTGGAACCCATTATCCATGTTCTATTTAGGTAGAGTCTCTATTTCAAATTTCGGGTGGCACTGTCAGTGTGGAATGTGGGAAAACCTTCCATCAACCCTATGTTGGAAACATCAATGTGCCAACATTACTATACTCCCTCGAAACATCTTCTTTTCTGGGATAGCTCATTCTGTTCAGGGAAACAGTTTAGTTCTGCCAGTAAAGTAACTGCATATAATACGTATCCGCTAGCAAAAGTTACCACTGTGCCGTTACGTGTATTATTGTCAGCAAAGACCTTTCACAGCAGACAAGACCTGGCTCGCCAAAATGACCTTCCCGCAGAAGCATTTCTGAGCTCACTCTGCAGTGCCTCTATTCTTTCTTCTCTGTGTTGCAAAACATTAATCTAGATTCACAATTCAGATCCTCAAAAGAAGCAAAAAAGGTTACACCAGTGCCTGAATCAATTTAAGTTTTGCAGGCAAAACTGTGAACCAACATTTTTTCATGAATAAAGTAGCTAGGAAGAGCCAAGGTTTGAGTATGTGTTCACTGCTGACAAATACTTAATAATTTTCAGAAATCTTCCGTGGCTGATGCGGTCTGAGTAATCCTCGGAGGATTTAGCATACGGCACCGCCTTTACACACAGATCACCCAAAGTATTCTGCAAAAGAACGCTGTCCTCTTTCTGGGGGGCCAGACGGGTGAACCTTAAAACTGCCAAACATGAGGTTGCAGAACAACCAAACTAATTTTAATTACAAACCTCATTCAGATCATCCAAGACCTGTGCAGGGAAATTCAAAATGAAGAGAAATGAGAGAACGAATGGGCAGATGAAAGAAAAAAGTCCAGGCCTGTTCCTCTTCTTGGGGCCACATGCAGACAGAAAGCTGCCTCCCAGCAGAGTGAGGCCCCTTGGTAGCGTGCAGGTTTTCGGACGGTATGTCCCACCTCTCAGCTGCCACGCTACGGCGATGACTGCTCCCTTTCCATCCAACCTATCCTCGCTGCGCTATACGTGAGTCAGACCGGGGACCTACTCATCCCTTAAATACGTGCTTAAGTCTTTCCATATTCAGGGGAGAAACTCAAATGAAATTCTGAGCAAATGTGTAATGAAAAGCATGTGCCTAAGTGTTTACCTGAACAAAGCTGCTTTGCTGAATCTGTGCTAAAATGTCAAGCGCGCGTCAGGCGAGCTCAGGATCTTCCACAGCACTCTCGCTCGCAGAGCCTCAGCTATGAAAAATGCTGCGTCCCCTGGGAGAAAAGTTTTTTCCTGGAGTGCAGCCCAGAAGGAAAGGAGCCATCGGATCAAAGATAAGCCTTACCTCCCCCACTACACCCCTCACTTCCACAAACAGCAGATCAAGGCAGAGGAGGTCTAGAAAGAATAAGAAAGAGGGTTTTTTCTAACAGAGAAATGAGAGGTTCCCCCATCTCCCACTTGGTTTCTCCAAGCAATGCAGCTAGGAGCACTGTTGCTTGCTTGGAAGCTCCTAGACTGCGAGATGGGAAGTCACGGAGTGCAGGAGTCAAGTTCTTTATTGACATCTCCCACCTCCAAGCCACTTCACAGATTCACAGTGTGCAGGAGGGTTTTCAGACAGACCACAGCAGGCTGACCTTTCCTCCTCCACAAACAGGATGGTCTCCAGCCCCCACGATTCAAGAAGCCATGGATACTTTCGTTCGTCAGCCATTATTCATTAGATTTGGGAGACCGAGCTGTTTAAGCTGAAACTTCTTAGGGTGAAGAAAAAAATGTTGCACATTTTACATTATCTCCTGCAAATATGAAAGCTTGCTTCAATCTTCAGATACAATATTTATGAATTGGTCTTTCAGCCAAATCCACTTTTGCATAAGGATACACAGCTGCTGGTACCCAAAAGTATGATACTTCCCAAATATATCTTTGCCATTTTTAAAATCGTTCTAGAGGCTTGAAAATAATATTTCTTTCATTGTAAGTGAAATCTCTAGTTCTGATGTTTCAAAGACAGTCTGAAATTAGCTGGGTTTTGTTTGTGTTTGTTTGTTTGTGCACAAGAATAATTGATTAAATCAGCACAAGCGTAACTGATTATACACTCTAAGAAAAGTACTGAGGAATTCAGCTGCAAAACTAGCAGCATTGTAAAGAGCCATACCCAATTTTTATGCTTACATCTCCTACATGGAATCCCCTCTTAATTATACAGTAGCAAATCTGAAATGTGTCATCACCTCCCACCACTGGATAGCTAGATTTTGAATGAATGTAACCCGCATTTTTCAACACTTCCCAGGAAATTTTTTTAAGATGTCTCTTTAAACTTTTTCTCATGAAAAGGCAAAATTTGCATATAAGAATATTTAAATACTCACGACTTAACAGAGAACGTCAGCCCTCTTTCCTTAACCAGTGCAACAACCCTCTTGTAGTTTCACACAAGAAAAAATATGCAGAGAAATATGATAAGTCTAATGCCAGTTAGGACTTTGAAAATATATGTATTATAGACAAGGAAAATGAAATGTGAAATTCAAAGTTAAAAATTGAATTTATATCCTTCAGTTCTCTGAAAAATAATCTATTTTTACTGGAAATCGAAAAGCTATCTTTATCAAATTTCTCAGTTGACAACAATAAATCTATTGTTCAGATATGGTTTAAATTGTTCTTTGGAAAAGGAGGGCTTTGAGATAATCAAATAGAAATTGCATTAAAGAAGAAATGCCTTCTTAACTGGAATTACTCTCTCTATATATAGCCCGTAGTTTCTGATACATTTTAGGTTTGCTAGAGTAACAGGCAATTGGACACCATGAAAAATTATTTGTAACCATTACAATAAAAGAAAATGCATTTGCTTATTTAAGGGAGAATAGGCAAGTTTAGCATTCTGCCTTTTACTTTAAGAATTATGTCCGCAGGAATCCAGATGCTAAGAAACAGTAAGCTGATGACATACATTTGAAATGCTACACTATACATTAAGAAGCCATACACTTGCTATTTATTTCACAAGCGTGAATTAGGTCTTCTGGAAAAGAACTTGAATTTCAGTGAAACTCTCAAGAAACTGACAATAATTGGCACTTTCACAATGCTTGCCGTCTGAAAAATGCAAATAATTACGAGGTAGCAGGGGGGAACCAAGCCATTGTGTGGGTCACCAACAGAGCTGGGACATCCAGGGAAAGCTCCAACGCTGCCAGGTGTTGCACAGCTGGAAGCAAAGTGCCTGCGGTGACAAGGTACTGCCTAATGCATCCTCACCACCGAGAGGGATCACACCCCAAAAAGCCTTCTCTGTGGCTCCTCTTTCTGCCATCGGTACCCCAGAGCCCCCCTGCTTTGTGGCCCCATCAAATACCTGGATACGAATGGCATCCAGAATTGATCACAGCCTACATCACGCTGTAAAGCTGCCCTAGTTTATGGGTCAGATGCACAAAGGCGTTACATATGCAGTCTAAGCTCGTGATAACGCACAGTAGAAGAATTATGAATAAAACCCATTTCCTTGGAGATTTTCAGTTTTCTCACCCTCAACAAAACCTCGTTTACAAAGACTTCAAAATCCTTCAGTATTGTTGTCTGACTGCAATACTATGCCAAATATTTATTTTATCAGTCCAAAACTCAATTTACTGCTGAAACCCTGCATGAATACTTCAGAGGAACGTCTATGATCCTGCCCAGAAGAGGAGGAAAGATTACAGAGATGAATATTGTGCAAACAAATCTCTGTCTATATCACCAGTCCTACAAACTGCTGCTTCAGCCTAAGACAAGTACCTGAACATGGGCACCTGTACATAGAAGGGTCTAAAGAAGCTGAATGACATTCCTGGATACATGCATGATGTATATCAACTTCTTACAGTGCTGTTGTCAGCGAAGGTGAGGAGATGGATGACTGAACGAGAGAGTGAGATAGGAAGAGGAGAGAAGAAAGGAGAAGAGGGTAAGGTGGGAAGCAGAAGGTCCTAAGGCCTAACTGAAGTAAAAATCAAAAAGATCGTAGTGAAGGAAGCTAAAGATTCAAAAATATAAATATAAAAGGCGGAGAGGGAACAGTTAAAATACAAAGTGACATAAAAAATAAAATTAAAAAAAAACCCAAACCAAAAAAACCCTCTCAAAACCAAAAAGTGACAGAGAAAGTTTAGACCTTTCAGAAGCTGAAGTCAGTAATTCTTTGTCAGCCAAACTTGCCTTGATTTCAGTGGGAGTTTTGCCTTAATGAGGACAGCAGGCCTGGCACCAAATGCAGCTTTATTTCTTACACTTGAATAACAGCAATATATAACAAGATATTCTGTTGTTGAAAAAGACGATGCATTTTCGAAGAAGTATGGATATTAGGGGCCAGGCAGTGTACATGTAATTGCTGCAACCTGCTGAGTTACACCAGTGTGCATCAGCTGACAATAAGGTCCTTTGTGCTGGAAAGAAAGAAAAAAAGATGAAAAAACTGACTCATGCCACCTTGCAAACAATCAAATTAAAGCTCCAGAATTATTCCAGCAAAGTTTCCATTGACTTCAGTGACAGCCCAGAAAACCAACAAGATTCTTCAGTCCTTCTTACAAGAGTGAATATGAGTGACCTATTTATTTTTTATCAGTATTGCTCTTGCTGAAATTGTTGGAAATGCACCCTTCTGGTTCATAGAACTACTGTTTGATTAGGCTGCTTGTGTGAAAGTACCCTTCCCAAATATTCTATTAATATATTGAAAAGGAAGCATAAGATAAGTAGATTCAAGAATAAAACATTCTTCTCAGCTTGGTAACCAAAGACAAAGCAAATTAAAAAAGCTCGATGCCCATCTGATGAACAGGATGACAATTCTGTCTAAGTAGTGGCCTTAATGGTCCATGTAGAAATCATATAGCTGTTTTCCCTTTTATAAATTTTGAATTAAAGGAACTCTCGCTGGAAGTGTAATTGGAATGTGGGTACATCTAATGCAAAGCCTCCAATTTAAAACCTTTTACTGTTTTAGATGTCAAAACCAGGAACAGACAAAATACCACAAGTAAAATCTGTAGAATTAGCAATAAAAACACCAAGGCAGATATTTTGTATGAGAACTAGGAATACGGGAAAAATATCCTGTCTCCAGCTGATCACATCACATACTAATAATATTTATTATTGACAAGATTTTGCAAGCATACCATTCTTGCCCATAATATGGGAAGTACCGTGTCAGTTCTCCATGGCGTATTAATGAGAGGCATCCCACCCAAACCAGTAAGTCTAGGACATGCTCAAAGTTGGATTCATTCAGTCACTAACTCAAGTCAGATAACCAGTAATTCTCAGGCTTTGCATGGTTACATGCACCTGTTAATTCAGAGATCACAGGTGGGAGCTGCCTTATTAAAATTGCTCTCCAGCTTAAAAAATTGACACACAGAGGGAATCGAGAGAAAAACAGTCTGGTCTGCTCATCAATGGCAAAATGATCATAAATAATCAAACACAATTATTATTGTTTGCAAGGCTAAAACTGTGCTTAAAGAAATTCATTGCCATCTGTAAGCTTGTTAAAGTTGATTACGATTTTCTCGTGCTGGTTTTCTTCCCAATGATTGAACAGTATTGTCTATTTTTAAAGGAAAAAAAAAATAAACCTGCCTGAATAATAAATTGTTTTTCCCGAGATAGAACAAACCATAGTGATGAACTTTAAGAATGGTTACCAAATTAGAACCGAGAATGAAAAACAAGTATTTTCCTGTTCAAGGTTTTGTTTTTAACTTGTTTCTATTTTTAACTGAATTGAGTGCTGATTGCAGAAAATTCAAGGCTACCCGGACATCAGACTGCTCAATTGACTGAAAAGTTTGATGATTTCTCTAAAAAGTGAGGTCTGTGCGTGAAATTACATCAGTACCACTGCTCCAAGCTAACTTGGGGCTGGGGGGGGAGAGGTTAATATTGCTTATTAAATAATGTTAAATGAGCTCAAAGACGTGTGAGATTCAGGAGGGCTCCTGAAGCTCCGGTTCTTTCCCCGGGCTGCTTACGCAACCTCGCTCGCGCAGGCAGTGCAAGGGCCTGCCATTTTATTACATAAGGTAGCCCGAAAATGCACAGCGAGGCAGTTGTGAGCTCCATCAAGTGCTGCACTGGAGCTTCTGTATCAGTTAGCACCTAGAAATTCTAAGAAGTGACCAGAAGGACTTGGGTACGGCTGAGTTTGTGATTGTTGCTGTAGTTTTAATAGTAATGAATCTCATCTAAAAGCTAACAAATATCATCAGCATGAGCTGTGTTTGAAGCCACAGCGCTCTGACCGTACTTAAGTGAACAGCAACACGCAGCCTTTGGTTTAGCAGAGCCGTGGTAAGCGCAGTCCAGGGCTTTAAAATCTGCCTTTCACATGATTAAGCAAATGGTCTTGTTTAGTGAACAGCAGTCATCACAACATTATTGTTTTAACCAGTGCTTTAGTGCAGTGGATAGCTGAAGAAAATGAATTTCCAATGCATCCTCACATTCTCAGATCAGGATTTCAAAGCCTGGTCTCATACAGACAGATAAAACTGTAACTACAGCAACACCAGGTCACGGTAGATGACCACCCTGCCCCGAACCCTCTCGCTGACACCGGGCAGCAGCAAAGGCTCGGGAAGCCTGCGCAAGCAGGGCGGGCATGTAGCAATATTACAGTCTCCCAGTGGAGACTTCTTCAGCCAGGCATTGTATCTTGCTATTCGCTGCCTCTTGGTGGGATTGCTTCCGTGAATACAATTGCTATCTGAACCTACTTGAACCCAAGGAGATAAGGTTGTCTATCCCCGCCATGCCTGCACAGCTCAATAACAGGACACCAGGGAGCAAGCCTGAGCCCCATACCCTTCTCTCCGCAGACCTGCTGAAGTTTTAGCTCACGCCCTGGCTCTGCTTTGGAGTCCTTCAACCAGTTTCTTCCAATCAGCTCTTTCCATGACAGTTGTGCTGTAACGGGGCCAGCCCTGAGCAGCAGAGGTGCAAGCCACCAGGAGCCTTGGGAGCCCAGGGGGGGCAGACACTGGCCCACTTCATTTCATTGAGACCACCTGGCTTGGCATCTCCTCTCAGTCGCGGCCAGACACGGGTGCTGAGGGGCAAGTACAAGGACAAGGCAAACCAATGGTGATATTTCCTCAGGATCCTCACCAAGCTTCCAAGAATTTGCAGCTCAAAACTTTCTAAGCCAGAGGCAGTGGTTTTGCATTTAATAGCCCTTGATGGATTTCTCTTCCATGAACTCATCCAGTCACCTCATTAGCTGATGTAACCTCTCGGCATCCACATCCTGTGGTGAGGAGCTCGGCAGCCTGATCACGCCACGTGAAGAGCCACCTCCTTTTGTTTCCATCCCCACAACGGCCTGCTTCACCCGATGCCCTCCGCCGCTGTCGCTGTGAACAGCCATTCCCAGTTTGCCTTCTCCACGCCTTGCATAATTTTGCAGATTTCTGTTGCATCGCTTTGTCAGCGTTGTCACTCCTCAGGCAGGAGCCGCTCCATTCCTCTGACCCCCTTTGCTGTCTGTCTCTGAAATGTCCTCCCTCACCATTAGACACCTTTGAGGTGGGGGCATCAACAACACATGTACTGAAGACGCAGGCACACTATAGCTTATGCAGTGAAATAATAGGATTCTTTTTTATTATTATCCAGCCTTTTTTAAATAATCCCTAACATTCTATTTGTTTTTTTCTTTTTAAAAAAAACAAACTCACATCTGAATGTTGCATTGATTTTTTCCTGAGTTGTCCATGGAAGATTTTATCTAAGCTTCTGCATCTTCAGTGACCTGCAGCAATGAGTTTCTATGATTATACGCATACTTATGTATGATTATACATATACTTTCTTCTATTAACTTTCAACCTGACATGCATATTACAATCATCTGACATGGAGATATTCAAAGAGAAATGGTGGTTGAAATGTCCCAGTAGATGATGCTCTGTCATGCTGGCACTTCTTGTATGTTTTGAAATGACAAAGAGGTTTCATACCTAAACTTTCAAATTTCCATTCCGATCTCAAACACGCATACGCAACCTTTGGATTTTTTTCCCACATCATCATTTCACTTGGCTATAAGTCTTCTATTTTATGCACAGATCCCTAAGAACAGTGGCAAAACAGCTGAAAAAAACCACCTTCTGTCATAATCTGGCCAGCAAAAGACCAGCTGTTTTACAGACTTGTGTCCAAGCAGGACAAGGTGAGACAGCCTCCCTGTTCCCACCATTTACAGGGTCATTTACGGAGTATCTTGGAGCTCTGGGCATGCCACCTGCTGCACAGGCACAGACGAAAGAGACGGTGTTGGCTCAGAGAGCTTGCAGGCAAAGGAGAGGACAAGGAACAGCAGGCAGGTACTGGCAAAGTAGGAAGCAAAGCGTGTGGCAATACTATTTCCTAGTGACAAAGGTCCAAGCTCACCAGTGACCTAACTTTTGTGAGAGTTTTATTTTTCTGAAGCCACAGGTGAATTTTCAGACCGAAGCAGGATTAAAACTAGCATTGGGGGCGCATAAGGCTATTCCTCCCACACGTGGCAAGCAGCATGAAGGGAACACTGATCTCTGCCGTGGTCCTTGGGTAAATGAACAGAAACGTCTTTACCGCAGTGTAATTAAACACAACATTTTGGTTGGACTGAGTTGTGCTTCATGGTTTGCCTTCAGGGGGAAGAGACACAGGAAGAGAAGCATAAAAACCAGTACTTACTCCTCTACACCACAAAACGTACATCAGATTTATGTGTACAAGGCCAAGAAAGCCGTGCCCCGAAATCTCTCAGCCTAATCTCGGACATCCCTGAGCCACTGCAAGGTAAATGCAAGGAGCAGAGAATAAACCATGTCTGTAGTTTCTTAGCTGCTTACTCAGAGCACAAGCCTGCAGGACCACATCCCATCTTACCTCCATGCCTTTCCTGCCTGCAGCTCTTGTATTTCTGAATTCAGCTGGCAATATACCGGTGTGTGTATATATCCTGCATGGCTAGTAACAGGTCACAACAAAGCGATGGCTTTAGTCCCTCCCCAAAAACTGTGAAACGCCAAAAGCACATAAAAAAATCCACCACCATCTATGCATTCTGCTTCAATACTATTACATAGTGTTTCCCTTTCAAACTTCAGTAATCAGTCTCATAAAGAAAAAGTCAGTCTATCAGCTGATGATGCTTTCTGACTGAATTAAATTAGCTAAAATACAAATACTTGCATGGCCTCAGCCTAGTTTTTCAGAAACAAGTTTTAATAAGATCAAGGATCCACAGAAAGCTAAACCAAAACTAAGAAAATTACTGGTTTTTATATAGATTCCCCTACAAAATCTGCAACTCAAGTGCATCTGCTTGAAGAGCAGTTTGAAAGCAAAACTATAAACACAAATGGAAGTTACTTAAATTCAGCTTAGAATGAAAGAAAAGCAACTAAATACACACAACATACATATTTGGCTGTCATTTTCAATGGTATGATATTTGTCAATCATCAATTGTATAGTGATGTAAGTAATTTGACTGCCCAAAACTTACGTTTGAACACAGGCAATGATTATTTAAATCATGACATTTGCTGTGCAAAATGCCCTATCCTTAAAGAACACCAGAGCGACAAATCGAAACCATCAGTTGTTGGTCTTCATTTTCCTGCCTCCATTACGATACAGCATCAGTTACGTGCTTACATACTATTTTCTCCCACGTGGCTTTACGATTTTGATGTATTGTTAATATACTGAGCTAGAAATTCTTCCTCCAGATTAAAAAGCGGAAAATCCGCCCTAGCCTACCGCAGCAGTCACCGACTGGGTTGAGGCCTTTTGGTCCACAGCACAAAAATCTAGTGTAAGACTCGACTCGGGCACACAGAGTCGCTGTCCTGTCCATGGCAAACCTAGTGCTAGAAGAGGGTGGGCAGGCACCGCGGTGGAGGCCTGAGGCTGGCCTTGGTGCCAGGTCCTGTTCCTTGGAGTGCTGCTTGAGGGTGGGGTACAGGATAGGGAGGAGAACAAACACATGGGCTCAGCGCAACTCCAGAGCCTGGGCTCCACCATGCAGATAGCTCATCTCTGGGTCCATGGTCCATGACTGGAGCAACAATAGTTGCTCCTGATGGCGAGGAGACAGCAGCAACCTCTATGAACGGAACAGGGGAGCAGGCAGAGGCAGGGGCTGAAGAACACAGTAGGCAGTGTGAAGAGGAAGACAAGCAGGATGAAAAAGCAGTAGTGCCATGACCTGATCATTGAAAGACTGGAAACCACCGCTTTCGCAGGCTCAGATCTCCTGTCCCTGCCCACCACAAGTCTCTCATCCCCTTTTTCTGCCCGCCATTCCTTCTCTTGGTCTGGGTTTTCCAACTCTATCTACAGTTCCCTGCACCTTGTTCCCAAACTTTGTCATCTATGACCCCATGAAGTCCTTTGACTTAATTTGAGGTCCCTGCTCTTCACTTTCCACACACCTCCATCACCAATACTTCTTCTCCATTCTAGTCCCACCATTTCTTGCCACCACACATGTGAATTAAGCGGTTTCCTCCACCTTCTCCACCCTGCCTCTGCATCAGCAGGCACACCCTGCCACCACAGACACA